>FWPV01002653.1_pt1 | contig 41891 bp, 45 predicted proteins | sample 2228371 | NCBI WGS metagenome assembly FWPV01 (sample SAMEA103939776, study PRJEB20133) | metagenome
AACGGTCCAAGCCGGAGGTCTCTCAACTACTATGTAGAACACGTCCAGTCCTCCACCGAAGGTGGAGGTTTATTTACTTCATAGAAAAAGGGGCCGGCCTGATGGGAAAGGCCGGCCCTTCGACCGCGTCTACGCATTACTGACGGACCTGACGCAACGGCAAAGCGGTCGAAGTCTGAGAAGTCGCTCAGGCGACATTCAGCACGCTTTCCGGGGCATGCATCTGGTAACCCAGCGCCTCGGCGACCGGGCCATTGGTGATGCGGCCACGATGGACGTTCAGGCCGTTGCGCAGGTGACGATCCTCGGCAATGGCGCGCAGACCGCGATCGGCAAGTGCCAGACCGTGAACCAGCGTCGCATTGTTGAGCGCATGGGCCGAGGTCACCGGAACGGCACCCGGCATGTTGGCGACGCAGTAGTGGACGATGCCGTCGACGACATAGGTCGGCTCGGAATGCGTGGTGGCATGCGAGGTCTCGAAGCAGCCGCCCTGGTCGATCGCCACGTCGACGATGACCGAACCCTGCTTCATGCCCGAAAGCATTTCGCGGGTGACCAGCTTCGGTGCGGCAGCACCCGGGATCAACACGGCGCCGATCACGAGGTCGGCGGCGAAGACTTCGCGCTCCAGCGCGTCGATGGTCGAATAGACGGTATGCACGCGACCGGAGAACTGGTCGTCGAGCTGGCGCAGCCGCGGCAGCGAGCGGTCGATGATGGTGACGTCGGCGCCAAGGCCGACGGCCATGCGGGCGGCATGCAGGCCGACCACGCCGCCGCCGATGACGGCAACCTTGGCCGGCAGAACGCCGGGAACGCCGCCGAGCAGCACGCCCGAGCCGCCATGCGCCTTCTGCAGCGCCGTTGCGCCGGCCTGGATGGCAAGACGACCGGCGACTTCCGACATCGGCGCGAGCAGCGGCAGGCCGCCGCGATCGTCGGTGACGGTTTCATAGGCGACCGCGGTAACGCCGCTGTCGATCAGGCCCTTGGTCTGCTCCGGATCCGGAGCAAGGTGGAGATAGGTATAGAGGATCTGGCCCTCGCGCAGCTGCACCCATTCGCTCGGCTGCGGTTCCTTCACCTTGACGATCATGTCCGACTTTTCGAACACGTCCTTGGCCGTTGCGGCGATCTTGGCGCCGGCGGCGATATAGGCGCCGTCATCGGCGCCGATGCCGGCCCCTGCGCCGGTCTCGATCAGCACATCATGGCCGTGCGCCACATATTCCCGCACGGCGCCGGGCGTCAGGCCGACGCGATATTCATGGTTCTTGATTTCCTTGGGGCAACCTACGCGCATCTTGTTCCTCTCGTGCCGGCTTCGGCCGGTCATTGCGTCAAGGCGCAAATAGAAGCATCGTGCCGGCGTAAATGTCCTTGCAAATTCCGCTTGCGGGCAGCCAAAATTCGCAGATTATTGCGCCGGCTACTCAAACTTCGAAGGTTCTTCGAATGCCTGACCTCGACACCATCGATCTTGCCATCCTGAGAGCGCTTCAGCAGAACGGCCGCATCACCAATGCGGAGCTGGCGCAGAAGGTCGGATTGAGCCCTTCGGCCTGTTCGCGCCGACACGATCTGCTCGAGCGGTCCGGCGTCATCAGCGGCTATCACGCCCGCCTGTCGCACAAGGCGCTCGACTACAAGATGGTGGCGATCGTCCACATCTCGCTCTCCGGCCAGTTCGCCAAGACCCTGTCGGAATTCGAGGCTGCGGTGAAGAAATGCCCCAATGTGCTCGTCTGCTATCTGATGTCGGGCGAATACGACTATATCCTGCGCGTCGCCGCCAAGGATCTCTCCGACTATGAGCGCATCCACCGCGACTGGCTCTCCGCCCTGCCCCATGTGGTCAAGATCAATTCCAGCTTTGCGCTTCGGGAAGTGATCGAACGTTCCCATGTTGGGCTCTGAGGCGCGCAGGAAGGGCGTGCCTGAAAATCCGCAATGGATGGCATTTGACCGTTTCGGTTGAGGCGACGGCAAGGCTTTTGCGCCATCCTGATCCAGATAGGACAGCTTTTTGGGGGACGTCATGCAATCCAGCCTCGCCACCGAAGTCAGAAAGGCCCAGCGCAGCCGCTGCCGTCTCACCGGCACGGTGCGCCATCTCAACCAGCAGGCCGACGGCCGCATTCTCAACATTTCCCGCACCGGCATCGCTATCGAACTGAAGAGCCGGCTCCATGCCTCGACCGGCAGCAATGTGCTGATCCAGACGGACGATATCGGCCTGATCGAAGGCACGGTGCGCTGGTCGCGCAACGGCTTCCTCGGCGTCCAGATCAAGCAGAACAGCAATACGTTGGCGCAGATGTCGGCCTATTTCCGCAACTACCACAAGGAAGTGCGGCCGGTCCTGACGCGTTAGTCGAGGACCAACCGGGGCGGCAGCTCACCACCCGCCCCGCCTCGCGCCGCCGTCGGACAAGCCGAAACTCGGCGGGCGGGCAGATTTTTTGTCTGCCGACCGACCGGCAATATACCCCTGATATTTTACGGATGCACTCCTTGGCAATCGGACCTAGTCTCGGCCGCGAGACCGCCTTTCCAAGGAGCCCCCCATGTCGTCCCTGATCGATCTCCATCCGATGTCCCGTCGCAGCTTTCTCGGCGGCTTTGCCGCGACGACGGCGCTCATCACGCTGCACCCCTTTGCCGTGCGCGCCAACGGCAATGCCGCCCAGGCGCATCTGCGGCTGATGGAAACGACCGACATCCACGTCAACGTGATGCCGTACGACTATTATGCCGACAAGCCGAACGACACGATGGGGATCGCCCGCACCGCCTCGATCATCGACCAGATCCGCGCCGAGGCCGGGAATTCGATGCTCGTCGACAATGGCGATCTCCTGCAGGGCAATCCCATGGGCGACTACATGGCCTACAAGAAGGGCATGAAGGCCGGCGACCTGCATCCGGTGATCAAGGCGATGAACGTGCTCGGCTATGATTGCGGCACGGTCGGCAATCACGAGTTCAACTACGGGCTCGACTTCATGTTCAACACGCTGTCCGGCGCGAACTTCCCGATCGTCTGCGCCAATCTGACCAAGGGCCAGCTCGGCAGCGACCCGACCAAGGACGAGCTGCACTTCAAGCCCTATGTCATCGTCGAGAAGATGATCCGCGACGGCAGCGGCGGCGAAAACCCGATCAAGGTCGGCTTCATCGGTTTCGTGCCGCCGCAGATCATGCTGTGGGATGCCAAGAACCTCGAGGGCAAGGGCCAGACCCGCGACATCGTCGAGGCCGCGCGCGCCTGGGTGCCGGTGATGAAGGAGGAAGGCGCCGACATCGTGATTGCCCTTTCCCATTCCGGCATCGACGGCAAGGGCCTGAGCGAGCGCATGGAAAACGCCTCGCTCTATCTCGCCGGCGTCAAGGGGATCGACGCCATCTTCACCGGCCACCAGCATCTCGTCTTCCCCGGCCCGAAGGATTTCGTCGGCATCGAAGGCGTCGACGCGGAGAAAGGCACGCTGCTCGGCAAGCCAGCCGTCATGGCCGGCTTCTGGGGTTCGCATATGGGCCTCATCGACCTGTTGCTGGAAAAGGACGGCAATGGCTGGCGGATCATCGACTTCACCTGCGAGGCCCGGCCGATCTATCACCGGGACGACAACCGCAAGATCGTTGCCGATGTCGGCGACAAGACGGAGGTCGTGGCCGCCGTCGCCGACGAGCATGCGGCGACGCTCGACTATGTGCGCACCCCGGTCGGCAAGACCGCGGCGCCGCTCTACTCCTATTTTGCCCTCGTCGCCGACGATCCGTCGGTGCAGATCGTCTCCAATGCCCAGACCTGGTACATCACGGACATGCTGAAGGACGGCCCGCACAAGGATCTGCCGGTGCTGTCGGCGGCCGCCCCCTTCAAGGCCGGCGGCCGCGGCGGTGCGGACTACTACACCGACGTTGCCGCCGGCGACATCGCCATCAAGAACGTCGCCGACCTCTATCTCTATCCCAACACGGTGCAGGCGGTCGTCATCACCGGCGCGCAGGTCAAGAACTGGCTGGAAATGTCGGCCGGCATGTTCAACCAGCTGAAGCCGGGGGAAAAGGACCAGCCGCTCCTCAATCCCGATTTCCCGTCCTACAATTTCGACGTCATCGACGGCGTCACCTACCAGATCGATCTCTCCCAACCGGCGAAGTTCGACAAGGAGGGCAAGGCGGTGAATCCGGAGGCGAATCGCATCGTCAACCTCTCCTTCGGCGGCAAGCCGATCGATCCGGCGCAGAAATTCGTCGTCGCGACCAATAATTACCGCGCCGGCGGAGGCGGAAAGTTCCCCGAGATCGCCGCCGACAAGGTGGTCTTCGTGGCCCCCGACACCAATCGCGACGTGATCGTGCGCTATATCGTCGAGCAGGGCGAGATCAATCCGACGGCCGACGACAACTGGTCCTTTGCCCCCTTGCCCGGCACGACGGCGCTCTTCGAAAGCGGCCCGAAGGGCCGGCAATATGCCGCTGCCGTCAAGGGCGTGAAGATCGAAGAGGCCGGCGACGGTGCGGAGGGCTTTGCCCGCTTCCGCCTCGTGCTGTGAGGACGCGCGGACGTCACCGCCTAAAGCGGGGCGCTTCGCGTCCCGTTCAGCCGGCCTCGGCCAGCGCCGGCGCGGCCGGCTCATGCAGCATCTGCAAGGCATCGGTGATCGAGCTCGGGCAGGTGCCGAGCATGCCGCGGAAACGCTCGACCAGCCACTTGGCGGCCGGCCCCGGCGGGCTCGCCGCCGGCCAGGCGGCATAGATCGGGTAGTCGAGCGTCTCGTAGCCGTCGACCTCGAGCCGCACCACCTCGCCGCGCGCGAGCTCGTCGTGCAGCATGGCCAGCGGCACGCCGCCCCAGCCGAGGCCGCCGGCGATCAGCTGTTTCTTGGTCAGCATGTCGCTCACCCGCCAGGTCCGGCGCGACAGCACGTTGAAATCCTTGCCGTCACTGGGCGCGGTCGAATCGGAGACGACGATCTGGATCTCCTCGCGCACATCCGCCACGGTGAGCCGCCGCGACAGGCGCGCCAGCCGGTGTTCGCGGGCGGCGATCGGCGTCAGGAAGGACACACCGATCCGTTCGCTCGTCGTGGCGTCGACCGGGATCTCGCGAGAACCGCCGATCCCGATATCGACCGCCTTCTGGTCGAGAAGACGGCTGACGAGAAAGGGGCTGCCGACCGTCAGGCGTAACCTAACCGTCTCGAAACTGTCCTGAAAATCGCGCAGGACCGCGACGATCAGCCGGTCGGGCACCATGGCGCTCACCGCCAGCTTCACCTCGCCCTCCAGTCCTTGCGTCAAGGCCTTGCTGCGCGCCCGCAGGCTGTTGAGGTCGGCAATCATCCGCCGCGCATCTTCAAGAACGGCGCGGCCGGCATCGGTCAAGACCGGCTGGCGCGAGCCGCTGCGCTCCAGAAGCGTCAGCTGCAGCTGTGCCTCGAGATTGCCGATCGTGTAGCTGATGACCGACTGGGCGCGGTTGAGCTGACGGGCAGCGGCCGAGAAGCTGCCGGTCTCGGCGACGGTCACGAAGACCTGCAACTGGTCGAGCGTGGGATTGGGAAGCATGGAGCCATCCATTTCATCGATATACTTCATCCATATTATCACAGTTTTATCGATGAGAAACGCGGATTATCTGTCGCGAACCGTCGACGGGCCTGCTCCCAAGGGCCTCGGGCGACGGATCAACCCATTGCCATTCAGAGGTATTTCCATGTCCTCCATTCTTCTCGTAACCGGCAGCACGCGCGGCGACGATTCGCTCTCCAACAAGATCGCCCGCCAGCTCGCCGATGACCTGTCGGCCAAGGCGAACGGTGCTGCGATCGCGACGCGCGACCTCGCCCGCGATCCCCTGCCCCATATCGGCGTCGACTTCTCCGCCGCCATCCGGCTTCAGCCGGAAGAGCGCACGCCGGCCCAGGCTGCGGCGATTGCCGTCTCTGACGCCGCCGTCGACGAGCTGCTTGCCGCCGACACGATCATCATCTCGTCGGGCTTCATCAATTTCGGCATTTCCTCGATCCTGAAGTCCTGGATCGACCACGTCGCGCGTGCCGGCCGCACCTTCCGCTACAGCGAAAACGGTCCGGTCGGCCTTGCCACCGGCAAGAAGGCCTATCTGGTGATCGCCTCGGGCGGCATCTATTCGTCGGGCCCGGGCGCGACGCTCGATTTTGCCGAGCCCTATCTGCGCTCGGTTCTCGGCTTCCTCGGCATCACCGACATTGAGACTGTGCGCATCGAAGGCGTTGCCTACGGTCCGGAAGCCGCCGAAAAGGCGGTCTCCGCGGCCGAAGAAAAGGCTCGCGAACTGGCGCGCGCCGCCTAATCCGCAGAACTGTCCGGCCGCCCCACCACCCGGTTGCGGCCGGCATTCTTGGCCTGATAGAGCCGTTCGTCGGCTTCGGCCAGAAGCGCATTGAAACTGCCGCCGTCCTCCGGGGCGGTGGCGACGCCGAGGCTGATCGTCACCGCCTCGCCGTCCATGTTACGGATCCGGTCTGCGATCTCCGCACAGATCCTGCGGGCCTGCACGAGCGCTTCGCCGTGTCCGGCACCGGTCAGCAGAATGACGAATTCCTCGCCGCCATAGCGGAACAGATGATCCTCGCTGCCGATGCCCGCCTGCAGGGCGTGCGCGATCTCGCGCAAGAGATCGTCACCGCTCAGGTGCCCGAAGCGATCATTGATCGACTTGAAGTGGTCGACGTCGACGATGGCAAGGCTCACCGGCGTGCCGGCGCGCAGCGATTCGCGCACCAGACGCGGCACCTCGATCTCCATGCGGCTGCGGTCGTAGACGCCGGTCAGCACGTCGCGGCCGGTGCGCGCCAGCAGGTCCTCGTAACGTTCGCGAAAGGTCAGGTCGCTGAAAACGTCGGCGATCGGGCGGCGCGAATGCAGGGCGCCACTGCCGCGGAAGACCAGCTGGTAGAGCGCGAAGTTCAACGAATAGAGCGCCGCCGCCGCCATCTTCGCCTTCCAGCCGCCCCAGAACACCGCCGCCGGGGCGTCGTAGAGGGAGTTGAGCAGGGCGTAGAAGCCGATCTGGTCGAAGCTCAGTACCGCCACGCCGCTAATGGCAAAGCGCAGCGTGGTCCGGCGCGGGAAGATCCGCCCCAGTCGCTCGTAGAGCAGGATGATGCCGAGCGAGTCGAGATAGAGCAGCGTCGTGCCCCAGAGCATGAGCATGCCCATGTCGCTCAGGAAACCCATGTCGGCGACCTGTCCGGGCGCCGGTGCGACGGTGGAGTGCAGCAACAGGAGCTGCGCGATTGCCAGTGTGAAGAGATTGCCGAGGAACAGGCCGTAGATCGGCTGTCGCACCGTCGAGGCATCCTCCTGAATATAGAGCATCAGGATCATCATCAGCTTGCCGGCAAAGAAGACGGACGATCCCGGCGAGACGAGCCCGAACGGCAGGGCGACGTAGAAGACGGCCGCGAGATAGGTCTCGACGAAATGCATGACGCCGAGTGCCGTCAGGAAGACACCGAGGCCGATCCGATGGCGGAAATGCAGAAGCACCGTCATCAGCGAGAAATAGAGAACCGCTTCACAGACGAACAGCAGGAGGTTCCAGCCTTCGCCCATGTCAACCTGCCAGGCTTTCCGGCACGCGCGCCTGCACCTTGCGCGGCCCAAGCTCGGCAGAACCGTTCAACACCACCGCAACCGAAGCGGTGACTTCCTGCGCAACCTCGGAAAGCGGCATCGGCTTGCCGAGCAGATAGCCCTGCAATTCGTCACAGCCGGAACGAGCCAGGAAGACCGCCTGTTCGATCGTCTCAACCCCTTCCGCCACGATGCGCATGCCGAGCCGCGTGCCAAGGTCGATGATCGAATGGACGATGGCCGCCGCACTTTCGTCCTCGGCCAGATTGCTGACGAAGCTGCGGTCGATCTTGATCGCATCGAAGGGATAGCGGCTGAGATAACTCAGCGACGAATAGCCGGTGCCGAAATCGTCAAGCGCGATGGAGAACCCCTCGGCCTTCAGTTCGGTGAGGATCTGCAGCGCCCGTCGGTCGTCGTCGATCAGCACGTTCTCGGTGATCTCCAGTTCCAGTCGGGCGGGATCGACGCCGGAGGCGCGCACGATGTCGCCCAGCCGCCGCTGGAACTCGCCGTGGCGGAACTGCAGCGGGCTGACATTGATCGACAGTCGCTCAATGCGTGTTTCGGCCAGGATACGGCAGGCTTCGGTGATCACCCACTCCCCGAGCGCGATGATGCGGCCGGAGACCTCGGCGACCGGCACGAAATCGCCGGGGGGGACGAGGCCGCGTTCCGGGTGCCGCCAGCGGATCAGCGCCTCGTAGGAATCGATGCGAGCGGTCTGCGCGGTCACGCGCGGCTGCAGAAACAATTCATACTCGTTGCGCGACAGGGCGGCATCCATGTCGATCTCGAGCGCCCGGCGTTTCTCGATCAGCTCGTTCATCCCGGCCTTGAACAGCTTGAAGGTGTTCCGGCCGGAGTTCTTGGCGTGATAAAGCGCGATATCGGCGCGGCCGATGAGTTCCTCGGCGCTCTCGGCGTGTTCCGGACACAGCGCCGCGCCGATGCTGACCCCGCATTTCACCCGGTCGCCGCCGGGAAGCTCGAAGGGCGAGCGGAAGGCATGCACAAGCCGGCGACAGGCGTCCTCGACCTGGGCGCGGAAATTGATGTTCATGAGGATGACCGCAAACTCGTCGCCGCCGAGCCGGGCTGCGACGTCATGGCGCCCGAGAATGGCCTGCAGCCGATGCGCCGTCTCGCGGATCACGGCGTCGCCGGCGGGATGGCCGTGCACGTCGTTGACGTCCTTGAAATGGTCGAGGTCGACCATGATGACGGCGCAGCCATTGCCCATCGGCGCCGTCAGCACGCTCTCTGCCAGCTTCTCGTTGAACAGCGCGCGGTTCGGCAGGCCGGTCAGCGGGTCGTGCAGGGCGAGATAGCGGATATGGCTCTCGGCGAGCTTGCGTTCGCGCAGGTCGACAAGACAGCCGATGCGCATGGTCTTGCCGCGATAGACGATCGAACGGCCGCGGGCTTCGATCGGGATGCGTTCGCCGTCGCCGCGGGTCAGCGTGATCTCGCGGTTGAACTCGGCGGCGCCGTCCGCCAACTCGTCGACCCGGCCGATCTCCTCCTCGGTGACGAAGTCGAAGATCGAACGGCCGATCACCTCTTCCATCGGCAGCCCCAGCAGCTCCGCCAGCTGCTTGTTGCCATCGACGATCGTGCCGCCGTCGTGGATGACGATCGCCTCGAAGGTGGCATTGGCCAGCGCGGTGACGCGCTCCGCCTCCTCGTGATCGCGCTTCAGCGCCCGCAGCTCCTCGCGGGCGCGCTCCTCGGCCTCGATATTGTCCATCAGCCGGTTGAACAGCGCGGTCAGCTTCTCCGCCTCGTCGCCGGCATGCACCGGCAGGCGATGCCTCAGGTCCGCCGTACCGCCGACGAGATCGGTCAGTGCCTGCTCGACATGGCCGACGCCGAGCCGGCTGCCGTGCTCGGAGACATTCAGGCCGATCTCCTCGACCTTCGCCGTCACTCGGATATGCATGACGCGGTCTAGGGCGGCGAAGAACAGATAACCGAGGCCGAAGGACCAGTAGAAATTCAGCGCCGCGCCGAAGACCTGGATGTAAAGCTGGTCGAAGCGGGAGCCGGCCGGCAGCCGGTCGACCGGCGCAAGCAGCGCCAGAAGCAGCGTGCCGGCCACCCCGGCAAAGGCATGGACGCCGATCGCGCCGACCGCGTCGTCGATCTTCAGCCGACGCTCCAGGATGTCGTTGGCGGCAATCGCCACCAGTCCGCCGATCGCGCCGACCAGCATGGCGCCGCCCGGCTCGAGGATATGGCAGCCCGCCGTCACGGCGACGAGGCCGCCGAGCATGCCCGACAACGATTTTTCCGGCAGCACCACGCCGTCCTGGATATGGCCGAGCACATAGCCGACGCAGGTGCCGATGCCGCCGGCCAGCACGGTATTGAGGATGATCGGCGCGACATCGGCCGAGGCGTGCAAGGTGGAGCCGCCGTTGAACCCGATCCAGCCGAAGAACAGCAGCAGCGCCCCCGTCGTCGACAGTACCGGGCTGTGGCCGGCAATGCGCACCGGCCGGCCCATCGCGTCATAGCGGCCGAGACGGGGGCCGATCACCATGCAGGCGGCGAGCGAGATCCAGCCGCCGGTCGCATGCACGACGGTCGAGCCGGCAAAATCCACAAAGCCGAGATTGCCAAGGAAGGCGCCGGAATTCGGGCCCAGCGCCGCACCCCAGGCCCAGTGGACGAAGATCGGATAGATCAGCGTCGAGAGCACGAGCGAGCCGATGATATAGGCAACGAGCTTCATGCGCTCGGCGACGGCACCGGAGACGATCGTCGCGGCCGTCCCGCAGAACATCACCTGGAAGACGAAAAATCCGGCCTCCCAGGGGGTGAGATCGCGAAGGAAGAAATAGTTGCCGTCAAAACCGAACGGCAGCCAGGCGGACGCGCCGAAGGCGATCATGAAGCCGACCGCGGCAAAGGCGATCACCCCGAAGACAAAGTCGAGCAGGTTTTTCTGGGCGACGTTGATCGAGTTCTTCGACCGCACCATGCCGGCTTCGAGCAGAAGAAACCCGGCCTGCATCATCAGGACGAGAGCCGCCGCCGTCATCAACCAGGCGAGATCGGCGCTGGCAAAGGTCGCCGGCGCTTCGGCGTCTTGCGCCCACACGCGGCCGGGAGAGCCCAGCGTCGCCGCCGCAGCAGCCAGGGCCGTCAATGGCCAAAGGCAGCCGGACCCCACAGGTCGAAGGCGACTGAAACAAATCACTGAGAAATCCCGAAAATATGCACCGCTCCATAGAAGCCAAAATCACTTAATAATCAGTGATCGCCTTAACGGAGTTTTCAGCATGTCGGGCAAGGGCGCCGGCTCGAAAAGCGAGCCGCGCCGAGGGTCAGACGTTGCGCGACTTGGCGCCGTCGGAGAATAGCGCCGGGCCGTTCTGGTCGATGATCTGGCGCGCCTTGCGGAAGGTGCATTCCAGAGCGTCCTGTTCCGAGGTGAACAGGTCGGCGCGGATGAAAACGCGCTCCAGCGTCTCACCGTTGACCTGTTTCTCGATCCGGCCGGCAAGGCGCAGCTGGCTGCCCTCGCGGATCGGTGCGGCGAAGATCAGGCAGTCCTGGTGAACCTGTGGCTCAGCTGCCGGACCGACCGCGGCGTTTTCGGTGCGGGAACCGCCGGAAAAGAGGGAGAAGAGATTGGACAAGATCGACATGCCCTCTCCCTAGCACGGTCGGCGCGGCGACTAAAGCCCCGAACGGCAAAGGCGGCGGTTTCGTCCCGTTCATCCCCGCCCGCAGGCAAAGCCTGCAAGCCCGATGGTCGGCGCAGGCACGCTGGTCGACTCAGGTCTTGCCCCTCCCCTGACCGATCCGGAACGGCGTCGGGAACGCCCGCCGACCGGCGAAGGTCTGCGGGCACTTCGGCGATCAGATGATCAGGTTGGCGAGGATCTCGTTCTCGGTGATGTCCTCGTACCCCAGCCCGGCCGCTTCGAAGCGTGCAAGCAGATCGGCGAAATTGCGCCGCTCGCGCGTCTCGATGCCGATCAGGATCGAGCCGAAATTGCGGGCCGATTTCTTCAGATATTCGAAGCGGGCGATGTCGTCGTCCGGCCCCAGCAGGTTGAGGAAGTCGCGCAGCGCGCCGGGGCGCTGTGGCAGACGCAGGATGAAATACTTCTTCAGCCCGGAATAGCGCATGGCGCGCTCCCTGACGTCGGGCAGACGCTCGAAATCGAAATTGCCGCCGCTGACGACGGCGACGACCGTCTTGCCCTCCAGCGTTTCGCGCCCCAGCCGGTCAAGCGCGGCGATCGAGAGCGCACCCGCCGGCTCCAGCACCACGCCCTCGACGTTCAGCATTTCGGTGATCGTCACGCAGACGGCATTCTCCGGGATCAGCATCACCTGCTCGGGCGAAAAATCCTTCAGCGCCGCAAAATTCAGGTCGCCGATGCGGGCCACCGCCGCGCCGTCGACAAAATTGTCCACCTTCGGCAGCGTCACAACGGCGCCCGCCTCCAGGCTCTTCTTCAGGCTCGGAGCACCCGACGGCTCGGTAAAGAGAAAGGCGTCGCGCGGCAGGCGGTCGGAAAGGTAGCCGGTCAGGCCCGCCGACAGGCCGCCGCCGCCGACAGGCACGACGACGAGATCCGGCACGACACCCTCCGGCAGCTGCTCGACGATTTCGACGGCGACCGTCGCCTGGCCCTCGATGATGTCCTCGTGGTCGAAGGGCGGCACCATGAAGCCGCCGATCGCCTCGACATGCTCGCGCGCCGCCTGATAGCACTGGTCGAAAATGTCGCCGAACAGGCGGATGGTGATGAACTCGCCGCCAAAGGTGCGGGTCTTGTCGATTTTCTGCTGCGGCGTCGTCACCGGCATGAAGACCACGCCCGGTACGCCGAAGTGACGGCAGGCGAAGGCAAAGCCCTGGGCGTGATTGCCGGCCGAGGCGCAGACGAAGGTCTTCGGCCCCTGATCCGTGCCGACGATCTTGCGCAGGAAGTTGAAGGCGCCGCGGATCTTGTAGGAACGGACCGGGGTCAGGTCCTCGCGTTTCAAATAGACCTGGGCGCCATAGCGCGCGCTCAGGTGTTCGTTGAGCTGCAGCGGGGTTGCGGGGAAAAGCGCCCGCAGGGCCTCGACCGCGGCCTCCACATCCGTCTTCGTCACGTCGTCCATCCGTTGAATTTTGATCGGCGTCCCGCTATGGCATAGAGACGCGGCGGAGACAAAGCTTCTTTGCGCAGCCAACAAACCGGGACATTTCCTTGAACGCCAGCCTCCTCCGTTCGGTCGTCTACATCGCCGCGCTCTGCGGTCTCTACCTGTCGACGGCCATGCTCGTCCCGGCCATGGTCGACCTCTATTACGGGCACAGCGACTGGCGGGTGTTTGCCACCTGCGCCTTCATGGTCGGCGGCCTGTCGCTGATGGCGGCCATGGCGACGCGCGGCGCGCCGCCCACCTTCAGCAAGCGGCTCGGCTTCCTGCTTGTCAACGTGCTGTGGGCGGTCTTTGCCGTGGTCGGCGCCGTGCCCTTCATGTTCTCTGGTCCCGAACTCAACTTCGCCCAGGCGCTGTTCGAAGCCACGTCCGGCATCACCACGACCGGCTCGTCGGTCATCTCCGGACTGGACACCATGCCGCCCGGCCTGTTGATGTGGCGATCACTGCTGGCCTGGCTCGGCGGTATCGGCATCGTGGCGCTCGGCCTCTTCGTGCTGCCCTTCCTGCGCGTCGGCGGCATGTCCTTCTTCAAGATGGAATCGTCGGACACCAACGACAAGCCGTTTGCCCGGCTCGCCACCTTCACCCGCGCCTTCATCGCCATCTATGTCGGCATCACCATCGTCTGCGCGATCGCCTATGACTTTGCCGGCATGAGCCATTTCGACGCGATCAACCACGCGTTTTCGACCGTGGCGACGGCGGGCTTCTCGACCCATGACGCGTCCTTCGGCTATTTCAACAGCGATGCGATCCTGTGGATCTCGACCTTCTTCATGACGCTCTGCAGCCTGCCGTTCTCGATCCTCATCGTCTTTTCCGTGCGCGGCCGGCTCGACGCGCTGCGCGATCCGCAGATCGTCGTCTTCTTCGGCTATGTCTCGGCCTTCGCGATTGCCACCGCGATCTACAACCACCTGAAGAACGGGGTCGCCCTGCTCGACGCGCTCACCCATTCCTTCTTCAACTTCGCCTCGATTCTGTCGACCACCGGCTTTGCCAGCCAGGACTATCTGCTGTGGGGCCCGTTCGTGGTCATGGCGGCTTTCTTCGCCACCTTCATGGGCGGCTGTTCCGGCTCGACCGCCGGCGGCATCAAGGCCTACCGCTTCATCATCCTGTTCAACGTCATCACCACGGGTTTGAAGAAGCTGATCTATCCCAATGCGGTCTATTCCGTCCGCTACGGCAAGCAGACAGTGGATGCGGAAACCCAGAGGACCGTTTTCCTGTTCTTCAGCGCCTATGTCTTCCTGTGGGTGGTGGGCAGTCTGGCCATGGCGGCGCTGGGCTATGATTTCACGACTTCCGCCTCGGCCGTCCTCACCGCGCTCTCCAATGTCGGCCCGGGGGTGAGTGCGCTCATTGGTCCGGCGGGCAACTTCGCCACCCTAAACGAGCCCGAACTCTATCTCCTGTCGCTCATGATGCTGCTGGGCCGTCTCGAAGTCCTGTCCGTCCTTGTCCTGTTGATGCCGATTTTCTGGCGCACCTGACGCGATCGCTTGACGAGACCGCTTGACGCCGCCGCGCATTGTTTCAGACTGTGCGCATAAGAGATTGAAGAGGGGGATCGGCATGCGCGTAAGGATCGGCGGCGGACAGGGGCAAAGGGTGGCGGCGATCGCGGCGGGATGGCTGATCGCAGCATGTGCGGCACCGGCGCCGGCGATCGCCGGCCCACTTCAGGATGCCGCCCGCGCGGCCGAAGAAAAGGCAGCTGCCGGCGATGCGATCGATGCCTACGAGACCATGCGTGACGCCTTCGGCGTCTTTGCCATGACACTGCCATTCAGCGTCGGCAAGGCGGTGTTCGTCAGCGAAAAGCCGAAGGCCTACGGCGCCTATGCCGCCAAGCCCGACGCCGTGTTCAAGCCGGGCGAACCGCTCATCACCTATGTCGAGCTGATCGGCCTCACCTGGAAGGAGACCGGCGACGGCCTCATGAAATCGAGCTTCAGCGTCGACTTCGAGATCGCCGAATCGGGCGGCAAGGTACTGGCCAGCCAGAAGAAATTCGGTGAATTCACCTTTGTCGGGCTGGTGCGCAATCAGGAGATGTTCACCCACCTGACGCTCGACATCACCGGCGCCGAACCCGGCGATTACGTGCTGAAATACACGCTGAACGACAATGTCAGTAACCGTTTCACGGCCTTCGAGCAGAAATTCACGGTGGCCGGCAACTAGGAACCTCCTGGTGCGGGCGGCGGGGATCGAACCCGCACAGCCGAGGCCGAGAGATTTTAAGTCTCTTGCGTCTACCAGTTTCGCCACGCCCGCGCCGAAGCTTTTTCAATGCTTTATTCGGAAAAAGCAAGGCCATGTTTTGCAGGTCTTCTCTCGTGTTTTGCAATTTCTGTTCCCGCACCGTTCTCGCCGCAGCATTTTTGCTTGTCGCCGGTCAGACAATCGCCGCCGCTTGGCGTCAAATCCCTGCCCCCGCGCCTCGACGAAGGTCACGGCCCGAATGGCGGCCTCGTCGCAACCGATCCGCGCCGCAGCGCGCGCAAAGTCCTCGCCGGACAGGGTCTGTCCGGTGCCAACGAAATTCATGGTGGCCTCCTGATTATAGTGGGGATTGGCAGTCAGTGGCGCGATGGCCTAGGTCGATGGAGCCGTCAATCGTTGCCCAGAGATGTCTCTCACGTCATTGACTGAGCTAAACTCGTAAACCCAGAATCAAGAAGAGACTTGGCGAAGGACTTCTTGACCCACTTTTGCTTTCCCGCATCATCCATGGTCTCGCCGAAAATACGCGATATGGCGATCGCATTCTCAACGGACGGCTCATCGACAAAAGCCTGATGCAAGCAAAAGGGGTCAATGAGATTGCATATCTTCCCGGCTCCTACTTGCGATATGATCTCTAACCGCTCAGCGCCGTTCGCTGCCATGAACTTACCTGGCAAGCTGTCTCGCAACTTGGTCTGCAGACGAACCACCAATTCTTCTATATCGCCGTCCTTCTCAACAACTGCGGCCAGATCTGAGACGAACTTGACCAGGCCCCACTCTCTCTGAACGATTTTTCCGCTGTGATGCCATGTGCCCGGACAGTCCACCAAAACGGCATTGGTTTTGCTAACTATATCTTCGGCGTGTCTAAGGTCAACATTCAAAACCTTGTCAACCATAACAAGACCTTTGGCGCCTATGCTTGCCCCGTCCCTAATGAAATCATATCTAAATGACTGCCAAACCTCTTTCCACCTAGTCTCCCCTATAGCTGTCGCATAATCAGTCCTTAGAGAATTCTGAGGTGATGTGGTGACAAAATAATCTCCACCATACAGTTCGAAGAAAGCAATGCAGGCGTAACCGCCCATGCTGTTTCCATATGCAAGATACTTCTCCCCAGGCCTCTTGGCTTTTCTAATAGCCTCCAGCACATAAGGCATATCTGCTCCTTGGAACCAGTCGTTTCTTCTCGTCTGAACCACGATGCAGTTCAGGTTGAACCTCGTGAGAAAGTTAACGTCTAAAACATCTTCAAACGGAGACGCGTCTTCGACTGAGAAATTTGGGCGCCAATGCTCAAAGTGAACCACAGACAATGACGAACGCCTATTTGGCTCGAAACGCAAGACACGGTAATCTTCTCCAGAATGCAAAACTGACATCCATGCCCTCTCACTGAAATTCGCTAGCGGCATCCACGAACACGTTCGACAATTCGGTCATGTTGGCGAGAGACCCAACCATGAAGCTCTTTGACATAATGAAAGGACCAAAGCTAAACGTCAAACGGACCACTAGCCACATTGAAGAGCTGGCCCGCTTTGCTGCTGTCTTGCATGACGGCAATTTCCTGTGCGAGGAATTCCTGCCCCCTTGGATCAGATCAGTCACTCCACCGCAAACAAACCGCAAGGATGCGACAGCTACGAGAGGATAGTAAATGAGAGTTCTGGTTATCGGCACCTCAAACTCGATTTTCAAAGGCGGGTATGTGGACAGCCTGAGACAGTCACCCGACGTGACATCGTTAGTCAGAACAGGACCTGGGGGGTCCACATCAATTATTATCCCTTATTTTGGCCTAGATATCGATTTTTCTTTATTTGACATGGTTGTTATAGACACATCGATCAACGACGGCGCATTTGCATCCTGGGGGAAACTGAGCTCAATTGATATCATGAATAACTTGGAGTGGCTTTGCTGCACAGCCATAAACTCCGGCTGCTTTCCATGTTTCGTTTTGATGCCAAATAAAAAATTCCTAGGTCAGCAGGACCCATCTTTCGAATCATATTTTCGGATCGCTCAAAAATACAAAGCGGGACTGGTTAATGGCTATAAATTTGCATTCGATTATGCTGAATCTAATTCAGTAGACGTTGGCACCCTATTTATAGACGACCTGCATCTTCGCGTGGAAATAAGTGCGCTGCTAGCGCCCGCAATTTTAGATTCTTTTCGAACATTGAGCCCCCACAGGCTTGTCCCAAATGTGGACTTCCGCAAGATCGAGGCTGGTTCACTTGGTCTGCCGCTTATTGTCCGGCAGACAAGCTTGATGTCGTCACCATGTGGAATACTCCCTGCTCAACAGGTCGTTACAATACCTATATCAGAAGAAGAGTCTTTGGTCGGCGTTGTATTCAATGCCGGGCAGACATCCGGTGTCCTAAACGCAAGTGGTCGGCGGCGCTCTACGACAGACATACGAACTCACTATTACGGAAAGAATGATCTTGTTGTAATAGCCAGACAGATCACCCCTCCTGTGGGACCTCAACAAGGAAACGTATACCTAAGCTTGGGCTCTGAAGAGGGCTCTGTCGCTGAAATCGTTGGAGTTCTTATATCAAGAGATGTGCCTGCTGATTAGTGTCTAGTGGGTGGGATATAACCATTGATGCCATCTTTTGACAGCGCCTATAGTTCGACAGGCCAGGCCGCCACGTAGTTATGGCTGCCATGCCGTGTCAACGGCGGCCTAGATAGCCCAGAAGGATGCATAAGCAGCATCCCAGCCGATAACATTGGCCGTCTTCGCGCCGGTCAGCATCAAATTACCCATACCCTTCGCGCCATTGAGGTTGAAGATGCCGAGCGTATTGTCGGCTTTGACCGGCGCATGCACAGCAACACCGAGCATGACCAGGTCCGCAGCAATAGTGGGGGCGCTGTCGGCCGACGTCCGATACCAAGGTGCAACTCTCCCCCCCTGGATAACGACTTTCGGGTATGTCCGCGCGCCCCACAAATCGTCAAGATGGCAAACTTCGGATGCCGAGATGAAAATAGCCGCCTTGAGTGCGACAACCATTTCCGCCTTCCGACAGCCCTCGACCTGAATACGTGGATACCACCGGTCCGCGTTGCGCGCGGCATAACCAGCGTCCCACGTTGTCGATGCGTGCCGGAAATCCAGCAAGTATGTGCGATCGGTAGAGGGGTTGACGATGCGGCCGTTGACGAGCTGCGTGAGGTTGCGCGCGATGATCTCGGCATTGCAGCCGTCTTGGATAGTGTTCCCGCTGCCGTCGATCTGCGCAAGTCGCGGGCCCTTGACGGAGACATGGCCGTAATGATTGCCTCGCACTGCCGAGAAATGCACGGTGGCTGTAGGGGAGAACCCAATGAACGACACACCATCAACATCTATCTTGTCAGGATAAACCATCGATCGGCCGAGCCCACTATCAATACGAGCGTCCCACAGGCCGACACCGACAATGTTGAGACCTTGCGTCACCGCGCCATGGTTGTCTGCACCCTGCACGACAACATCCTTGACCTGCACGCTAGGTAGGTAGACTGTGCGCCCCGCGTCGTGGTTCACATGGCCGCCCGCCTTTACGACGGTGACGGTGGACCCGTCAGCGATTTCCGCGCCAATGACGAGGCGCGGCCGGATAACCTTCACCTCACCAAACCACTCATACGCATAGTCTCCACGGGTAGCAATGCACTCATAGTACGGTTGCGTGTTCGCACTCGCGCCGCCGCCGACCTGGAATGTGCAGTCCTCCGAGACAAACAGCCCGCCGCCGCTAGTGTGGATGCGGCCACTTTTGATGAGGCTACGGTACACCCCGTTGAAACCTCTCATCCCCCAATGGGTATCGATACGGTTGAGCTGGCACCGGTCCCAAGTCCAGCCCTTGATATAGTTGAGCCCGGTGGCTCCCCACCCATCGACCGCATACCAATTGTGCCAGTGCACATCGATCGCGGCGCCGCCGCCGATGGCGTAGGATGCCGTGGCCTGATCCGGGCAGTCCGCGATGCCGCCGTAAAAATTGACGCCGTAGCAATTCTTGGCCTCGCACAGATTGCGGATCATGTCACCGGCCGGACGATTGACCTCCTCAAAAGAGAAATTATACACTTCTGTCCAATGCCGCTGCACCGACACCAGCACAACAGACCCGCAGGCATCGCCTACAAATCGGGGGCACTCAAATACACGCTTCGTCTTCTCGCGCGGATAGATGAACCCGCCATTGATCGTCGCGCCGGAGAGCGTGCGGTCGAAACCCCACGTGAGCATCCCCTGATATCCGGTCACGAGATTGTCACGAAGCTCGATTGCCTCGCCGCTCCATCGCATGATGTCGGTCGTATCAGTGCGGAGCGAAACGAATGCGTCTCGGTGCTCCAGGAACAGCGGATGCGGGAAATAGGTGCAGCCGCTGACCATCTGCGCCTTCCAGGACGGGTCATTTAGACTGGCTAGGTCGTCCGCATCAAAGGTGATCGTCTCTTCGTTCGGCATGACAACGAACGCGTGTTCGTAATCCCACGTCGAGGGCGTCCGACCTGACAACGCGTCGAGCTTGATGTTTGTTTTGCCCAGATGAGCATCCACATAAACGGGGATCTTCATATGCCGCCAAAGAAATTCGCCACGGCAATTCCCGACGCTGGCACCAATAGCAGCAGCGCAGTCGAACGTGTCCTTGATCTGCTGGTCGGCCGGCGTTGTGCCCGTGGCGTCAGCACCGAACATCGCAAAATTGACGACGGGCTCGGCAATTTCCCACCATGCGCCATCGGCGCTCGGCTTCTGCCATGGCATCGGCACTGCAGGCGTGGAAATGCGCCGTTTGCGGTGTCCACCGCCGTCACAAAATTCAAAGTACCCAGATGTCTCAATAACCGTAAGAACAATAGGGATTTGAGCGGTGCTAAAATCCGCTTCCGTATCGTAGACCCTACCGTGAGCAACATCCGCCTTCGCCCCCTGCGCCGCCGTGGCAAAGTCCCCCGCATCCGCCAGCGCAGCGCTCCCCAGCCCCAGATTGTCACGCCCCTGCGCCTGCTGCGGTGCGCTGAGGCCCTGCGCGGCATCCACGCGCAGCCGGCTGCCCAGCGCGGTCGAAACCGTCGTCGCGAAGGCCGGGTCGTCGCCCAGCGCCGCGGCCAGCTCGTTCAGCGTGTCGAGGGTGGCGGGCGAGGAATCGACCAGACCGGCCAAAGCGGCCGCGACATCAGCCGGTGTCGCCTTGCCGTCCAACGCATCGGCAAGCCCGGTGATTGTGCTGATCGGCTGCTCGCCGGTGTGCGTCGCACGGTCGCGCAGCGCCGCGTCTGCGGCATTGACCGTCGCGCCGGAGGCAATCCCGTCCAGCTTGGTCTTGTCCTCCGGAGAGATCAGCCCGGCCTCGGCCGTTGTCCCCTCGCCGATCGTCTCGACCAGCGCCTCGCGCAGCGGCCCCCCGTCGTTGACGAGATCGAAAAGCAGTGCGTTCTTGCTCTGCACCTTGGTCATGCTTCAGCCTCCAGCGGGGCATAGACAAAGGCCCCTTCGTGATCGATGAGATAGATGTCGGCGGATCCGGTCCGAACGACCCAGCCCATGCCGGCGGGCGGGTCTTCGCTCGGAACATCGAGCGTCCATGCGTAGACGCGGCCGATCGCCAGGCGCGGCCGGTTGAACTGCAGCGAGGCCATGGGGCTATTCCGTCTGCACTTCGGCGCGCAGGCCTTCGTCACCCTGCGGCCAGCCATAGACATGGGTCGTGCCGTCGAGGAAGGTGCCGCCATAGGGCTTGAGGTTGCTGATCGTGCCGAAGTCATATTCCGGCGTGCCCGGCGAGGCGTCGGGGTCCGGCGTCGCCGTCGGCGGGTCGCCGTCGGTGGTCGCGATATAGAGCACCCCGGTCTTCGGCAGGTTGATGAGCACCGAGAGATTTCCCGGCGAAAGCAGGGTCCATTGTGCGGCTTCGCACCAGATCCCCTTCCAGCTGGCGGTCATGACAGATCCTTTCCCCCGGCCGGCGGCGCGGGTTCCCGATGTTGCGATGAATTCATGGTTGGCTGGCTGTCAGCCCTTGATGCCGAGGATGATCCGCAGCCAGTGCGTGATCCGGTCCCAATAGGCATAGGCAGCAGCAACAAGGCTGACGAGGCTGCCGCCGAAGATCCAGAGTTTCCGACCGAGCCAGCCGGCCGCCTCGGTGCGGGTCTGCCACAGGCGATATTGCGAGAGCGTCGGCTTGGCCTCGGAAATCTGCTCCTCCAGCTTCTTCGTCCGCTCGTCGACCCGGATCAGCAGCTCGCCTTGGCGATTGGTCTGGTCCCAGAGATCGCGGCCGCGCTTGCTGCCGTCCTGCCGCACCTGGTCGATCTCGGCGCGCGCCGTGCCCATCTCGACCCGGAGGCCCTGCACCTCCAGGCGCAGCGAATGAACATCGGCGCGAATGGCGGCCATGGTCTCGATGATGAGCTGGTGCAAGGCCGATTCCGTCATTTCCGCCCCTGCCCTTCGATCGCCTCGAGGCCGCGCACGAGCGCGGCGTTCCGGTCGCGGCAGTCGGCCAGCGCCCGGCGATCCCGCCCCCAGAGCCGCCATTGCTCGGACGGCTCGCCGGCCGCGGCCGGCGGGATGTTCACGGGGTCGGCGCAGGGGGTCCGGGCAGCCAGCGGGACGCTGGCAATCCGGGGCTCACCGAGCGCCGATCGCGTTGAGCTGTGTTCGCACCCGCTCAGGCATAGGAGCGCAGCCAGGAGTGTCATTCTGAGCCGCATGGCCGGTCCTTTCCTGATCGATGATGTCGTTGAGGTCGTCGAGCTGTTCGGCATGGTCCTGCTCGGCGGCGATCCGTTCGGCCTCGGCCGCGTCGATCGCCGCCTGCGCTGCGGCCCTTGCCCGTTGGGCAGCGATCTCCGCCCGCCGGCGCAGTTCCTCCCATGCGGCACGCTCGGCCGCGGCGCCCGCATCCCTGCCCGCGCGTTCCGCCTTGCCGACCCTGCCTTCGACCAGGTCGCCGATCAGCGGCACATGGGTGATGAGCGGGCCGACATAGCGCAGATCCCGCAAAGGCCCGATGCCCTCGTAGTAGAGGACCAGGCAGACGGCGAGCAGCAGCAGGATATCCCAGGCGGCCAGCGCCGCCCGCAGGCGATGGAAGAGATAGGTCATGGCCGCCCGTCCCCCTCGTCCCGGGGCGGCGCATAGGGCAGCGCGCGCCCGGTGCGCCAGATGGCGATCACGTCCTGCACGGTGGCAAGGCCGGTATAGCCGAGCACCAGCGCGCCGATCAGGACAAGCAGGCCATAGGCAATCAGCCGGTTCAATTCGCTGTCCAGAGCATCCACCAGCCCGTTGATCTGCCAGAGGCAGAAGGCCGTCACCGCGAAGATGACGATGCGGCGCCAGCGCCACGATGGTTCGCCTGTTTTCATGGCCATGGTCAGAAGTCCTTCTCGATGTCGGGCATATCCACAGTCTGCCCGGCGAGAGCATGGGTGCAGTCGCCGAGAAACTGGATGCGTCCGTCGGTGACAAACGAGTGGCAGACGATCTTTCGATCCTTGCTCGTGTCGTCGAATTCTTCGGGCAGATCGCTCGGCTCGTTCCAGGTCACGAGGACGGACGGCGTGAAAGTCGGTGCATCCGGGTTGCCGTTGTAGCCCCAACGCGGGCCAGGTCCGTCGCCAACGGTGATCTGATGGATTTCGCTGCAGCCCGGGCACCAGAACCCGAGGCGCCCACCTTCCAGCGACCGCAGTTTCTTCGAGAGTGCTGCCATAGTCATCACTCCCAGAATGTGAGACCGAGCATCTTGCCGGTCTGCTTGCCGACCTTGCCGTCGATGGTCAGGCCATGCTCGCGCTGGAAATCGCGCACCGCCTGTTCAGTGATCGACCCGAAGTCGCCGTCGGCATGGGCGCCGATCGCGCGCTGCAGCACGCGCACCACCTCGCCCTTGTCGCCGACCGAGAGCAGACCGTCGGACAGCGGATCGTAGGCGGCAGACGCACCGACCGACAGACGCCGGTAGGCGCGGTCGAGTTTCACGTCGTAAGCGTTCTTGGCATAGGACTTGCCGTTGTAACCGAGCGCGAAACCGGCCCAGTCGCGGCGGCGCAGCTCGTCGCCCAGGCCCTTGCCAAGGATGAAGCCGACCATGACGTCGAGCTGCCCGCCCTCGCTTTCGAGGCACTTGGCAATCATCGCCTGCGGTGTGGCAAATCCGCAAAGCTCCGCGTTCTCGCCGAGCACCTGGCCGATGCCCCAGCTGGGCGCCTTGAGGCCCGCCGTCTCGTCGATCGCAACCATGCGGTCGAGCATGTCATATCGCCCGTCCTGCGTTGCCGGGTAGCGCCCCGGCTGCCAGGAGGAATAGGCGAGCCCCTGGTTGACCGCGCGCTGCCGATTCTCGCCGGAGAGGCAACGATAGAACACATGTCGCTCCGGCAGAATGATCGGTCGCCGCTTGGCGTCAAATCCCTGCCCCCGCGCCTCGACAAAGGTCACGGCCCGAATGGCGGCCTCGTCGCAACCGATCCGCGCCGCAGCGCGCGCAAAGTCCTCGCCGGACAGGGTCTGTCCGGTGCCCACGAAATTCATGACAATGTCCTCATGGTTTGCCCTATCGGGCGTCAGTCCCGGCGCCGCCCTGCGGCTCTCCGAGTGAAAGCGTGGTCGTGTAGCCCGAGGAGCGGGAAAGCTCGTCGGTGACGGATGTGATCGTGTAGGTTCCATCGACGCCGGCGCGCAGCCTGACCAGCGTTGCAGTCCCGCCTGGCTGGCCCGTGGCGTCACCGTTGATGGCGACTGTACCGCTCGCCTTGTCGCGGTTCGCCTTCTCGGCCCCAGCCTTGGCGCGCCGCTTCGCCGTGTCCTGGTCGGACGCCGCAAAGACCGACTGCCCGTCCGCCTCGACCGTGTCGCCGCTGGCATAGCGTTCCGCCAGCCGCTTCGCCTGGTCGAGATCGTAATAGCTCTCCACCTTCTCCTTCAGCCTGGGGCGGTCCGTTACGGGCGTGAAGCCCGAGGCCGAGATCAGCCTGTCGCGGGTGACCGTGATCGCCGACAGCCCAGCGCCGGAAGCAGAGGCGCCATAAGGCACAAACACCCCGCGCGTGCCCTCGATCCGGAAGACCGCCCCATGTTCTCGCGCCAGGCGCTCTCCGAAGGCAATGAAGCTTTCGGCATCCATCGCCTCCCAGTCAGGAATGACCGAGGCGAAGTCCCGATGCACCTGCATCGAAATCCCCGCCTGTTCACCTGCTTCCTGAAGAATCCTCGACAGTGACCTCTTTTCCCAATGCTTTTCCTGCGGCTGCTTCGCCTTGCCTTTCAGGGAGACGGAGCGCGCCGTGACGGCCAGAACCGCCCCGGCCGAGCGAGACAGCGACCAGCTGGCGGTGTCGACCTCCCCGTCGAATGTGCGGATGGCCCCGCCCTCGCGGCCGAGTTCCACATGCACGGGCGTCCCCGTCTCCGGCCAGCGCAGCGCGCCGCCTTTGTCGTCGAGGTCGAACCGCGCGGTGTCCGCCGTCTGGTCCGTGCCCTTGGTGATGGCGACCGAGAGCAGGATCGGCAGGAACCGCGCCGTCACCACGCGGCCGCCCACCGAGACGAGAAAGTGAACCCTGCCGCCCATCAGTCGAACAAGCCCACCACCTTGGCGCTGGCCACCGTCGCCTCCAGCGCGGATTTCACCGGGACGGTGATCACCGTGCCGACCGGAAGAAAGGCGCCGCGCCGCGCCAGGTCCTGGTTGAGCGCCCAGACGCGCTCGCAGGCGCCGGGCATGACGGCGCGATAGTGCCGCGCCAGCAGTCCGGAAAGCGTCAGCCCTTCGCGGCTGACGGTAATGGTCTCGGTCTCGCTCATGACAAGAGGCTCCACAGCGCGGAGAAATAGCCTTCAGCGCTCGGCTGGCTGGTCTTTGCAAGGTCGATGCTCATATCGACCATCTGCCCCACGCCGCGCGCGTCGAGATAGCTGTGGCCGTCGTTGATCCGGGTGATGACATACCAGCCAAACACTCGCCCATCGCCACGCACCACCAGCTGCGGCAGTCCGGTCCCCTGCGCGCTGCGCAACACCTCCAGCGAGGAGAGCTGCCCCAGCTTCTGCGGCACCAGCCGTCCGGCCAACGCCATGCGCTCCACACCATCGCCCATGTCTTCCAGCGGCGGCATGGCGCCGATCACCGGCTTTTCGGCAAAGTCCCGCACCGTCTCGTGCGTCACCCCGTCGAGGTTGAAGCGGAGGTCAAAGGCCACCGGCCCGATCTGCATCAGCATGGTTTACGGATCCACGAATTGGCCATTGGCCTGTTCCTGCACCACCTGCCCCGTCGGCCGCCCGCCGCCGGCATTGGCGAGAAGCGCGCCGAGCGAGCCCTGCACCTTGGCGAGAAAGCTTTGGGCGATCGCGGCGCCGATCCCCGACGCGCTCGCCTGCATGGTGGCGGCAGCCTTCTCCCCGGCTTTTCCGCCGCCCTCGGCGATCTTGTCCGAAGCGGTGCTGCCGGCCTCGACCAGACCCCTGAAATCCAGAAGATCGCCTGCCTTGGGCGCCAGCGGCGCGTATTCGCTCGGTTCCTGCGGGCCATAGCTGCCCCGCGAGGGATAGAGCCCCGTCCGGTCAAGGCCGGCACTCACGCCCGGCCCACTCGGCCGCGCCGAGGGGAAGGGAATGCGCCCGGTTTCGGGCCCGGCCCCTAAGCCTTCGGGCGTAAAGCCCGGCCCGTAGGAGCCCCTCCCCGGATACCGGCCGGCGATCTCTCCACCCTGCCGGCGCCCGAGTTCGGTCCGGATATCATCGAACACCGTGCCCGCCTGCCCTCGCCCGACCTTGGCCAGTGCCTCGCCATAGGCGAGATTGATCCCGCGCCGCCCTGCATCGGGGTACAGCTTGCGATACTCCTTCTCGAAGTCGGCGCGCTGCCAGGCGCGCTGCTCGGGGTCGAGATCCTTGACTGCGCGTGACCGCGCCTCTGCGTCATCGATCGTCTGCGTGAGATCCTCGAGCACTGGATTGGCCACCGTCGCCACCCCGGACCCGAGCTTGGTCATCAGCTCACCCCAGAGGTTCGACATTCTCTGGATCTTGGAAGCGCTGTCGGCCGCGATCTGGTTGAAGTCCTTCAGCGCCGTCCCATCGACGCTTGAGAAACTGCGCACCAGCGCCTCCATCTCCGGGCGCTGCGTAATCAGCGCGCGCATGCCCTTCTGGAACTCGGCGTCGGTGAAGAGCTTCGGCAGCTTCGACAGGTCGCCCTTGGTAGCGATCATCGTCATGTCGAGGAAGACGTCGAGAACGTCGCGGCCTTCCTTCTTGGCCTTTTCCAGCGCGGCCGGAAGGTCCACGCCCATGTCCTTGAACTTCTTCGCCGTCTCCTCGGAATAGACCTTGTTCAGCACATTGCCGAGATAGGTCGCGGCTTCCGAGCTGGAGCCCGCCTGGTTGCGCATCACCTGCAGCATGGCGACGACCTTGCGCAAACCGTCTGTGCCCTTGTAACCCATGGCCGCCATCGCCGGCAGGATCGAGGGCAGATACTGCGCCATGTCCTTGAGCTCGAATTTGCCGGCCTTGCCGCCCGCGACGAGAATATCGAAGGCGCGCTGCATCTCGTCGGCGCTGATCTTCAGCGATCCGGACATGGAATCGGCGGTCAGCGCCACATCGTTCATCGCCGCGCCAGAGGCCTGCGCCGTCAGTGCCACGGCGGGCAGGAAGGCAAGAGACTCGTCCAGGCTGCGGCCCGAGGCAACCAGCGCCTCAAGCCCGCCAACCACATCGTCGAAGCTGGTGCGGGTCTGAGCCGCTACGTCCTGAAGGCGCCGGATGGTCGGGTCGATCGCGCCCGCTCCCTTGTCGGCATTGACGACGATCCGGTTCACCCGCCGTTCGAGGTCCGCGAAATTGGTATAGGCCTTGGCGGCGATCACCCCGCCGATCGCAACGCCTGTCCCGATACGACTGGCCAGCAGCATCATCTTCTGCCGGCGAGCCTCGTCGGCGGCCTCGCGCTCCATCATCAGCCGTTCCATCGCACGGTCACGATTGGAGAGCCTGAGGTTGCGATCCGCCAGCATATAGTCGCGCTCGGCCCGCTTCAGGCGGTCCATATTGCCGATGATGGCCTGGGTCTTTGCCCCGGTCTTGTCGACCAGGTCGACGACCAGCGATGCGGTCAAGCGGCTCAAGGTCTCACTCCTCGCCCGTCACGAAAGCCGGCACGAGATCGCGATAGATCTGGTGCAGGGCCGCGGCGTCCGGCCATTTCAGCCGGGCAAAGACCGCCGGATGCAGCCCGCTCAGCCGGCAGATCATGCCGCGATTGCCGGCAATCTCGCCGGCAAAGAAGGCATCGATATCACCCTGCTCCGGCAGGCGCAGCGTCACCCGGTCGATGAGATCGCCATTCACCCGCGGCGGGTGGAGCAGCGCATAGATCCGCCCGCCCCGCGCCTCGTCGTCATAGCTGACGACCGGCGCGTCGTCAGCATCGTCGGCCTGGTCAGACAGGGCCGGCGACGACGGGCGCGCCTCGCCCACCATCGTCACGAACGCGTCGAGATCGATCATCACCGGCTCGGACGACGTCGTCGGGCCTCGATCCTCAACGGCTGTCTCCGCCCCGCCGGCGAGCGCCTCGCCGAGCGGGTCGTCATGTCTCTGGCGCCGGATCATCATTCAATCCCCAGCGCGACGCGCATGGCCTGCGTCTCGTCATTGCCGAACTGCCGAACGACGGAGGAGAAGTAGTCCAGGTAGAACCATTCCTGGCCATCGACATGCAGCTCGTAGCGCGTCACCTCGGTAATGCCATGGTCGTGGCCGAAAGCCGAGCCGCGCTCGAAGGCGTCGGCGGCGAGCCGGCCGATGATGCCGCGCACGATGGCCTTGGCCTGATGCTGCTTGCCGGTCTCCTTGTTGCGCAGCCCGCCATAGATCGTGAAGCGCTGCGGCTCCTTCGACCCGATCCCGAGCAGGCGGTAAGAGCTTTCGGAAAAGCCGGCGAGCTTGAAGCTGGGCTCGAGCGCGCGATAGGCGTTCATCGACCAGTTGATCTCGGAGATCGCACCCCCGCCCAGATGCGAGGCGGTGACACGTTCCAGCGTCGGCAGGCCAACCGACGACAGCTTGATATGGTTGGAATCCTCCGGGTTCGCGTCACCGAGGAAGATGTTGGCCTGCTCGAGCAGGAGAAGCTTCTCAGCCATGATGATGGTTCCTTGTTTCGGTGAGGATCAGAGAATGTCCTGGCGGGCGATGATCTCCTCGATCGTCGCCGTCAGCGCCGCCGCATAGGGCCGCGAGGTCACCGACAGGCGGCGGAAGACCGGGGCTTCCTCGAACTGCATGTCGACATGGATGTGGCCGGCGCGCAGGTCGGTCGGGTTATTCTTCGCCGGATCAAAACGGCAGCGATAGCCGAGGATGTCGCCGGCCGACTGGCGCTGGTCGAGAATGGCAGAGACCGTGTTGACCACGCTCTGGATCGTCTGGGTGGTCAGGTTGAAGCGGCCGAGATACTGGCGGATGGTCCTGAGCACCGTCAGCTCGACGAAGTCGCGACCGCGCACCTTGTGATACTGGTCCCAGATCGTATCGGCCGAGAGGTTGTCCGTGCCGATATAGACGAAACCGCCATCCGCGATGGCGAAGTCGTCGCCCGATTCTCCGCGCACGATGATCCCGCCCTTGGCGGCCAGGATCTGCTGGCCCTCGGTCGCGCCGTCGGAAAGCGAAAAGCGCAGTTTCCGCTCCGGCGCGACAATGCCGTAGATCGGCTGGTTGGCCCAGCTGCGGAAGGGCGAGCCGTCGCTCTCATAGTCGCGCCGGACGGCGACACCGGCAATACGCGGCGAGGCCGGACGCAGCACCGCGTCGCCGGCGCTATCCTCGGCATAGACGCCACCGGACAGCGGGATCAGCCGGCGCGACGACAGCGTCTCGACCCATTCGGTGAAATCGGCCAGCGTCTCCGGCCCGTCGATGATCGCAACGGCAAGGATCTGCTCGCACACCGCCGGCAATGCTGCCGCGACCGGGTTCGCCATGTCGGCGACCGCCGCCGTCCCGGCCGCGCCCGAACCGGCGCCGCCGGAGAAGGCGACCGTCGGCGCGCTGGTATAGCCGGCGCCCGGATTGGTGATCGTCACGCTCACCACCTTGCCCTCGTCGGCGCCGGAACCGAGAACGGCAGTGCCGGCGGCACCCGTGCCGCCGCCGCCAGAGAAGGCGACAGTCGGCGCGCTGGTATAGCCGGACCCCTGGTTGGTGATCGTCACGCCGGTCACACCGGTATCGCGATAGAGCGAGAAGCCGGGGCAGATCAGCAGACGGGGGTAGACCCCGACTTGCGCACCCGCGTCGAGGAAGGCATGGATGCCCGTGCCTTCCACCGAGCTGCCGGCGATGTTCGCCATGGTCTCGTCCAGATCGTCGCCTTCCTCGACGCGCACCACCACCAGTTCGGCCGCCACCTGGTAGGGGCCGAGCTGGGCGTTGATCCCCTCGATCGCGTCGATGAAGCCGCCATCCTGGTCGCAGAGCGCGAGCACAGCGGTGTCGTTGGAGTTCAGGCGGACCGGCGTGTCGAGCGGAAAGGCCGCGGCGAAGTTTTCATCGGAAGCGGTCGCCGCCTTGTCGATCGGCATGCAGATGCCGATCACGCTCATCTGGGCATTGGACGGCACTGCCGCCTCGTTGGCATCACGCGCAATCGTGATACCGAAGACCGGGCTGGTCATGGGTCAATCCTCATGTTCTTGGAATGGATCGCCTTGCCCAAGGGCGGGATGGGCGGAAGTCATCAGGTCGCCGGCAAGACCGGCCTGCCCTCGGCGATCCAGCTGTCGATCGCTGCGCGCACCTCGGGGCCAAGCCCGAATGTGTCATCCGGGCGGCTGCAGAATTCATGGATAGAGCGGATGCCATCGGCCCCGAGCGCATCGATGCCGGCGAAATAAACGCCTGCCTCACGGGTCGCGCGCACCGAAAGGAGCGCCATCAGGCGCGGGCGGATCATCACTGCACCCTCACGATCTGGTAGAAGTCGTTGCTGTTGTCGACAATCCCGCCGCGGCTACGCCATACGCCGGAGAGTGCCGCCCCGGCATTGGCGTTCCCGGACACCACATAGGCACTGGTGTCGTTCTTGTTGAGGCACGGTGTTATCTGTCCGTTTCGCGGGACATTGCTGCCGACAAAGACAAGGATCGGATGCCCGAGCGGGAAGACGAGGTTGTCCTGAGCGGAGCCCGTATAGACCTCCGCCGCCACGAAGCCGAGGGCATGGTCGTGCCCGTCCGATCCGACCGTTCCGGTCGTGCTATTGCTGATCGGTTTCGCCGCCCCGAGAGAAACGGTGCGGTCCGCGTCCAGCGCTCCGCCACCGCCCAATCCGGCGCCGGCTGTGATTTTGCGGGACTTGGGGACCAGCGAGGACGCAAGGCTGCTCATCGCGGTCGACACAGCCTGAAGGGCTGTGTCTATGGCGCGCTTCACGAAGGCCGTGTTGGCGGCCCTTGTGCTGTTATTGCCTTCCGGCTGGGTCGGGACTGTCGGGTTTCCGGTAAAAGCCGGGTCTGCCAGAGGCGCCTTGTTCCCGAGATCCGAAGCCACGGTGACCGCGAAATTCGGGTCATCGCCGATCGCCGCCGCCAGCTTTGCCAGCGTGTTGAGATTGGTCGGCGCCCCGGCGATGATGGCGGCCCGGACCAGTTGCACGAAGGCTGCGGTCGCCACTTGGTCGGTATTGGTCTCGACCGTAGGCGTCGGCGCCGTCGGCGTGCCCGTGAGGGCGGGGCTGGCCAGCGGCGCCTTCTGGCCGATCTGGGTCAGCAGGTCTTCGACGACACCCGCGCCTGAAAGCGCGGCCTGCAGCTCGGTGATCGTCTCGATCGCGCCTTCGGCCGTGTCGAAGAAGGCCGAGATCGCCGACTTCACATGACCGGTGGTTGCGAGTGTGTTGTTGTTGCTGCCGGATGGCTGGGTCGGCGCCGTCGGGCTGCCGGAAAAAGCCGGGCTCTCAATCCCTGCCTTTGCCGCAAGCGCCGCAATCAGCGCGCCCACATCGGCATCGATCGCCGTGATGGCGTCGATCAGCCTCTGCACGTCATGCGCCGGCGCATTGCCGGGATGCGGGAGTTCGTAGCCGCGGTTGACGGTTTCGTTTTCGATTGCCATCGCTTGGGGCCTCAGAAGGTGAAGGCGCGGAGATCCGCGATTGCCGGGCGGGCCGACGGCGTGCCGGACATGACCAGCTCCAGCCGTCCACCGTCCGGGGCAGAATGGGCCGGAATGCGATAGGTGTATTCGCTGTAGCCGCCATCGATCGCGACGGCCGAGACGAACGTCGCGGCGACGAAACTGTCGTCCGTGGCATCCGCCTTGACGGTCACGGTCGAACCGACGGGCAGCTGGCCGGAAAAGATCACATCGACCCGCGCCAGGTCACCCATGGTAAAGGGCAGACCGACATAGCGCCCGCTCGCCTTCATCTTGCCGAAGATCACCGTGATGTCGCGGGAAAGAACCGGCGAGACCCGGGCATTGCCGGAGAGAACCGCCTCGACCTGCACAGGCCCGGTGTAGTACTCGTCGAGCTCCAGCGTCTGGTCGGCAGCAACGAGATAGGTGGTCGAGCCGATCTTTACCCGGAACACCACCGAGCAGGACGCTTCGGGAAGAATGATGTCCGCGCGGATCAGGATATCGGACACGTCCACAGCGGCGAAGCTGCCGAGGCTGATCGTCTTTGCAGCCGGCGAGAAAACCGGCGACAGGGCCTGGAAGGTCATGTCGCGATCCGGATGGACCAGCCAGCTGAAATTGTTCGAGCCGGAGAAATTGTCGCCGGTGATATAGGGCTGGGCCGAGACCCACTTCTGATTGGCCGCGTCGAAATCGCCGAGCCGCGCCATGGCGATCGAGTGCTCGCCGTCGTCGGTACGGACAACGAAGGCAAGGAACACACCAGGCGGCACATAGACGGGCAGCTCCAGCGCCACCCGCGTCCACACCCCTGCGGCAACGGCAGCCATCGAGAGCCGTCCCGTCGCGATCGCATTGCGGGTCGGCTGGCCGTTTTCCATGGTGACGATATCGACATTGACCGGGTTGGAGCGGTTGCCGATCCTGCAGAACCACAGATTGACGGACGAGACGAACCGGCCCTCGGTGAGGGCAAAGCTCTGCGCCTGCGGGTCCGGGTTGCTTGAGTCTCCGCCGCCGCTCCGACGGATGCCTGTGACTTGCGAGAAGCGCTCCAGAACCGTTGTTGTCTGAACCGAGGTCGTTTCCAACCGACCCTCGCCGCGGAAGCTCGCCGCGCACTCGAGCCCGGCCGCGCCTTCGGCGCGGACCTGTTTGGTGCCAGCAGCAACATTGTCCGGGATGGTGAAACTGCCCGTCGCCACCCCCTCGGTGTTGGCGACCAGCGTGCCGGCGCCGGGGTGCACGTCAATGCCGTCGAAGGTCAGTACGGGCACGATCTCGCCGGCCCCGAGGCCTGTGATTTCGAAATCGATGTCGATTTGCCGCAGGAACGGCAGCCGGGTCGTGTTGACCGTCTCGGAGGTGATACTTGAACGCACCCGCGTCTGGTTGCCGGTCCCGAAGACCCGCGTCACGTCGGACAGCGTCACTGTCTCCGTCTCGGTCCAGAAGTCGCTCGACGGCGAAAGCGTCATCTGCGGCGGCACCGGCGAGAAGTTCATATAGGGGTTGATCTTCTCGCACAGGGTGCGCAGATCCTGTGCAATCAGCACGCTCTCGGTATAGTCGAGCATCCCGAACGCCGGCAGGCGTACCTGATGAATGGTCGGATCGATCGCCAGCTGCAGCGTGCCGTCGAAACAGGCCGCATCCTGCACCTCGCCGAGATCCCGGCGGCTGTCATCCCAGAACGGGTCCGTGAAGATACCGAGCGTCGGGCCGGGGGCACGCGCATTGGCATCCGACTTCAGTCGCTCCAGCAGAACCAGTTCGAGCGCATCCGCGAGCCGGGTTTCGAGATAATTCAACCGCTTGAACGACAGCGAACGCGTGCCGTTATTGTCGATCACGGGCTTCCCATACCAGTCGTTCTTGACCACGCACAGCGACAATGCATCGTCCGGCTCGGCCGGCGGATGCGGGTTCTCAGGCGAGGACAGGCCCCGCAGATAGCTGAGCCCACCGTCAGACGAGATCAGCACGCGGTCGTGACGCGGCAGTTTGTAATCGTAGCCAATGAAGACCTCGGTCCCGGTGACGCCACCCGAGACGGTGACCGTGGTGGAGGTGAAGCTGTCGGCCTCCACCGATTCGAAATAGCGATATTTGACGGTGTAGCTCGACCCGCTCGCCGGTTCGGCGCCGGCAGGCGACCAGTCGACGGCATCGCCATTGCGGACATAGTCGGTCACGGCGTCATAGGTGGTCGACAGCTGCTTGACCTCGACCAGCGCGACAACGCCGTCATCCGGCAGCGCGTCTACCGAGCCCGTCGCCCCCTTGGTGATGGTCACGGTCTTTTCCTTGACGATGACCAGCTGGTTGATGGCTGCGATCGGTGGGCGGCGAACGGTGAAGGTGACCGTGCCGGTCCCGCCATCGGCGAAGCTGTGCGCCTCCAGATCGACGGTCGCGAGATCCGGATCTTCTTCGACTTCGAGACGGTTGTCGACCGGCCGGCTGACCTTGATGCCGAGCACATTGCATTCGCCGGCGGCCACCGAAAACTGTCGCTTGGTGCCGACCAGCCCCAGCGCCGACACCTGGCAGCCGCGCACGATGTAATTGCCATGGGCGCCGTGGTCGACGGCGGCGATCTGCCTCTGCACGCCGGAGAGCGTCGGCGGGGCATCCTGGGAAATGACGGACCCGTCGCGCAACAGCACATAGCGGTAGAATTCCCCCTCGCCGCCATCGCCATCGAACGCCCAGCGGACGGACATGGTGGTGCGCACGGCCCCCGGCTCGGCATAGCTTTCGGTGCCCGCGACCAGGCCGTTGTAGATGGCGTCGTCGGCCGCAGTGACGGGCGCGACCACGACGCGCACGCCGAGCTCGACATCGCCGGTCATCGGCACATCGGCAAGCGTGGCCGCGTCCACCGAACGCGGCGCACCGCGCAGGTAGATCGAGCCTGCTGTGATCAGGACCGTGCCGGCGTCGGCGTCGACGATGATCTCACCGCCGGAAAGCCTGTCGCCATCGGATGCGACAAGATCGCCGATCTGCCGGCGCTTTCGCTCCTCGGTCGAGAAGGCATCGTTGAAGTCGGCAGCCTGCGCGAAATCACCCTCGCCGAACCAGACGCGGTCAACCTCCGGCCTGACCGACGTGCGGTCATGGATATTCGCCAGCGCAGGATAGGCGCCGGGGTCAAAGACATTGGTCATGGATCTGTCCTGTTATCCGAGCGAGAGCGCCGGCTTGGCAAAGAGCACGGGCACGATCTGGATGGGGTCGATGGTGAGCGTGACCGTGATCGTCTCACGCACGGTCTGCTGGAAGGTCAGGTCGAATTCCGTCCGCCCGATCACGCGGCCCGAAACCGCGACCTCGCCCGGCGACAGCCAGGGTTGGAACGGCTTGACACCATCCTGCACGGCAAGTCCGTAGACAATGGCGATTGCCGCGACCGTGCGCCCTGCCCCGTCGCCAAAGCGGGTCCTGACCGTGTAGGACACAGTGATGAAATCCTCGCCCTCGGTGAGGTTCTCGGGCGCGCGAAGAACCCGCGCATAGCCGATCACATCATCCTCGGCGTCGAAGAAGGCGATATGCGCTGTCTGCTGCATAAGCAGCCACGACTTGACCGTGACCTCGGAGCCGATCAGTCCCCACGGAATGGTAACCTCGGACCAGGACACCGAAGACGGCCACGCACCCGAGGAGAATTCCTCGAAAGCCGCGTTCCAGCCGAAGCTCTCCCAGTCATAGACCGTGTCATTGGCCGCGATATCATGCGAACGGCCATGGCTCCACTTGACCGACCCGTCGGCGAGCCGGACACCGGAACTGTCTCCGACGAGCGTCTCTCCGAAACGTCCGCGCCCGAAGGTAAGGCCGCGTACATCATAGCCGTGATAGCCACGGAACATTTCGGCGCGGGCGGGATCGGAGAGGCCGGCCAGATACTCCGCATCACTCAGCCGCTGGACCTCAGACGGCCCCGGCAACTCACCCATGCCGACCTGATAGAGATGCCAGCGCCGACGGCGGCGTACCTGATCCTCCAGGCGAATGGCGTGATAGTCGATCCAGCCCAGCGCCATGGATAGCGCCGCGGGCGTGCCGCGGATCCTCTGCCAGGCGCGCCCGACATCGATCAGGTCCTCGGCCGTCTCGAAATAATCGGCGATCGGGCCGAGACCATATTCCAGCACCAACCAGGGCGCCACGCTCGCATTCAGCGGTCGCTGATAGCGAAAGCCGCGCACAGCCTCGATCGCGGGCAGGATCACCCCAGCCGGGTCCGTGGCGACGCCGAGGCATTCCTCGTAGAGCGTCCTGTTGTCGGGCAGAAGGTCGCCGGTGCTCACCGCAGACGGCCCCTGTTCGTCAGGGTAATCGTTCCGAACCGCGCAGCTGTGCGGTCATCGACGACCACGTCATCAGCCAGGACCAGCGCGACCTTGGCGACGCCCGCCACCATCAGACGCGCCTCGATCCAGCTGCGATTGACGTCGAACCCAATGCCACCCTCCGCGCCCAATGCATCCCGCAGCCCCTGCTCAAGTCCGTCGAACACAGCCGTCGGTGTGGCAGGCAAGAGCCAGATGTCGGCGGCGAGGTCGATCGTGATCTTCGTGGCCGCGACAACCGAGACGATGTCATTCATGGAGCGGACGGACGGCGAGGTCACGACGGCACTCACCAGCGCCAGAAGCTCGGCCGACGGCACGCCACCTTCAGCCGTGGACAAAACGGCAATCTCGATCTCCGGCCCGGCCCCGGTGCGGTAGACGGCGACGTCGGCGACGTCCGGAGAGGCCGAACGCGCATGGAACTCATACCACTCCTCGGGGCCCGCCGCCGAATTGCCCTGGTCGGCCAGAACCACGCGGCTCCGCAAGGCGTCGTCCGTCTCGCCGGCAAGGCGCGCAACCCCATGGTCGGCGGCGACATGGTCGAGGTCGGCCCCCGCGGCAAAGGCGATCAGGTTCGACTTCAACACATCGTTGAAGGCCGCACGCATTTGCGCTTCTTCGAAGCCATAAAACTGCATCTGCACCGCAAGCGGCTCGCCTTCGAGGGAGACGATCCCTGTCACATCAACGCCATGCTCCTCTTGCGCCCAGGCGATGAAGCTCGCCGCCATGCGGGCAATGATCGCTTCGGCGTCGACCGTGGCGATCATTGCCGGTGCGGGCAGGCTCTTGAGATCAATCATGGTCAACCGCAACGATCTGGCCGGCGCCCGATGCGCCGATGGTGAGTGTGACTTCGCCGGCCTCGGTCAGGTCGCCGAGATGGGCGCGCGGCCGATAGGTGCCGCGGATGATCCAGGCGGAATCGCCCGTGCGGTCGAGCCGCGTCATGGCGATCTGTCTCGGCACGAAGCGTGGCTCGAACAGCAGGATGGTGATCGCGATGGCCCAGCGGAATTTCGAGATCGTCTCAAGGTTCGCTGTCTCGCCAAGCAGTGCCGGCAGGGGCGAACCCACATATTCCCTCAGGACCCGCTCGAAATAGCGTGTCGTCAACAGCACCTCGATCGCCTGCGCAACCGATTCCCAGCCGGAATTCCAGCGCCCGGTATGCCGATCCATGCCGAACTGGGTCATGCCGCAAACACCTTGTCCGAGCCCTCAACGATCGGCCACAGGCCCGCCGATGAACCGGTGGCGACATGCACCTTGTCGCCGAGCCGCGCCACGCGCTTGCCGCCACCGGCCCCGAGATCGACGCGGTCCGCAAACACCTGCGCCTCGCCGCCGCCATCGGTGAAGCCGATCAAGCCGCCACCGAAGGCCGACAGGATCCGCGCGTCGAGTGCGTCGGTCGGCGCCGGGTTTGCGTTCGAGAAGGTGAGAGGCACAGCAACGCCCTGCCGCATGTCGCCAAAGGGCGAGAGCATCAGCATCTGCTGCCCCTCGCTCGGCGGGCGCCACGATTTTTCGTCACCGGCGAAATCCGCCCACGGCCGCTTCGGTGACAGGAATTCGGAGCCATCCTCGCCGGCCAGTCGGAGCTGCACGCGCCGCGTCTCGCCGTCCACGAAATGAACGGTCCCGAAACGCTGCATGCCCTGCACCGAGCGGCGCAGGCTGCGCACCTCGTCCCGAAGCGCCAGGATGATCCGCACCAGGTCGCGATCGCTCATTCGGCCGGCTCCTCGATCTCGCCGGCGATATCGAGCGTTGCCTCGGTGAAGAGCACTTCTTCGCCATTGTCCGGCGTGCCGACGCCGATCAGCGCCGGCATGCCAGACAGAGACAACAGACGGCCCTGCACGACCTGCCAGTCGAACAGATCTTCGCCCGCGTCGAGCGAAGCCGACAGGATCGCCGCAAGATCGGCATAATCCGGCTCGGTCGCCATCTGGGCCAACCCCTGGCGCACCACGTCCTGATCGCCCTGCCCGGGATAAGGCTCGGCAATCGGCGAAATTGAGATCTCGACGATGCGGGCGGCATGCTTGCGGCCCGTCTCCGGGTCGGTCAATCGTATGTCGCTCACTTTTCCCACATGGGGCACCAACTGGCGAAAGAGTTCCGCCCAGGCATTGAGCGGGTCGGACAGGGCAATCCGCCACTGACGATCGAGAAGGTTGAGCGAGGCCTCCAGCGCCGCGTCCGTGTCGCCGACTTCCAGCGCCGTCGTCACCGCTTCCTCACCCTCTCCCACCGTTACCGGGACGGAAACTGACTTGGCAATGGCGAGCTGCAGCATCAGCGTCATGGAGGCATCCGTGCGGAACAGCCCATCGCCGTCCTGACTGATGCAATCCTCGATCGACACGGCGACGATCGGATGGATGTCGCCCTCCATGATCTGCGGCAGCGCCTTGATCAGGCTGTCATGCACAGCCTCGCCGGCAATGGTCCGTCCCTTCAACGCTTCCGTCACCGCGACCTGGATAAGCTCTCGCACGACACCCATCAGGACACCCGCGAAAGCCAGTAGATGACGACATTCGAACCGTCGCGGCCGGGCCGGACGATTTCATAGACTTCCGTCACGCCGCCAAAGACACGCGAGACATGATCGCCGACCTCAGGCAAGGACGACAGCGCGGCGCGGTCAAAGCTGACGCTCGCCACCTCGCCCCCGAGCTTGGCCCGCTCGCCGGTCGCGCGCCCACCCCCGAGCGAGAATTCCTCCGGGGCGAAGTCAAACCGACCGACAACGCCGCTCTGCTGCGAACGCGTCGCATCGACCCCGCTTTTCAGACGACCGGCGGCCATCGGAATGATGGTGCACGGATCGCCGAACACCTGCCGCGTCATCGACGGCAGGCGCGTGCGGGCTTGGGCGAAATCCATGGATCAGGCCTTGAGCGCAGCGAGCGCGACTTCTGCCGCCTTCAGCTCGTCCTCGGCCGCAGCCTTGGCGACCATGTCGTCGCCCACCTTTTCGAGCTTGGCCATGGCAGCAAGAACCGCTTCCTCTGCCGCCTTCATCGCGGCTGCCTTGTCCGCGGCAGCTTTCTCTGCCGCAACCTTGTCGGCAGCCGCCTTCTCAGCAGCGACCCTGTCCGCGGCGGCCTTCTCCGCCGCAAGCTTGTCGGCAGCCACCTTCTCAGCCGCAGCATCCGCAGCAGCCTTCTTGTCGGCTTTGCCATCGTCCTTCTTGGGCATCTCGGCCGCGACAGCGAAACGGTCTTCGATCAGGTGGCGCCCATAGGCATAGGGCACCTCGACCGCTTTCATGGCGGGGACACTGACGTCAACCTCTTCTCCCAGGACCTTACCCGGGATGATCCCGCCACGCGGGAATGCAATGCAGATCTTCTTGGCCATCGGACCATCCTCTCCTGTTGTCTGGGGTCACCCATTGGTGGCGCCGGGAAACAGGAAGCCGGCGAACCGGCTTCCGTTGGTTGGCGCCCGGGTCAGGTGAGCGTCAACTTGCGCAGGGTCTGCGGCTTGGTGCAGAGCGACACGGCGTTCATCTGAACTTCGAGGTCGTAGCCCTTGCCGTTCCGCTTCTCGATCGCGCGCGAATAGAACGGAATGCCCTTGGTATTGACAGTTTCGTTGTAGTCGGCCGGTGCGAAACGGCTGATGAACAGGTCCGGAACGCCTTCGATCACCACGCGCGCTTCGGTCGGGGCGATATAGGCGGCGCCGAGATCGGAAGTCGCCTTCGCGCCGGTCTTGTAGCGCTCCCAGGTTGCGCCTCCCCAGGTGTAGACGTCGGGAACGTCACGCCTCAGAACCTCGGCGCCGGAGTTGTACAGGAAGGTGTCACGGACGGACTTGTGCCGCCACAAATAGCGGTGGAAGTCGCGGCCGGTATAGACCTTGATGCCCGAATAGGGTTCATCCAGGTCGTCTTCGATCGAGTAGATGACGTCCTGCCACAGCGAAGATACATCCGTTGCGTCGACGTCCAGTTCGAGAGGCACAGCCGCCGGTACCGCAATGCCGAAGGCGTTATAGAGGTTGACCAGGACCCCGCCGGACTTGGACGTGACGATGCCCTTGATGGCACCGACGCGCTGGTGCTCGAGCGTCATCGTCAGGTCGGAGGAATGCCGCTGGGCCTTGCGGTTGACGCGATCCTCGATCACCTCCAGCTGATTCTCAGTGCCGAAGGCGCGAACGTTCTGAACCTCGTCCGCCAGAATGCTGTCGTTGCGCTGGTAGTGCGGAATCTCGAACGGGACCTTCTTGCGGTCTTCGTCATCGACGGTCTCACCGGAACCACCCCGGGCGGACGGTTCGACCAGGCCGAGCTTGCCTTCACGCATCTCGATGCTGACGATCGTGGTCGTCACACCATCCTCGCTGAAAAGGCCGGAGGCCGAGATCTGTCCGGGGCGGCCCGGCTCGGAGTTCACAGCGGCCGTCAGGCTTTCAAGGCTGAAGGGATCGCCGGTATGGACATTGGGAGCAGTCATGGTCGTCGGTCCTCCTTAACGGGCCTTGATGTTGACGGCGCGAAGCTGGTTGAGCTTGGCCGTGCGCTTGGTGCTGTCATCGACGCTGGCGTCGAAGATCAGCATCGGTTCCTTGACCTCGGCGTCATTGGTGACGCAGAGGACCTCGACATCGGCGTCGGTGGCATCCACGCCGTAGCCGAGAATGGCGACAGCCGCCTCCGCGCCCTCCTTGCCGACGACCTCCGCATTCGGCGACGGCACGTACTTGCCATCGGCGGTGATCTTTCCGAGCAAGGTTCCGGCCTCCAGAGCGCCGGCGCCCGACTTGATGGTCAGGACTTCGCGCGACAGATAACCGTTGGCCTCGGAAAGGAGGAAGGCGAGGTTGCGCGCCTTTTCGGTGAACGTTTCCATGTCAGGCTCCCTTCTGGGCGCTGCGGCGAGCGGCGAAAATCGCCGACGGGTTGAGATTGGCCTTCGGCTTCTGGTTGGAACCGTCGGCATTCGGCATGGCGAGATTTGCAGCAGCGGTGCGCTGCTGTTCGTAGGACGAAGAGCCGGTCTTCTGATCCGTTGCGGCCGTGGCCTTCGGCGCCTTGGCGAGGGCGGCGAGCGCAGCCTCGGCCGGCATGTCGGTGTCGTGCGCGAAATACTCGGCGAGCTCTTCGCGCCCCTTGGCCTCGTCGCTGGCCAGGATGGCTTTCACGCGAGCCTTGCTGTCTGCGAGCGCCTTGGCGACCGCATCCGCAACCAGCTTTTCAGTGTCGGCGGACTGGTTTTCCGCCGTGGCTTTGTCAGTCATCGTTCGGTTCTCCTTGTCGATGCTGGGTTTCGCATTGGCGGAAGCCTTTGCGGGGAGCTCTGCCCGGGCTCTGGTCCACTCTTTCTTGGCGGAAAGTGCGACCAGCCGGTCGGGGGCGTGGGCGTAGAGGCTGTAGTCGTGGGCCGCGACGGCCCCCGCGCGAGTGTCGGCAACCGACGTAGCGAAGCCACGATCGACGGCCTCGTCAGCGGTCAGCCACAGCTCCGACTTCATGTCTTCGCGGATGTCGCCGACGTCTTCGCCGGTCACGTCGGCATAGATCGAGGCGAGATTGTCGGCCTGTTTCTCCATGACCTTGGCGAAGCGTTCCATGTCGGCAGCAGTGCCCCAGATCCCGCCGGAAGGGTCGTGGATCATCATCAGCGCGCCCTTGCGCATGATCCTTTCCTCACCCGCCATCGCGATGACGGAAGCGGCGGACGCGGCAATTGCGTCCACCTGAATGGTCACCTTGCCCTTGTGGGCGTAGAGGGCGTTGTAGATGGCGATCCCATCGTCGACGTAACCGCCGCCGGAGTTAATCCGGACCGTCACGTCGGCATCCCTGCCGATCTCAGCGAGGGCGTCGAGAACTTCGCGAGCGGTAAAGCCCTCGCCCCAATAGCTTTCGCCGACGAACCCGTAGAGGACGAGTTCGCCATTCACGAGAATGGTCATGATGGTTGGTCCTTCAGTACCGGAACTTCCAGCGGCGCGTGACCCGCCGTCCGGTGGTCTTGAGCGTGCAGGCCTCGGAGAGCCGCACCAGTTCTCTGTCGAGCGCCGCCATGCTGCCCGGCGAGAAGACGACGGTCTCGCGCGTCACCGGCGACTGGATCGACATTTCGCCGACCTGTTCGCCGGAGAGCATGCGCAACTTGACGGCATAGAGCGCCTGATAGAGCGCGCACGGATCGTCCGCGTCGACGCTCGCCCCGTTGATCGTCACCATCGCCATCAGGCATCCGCCTTCTGCTTGTCCGCGGCGGGCTTGTCCTCGCCGTCGCCGCTTCCCGCCGGCTCAC
>FWPV01000109.1_pt1 | contig 41889 bp, 35 predicted proteins | sample 2228371 | NCBI WGS metagenome assembly FWPV01 (sample SAMEA103939776, study PRJEB20133) | metagenome
ATGTCTCTCCCCTCCCCTGCCCCGCACCAAGATGGCCTGGCCCGGCAGGACCCTCGCGTCCCAACCCCCAATGGGGGCCAGGCGCAAGAAGCCGTTGTCCTCGATCCCCTTTATCACGAATCCCACCTCGTCCATGTGGGCATCCAGCATCACGGTGAACGATCCCCCACCATCGATGACTGCGTGGAGGTTCCCCAAAGGGTCCTCCTCTACTGCGTCCGCCAATGGCTCGACAAGGGCTCGAAGCCTCCCCCTCACCTCCCCCTCGAACCCAGAGACCCCGAAGGCCTCGGAGAGTTCCCTGAGAAGCTCGACCATCCCTGCTCGCAATGATTCATCGTTCATGCTCGCCACTCCTTCCATCCAGGCGTTATCTGGGCAAGAGGGTTGTCGCCATAGAGGGTAGACCGCAAAGGGGTCCCTCCCACCCAGGGCGCAAGGTGTCCCTTTCCGATGCCGCCTTCACCCTGGACCAACCGAGAATCTGTGCCCCTGCCAGCTCAACGCCCCATCGGTGAAACCGGGGTTTCCTGGTTGGCCTGGCGGATCACCTCCCATGCCTCCTCAGCGCTCATTCCCTGTGGGGACTCGATGGGATAGAACCCTGTCTTGGACACCAAGGAGGTGACACGGTTGAGCCAGTAACCGGCATGCCTCCTCAAGGCATCCTGGAAGAGGGGGGTGTAATCCCCACGGTCCATCATCCCCATCAAGAGGCCGCGCACGTGAAGGGCGTGGACCCCCTCGGCCCTGAGCTGTGCCAGATCCATGTCCGCGTCCCTCTGAAAGGTGAATAACAGGATGGGCCTCTTTGGGTCGCTCATGCCGCGCCAAAGCCCGCGGTAGAACCAGCGGTGGAGGATACCGGCACTGTAACAGCCGAGGATGAGATGCGGGTGAACGGCGCGAATCCCGTCCCTCAATTCACGCCCCATCTCCTCGGAGCGCCCTTCCAGGAAGAGGAGGTAGTCCTTCAGTAACCCTACTTCTCTCAGCCAGGAAAACCTCTCCCCAGGGCCAAGGCCCCTCCCCTGTTCCGCGACCTTTTCCCCCACCCTTTGGAGGAAAGATAAGAACGGTCCGTCGCCGTAATCCACACCTTGGCTGAAGAAGAGAGGCCTTCGACCGTACATCTCCAGGTCCAAGATGATCCCAGCCACCTCCGGATGAGACATTGCCCACTGCGCCGATACAAGGGCCGGCCTCACCACCTCCCTCCTCCAGGTCTCCAAGTCCCACGGCGATGGGACGGGCCAAGTCCCCCCATCAGCCCCTACCGCCCTTTTCATCTCCTCCTCGCTATGGTACCTCCCCGGGTATTCCATGCCTACGAACCAGCGCACCCGGGATCCCCTGAGTCGCGACACCACCCTCTCCCACTGGGAAACAAGCCAGGCCCTCCGCTCGTCCGTCCCCTTGGGGCTGAGGAGCAACTGCGGGTGACCCACCCCCCAAAGGAGGTTCATCCCGTTTCTGTCCATCTCCTGGGCGAGGCGACCCACCTCATCCGGGTCCCGGTCCACGTAGGCCCATCCAGCCCTCACCCCGTGACCCAGGATCCACCCATAGTCCTCATCGAGGGCAACAAAAGCAGGACCTGGCCCTGGCTGCCAACCTTGGACCTCCTCCACCCCATCAGGGGGGGTGTCGGGCAATGGATCGCCCTGCATGCGAAGCCCCGGCGGTTCCACCGGGGCGGGCATCGCACCACCCGCGAAAGACGGTCCAGCCTCGGATCCATGGTCATCGCGGAGGGCCGCGAAAAGGCCTCGAAGGAAATCCCGCAACGCCTTTTCCTCTTGCGCCAGGGGCATCAGGGGGGCGGCCGGCTCCTTGGCGTTCCCACCTCCCCAGCTCAGGAGGTGGCGGCCCCCTACCACCACGACGCCCCCTCCCGCCCTTGCCATGGCCACCAGCGGAACCCCCCCACTGCGGCCAGGATATGCCTTGTGGGGCGAGCTGGGCGTCGCACTCAGCAACACCTTGACACCTCCGCCGAAGATCGTCAGGGAAGGGCAACGATCGGTGATCATCCCCGTCCCACCGTGGGAGACCCAAGGAACCCACGGAGGGGCTGTGGCGATAGGGAGCTCGTACAACGGACCGCGAAAGGAGCGCATTCCCTCTGTCACCCGATCGTCCTGGATCTGGATCCCGGTGCCGAGCCGATACAAGAGCAGGTTGAAAAGGTATCTTTCGTGATCGCCTCCCTCATCGGCAGCCCCCCCGCTCAGGGGCCCCAACACCAGTGCGCCGCCCCTCTTGACGAAATCCTCCAGAGGTCGCAGCGCGAGGACGCTCATCCCAGGGCCCGGATACCCAGGGCCGTCCCCAGACAGGATCACCAGGAGGCTGGACTCCCTTAGGTCCTTACGGGTGATCTGGGGGTAAAAGGGGCGGTACGCGGGCAGAAATCCGGCGAGCTTGAGGTCATCCAGGAGGCGGGACAGGACGATCGGCGGGTTCATCTCGTAATCCACCACCAAGGCCTTGGGAGTGCACAAGGCCGCCCATGCGATCCCCCCGGATGCCAAGGCCTTCGAGACGAGGGCAGTGCACCAGAGGACTTTGGTCCAAGGCATCTTTGCGTCCCATCCCGTGACTTCCCGAGACCAGGGATCGTGGACAACCGACGGTCAGCCGCGCGTATCCCCCCTGAGGACCACTGCCACGTAAAGCCCTTCGAGATCCAGGTAGCGAAGCAGCTCCAACGGAAAAGGCCTCAGCATGCGCCGAAGCTGAGGGAAGGTGGGAAGCGGATCCAGGGGGAACGGCACGACATCACGGATGCGTTCTACAAACGAACGCCCCTCAGGGTGGCTGATGACGAGCCTCCCACCTACCCGCAACATCCGGGCGCAGTTCCTGAGGGCAGCCCTCTTGTCGGCGATGTTGGGAAACACGGCGTTCATGAACACGCAGTCCACCGATGCCTCGGGCAACGGGAGATCGGAGACATCCCCGAGGTAAACCTGGACGTCTGGGTGATGGCGTCTGAGCCTCGCCAGCATCTCCTCTGACAACTCGCAAGCCAGGATCCGCCCCGCCTTGCGCCTCCGTATCAGGGGCACGAGCACCCCTACCCCGGCCCCCACATCCAGGACCGTCTCTCCCGCCCGTATCCCTCCCTCTTCCACGATCCTATCGAGACGCTCCAGGATATGGGGGGGCTGTTCCTGATCGAAGAGATCCACTGCCCCGTCGAAATAGCGCGCCTGTTGCAGGTTTATCCTCAGCCGCTCGGCCTCTGTCATCTCCCCTTCAAAAGAGTCGACCGGATCAGTGGACAACGCACATCCCCTCAGCCCGGGCCAGGACAGGTGCGACTGGGCTCGCGTCTTTCCCTCGCCAAAGGCTCAAATCACCTTGTTCAGGGAATACTCGATGATCCCCTGTGCCCCTGCCTCCTGCAGCCTGGGCACGAGCTCTCGGACCAGTTCCTCATCCACGATGGTCTCGATGGCGAACCACTCCTGGCCGTAGAGCTGCGATATGGTGGGGGCCTTGAGGCTGGGCAGGACCTGCACCACGCGCGGGATGTCCTCCTGGGCCACGTTCATCTTCAGGCCCACCTTCTTGTACGCAGCCATGGCCCCGTTGAGGAGGAGGCGGATCTGCTCTATCTTGCGCCTCTTCCAAGGCTCCTCCCAGGCCTCCCTGTTGGCGATGAGCTGGGGAACGCTGGTCATCAACTCCTCCACCACCCTCAGTCCGTTGGCCCTGAGCGTGCTGCCTGTCTCGGTCACCTCTACCACTGCGTCCGCCAGCCCCTCTAGGACCTTTGCCTCCGTCGCCCCCCAACTGAACTCCACATCCACTCTGATACCCAGATCCGCAAACGTTCGGCGGGTGAAATTCACCAACTCGGTGGCCACTCGCTTGCCCTCCATGTCCTGGAGGACCCGGATCGGGGAGTCCTCGGGCACGGCCAGGACCCACCGCGCAGGCCTACGGCTCGCTTTCGAGTACACCAACTCCTGCACCAGGACAACGTCCGATTCGTTCTCCAGTATCCAGTCCTTGCCCGTCAGTCCAAGATCCAACACCCCGCTCTCCACGTACCTCGATATCTCCTGGGCCCGGATGAGGTAACAAGAGATCTCTTCATCATCGATGGTGGGGAAATAGCTTCGATCCATCAGCCGGATATGCCATCCAGCCTTACCAAAGATCTCTATGGTGGCGTCCTGAAGGCTCCCTTTTGGGATCCCGAGCTTCAGCTTGTTCATGGCCCTTCCCCCCGCACCACTCCAGATGGCCCAAACCGCCCCGGGGGCCTGCGCATGGCCAGCCGCAAGGCCCTGGGCGCGGGCCATCCGGGCAACGCTGAGACCCAAGTATAGCCTGTTCGCCCAACAGAAGAAAGCTCCGACGAGCCCTCGAGGCCCCGACGTGCCCCTTGCCATGGCAGCCCCTGGACCCCAGAGGTTGCGGAGGCGGACACAAAAGGTTACCATCCCAGTGGCAGGAAGGCGCTTTGGCGGCCCCTCGGGAGTGCGAAGAGATATCCCCTGAGGGGTACCATGCCCCCCCTTTCGGGGGAAGGAAAGCGAAAGGGAATGGGTGTCGAGATGGACTTCATATCGGAAACGGTGGTCGAAGAGACATGGCAGGAAGTGGCACAATTCTCGCCTTCGCGGGCCCAAAGAGAGCTGGCGAAGCTTAGCAAGACCCAGCCACAGCTCGTGAAGTTCGTCTTCGCCTTCACCCAGGAACTGAGCGAGGAGGCGACGGATCTGGCCCTGTACATGCTATTCGTGGTCTGGCAGATGTTCAGGAAGTGCGTCCCGGGGGACATCCCCAAGATCTCGGCCGAAGAGATAGGTCAGACCTTCAGGTCCATAGAGGAGGCCATGGAGAGGCTGGAGGGGGTTCATGAGAGATTCCTCGAGAGGATAGCCATGCGGCACATGTCCGCTCAGCCGTACGTGATGGGGTACGTGGTGCACACACTCATGGAGGCACCCGACGGTGTGGCCCAGGTGCCCCTTACAGAAGAGGAGCAGGCCTGTCTGTTCCTCCTTTTCAGGACCGTCATCGACGTGCTGGACCAGGCTGCTGGTGGAAGATAGGTAAGGAGTGAACTGGCAGGAAAACCGGGACGGTCGGCTCACGGCTCGAGCAGCGCTTGAGCGTTTTTCCAGAGTATGCCCTCGATGATGTTCGATTCCAGCGCCAGCGCCTCTATTCGCTCCACATACGGGCGGATGTCCGGCACACCTGGCCAGTCGCTTCCGAAGATGAATCGTTCCGGGTACCTGGGAAGGTGTGGGAAGTGCTCCAGGAGCTGTCTTGCCGGGATACCGGCGATGCCTATGTAGACGTTCTTGTGACGGGTGATCATCCAACCCGCCCTGTCGTACCAGAAGGGTCGACCTCCGTGCTCCAGGACTATCCTGAGCTCTGGGAACTGGTCTGCCACATCGTCGAGCAGGAGCGGATCCCCATACTTCACCCTAGAGCCCTTGAAGATGGACGTCCCTGTATGGAACAGGAGCGGTACACCCAGGTCCCTCACCACCTCGTAGAACGGAAATAGGGAGGGGTCGTTGGGATAGAAATGGGCGTACGTTGGGAGCATCTTGAACCCCCTCATCCCCAACTCCTTGACCGCATGCTCTGCCTGCCTCTCCAGGGGTGTGTCGCTGTAAAGGCACGGTGACCCGAAGGGGATCAGCTCGTCGTGGCCCTTGCAAAAAGAAGAGGTGAACTCGTTGCTGACCACCCCCGTGGACTCCGGGGCGTACTCTGACAGCATAACAGCTCGATCCACCCCCTGGGATCTCAGGTACGAGATGATCCCTTCCGGGGTCACTCGCTCGGCGAACTGCGAGCTGTAGGTGGGGTTCTGTATCCTGAAGAAGTCCATGAGCCATGGATTCCAGTGATCCTTGGTCCCCACGTGCAGATGGAAGTCTATGACCTTCACCCTTCTCCACCATCCCCTCAGCCAGGATGTGTGACAAGACGGTCGACATTGTATTCCGGATCCGAGGCCAATGGGAGGGTTCAGGCGCGGCTCGGCCCCGGATATTGCCTTTCGCGGGATCCCGTGATGTCTTATCCTAGAGGCTGACCCAAGGGAACCCCTTCACTGTCGGGGGATCTTCGCATTCCATGCACGGGGATCACAGCATGGCTGCCTCGGTGAGGACATGGGCGGGCCGCGGCCTCGCGGCCATGGCCTTGGTCATCTCGGGACTCTTGGCTTCGCGGTCAGGGGTATGGGCCACGGGGGACTTGGCCCTCTCAGCGCATTGCCGATGGTCTGTGGAGATGCGCGACGGCTCTTTTTGGCTCCTGACTCCCTTGGGGACCCCCTTTTACTCCTCCGGGGTCAACGTGGTCAACGGCGGGGCGGATGAGAGATACGTCCATGGCAGGATCTGGTACAGTTGGAGGTCCTTCGCCCCTAGCCGGGAGGCATGGATAGAGGCCACCCTGAGGAGGCTCAGACAGTGGGGGTTCAACACCGCGGGCGCGTGGTCTTTGCCGCCCTCGGTCATGCCTTTGCCTGCCATCCCCAACCTGGAGCTGGGCAGAAACGCGAGCCTCCATTGGCACGACCCCTTCGATCCCGCCACGGAGGAGAGGATCCGCAAGGAGGCGAGACGGCTCGTGGCCCCATACAGGGGGAGCCCATACAGGATCGGATATTTCTCAGACAACGAGGTGGGTTGGTGGAACGGTGCCCTGTTCGCCTTCTACGTGAAGGCCAAACCGTCCAACTACACGAAGCAGAGGCTTATGGGGCTTCTCCGTACCCACTACGGTCACGATTGGGCCAAGTTCTGTCGCGACTTCTTGCCCCCGGATTCCGTTGGCTCTTTCGAGGCCCTGGCGCACAGCACCGGACTCGCCCCCCGTCTGCGGCCCGGGGGAGATGGGATCCATGTGATCCGCAAGTGGACATTCATGGTAGCCGAGCAGTACTACCGCCTCGTCCACTGTGCCATAAAAGAGGCTGACCCCGATGCATTGGTCTGCGGAGACCGCCTCCCCATCTACTACGACCCCGATGCGGTGAGGGCCATGGTCCCTTACGTGGACATGATATCCACCAATTACAACGTGGACTCGCCGGACGGTTGGATCTCCCGTTATTTCTTCGATGGGCTCCGGAGGCTCGCCCCTCAGAGGCCTGTCCTTGTCTCCGAATGGTTCTTCGCCGCCCACGAGAACCGAACCGGCAACACCAACAACGGGCATCTCATGACGGTGCGCACCCAGCGGGAGCGGGCCAGGGGTGCCGCGGCAGCCGTCGCGGCATTCGCCAGCGAGCCGCACATCGTCGGGGCGCACTGGTTCAAGTACTGGGACGACCCCAAAGGGGGGAGGCCGGATGGGGAGGATTACAACTTCGGCCTCGTGGACGTGGACGACCGGCCGTACGAGGAACTGGTGGAGGCCCTGAGGAAGGCCAACCAGGAGGTACCGATGATACACGGCAGGGCCAGGAGACCCGTTGTCGCCCGCGAGGGGGGCGCATTGATTGTCCCTCGGGCGGCCATCGACCCTTGGGATGGCCACCTGGGGGACTGGCCCAAGGAGGAGGCCCTCATGCCCCTTTTCCTCGTACCCGAGCCGGACGTGGCCTTCGGGGAGTGTTATCTCTCCTGGGAGCAGCGGGGAGTCCACCTGGCGTTCATAGGCATGGACTACCACGAGCCGGAGCTCTTGTCATACGAGGGTGACTTCCCCTTGGGCGAGGCCTTCAGGGTGGACTGGGGGATGGACGCAGGCAAAGGGCCGCGTCGCTTCTCCCTGTACGTGATCCCGCCAGGTCGGAACATGGCCAGGCGAGACGACATGTACAACATGACCATGAGGCTGTGCCGTGGGGCCCCCCCTGGGTGCGGGCCCGTGCCAGGGGGTGTGGTCAATTACTTCGGTTCCGATCAACCCCGCATCACCTTCGAGGCATTTCTCCCATGGTCGGCCGTAGGGCTGGACGGGCCCCCGGCCTCCCGGGAATTGCTCATAGAGCTCGCAGTCACTGCCTTCCACAGGGGCCGCTGGATGTCGGCCAGCGGCCTCCCGCCACCCCAGGCCATGGAGAGCCCGCAGAGGTGGCGTCAAGCGACGCTCAGGGATTGAATGTGAGACAGGAGGGAAATGGTAATGGTCAGCTTGTCTGTCAGGAGCCACCAGCGCTTGGAGATGATCGACGTTACCGATGAAGTTCAGAAGGCCGTCTCAGAGATGGGCATAGAGGAAGGGATCTGCACGCTCTATGTCCCCCACACCACAGCGGCCGTCACGGTCAACGAAGGGGCGGATCCAGCCGTGTGCCGAGACATCCTGGAGACCCTCTCCAGATGGATCCCACAGCGCGGCGACTATCGCCATACCGAGGGAAACGCCGACGCCCATATCAAGGTGGCGCTCGTGGGCTCCTCCCAGAACGTCCTGGTCACAGGAGGCAGACTGCGCCTCGGGACCTGGCAGAGGATATTCCTCTGTGAGTTCGATGGGCCCAGGACCAGGAGCTTGTGGGTAAAGGCCATCAAGGGTTGAAAGACGGAAAAGCGAAGCCCCTGCGCCCGGCGGGGCGCTGCCAAGGCCCCGGAGAGACGAGACCTCGGGGGGTACGCCTCTTTTCCGTCACCGTGTACCGACGCCGAAAGGGGGAATCATCCCAGACCGAGGAAATTCTCCAGGAGCCTGAGGCCCACCCTCTGGCTCTTCTCCGGGTGGAACTGGCAGGCGAAGACATTGTCCTTCGATACGCTGGAGGCGAACTCTATACCGTAGTCCGTCACACTGGCGGTAACCAGGGGATCCTCCGGCTCACAGTAATAGGAGTGCACGAAGTAGCAGTGGGCCCCCTGAGGGATCCCATGGAAGATCGGGAGGTCCTTCACGATCCTCAAGGCGTTCCACCCGATGTGCGGGACCTTCAGGGTGGAAGCCCCTCCTTCCCCCGCTGCTGGCATGTCCGATGGGAAACGCCGCACCCGTCCCTTCAGGACCCCCAGGCCAGGGGTCCGGCCGAACTCCTCGCTCTCCTCGAAGAGGATCTGGAGACCCAGGCAGATCCCGAGATACGGCTTGCCCTCGTGGATGGCCTCCAAGAGGGCCTGGGCGAGCCCCAGGCGGTGGAGATTGGCCATACAGTCCGAGAAGGCCCCGACACCAGGGAGGACCACCCGTTGGGCCGAGGTCACTTCCCTAGGGTCCTGGGTGAGTCTGGCGTCCGCCCCCAGGTGATGCAAGGCCTTCCATACGCTTCTCAGGTTCCCCATCCCGTAATCCACGATGGCGATCAAGGGCGACGACCTCCTCATCGTGAGAGATACTCTCGGCATGATATCCGCTCGAAGGCATGGGGCGCAAGCCAATGTCCATCAGGAAGTGGCGCCTCCCCCTTCGGGTATTGGCCCCTTTGACAACCCCCACAGAAAAGGCCTATCTTTTCACCATGACCAGTTGAGATCATGGGCTCGGCCCGTGCCTTCCGGAGGGAGATCTCCATGTCCTATCAGACGCTCTTGGTAGAGGAACGCGGGACGATTCGGGTCGTTCGGCTCAACCTCCCTGATCGCCTCAACCCCCTGGACCTGGTGATGCGGGAGGAGCTGCACGATGCCATGCAGGCCGTGTCAGCCGACCCCGCGGTCAGGGTCGTGATGCTCACGGGATCGGGCAGGGCGTTTTGTGCCGGGGGGGATCTGGGGACCATGGAAGGGATAACCGCCCCTAGAGGTCGCGAGCGGCTCCTGCGCCTTGGACGGCTCGTCCGCACCATGGTGGGGATGCCTCAACCCATCGTCGCCGCGGTCAACGGCGCCGCCACAGGGGCTGGCCTGGCCTTGGTCCTTTGTTGCGATCTGGCCGTCGCGTCCGAGACGGCCAGGTTCGGGGCGGCCCAGGTCAGGGTCGGACTAGTGCCTGACATGGGGTTGCTCCACCTGCTCCCCCTTCGGGTGGGCATGGCCAGGGCAAAGGAGATGATGATGACCGGGGAGCTCTTGGATGCCAGGACCGCCCTCCAGTGGGGGCTGGTGAACCAGGTGGTCCCGCCTGGGGAGCTCATGGATGCCAGGACCGCCCTCCAGTGGGGGCTGGTGAACCAGGTGGTCCCGCCTGGGGAGCTCATGGACAGGGCCTTGGGGATGTGCAGAGGGCTGGCCGATGGCCCGCCCATGGTCCTCTCCATGATCAAGGGGACCCTGAGCCGGTGGCCCATGGGCCTGGAGACCCTCTTGGATATGGAGGCCCATCTCCAGGCCGTCTGTTTCCCTTCGGAGGATTTCAGCGAGGGTAGGAGAGCCTTCTTGGAGAAGAGACCGCCCAAGTTCCAGGGCAACTGAAGGGGGGAGAGCCATCAGGATGTCTCAGGGGGGACTGAGCAGGAGGGATTTCGCCAAGGGCATCTCCACAGGGGCGTGTGCGGCCATCCTGGGGCTCTGGCCCAGGATGGCAGGCCTGTGCGCCACCGGTCCCGAGCCCGAGGCCCTCCAAGAGGTGACCTTCTATAAGCGGCTGGAGGGGGGACGCATAGAGTGTGAGGTCTGCCCCAAGCGATGCCGCATCGCGGAGTTGGAGAGGGGTTACTGTGGGAACAAGGAGAATAGAGGAGGGCGTTATTACACCTTGGTACATTCCAGGCCGTGCGCCGTCAACGCCGACCCCATAGAGAAGAAACCATTCTTCCACGTCCTCCCAGGGACCCTCTCCTTCTCCATAGCCACGGCAGGCTGCAACTTCGAGTGCCAGTTCTGCCAGAACTGGCAGATAGCCCAGTTCCGTCCGGAGCAGGTCAAGGCGATCTGGCTCCCCCCCGGGGAGGTGGTGAGGAGGGCCAGGGAATCAGGATGCCGGACCATCGCCTACACCTATTCCGAGCCCGTGGTCTTCTACGAGTACATGTACGACACCGCGGTGGAGGGCAACAGGCAAGGCATCGGGTCTGTGGTGGTCACCAATGGTTACATCAACGAGGGGCCTCTTCGCCGATTGTGTGACCATGTCACCGCCGTCAAGGTGGACCTCAAGGCCTTCACCGAACGTTTCTACAAGGAACTGTGCAAAGGAGAACTCGCCCCTGTCAAGGATACCCTCAAGAGGCTTGTGGCCTGGAGGATCTGGACCGAGATCGTGGTCTTGATACTCCCCACCCAGAACGACTCCCCGTCGGAGATCAGGGAGATGGCCAAGTGGATCCACGGGGAGTTGTCCCCGGACGTCCCGATCCACTTCTCGAGGTTTCATCCCGCTTACAAGATCAAGGACCTCCCGCCCACCCCTGTGGCCACACTGGAGCGCTGTCACGAGATCGCTACCAAGGAAGGTCTGAGGTTCGTTTACGTGGGAAACATCCCTGGACACCCCAAGGAGAGCACCTTCTGTCCCAGCTGTCACCAGGTGGTCATAGGTCGCGTGGGATTCACAGTGACCAAGAGGAACCTGAGGGAGGGTCGCTGCGGCTCCTGTGGGACACAGGTGCCCGGGGTCTGGGTCTAGGACCTTGAAGCTCCATCCGCGTTCGCCCAGCAATGCTTGAGTCTCGGGGAAGGCCCCATGTCCCTTTGCTTGAGGCCTTTGCCATGGACTTGTATCGGTTGGAGGTCCGTTTGAGGCGTGATCGCCCTTCGCCCCGGGCAAGGGCTCCTGCCCCCCTGGGAGAGGGGCGTCACGCGAGTCACGAAATCGCTTGACAAGGGTTGGAGAGGCTGGTAATTAGAGGCCCGTGCCGACACAGAGGCGCAAGGGGCTGATATCCTAACAGACCGAGATGGTTGCAGTTGCCCTGTCACTGGACTGAGCATGTCGCGCGGTTGGCGCCTTCACACTTCGACCCTTACTCAGCCCCTTTGCCCCTGTCCGAGGACTTCGCCCTGTTCTGAGATCATGGAAGCGAGGATCTCATGGCCCAGGCACTGTCCGATCTTCTACAGTACATCCTGAGCGGGATCGCCACAGGCTGCATCTACGGATTGGTGGCCCTTGGGTTCGTCTTGATCTACAAGGCCACAGAGGTGGTCAACTTCGCCCAGGGGGAGCTCATGACCCTCGGGGCCTTCGTGGCCTTCACGTTCATCGGGATCCTGAAGCTCCCTTACTGGGCTGCCTTCCTCTTCACGGTGGTCCTCATGGGGGTCTTCGGTTCGCTCTTGGAACGGGTGGTCCTGCGCCCCCTGGTGGGGGAGCCTGTCTTCGCCATCGTCATGGTCACCATCGGCTTCGGCATCTTCGCCAGGAGTGCGGTGAGCATGGTACCTGGGTGGGGCACGGAGACCTACGGATTTCGGACCCCGTTCACAGAGAAGTTCCTCAGGCATGGCGGGCTGATCATCTCCTGGGAACACATGGCCATCATCATCCTCACCGCTGCCTTGGTCGTCTTGTTCTACTGCTTCTTCCGGTACACGCGCATCGGGGTGGCCATGCAGGCAGCCTCGGAGAATCAGCTCGCGGCGGTCTACATGGGTGTTAACGTCAAGAAGGTCTTCTCCCTCACGTGGGCCATCAGTGCGGCCGTGGGGGCCTTCGCCGGGATCCTCCTCGCCCCCATCACCTTCGTCCACATGAACATGGGCTTCATAGGGCTCAAGGCGTTCCCTGCGGCGGTCCTCGGGGGATTCGGCAGTATCCCCGGGGCCATCGTCGGTGGGCTCATCATCGGTGTCACGGAGAGCCTGGCCGGTGTCTATCTCCCCATAGGATGGAAGGATGTGGCCGCCTTCATCATCCTCATCCTCGTGCTCATGATCCGTCCCGAGGGGATATTCGGGATACAGGAGAAGAAGAAGGTGTAAACGTCATGCGTTTCTTGATGAGGCGAGACTACTACGAGGATATCAGGCTGTTCCGATATCGGAGCACCTTCTTCTGGTATCTCGCCCTGGTGGTCTTCCTCCTGTTGCTCCCCATGGTCCTGGGTGACTATGCCGTCTCGCAGTTGACCTTCATAGCGATCTACTCCATCGCCTCTGTGGGCCTCATGCTCCTGACCGGTTATACGGGCCAGATCTCCTTGGGCCACGCTGCCTTCTTCGCCATCGGCTCGTATACCTCGGCCATCCTGACGAGCAAGGGCGCCCCCTTCCTGGTCGGCCTCCCCATGGCCGGGATCCTGGCTGCCTTGGTGGGGATCATCATCGGACTGCCAGCCCTTCGCCTCTCAGGCCTCTATCTGGCCATAGCCACCATGGGCTTTTCCTTCATAGTGGAGGAGGTCCTCGTCCGTTGGGACAAGCTCACGCGGGGAAACCTGGGGATGCACCTCAAGGCCCCGGCCATCGGTCCCATACATTTCGATACGGAGAGGAGTTACTACTACCTCGCATTGGTCCTCTTGATTCTGGTCATCCTTTCGGCCAAGAACATCCTGCGCTCCCCTACGGGCAGGGCCATGATAGCCATCAGGGACAGCGAGGTGGCGGCCCAGACCATGGGTGTCAATCTGGCCAAGTACAAGACCATGGCCTTCGCCATAAGCGCCTTTTTCACGGGCCTAGCCGGAAGCCTGTATGCCCACAAGCTCACCTTCATCAACCCGGAGAGTTACACGATCCTGGTCTCCATAGAGCTCCTCGCCATGATCATCATCGGCGGCCTGGGGAGCATCCACGGGGCCGTTTTCGGGACCGCCTTCGTCATCCTGCTTCCCCAGCTGATCGTCCTCAGCAAGAACTACTTGCCCCAGTTCCTGCGAGACCAGACCGGATTGGAGCCCGCGCTCTATGGCCTGATGATCATGCTCTTCATCATCTTCGAGCCCATGGGGATTTACGGGAGGTGGCGAAAGATCAAGTTCTACTTCGAGACCTTCCCGCTTTACAAGAAGGAGACCTTCAAGAAGGAGAAGAAGTACTACAAGGCAGAGAGGCACTGAAGGACACGTGGCTTCCGTAGCACCAAATGGATGGTCCCCGAGGCCGAGACGGTGGCGTGGTGATGGCCTTCTTCGCGGCTGAGAACGTATCCATCAGTTTCGGTGGGCTGAGGGCCCTGGACTCGGTCAGCTTCGAGGTCCAAAAGGGGGAGGTATTCTCCATCATAGGACCGAACGGCGCGGGCAAGACCACCATCTTCAACTGCATCAACAGGTTCTATGACCTGGATGATGGGAGATTCATCTTCAAGGACGAGGACATCTCGCGTCTCGCCCCCCACGAGGTGGCTGCCAAGGGGATCGCCCGCACGTTCCAGAACATAGAGCTCTTCAAGAACATGACCGTCATGGACAACCTGCTCCTGGGGAGGCATCGTCATCGTCACTCCAACCTCTTCATGGAGGCATTGTTCTCAAGGAAGGTCCGGAGGCAGGAGCTGGAGAGCCGGGAGAAGGCCGAGGAGGTGATAGACTTCTTGGACCTCCAGGCCTATCGCAACCTCCTGGTGGGTAGCCTCCCGTACGGGGTCCAGAAGATAGTGGAGCTGGGGAGGGCCCTGGCCATGGAGCCGGAGCTGTTGCTCTTGGATGAGCCCTCATCCGGGATGAACGTGGAGGAGGCCGAGGACCTGACGCACTGGATCACGGACATCAAGGAGGAGCTGGGCATCACCATCCTCCTCGTGGAACACAACATGAGATTGGTCATGGACATCTCCGACAGGGTATTGGCCTTGAACTTCGGGGCCGTGATAAGCCAAGGGACCCCCAAGGAGGTCCAGGAGGCCCCCGAGGTGATCAAGGCGTATCTGGGTGATTGAAGTGTCTCTGCTACGGGTCCGAAACATAGAGACCTACTACGGCCCCATCATGGCCATCAAGGGGATCTCCTTGGAGGTGCAGCGAGGGGATATCGTCACCATCTTGGGCGCAAACGGCTCCGGCAAGACCACCATCCTCAAGACCATCTGCGGGGTCATGGACCCGCAAAAGGGGAGCATCGAGTTCGATGGGAAGAGGATAGACGGGCTGGACCCGAGCGAGATAGTGGCCTTGGGCATATCGCACGTCCCCGAGGGGCGGGAGATATTCCGAGACCTGACGGTAAGGGAAAACCTCATGATGGGCTCCTACCTTCGCAAGGATCGCGACGGGATCAGAAAGGACATGGAGGTGGTGCACGGCTACTTCCCCATCCTGCACGAAAGGGCAAACCAGCTCGCGGGTTACCTGAGCGGCGGGGAGCAGCAGATGCTAGCCATCGCCAGGGGGCTAATGGCCAGACCCACCTTACTCCTCATGGATGAGCCCTCCCTCGGTTTGTCTCCGTTGCTCGTGAAGGAGATATTCGCGATCATAGGCCGAATCAACGTTGAGCAGAAGACCACTATCCTCATGGTGGAGCAAAACGCCAAGATGGCCCTCTCCCTGGCCCATTACGGATACGTCCTGGAGTTGGGAAGGATCGTCATGGAGAACAGTTGCAAGGAACTGATGGAGAACGAGGACGTCAAGGAGTTCTACCTCGGGATAAAGGCCGCCAGCGTCAGGGGGACCAAGAGGTGGAAGAGGAAGAAGAAATGGAGATAACCCAGCCCATCCCCGATGCAGACACGGTCCCCAAGCTCTTCTGGGGCAGGGTCCAGCAGCTGGGAGACCGGACTGCCATGCGGGAGAAGGTCTTCGGGATCTGGAGGGACATCTCCTGGCGTCAGTATGGGGAGAACGCCAAGTATGTCGCCTTGGGCCTGATCTCCATGGGCCTGGCCAAGGGCGACACCGTGGCCATCATCGACGAGAACAACCCGGAGTGGCTTTACAGCGACATGGGGATCCTGGCCGCAGGCGGGGTCACCGTGGGCATCTACACAACGGACTCACCGGCCCAGGTCCGGTACATAGTCAACCACTGCGGGGCCAGGTTCGTCATCGTGGAGGATGAAGAGCAACTCGACAAGGTCTTGGAGGTCCGCGACGAGCTACCTCACCTGGAGAAGATCATCGTCATAGACATGGAGGGGCTTCGCCACTTCAGGGATCCCATGGTGATGAGCTTCGAGGAGCTGCTGGAGCTCGGGAGGGTGCTGGATTCCCAGGAGCCAGATCTCTTCGAGCGGCGCCTCCGGGAGACCAGGCCCGAGGACCTGGCCATACTGGTCTATACATCCGGGACCACCGGCCCTCCCAAGGGCGCCATGATCTCCCACAGGAACATCCTGGCAGTGAGCCGCCTCCAGCAGACCATCAACCCAGGTTACCCAACCGATGAGATGCTCTCCTTTCTCCCCTTGTGCCACGTGGCCCAGAGGACAGGGTCGGTCTTCAACCATCTCCTGGTGGGCTACACCATTAACTTCGTGGAAGAGCTGGACACCGTCCCCGAGAACCTTCGGGAGGTCTCGCCAACCGTCTTCTTCGCAGTCCCCAGGATATGGGAGAAGTTCTACTCATCCCTCGTGATCCAGATAAAGGATTCCACCCGCCTGGAGAAGCTCGCCTTCAAGTGGGCCCTGGGAATCGGGCACAAGGTGGCGGACCTCCAGTTGGGGCACAAGCCCATCCCCCTGCACCTGAGGTTCCTGTTCTGGCTGGGAGACTTGCTGGTCCTCAAGAACCTCAAGAAGATGCTCGGCCTGAGCAAGGCCCGGTACCTGGCCTCTGGGGCAGCCCCCATATCCCCGGATCTCCTCAGGTTCTACAAGGCCTTGGGCATCGAGATGCTGGAGGCCTACGGGCAGACCGAGAGCTCTGGCGTCTCGACCATACACCCGCGCAACCAGGTCAAGTTCGGCACGGTGGGGACGCCCATCCTGGAGACCGAGGTGAAGATCGCCGAGGACGGAGAGATCCTCTTGAGAGGCCCCCATGTGTTCATGGGCTATTACAAGGAGCCGGAAAAGACCAACGAGACGGTGATCGACGGGTGGCTCTACACCGGAGATGTGGGGACGGTCGACGACGACGGCCACCTCGTCATCACGGATCGCAAGAAGGACATCATCATCACCTCCGGGGGGAAGAACATAACCCCTTCGGAGATCGAGAACCAACTGAAGTTCAGCCCTTACATCAACGACGCGGTGGTCATAGGAGACGGCAGGAAGTACTTGACGGCCCTGATCATGATAGATGAGGAAAACGTCATGAAGTACGCCCAGGACAACCGCATACCCTTCACCACGTACGCCAGCCTCACAAAGGCCCCGGAGATCATCAAGCTCATCGAGAAGGAGGTGGAAGAGGTCAACAAGAAATTCGCCAGGGTGGAGACCATAAAGAAGTTCCGTTTGATAGATATCAGGCTCACCACGGATGACGACGAGATCACCCCTACCATGAAGCTCAAGCGCAAGATGATAAGCGAGAGGTTCAAGGATCTGATAGAATCCATGTACAGGGGCGATTGAGGCGAGGCGTCTTGGCCCCCAGGGGTCTTGTTGCGGAAGGCAGTGGTTTGGGATCAGCGGGTCCTACGGACCCTGGGCGGGTATCCTGCCTGTAGCCGGATGTCCCGTCTTCAAACATCATGGGAAAGGAGGCCGATCATGAAGAGGATACAGCTTGTGGGACTTGTGGCGATTGTCGTGGCTACGCTGCTGCCCTTTGCGGTGATGGCCGAGGATGGTGTGACGGACACTGAGATCGTCCTCGGGTCCCAGCAGGACTTGAGCGGGCCAGCCGTGGCATTTGGGGTTGCGGTGAAAAACGGCCTGGAGATGAGGGCCAGGGAGATCAACGAGGCGGGCGGCATCCACGGCAGGAAGATCAGACTCATCATCGAGGACCACGGATATGACCCCAAGAAGGCGGTCATGCTCACCAACAAGATGATCAACCTGGACAAGGTTTTCGCCTTCGTGGCCATCTTCGGGACCCCGACGGCCCTCGCCGTGTTGCCCACCATGACCCAGAAGAAGATACCGGCCCTCTTCCCTGTGTCCCTCTCCGATCAGTTCCACACCCCTTTGAACAGATACAGTTTCATCTCGTACGCCTCTTATATCGTCCAGGGGAGGAACATCGCGAAGTACTTCGTGGACACCAAGAAGTACACCAAGTTCGCCCTCATGTACCAGGACGACGAACTCGGGGCTGAGGTCCAGAAGGGGCTGACCGATCAGCTCGCACTTTACAACCTGAAGCTAGTGGCCGCTGAGCCATACAAGCGCGGTGCCACGGATTTCAGCTCCCAGATCGCCAACCTCAAGAAGGCCGATCCGCAGGTGGTGGTCCTGGCCACTGTGATCAGGGAGACCGTCGGGGCCCTCAAGGAGATCAGGAAGCTCAACTGGGAGGTGGACGTGTGCTGCACGTCCGCCTCGGCATCGCATTATGTCCCGATACTCTCCCAGCAGTCCGGTTTCTCGGCCGATGGGACATATATTCTCTCCAGCTACCCTGATCCTCAGGCCACTGAACTCCCCTCCTTGAAGGAATGGGCCAAGAGGTACCAGGAGTGGTTCCAGAAGCCCCCAGAGATGACCTGCTATCCAGGCTACGACGCCATCCACTTCTTCGGCGTGGCCGCGGAGAGGGCTGGGAGAGACCTGACCCGCGAGAAGCTCATAGATGCCCTGGAGACCTTCAAGGATGTCCCAACGCCCTTGGGCGGACCGCCTGTGAGCTTCAGCCCCACCAGCCATCTGGGATCCAAGTACTACTTCATGAGCCAGATCAAGGGAGGGAAATTCGTGAAGATATCGGATTGGATAAGCTACGAGAAATGACTCGCGGCATCGGACACGATGCCGAGCCCAAAGGCATTTGCTGGCCCCGCTGCCAGTGGTGGGTGGCGTCTTGGAACAGACGAGGGGCCACTGAGGCCTCGCCACTGGCAGCGAGGGACGAACGCCTTTCTGAATGGACGGATCCGTTGAAGAGACGCAGCCGACAGGGATGAAGGCCGTGTTGAGGAGGCAGGTCCAACCCGCCTCGGTTCCTGGCCTTGGCATGGAGCCAAGGCATCAGACGCAACGGAAAGGAGGATCCAAGATGAGAAAGGCATTGCTCTTTGGTTTCATGGCGGTCTTGGTGGCATCGGGTCTTTGGGCCTTGCCTGCGAGGGCGGAGGAGGGAATAACGGACACGGAGATCCTCATCGGCTCCCATCAGGACCTGAGCGGTCCCATCGCGGGGTGGGGGATCCAGGTGAAGATGGGGCTTGAGATGAGGGGCAGGGAGATCAACGAGGCTGGCGGGATCCACGGCCGCAAGATCAGGTTCGTCATCGAGGACAGTGCCTACGACCCCAAGAAGGCCATCATGGTCACCAACAAGATGATCAACATGGACAAGGTCTTTTGCTTCATCGGAAACATGGGGAGCCCGACGGCCCTGGCCACGAAGCCCATCATATCGGGCAAGAAGATCCCTCAGATGTACCCCCTGACCGCTGCCTCCGGCTTCTACGACCCGTACGACCGTTACAGTTTCGGTGGGTTCGTGCCGTATTACGATCAGGCCCGCTGCCTGGTCAAGTACTTCGTGGAGAACAAGGGTTACAAGAGGATAGGGATCCTATACCAGGACGACGAGATGGGCGACATAATGCTCAAGGGGGTGAAGGATCAATTGGCCGTGCACAAGATGGAGCTGGCCGCTGCAGAGTCATACAAGAGGGGGGCCACTGAGTTCAGCTCCCAGATCGCCAACCTCAAGAAGGCAGATGTTCAACTGGTCGTCCTGGCCACGGTCATCCGCGAGACCGTAGGGGCGTTCCGCGAGGCGAAGAAGATCGGGTGGGCCGTGGACATGTGCGGTATGACCCCGGCCTACACACAGATGGTGGTGAACCTGCTGAAGGCTGCCGGCGTCTCACCTGACGGCCTGTATGTGACCGGACAGACGGAATATCCTTACGAGGACAGCCCCTTGCCATCGGTAAGGGAGTGGTTCAAGAGGCATTTGAGCTGGTATGGAAAGCCGCCTGACCTGCCTACCACCGCAGGCTATTGGGGAGTCCATCACTTCGCCCTCGCGGCCCAGAAGACGGGCAAGGACCTGACCAGGGAGGGACTCATCGATACCATGGAGACCATGGGGACCGTAAACGATGACATCTTCGGAGGCGTGCCCGTCACATTCACCAAGGAGAGCCATCAGGGGGCCTACAACGTCTTCATGTTCCAGGTCCAGGGAGAGAAGTGGAAGAAGATCTCAGGGGTCCTGGACTTCCGCAAGTGATGACACCTCACCTACGCGGGTCCCCGCATGGGAGTTATGGTCGTCCCTCAGGTGGGGCAAATGGGGCGAGGGGCGGGTTTCAGGCCCGCCCCAAAGGACCTCTCTTCCTTCCTGGTCCCTCGGGGCAATGGGAAGCCATCTTGGGCAGGGCGCTGTGTCCCGGGCTCGGTGGCCATCCTCGCCCCCTGCCCTCCGGGGCCCTTGACACCGAATTGACTCGGGCCATCCACTCTGGTACTCTCCCCTCGCTTGGGCGAAAACTGGCGCGAGGCCGTGGGGGCAAGTCTACTATCCTGAGGGGCAGAGATGGGGAAACTGGAAGGCAAGGTCGCGGTGGTATTGGGGGCATCCAGCGGATTCGGGGAGGCCATTGCCAAGCGCTTCGCCTCGGAAGGGGCCAAGGTCGTGGTAGCGGCAAGACGGATCGCCCTCTTGGAGGGGCTGGCAGGACGCATCGACGGGGTTGCGCTCAAGTGCGACGTCACGGTGGATGAGGAGGTCGCTGGCCTGATCCGGCAGAGCGTCGAGAGGTTCGGCCGCATCGATATCGGGGTGAACACGGTGGGCTTCGACCAGGCCACTCCGCTCAAGGACCTGACCCCCGAAAAGCTCCATGCCATGACCGCCGTGCACTTCTACGGGGCCGTCTCCTTCATGCGCCATGCGGCGATGGCCATGACCCGTGGGGGCTCGCTGATCCTCTTCTCCTCCGTAAACGCGACCCTGGTGGGTGAAGGGCTCGTGGCCTATTCCGGGGCAAAGGCCGCCCTGAATCACGCCACCAAGATAGCCGCAGTAGAATACGGCCCCAAGGGGATCCGCATCAACGCATTGGCCCCTGGTTTCATGAGGACACCCATGACCGAGAGGTACTTCGAGAGATACCCGGACCTCATCCAGGCCCTGGTGGAGGAGACCCCTCTGGGGCGTCTGGGCGAGGTGGAGGAGGTGGCCAGTACAGCACTCTGGCTGGCCAGCGACGAGTCCTCCTTCGTCACAGGCCAGGTCATCCATGTCGATGGTGGGGCCTCTCTCCGCCGCCTGCCCACCCAGCAGCAGGTACTGGACATCGCCAGGAGGAGACAGGCCCATCCTTGAGTTGTGGGCCCTGGATCACAGGCACGGCTGCCCGGAGTCTATCTTGGAGGCGAGGGTTGGGAGAAGAGATCCTTTTCGAGATCCAGGAAAAGGGGAGATGGTTGGCGACCTTGGAGGAGATCTCCTCGGACTTGGGCATGGTGGCCACACTGGTGGACCCCCGGGGCATGATCCTGCTCCATGCGGGTGACTACCCTGAGATATGCCTCAGGGTACGCAGGAGGCCGGAGGCCTTGAGCTTCGTGTGCGGCCAGAGCAGCCAGGCCCTCATGAAGGAGGCCGAGCGGTCACGGGGGCCAGTGGTGGAGCTTTGCCAGATCGGGCTTTGCAAGATGGTGATCCCCCTCTTCCACGGAGATCGTTTCCTCGGGGCCGTCGCCTCCTGCTCCAGGGCCTTGGTGGGGGAGGAGCTGGACCCCTTCTTGCTGTCCCAGGAACTGGGCATAGGGGAAGAGGAGGCCGAAGGGCTGCTGGCCTCCCCAGGCGAGATAGAAGAAGAGCGAGTCTGGGAGGTGGCCAGAAGATGGGATGGTCGCCTAAAGTCTTTGCTGGATGGGGCCGCAAAGGGACAACCGCTGTGAGCCAAAAGGGACGTTGGGGCGACCAATGACCTGCGAAGACAGACGGCGTCCTTGTCGTGTCGAGTCCCTCTTGGGACAAGGAGGTGAGAGGTGGCGAAGATAACCGGGGGCGAGGCCATCGTTCGGTGCCTTGTCAACGAGGGTGTGCGGCGGGTCTTCGGCATACCGGGTGGGCAGCTCCTCCCCATGATCGATGCCATCGTAAGGGTAGGCAGACCGCAAGGGATGGACTACGTCATGACCCGTCACGAGTCCGCGGCGGCCCACATGGCGGACGCCTGGGCGAGGGTCACCGGGGAGGCTGGGGTCTGCTCCGGGACCGTGGGACCGGGGGCCGTCAACCTGGTCCCCGGGGTGTGGGTGGCCCGTGCCGATAGCGTCCCCATGGTGGTCATCACCCCTCAGATACACAGCAACAGGTCTTATCCCTTCAGGGGCTCGCAGCAGGAGCTGGACCAGTATCACCTCATGGCGCCCATCACCAAGTGGGGCGGGGTGGTGAATCGCTGGGAGCGCATCCCCGAGCTGGTAGCCCGCGCCTTCCGAATGGCCACCTCGGGAAGGCCTGGCCCGGTACACCTGGATGTCTCCGTGGACGTCATGTTCGAGACCAGGGACGAGGAACAGCTTCAGATCCAGCCCCCCAACCGCTATCGCCCGATGCGGGGACCTGCGGCACCCTGGGAACTGGTGGAGGAGGCGGCGCGGCAGCTCTCCCATGCGGAAAGACCCCTGATCCATGCCGGAATCGGAGTCCTTCGCTCCCAGGCCTGGGGGCCGCTCAGGGCCGTGGCCGAGCATCTCCAGATCCCCGTGAGTCCGACGGTCTCGGCCCGAGGCGTCCTGCCGGAGGACCACGAGCTGGGGCTCATCGCCGCGGGTGGGGGGGCCCTGTTCGCGGGCATGGGGGCCGATGTGGTCCTGGCAGTGGGATGTAGCTTCTGGGAGCTGGACTTCTGGGGGAGGCCGCCGTTTTGGGGGCCTCCCGAGGCCCAACGCGTCATCCACATCGACGTGGACCCTGGGAGTATCGGGTTGAACAGGCCTGTGGATCTGGCGCTATTGGGGGATGCCAAGGAGGTCTTGCAGCAACTGGCGGAGGCGATCCGTCAGGTGGGGCCACCGAGGGAGTCCTCCCAATGGTCCGCCCGCTGCAAGGAGCGGGAGCGGGAGGGGATCAAGGCGCTGGAGCCCCTCCTCAACTCCAGGGCCGCGCCCATCCACCCTTTGCGGCTGATCGGGGAGGTGCGGCGGTTCTTCCCCCCTGAGACCATCCTGGCCGTGGACGGGGGTAACATGGCCGTTTGGGCCGCCATGGGGACGTGTGTCCACGGGCCAAGGCAGTTCCTCGCCGCACACCACAGCGGACACCTGGGGGTGGGACTCCCCTTCGCGCTGGGGGCGAAGATGGCCTGCCCTGATCGTCCTGTGGTGGTGCTTCACGGGGATGGGGCCTTCATGCTCTCGTGCCACGAGCTGGAGACCGCTGCCCGCCTGGGGCTCCCCGTCATCGATATCATCGGAAACGACAGGGCTTGGGGGATGATCAAGGGCTCCCAGGCCAAGGCCCTGGGAGAGAGATTCTGCGGGGTGGACTTCACAGATGCCAGGTATGACCTCCTGGCGCAGGCCATGGGCTGCCACGGAGAGAGGGTCATGGATCCCGAGGAGATCCGCCCGGCCCTGGAGCGGGCAGTGGCCTCGGGGAGACCCGCGGTACTGGACGTGTTCCTGGATGCCTCGGCAAACCTCAACCCTCCGCTTCTGGACCTCCTCAACTCCATCTGGTTGGAGGGGTGTGAGAGGTAGAGTGGCATTGTCGTGAGAGGTGGATCATGGGCCAGGGGATGAGGGGCGCAGTGCTCACTGCCAGGAGGACCATAGAGGTGAGGGAGATCCCCAGGCCCAGCCCGGGGGAGGGACAGGTCCTCTTGAGGGTCTGCTACTGCGGGGTGTGTGGCTCCGACATCCACATGTTCCAGCAAGGACTCCCAGCCCCTGCCATACTCGGACACGAGTTCTCGGGCGTGATCGTGGAGCTGGGACCCGGTGTATCGGGATGGGAGCCGGGAGAGGCGGCCACAGCGTATCCCGGGACCCCCTGCGGTCAGTGCCGCTGGTGTCTCAGGGGGGAGATACAATTGTGCGATGAGATCATCGCGAAGGGCTACGGGCTGGGGTCGCGCCCAGGGGCCATGGCCGAGTACGTGCTGGTGGATGCCTCGTCCCTGCGGAGGACGCCGCCAGGGTTGGAGGTCCGTTCAGCCCCACTCGTGGAGCCCTTGGGCGTGGTGATCCACGCGGTCCGCACCAGCAGGGTCCGGCCTGGGGATCGTGCAGTGGTCTTGGGCTGCGGGACCATAGGGCTGCTGACCGTCGCGGTCCTGGAAAGGACAGGGGCAGGGGCTGTGTACGCCACGGACCCGGTGGCAGCCAAGAGAAGCAGGGCCCTGGAATTGGGGGCAAGGCAGGCCTATGACCCCAACGGTTTGTCCCCCTTCATCTTCCACGACCTGATGGAGGGACTGGGTCCTGATGTGGTCTTCGAGTGCGTGGGTATCCCCGAGACCTTGGTGGCCGCCATCAACTACGTCCGCAAGGCAGGCCAGGTGGTGGTCTTGGGGGTCGGGATGGAGCCGACGACGCTCCTGCCCATGGTGTGGAACTTCAAGGAGTTGGAGATCAAGGGGTCGTACGGCTGCGCCGAGGAGTATGACATGGCCCTTGAGTGGCTGGCAAAGGGGAAGATCCAAGCGCAGAGGATCATCACCAGGGAGTTCGCACTGGAACAGGCCCAAGAGGCCTTCGAGCTCATGGCAGGCCCCAACGAGGAGGGCAAGGTCCTCATCCGGCCCCACCCCTGATCCCTGCCCGGTCACCCTGGACCGTTCCGCGCAGCCAGGAGATCCCCCCTACAAGGCCCCCTATCCTTCCCCTTCCACGATCCTGTAGAGGGTCTCTATGGCCTGGGGAAGCCTCTCCACGTCCGGTCCCCCGCCCTGGGCGAAGTGCGGCCTTCCTCCGCCCTTGCCCCCCACGGCCCGGGAGACCTCTCTCATCACCCCCCCAGCGGGAAAACGGCCCTGCAGGTCCTTGGAGACCGAGAGGGTGAGCATCGCCTTCTCCTTGGATCTTGACCCAAGGAGCACGATGCCTGATCCCAGCCTGTCCTTGAGGCGGTCGCTCAGATCGCCCATGGCCTTGGGGTCCTCGATATCCACCTCCGCTGCCAGGACCATCACCCCTCGGATCTCCCTCACCTCCTCCAGGAGGTCCCGGGAGTGGCCTCCGGCCACCCTCGCCTTTAGGTCCCGGATCTCCCTTTCCTGCTCCTTCTGCCGCTCCAGGAGGCGGCGGGCCTTCTCCATGATCTCCTCAGGGGTGGCCTTGAGGAGGGCGGCAAGCTCCGCGATAACCTGTTCCCTGGCCTGGACATACTCCACCGCGGCCCTACCGGTCACTGCCTCCATGCGTCTCGTGTCCGCAGAGATGCTCCGGTCGCTGAGGATCTTGAAGAAACCCACATCCCCTGTGCGGAGGGTGTGTGTGCCCCCACAGAGCTCCGTGGAGAAGTCCCCCATCCGCACCACCCTCACCGTGTCCCCGTACTTCTCGTCGAACAAGGCCATGGCCCCCAGGGCGATGGCCTCTCGATAAGGCAGCCAAGCCACGGTCACAGGGGCATTCTCCCGGATCCGCTCGTTGACCCGCCTCTCTATGCGGGCGATCTGATCTGCGGTCACGGCAGAAGGGTAGGTGTAATCGAAACGGAACCCGTCGGGAGTCACCTTGGAGCCCGACTGGTGGACGACCTCCCCCAGGACCTCACGGAGCACGGACTGCAGGATGTGGGTGGCGCTGTGGTTTCGTGCGGTATCCCACCTGGTCCCCTCTTCCACCTTGAGCTCCACCTCTTGGCCCAGGCGGAGCGATCCCTCTCTGATCTGTCCCACATGGACTGTGAGCCCAGGCAGCGGACGCAGGGTGTGGGTCACCTCCACCCTGAGCCCAGGGCCCAGGATCACCCCTCGGTCCCCCACCTGTCCGCCCGATTCCCCGTAAAACGGGGTCCTGGGGACTATCACCTCCACCCTCATCCCCTCCCCTGCCCTGCTCACCTCCTCCCCGTCCACGAGGAGACACGTGACCTCGCTCGCACAGGAAAGCCCCTGGTACCCCACGAACTCTGTGGTGACGCCCCTCGCGACGAGCCTCCTGTAGACCTCGGGGACTTGCTCTTCCCCCGAGCCTGCCCAAGCCGCCCGGGCCCTCCTCCTCTGCCCCTCCATGGCCTGCTCGAAACCTTCGGTGTCGATGCCGAAGCCGTCCTCTCCGGCCACGTCTTCGGTCAGGTCCAGCGGAAACCCGTATGTGTCATAGAGCCGAAACACCACCTCCCCTGGCACGATCCGCAGGCCTTGGGACCTGAGCCTCTCCTTCTCCTCGCTCAGGATCCGAAGGCCCTTGTCCAGGGTCTCGGCAAATCGCTCTTCCTCCCTGAGGATGATCTGTGAGATGACGGCGCTCCTCTGTTGCAGCTCGGGATAGACCTCCTTCATCTGCTCCACCACGACCTGGGATGCCTTGTGGAGGAAAGGTTCCTCGAGTCCCAAGAGACGGCCGTGTCTCGCCGCGCGGCGTATGATCCTCCTGAGCACGTACCCCCTTCCCTCGTTGGAGGGGACGATCCCCTCGGAGATGAGGAACGCGGCCCCGCGGGCATGGTCTGCCACCACGCGCATGGAGACATCCGCCTTGCCATCCGCCCCGTAGGCCCTTCCTGAGATGTCCTCCATCAGGCGGATGATGGGGGAGAAGAGGTCTGAATCGTAGTTGCTGGACTTCCCTTGGAGGACGGCCGTGATGCGCTCCAGCCCCATGCCCGTGTCGATGCTCGGTCTGGGCAGGGGGGTGAGCCTCCCTTCGTCGTCACGGTTGTACTGCATGAAGACCAGGTTCCAGAGCTCCAGGAACCGGTCGCAGTCGCATCCCACCCGGCACTGAGGCGAGCCGCAGCCCACGCCAGCCCCTTGGTCTATCACGATCTCCGAACAGGGGCCGCAAGGACCTGTGTCCCCCATCTGCCAGAAGTTGTCCTTGGTGGAGCAGGCCACGATGCGTTCGGCAGGGACATACCGGCCCCAGATCCCCCTAGCCTCCTCATCCGGTCCCAGACCCATCTCCCTGTCGCCCTCGTGGATGGTCACCCAGAGACGGCCCTCGGGCAGGCCTAGCTCCCGCACCAAGAGGTCCCAGGCCATCTCTATGGCCTCCTCCTTGAAATAGTCCCCGAAGGAGAAGTTCCCGAGCATCTCGAAAAAGGTGTGATGGCGGCCCGTCCTCCCCACGTTCTCCAGGTCGTTGTGCTTGCCGCCCGCGCGCACGCACTTCTGGGAGCTCGCGGCCCGGACATACTCACGCCTCTCTTCCCCTAGAAAGACCTTCTTGAACTGCACCATCCCAGCGTTGGTGAAGAGGAGGGTAGGGTCGTCTTTGGGCACCAATGGGGAACTGGAGACAATGGCATGCCCCCTCTTGCCGAAGAACTCGAGAAAGAAACGCCTGATCTCAGATCCTGTCATCGCCCTCTTCCTGCCCGGCTCAGGGTATCAAACCCCCTGGGAAGGCCTTCAAGCCTTGCCGGATACCCTACGCTCGTCCTCGGTGCCCCGTTGTACGTCGGGGGCAACGAGAGGGGACGCCCATTTCTTTTGGGCCACCGCTTGAGGTGGAAGCTCCCCTGAAAACTGCCATACGAGGACCCGATTGGGCGATATCCCTCGAGGTTTAGCCCTAGACCCCTCCCAGATCATCGAACCCATCGCCCGCAGCGCATCCCTTTATGACCCTGCCTATGACCTCGGCCGAGTATCCCCTGCGCCCGAGGTAAGCCGCCAAGCGGCGCAACCCCCGCTGCCCAGAGACCCCGGGATGGGCCCTCGCATAGCGCCTCGCAGCGGCCCTGGCCAGGCCCTCCTCGTCCCTCTCCTCCATAACCTGTGCCATGACCGAGGAGGCGACCATCGGATCGACCCCGCGACGGGCGAGCTCCTGTGCCACCCGCGCTGGACCCCACCCTGACCTCTCCAGACGGTCCAGGGCCATGGCCATGGCCACCCTCCGGTCGTTCAGGTACCCCCACCCCTTGAGCCTCTCCAGGGCGCCGTTGATCACCTCCTCCCTGAAACCCTTGGCCTGCAGGAGCCTTCGGACCTCAAGCACCGTTCGGTCCCGCAGGGCCAGTCGCCTGAGGGCCGCCCTGATGGCATCCTGCATCTCGCCGGACAACGTGGCCTCAATCCAGATCCAGCTTGAGCTCCGACTCCTCCTCCTGCGTCCCGGCCCAACGCGACTCGCTGGTCCCGGATATGCCGCTCACCCTCAAGGCGAAGTCGTCGGGGTTGCTGGCGTTGGCAACTGCCTCGTCGTAGCTGATAATGCCCTTTCGGAACATGCTCATGAGGGACTGGTCAAAGGTCTGCATCCCGTAGCTCGCCTGCCCCTGGGCGATGGCATCATGTATCTCTCGGGTCTTGGCCTCCTCGGCGATGCACTCCCTGATCCTGGCCGTGGCAAGCATCACCTCCACGGCGGGAACCCGCCCCAGCCCGTCGGCCCTGCTCACCAGCCGCTGGGAGATGATCCCTTTTATGATGGAGGAGAGCTGTAGCCTGATCTGTTTCTGCTGTTGAAAGGGAAACACGGCTACGATGCGGTTTATGGTCTCCTGGGCGTCGAGGGTGTGCAGGGTGCTGAAGACCAGATGGCCGGTCTCTGCGGCCAGGATGGCGATCTCTATGGTCTCCAAGTCCCGCATCTCCCCCACGAGGATCACATCCGGGTCCTGGCGGAGGGCCACCCTCAGGGCCGAGGCAAAGGAGTTGGTGTCCTGCCCCACCTCCCGCTGGTTGATGATGGCCTTCTTGTCCCGGTGGAGGAACTCTATGGGGTCCTCGATGGTGATTATGTGGCAGTTGCGGTTGTTGTTGATGTGGTTCACCATGGCGGCCAAAGTGGTGGACTTGCCGCTCCCGGTGGTCCCTGTCACCAGCACGAGGCCGCGAGGTTCCATGGCGATCTTCTCCAGGATAGGCGGCAAATTGAGCTCTCGTATGGTGGGAGGGTCCACGGATATGGTCCTGAGCACCATGCCCATGGAATCCCTCTGGGAGAAGATGTTCACCCTGAACCTCCCCAAACCGGAGATCCCGTAGGCCAGATCCACCTCCAGGTTCTGTCTGAAGCGTTCCTTCTGCCGTTCGTTCATTATGGAGTAGGCCAGCTCCTTGGTGTCCTCGGGCATGAGTCTCTTCTCACCCTTGATGGGCACCAGCTTGCCGTGGATCCTCAGGATGGGCGGAAGCCCCACCTTGAGGTGTACGTCAGAGGCCTTCTTCTCTAGGGCCAAGGCGAGGATCTTCTTGATCTCCAACATGGGCTCACTCCTCCTTCTCCGTCCCAGGCCTGGGAAGTCCGGTCTGGGCCCAGATCTCGCCCTGGATGGCCTTGAGGATATCCTGGTGCTCGAGGAGGAATGACTTGGCGTTCTCCCTACCCTGGCCGAGCCTCTCCCCCTTGTACGAGTACCAGGTCCCGAGTTTCTCCACGATGCCCCGTTCAGTGGCGAGGTCCAGGACGTCACCCTCCCTGGAGATCCCGTGACCATAGAGGATGTCGAACTCCACCTCCCTGAACGGCGGGGCGATCTTGTTCTTCACCACCTTGACCCTGGTACGGCTCCCCACCACCTCTTGGCCGTCCTTGATGGCCCCGACCCTCCTGATCTCCAGACGGACCGAGGAATAGAACTTCAAGGCGGTCCCGCCGGTGGTGGTCTCGGGGTTGCCGAACATGACCCCGATCCTCATGCGGATCTGGTTGATGAAGATCACAGCGGTCTGGGACTTGCTGATGGCGGCTGTGAGCTTTCGCAAGGCCTGGGACATGAGCCTGGCCTGGAGGCCCACGTGGGCATCCCCCATCTCCCCCTCTATCTCCGCCCTCGGCGCCAGGGCCGCCACCGAGTCCACCACCAGGGCGTCTATGGCCCCGCTGCGCACGAGGATCTCGGCGATCTCCAAGGCCTGTTCCCCTGTGTCAGGCTGGCTGATGAGGAGTTCATCTGTGTTCACCCCCAGCCTACGGGCGTAGTGCACGTCCAAGGCGTGCTCCGCATCGACGAAGGCCGCCACCCCGCCCGCCTTCTGCGCCTCGGCCACCACATGGAGGGCCAGGGTGGTCTTGCCCGATGCCTCAGGCCCATAGATCTCCGTGACCCTCCCCCTGGGGATCCCCCCCACACCCAAGGCCAGGTCCAGGCTCGGGGAGCCGGTGGAGATCACCCTGACGTCTTCCAGGGGGCCGCCTGCCCCGAGGCGCATGATGGAGCCCTTGCCGAACTGCTTCTCGATCTGGGCCATGGCCAGCTCCAGTGCCTTGTCCTTCTGTTTTCCCAGTTCCATGGACCTGACCTCCCGTTGATTCAGGTTCTCTCCTCCGTTCATTTCTCCACGTCCTCGCCCCCCTGGCCCAGCAGGACCTCCCACAGTGGGGTGTACCTCGCCCCAGAGGGATGGAGCTCACTCTGGTACTGGACCAAGGATCGCACCTGAAACTCCCCCACTTCCGCCTCCTGCAAGGCCTGCACCAGCCCTGCCAGTCGCTCCCTGCCCTTGGGGGAACGCACCCGCCCCAGGGTCAAATGCGGGCGGAAGCCCCTCTCCTCGGGCGGAAAGCCGAGCATCTCCATGGCGGACTCCACCTCCCTTTGCAAGGAGATGAGCCGCCCCCCGTCCCCGCAGAGCCCCACCCACACGACCCTTGGCTGGTTCATACGGGGAAAGCAGCCCACCCCCCTGACCTTCACCGAGAACGGCTCGTGCCTGCGGATCACCTTCCCCAGGGCCTCGCGGATATCCGCCACGGCCTCCAGCCGGATCTCCCCGAGGAACTTGAGGGTCAGATGCACTGACTCGGGACGTACCCACTTGACGTCTGCCCCCGACTCCCTGAGCCTGGCCTGGAGGGTGGCGAGACCCTGGCGGATGGAGGCGGGCACATCCACTGCCACAAAGGACCTCACGGCCCGTGCACCCTCCCCCCCAAGGCGCTACCTCCAGGGACCGGGGTAGGCCCTCGGGTCCTCTCCCAGGAGGTAACGCCTGAGCCAGTCCAGGGCCACGTTGGAGGCCATGGTCTTGACATTGCCGCGTCCCCCCCGGAACCAAAAGCGCTGGCTGAAACCACGATCCCCCTCGGACAGACCCATGAAGACCGTCCCGACAGGGGTGGCCTCGGTCCCCCCAGAGGGCCCGGCAATGCCCGTGACCGAGAGCCCTATGGATGTCCCTGCCCTCTCCCTGGCCCCCACGGCCATGGCCTCGGCGGCCCTCGCGCTTACCGGGCCATCCCTTTGGAGGATCTCCATGGGCACGCCCAGGACCTCTCGCTTGGCCCTGAGGCTGTAGGCGACCACCCCCCTGTCCAGGACATCCGAGCTTCCGGGGATATTGGTGAGGCGATGCACGATGAGCCCACCCGTGCACGACTCGGCCACGGCCAGGGTCTTCCCTTGGGCCCTGAGGAGGTCCTGCACCACGGATTCCAACTCCTCATCGTCCACCCCATAGACCCATGCCCCGATCCTCTCCCTCAGTCGCCCCTCGGCCTCACAGAGCAACCTCGCAACCTCTTCCGGCCCCTGGGCCCTCACCGTCACCCTGAGCCTGTTCTCCGGGAACCTGGGGAGGGAGGCCAAGCTCGTGCCCGGAAGACCATCCAAGGCCCCCTTGACCATCTGGTCGAGCTTGGCCTCGGTGATCCCGAAGATCCTGAGGGTGCGCGACCCCACGCCCCCCTCCCTCCCAAGCCGCTTCTCCACCAGGGGCAGGAGCTCCTCATCCAGCATGGCCTCCAGCTCCCTGGGGACCCCCGGCAGGAAGGCCAGAACCGAGCCCCGCACCTCCAGGGCGAAGCCCGGGGCCGTGCCCATGCGGTTCGGGATCACCAGGGCCCCGTCGGGGATCCATGCCTGTCTCTCGTTGTTGGGGGTCATCTCGAACCCGAGCCTATGGAAGAGATCCCTTATCTTCTGGAGGCTCGGCTCGTGGAGGACCAAGGGCCTATCGAAGGCCTCTGCCACCGCCTGGGCCGTGCGGTCATCCTCCGTGGGGCCGAGACCGCCTGAGACGATCACCAGTGGGGAGCGCGCGGCGGCATCCCTGAGGAGTTCCTTCATCCCCCCTGGATCGTCCCCTATGGAGGTCATCCGCCACACAGGGATCCCGAGCCCCAGGAGCTTCTGAGCGATCATGGAGGAGTTGGTGTCCACGATCGCCCCGGAGAGGAGCTCGTCCCCTATGGTCACCACCTCTGCCTTTATCCCCACCGCCTTCACCCCACCAGGGCCATGACTAGCCTCAGGGAGACATTGGCATAGAGGCCCGCCAACAAGTCATCCGCCACCACTGCCAGGCCCCCAGCCAGCCGCCTCTCCACCCACCCGAGGGGCGGGACCTTCGTTATGAAGCCCAGCATCATGGAAAGGGCGCCGGGTTCCACCCAAGACAGGGCGACGACGAGCCCCACCACCTCGTCTATCACCACCCTGGGCGGGTCCCTCTCCCCCAGGAGCCTTATGGCCCGCTGAGCGGCCCAGACCGCCAAGGCCACCAATGCCAAGAGGCTCAAACTCCTGAGCACCCAGGGCTGAACCTGGAGGAGGAGATGGACCGGGATCCCAACGAGACTCCCCACCGTGCCGGGGGCCTTGGGGCAGCGCCCGATCCCCAGACAGGTGGCCACGCCCATGGCAAAGGAGTCCTCCCACCCCCCACTCCGGGCCTCGGGCCTGGATGATTCGTTTATATCCGATCCCTGCTCTGAACTCAAGGGCGCGTCCTATTCCGGCGGTACACGGACAAGGCCTCGTGGTAGACCTCTTTTACAGGCACACCGGTGCGGGAGGCGATCTCCCGGCAATCCTGGTATTCTGGTAGGGCGTTGAGGACCTCGTCTCCAACATGGGAGACCTTGATACGCACAGGGCCCCAGGGCGTCTCGGCCACCTCCTGCCTTCGCTCGAGACATCGCCTGTGGATCGGCAGGAATCTCACCCCGATGGAGGTGGACTCCCTCAGGATGATATCGGCCATGGCGTCCCTGCGATGGGGCTCGGACAGGACCCTGAGGAGGACCCCCGGTCTTCCCCTCTTCATGATCAATGGGGACCAGCTCACGTCCAGCGCCCCCTCTGCCATGAGCCTGTCCATGAGGTGCTCGCAGAACTCCGGGTTCATGTCGTCGATGTTGGCCTCCAGGACCCAGTCCTCCCGCAAGGTCGCATCATCTGCCTCGCCCAGGATCAGGCGAAGCAGATTGGGTCGGTCCATCAACTCCCTGTGCCCCACCCCGTAACCCACCATCTCCGCCCTCATGGCCGGCAGCGGCCCGAACTCATGGGCCAGCTCCCTGATGATGGCGGCGCCGGTGGGCGTGACGAGCTCCTCCTTCTGCCACCCCTCGGAGACAGGGACCCCCTTGAGGATCTCCAGGGTCGCGGGGGCCGGGATCGGCAGGACACCGTGACTCCCCCGCACGAACCCCTTTCCCAAGGGGAGCGAAGAGGAGATGACCCTGGCAGGCCTGAGCCACGTGATCCCAGCGGCTGCCCCCACGATATCCACTATGGAGTCCAAGGCCCCTACCTCATGGAAGGTCACAGCCTCCGTGGCCACACCATGGATCCTCCCCTCTGCCTCTGCCAGGCGCTGAAACACCCGCAGGGCCAGCTCCCTCACCTCGGACCCCAGCCCGGCTCCGTGCAGCATGGCCCTTATCTCAGCCATGGTGCGATGAGCCTGGATCCTCTCCTGAGGCTCCACAGCAACCCGTGTCCCGTGGACCCCGTGGCGGGGCTCCTTGGCCACCAGTAGGCGAAACCCCTCCAGCGGTAGCTTCCTGACCTCGGTCTCCAAGAACCCCAGCGGCACCCCCATGTCCAATAGGGCACCGAGAAACATGTCCCCGCTCGCCCCGGAAAAGGCGTCGATGTACAGGATCCTCATCTGGCCCTAGCCTCCCATCGGGACTTCCCTTTTCCACACGCTATCCCCTGGACCCAGGGGTCCTGATCCTCCCATTGACCTCGGACGACCGCCTCGCCGGCCTTTACCGTTCCACAGCGATGGGGCCGGGTCAATACAGTGGCCCATTCTCAGGGACGTTGTAGAGCCGCCGGATGTGGGATATCACGGTGTCAGGGAGGTATCGGCCCCAGAGCTTGATGGGGACCGAATCCACGCACGCCTGAGGGCTCAAACCCACGGAGAAGAGATACTCTATGAGGAACTCCACGTTCATGGGGATGTATCCCTTGTAGACCTTGGAGTCCCTCTGGGAGATGATCCTCTCCTCGTGGATGCAACTGCCCAGCTCGGATTCCACCATGTCCGGGAAGGTGGAGAGGATGACCTCCATGTTCAAGGTGGGGCTCGCGCCCTCGAGCCACCGATCCAGCCCCTTCTTCATCTCCTCCTCTGGGATGCCCCTGCCCAGGTATCTCCTCCAGGCCTCTGTGTCCGCGTACCTGCGGGAGATACGACCCCTGTCCCAAGGTACCTCTACGACCAGGCTCGTTGCCCTGTAATCGCCTTTATACTCCTCCCGCTCCACGACCCTCAGTGTCGGGTGATGGGCCAGGATCCCCTCCAGCCTGGAGAGCATATCCTCCTGTGCCACGATCTTGATGCCACCCACGTCGTGGATGGAAAGGGCCGTCCTATCCAGTTCGATGGTCCCTTCCCTGAATCTCTGTGTGATGGCCTCTTCGGCGCTTATGAACTCACGGGCCATGTCCTCCTTGGGGGTCAAGAGCATCTCCAGGGGGATGTGAAGTCGCCTCGCCCTCTCCTCGGCCAGCCTTCGGGCGCGGTCTTGGACCATGTTGAAGATCCAGTTGGCGATGTAACGGTTGGCCTTCTCCGCGATCCTCCTGGGCCTCTTGATCCTGTAGAGCCCCAGTAGCCTTCCCTCCTCATCGAGGCACAAGGCCCCGTTGATGGGGGCATCCTTGTAGAAGAAGTCCGGGTTCTCCCTGTAACGCCGGATGAGCTCTGCCACCCGACCTTCTGCCGCCTCGCCCCCTTGGCAGATGACCTCTCGAAGCTCCCCCTTGAACTGGATCCGCTGGGTGCGGAAGGGCCCTCGATGGATCATCCCGATGAGGAGCTTGGCCATCTCGTCCAGGACCTCGCCCACCACGAAGCCGTCGCAGATCAGGACCTCCGTGATACGGCACCCATCATCGCGCTGTGGCCGACCGCAGAGCCACCTCCTTGTGATGTCGAAGAGCTCCTCCCGGTGAACGAAGGAGGTGAGATACATGAGGGACCCCCGAGCGAGATGTGGTGGACATTATACATCAATCGCGGCCAGGGTCCACACCCCGCGCAGGGAGGCTGGGCGGATGCCTTCGGGACCAAATGGTCACTTGCAGCAGGTGCGCTTCATGAGGTGCGATGCGTTCCCCTGTGGCCCTGGGCCAGGGAACAAAGCACTGGGACCACCACCAGGGTCAGGAGGGTCGCCAGACCCAGTCCAAAGATCACCGCCACGGCCATGGGCCCCCACCACTGGGAGGACTCCCCACCCACCTCCACGGCCAGCCGCCTGAAATCGATGCTGACCCCGGTGGCCATGGGAAGGAGGCCGAGGATGGTGGTGATGGCCGTGAGCATCACGGGCCTGAATCGCACGAGGCCAGCCCGGATCAGGGCATCGCGCACAGCGTACCCCCTCCCGAGGAGCTGGTGGTAGTAGTCTATCAGGACTATGGCGTTGTTCACCACCACCCCGGCAAGACTTATGACCCCGATGCCGGTCATGATCACCCCGAAGGCCAAGCCGGTAACCAGGAGGCCGAAGAAGACCCCGATGAGGGAGAGCAAGACCGAGCTCATGATGATCAAAGGGACCACCAAAGAGTTGAACTGGGTGATGAGGATGAGGAATATGAGGAAGAGGGCCGCGAAAAAGGCCTTGCTCAGGAAGGCCTGGGCCTTCTTCTGTTCTTCTTGCTCCCCCGTGAACTGATAGGTGTAACCCCTGGGCCACTCCATAGCGGCCAAACGCTCCTTTATGTCCCTTATCACGTCGTTGGCAAGGCGGCCGGAGACGTTGGCGGTTATGGTGACCACCCTCTTCTGGTCCTTTCGCATGATGGTCCCGACCCCGCTGGTCAAGGAGAAGGAGGCGAGGCTGGTGATGGGGATCGGCTCCCCTTTGGGGCCGGAGACTGTGATGCGCTTGAGGCTCTCCACCGAGTGCCGGTCTCTGTCCGGAAGCCGGGCCACGATGTCGTATTCGTCCTTTCCCTCCCTGTACACCCCCACCTTGGCGCCGTTTATGGCCGCTTTCACCGTGTAGGCGATGGTGAACGTATCGAGGCCTAGCAGGGCCGCCTTCTCCTTGTCGATGCTCACCCGAATCTCTGGCTTGCCCCTGACGAGGTTGTCCCTCAGGTCCACGAGGCCAGGGATGTCCTCGATGGACTTGCGCACCCTGGTGGCCATCTCCCCCAGGACGTTGAGCTCCTTGCCGGAGATCTCCAGATTGACGGCCGCCCCGGTGGGGGGCCCGTGCTTCTCCTCCTCCACCTGGACCTCTGCACCCTTTATCTCCTTGAGCACCCGGGCCCTGATCTCCTTTATGACCTCCGGAGAAGGCCTTGTCCTCTCCTTGAAGTCCTTGAAGTCCATGGTCACACGGCTTATATGAGTCCCTGTGCCGCCCTGGGAGAAGATGTCCCCACCTACCGAGCCTGTGTTGGCAACGGTGTGCTGGATATCGGGGTAATCCTTGAGGATCTCCTCCACCTGCTGCACGAGCTTGTCCGAAGCCTCGAGGTTGGTCCCCACCGGGGCCTTGATGAACACATAGGCGCTCTCTGGGTCCACCGCTGGGAAGAACTCCACACCCTTTCCCCATAGGGCGAAGGCCCCTGCAGAGCCGCCTAGGGCAGCGACGAAGGTGCTGATCACCACGCCTCGGTGCTCCAGGGCCCAGCCAAGGATGGCTCGATACCCCCTCTTCACCAGGGGCTGCCTCCTCAGGGCCTCCTCGTCCTCGGTGACGGGGCCGGCCATGGCCTTCACCCTCTGGTATCGGGCCGAGAGGACCGGGTTTATCACCAGGGCAACGAACAGCGAGCCTGACAGGGCGGCTATCACGGTCATGGGGAGGAAGCGCATGAACTCCCCCATGATCCCTGGCCAGAACAGTAGCGGCATGAACGCCCCCACCGTGGTCAGGGTGGATGTGATGATGGGCCATGCCACCTGGTCCGTCCCGAAGCTCGCCGCATCCAGCCTGGACTTCCCCTGCTGCATGTGCCTGTATATGTTCTCCACCACCACTATCCCGTTGTCCACCAGCATCCCCACGGCCAGGACCAGGGAGAAGAGGACGACCATATTGAGGGTGACACCCAGTGCGGTCAGGATGGAGAAGGTGATGAACATGGAATAAGGGATGGCCAGGGAGATGAATACCGCGGAGCGACCCCCTATGAAGACCAGGATCACGGCCAAGACCAAGATGAGGCCTGACAGGATGCTGTTTTCCAGCTCCGAGACCATCCTGCGGACGTACTTGGACTGGTCAGTGATGAGATGCACCTTCAGGGACGGAGGCATCTGGGGGGCGAGTTCGCCCACCACCCTCCTGACATCGTCACAGACCCTGACTATGTTCTCGCCGCTCCGTTTCTGGACGGCCAGGGTCACGCTCGGCTCCCTGTCGAAGCGACTTATGGTTAGGGGGTCCTTGTGGCTGTCCTGGATGGTGGCCACGTCCCTGAGGTAGACCGGCTTGCCGTTGCGGACGAAGGCCACGATGGAGAATATCTCCGAGGGGTGTTTGAAGTCCTCGGGGACCCTGACGCTGTATTTCCCTTGCCCTATGTCCATGCTCCCGCCTGGCATGTTCACGTTGCCCTTGGTCACTGCAGCTATGAGGCTGGAGAATGGCATGTTGTAGGCCGCGATGCGATCCAGATCGAACTCCACGTGGATCTCGCGGTCGAGCCCGCCGGTGAGCTTCGCCTCCAGGACGCCCGGGATGGCCTCTATGAGGTCCTTGTATTCCTCGGCCAGGACCTTTAGGCGCCGAAGGCTGAAGGGTCCCGAGAGCACCACACGTATGACAGGGAATTCCGAGAGATTGACCTCTTTGATGACAGGGTCGTCGGGCAGGTCAGCGGGTAGGTCCCCCTTGGCCTGGTCCACCTTGTCTCTGACCTTCTGAAGGACATCGTCGATCACGGTCCCGGGCCTGAACTTCACGGAGACCGTGGAGATACCCTCGGAGGAGGTGGAGCGCACCTCCTCGGTGTCCGAAAGGCCTTGGAGCTTGCGCTCGATGGGAATGGTGACGAGCTTCTCCATGTCCTCAGGGGCCACGCCCTCGTAGGTGGTGGTGATGAAAACGTATGGGATGGTGATGTCAGGCTCTGCCTCACGGGGGAGGGTGAGGTAACAGTAAAGGCCAGCGATGACCAGGAAGAGCAGGAGGGCCAGGACGGTGGTCTGGCGCTGGATGGCAGCCCGGTTTACGATCATTGGACCTGGACCCTGGCCCCTTCCTCCACCTCGGTCTGCCCTGCCACGATGAGGTTCTCGCCCGGCTCCAGGCCCCTGGTGATCTGGATGCGGTCCCCCTCGATTATACCGAGGGAGACCAGGCGCGCATGGGCCACGCCATCCTTTTCCACGAACACGTAGCGCTCCCCGCCTTTGTCCACGAGCGAGAACAGCGGTGCTGCCACGGCATCAGGGACTGTTCGACGAAGCATCGCCACCCGTGCGATCATCCCTGGTCTTATCTCCCTTGCAGGGTTCTCTATGAGCACCCTGACTTGGAACGTCTTGGTGGCCGGATCCGCCTTGTAGGCCACGAAGTCTATGACCCCGCTCAGGCGCCTGTCCGGCAATGCATCCACGGTGACCATGACAGGCTGCCCTGTGCGCAGGTAGCGCACGTCCACCTCTGGGACGTTGAGGTTGATCTTGATCCTGTCCACATTGACGAGCTCGGCCACCGGTGCGCCCCTGGCAACGTATTCCCCGGGGTCCACGTAGAGGTGATTGACCATCCCATTTATGGGGGAGTGGAGAAAGCCGCGTTCGTACTCCACCTTGGCTTGACGAAGGTTCGCCTCTGCCACCGCGCGCTCGGTGATGCTCCTGTCCAGTTCCTCCTTGGATATGATCCTGCGTTCGTACAAGATCTGACGACGCCGGTAGAGCTCGTCGGCCAGATCGAAGGACGACTGGGCCCTCTCTAGGGCCGCCTTCAGGGCCTCTGCGTCTATCTTGGCGATGAGCTCCCCTTTGCGGACCGCATCCCCTTCCTTGGGCCCAACCCACTCGACCCTGCCGTCCTTGTCAGACGCGAGCCGCACGTCCTCCCACGCCTCTGTGTCGCCCGGCAGTACCAGGACGTCATTCATGGTGGTGCGCTCCACCTTCATCACCGAGACCTTGACCAGCCTCTCCGGGGGCTTGTCGTTGCCCGGCTGAGGCCTACTCTCGGAACGGTCGCAGGCGGCGATGAAGGAGAGCAACAAGGCAAGTGCCAAGGAAGAGGATCGTCTCGGGGCCGTTGCAAGGCTCATCTATTCCCCTCTCGGTTCCAGTCCGCGAAACGCCAGCCTGAGCAGGCGCCCGGGACGATCAGGATCGGCAAGCCGCGGCAGGGCGTGATCGAGATCCAAACAAAACCCGAGGACACTCAGCACCAAGTAGGCCACCTCCTCGGGATCCCTCGCCTCCACCTCCCCCTGCAATACGCCGTCAGTATAGATGGCCTTTATGGCCTCCACCATCGCCCTGTGCATGGGCTCCAGATCGAAGGAAGGGGAGCCCTGAGGTGGGGCCAAGGCAAGGGCGTGGATCGTCCTCATGAGATCAGGGTGCTCAGAAACCCCCTGGTACACACGATCGAAGAGCAGCCCCAGCCTCTCCAGGACATGGCCCCTGCTGCCTAGGACCTCCCCGATCACCTCCTCCTGAAGACGGGCCGCCTCCTCCATGATGGCCTGAAAGATCCCTTCCTTGTTGCCGAAGTAATAGTAAAGGACAGGCTTGGTCACACCGGCCCGCGCGACGATCTCACCCACCGATGTCCCAGCATAACCCCTCTCAGCGAACAAGGCAGTGGCTGCCTCCAAGAGGCGAGCCCTCGCCCCTTGATAGCCCGCCTCCATCGAGCGCCTTGGCCTCAAGAGGGCCTTTCCCCCCTTGGTGTGGGCCTTCTTCAAACCCCCGGCTCCTGCCACACCCCCACCTGTCCCTTCCCACAACAATGCGACACCCGCCAGGAGGGCGGATGTGTCACATCTGAGTCTACGCCAGCCATGCGGTGGGGTCAAGAAAAATCTACCTACCGGTAGGTAATAAGACCTCGACAGGTCCCTCCTCTCTCAGGCCATCTCATAGCCAGCGTTTTCGCCTCCTGTACGACTTCACCCCCGTGTAATCCTTCAGGACCCCGGATGCCCCTACCCCAAGATAGAACTCCCGCACATCTGGGTTGTTCCTCAAGTCCGAGGCCTCACCCTCCAGGACCACCTTGCCGTTTTCCATCACATATCCGTAGTGGGCGAGCTGGAGCGCCATGTTGGCGTTCTGCTCCACCAGCAGGATCGTGGCCCGGCGCTCCTGGTTTATCCTCCTGACGATCCTGAAGATGTCCCTGACGATGTACGGGGCCAGCCCCAGGGATGGCTCATCCAAGAGGAGCAGCTTCGGATGCGCCATGAGGGCCCTGCCTATGACCAGCATCTGGAGTTCCCCCCCGCTGCAGTACCCGGCGAGCCTGTGCCTCAGGGCATGCAAAGGGGGGAAATAATCGTAGACCATCCGTAGGTCCTCCTTGTAAGGCCTCCCCCATCGGGTGGCAGTGCCGACCCTGAGGTTCTCCTCCACTGTGAGGTGCTTGAAGGGCTGCCGGCCCTCCAGGACCTGGATGATCCCCAGGCGCGTTATGGTCTCAGGGGGCGCGTTGTGGATAGGGCGCCCATCGTAGACTATGGAGCCTTCTGTGACCCTTCCGTTCTCAGGTTTCAGGAGCCCGGATATGGCACGCAGGGTGGTGGTCTTGCCCGCCCCATTGCCCCCGAGGAGGGAGACGATCTGCCCGCACCTCACCGACAGGGATACCCCTTTGAGGACCTGTATGACGTTGGAGTAGACCACGCTGATGTTGTTGATCTGGAGAATCGGATGGTCCTTCGTGCTGTCGCTCATCGATGGAAGTCCCAGACCTCATGCTGATGACGGGCCTCACCCCTCAACACTACCCGGCAAAAAAACAGGGGCCATGGACGCCGCCTCTGCTCCGCCCATGGCCCCTGTCAGGTTCTGATGGCCCTTATGCTACCTAGTCATCGCTGCCAGTCCCACGGGCAGGATATGTGGGACCAAAAAAAAGAACCGACCCACCCGGCTCAAGACCTTCTCCCTGCCCGCGGCCTTCATCCGCCATCGACCCCCGTCACTGCTTACGAATCCATGCTATCGTCAACCTCCCGCCCTGTCAATCCTTTCCCTTCTCCCAGGACCACCCCGCAGTTCAGGAGCCACCCCATGACATCGTTGCGAGCGGATCCCTTCCGCCTCAGGATCCCTTCTGTCCCCCCGTCAGCGCCACTCCCTCTGCTGCAGGTCCAATGTTGGTCCCTCTGGGCAGCAGGGGTGGGCTTGCGTCCCTTCGGCTTCACCGAGAACGGATCGCCCGAGAGTCCCCAAGGCGCTCCGGAAATGGGCCCTTCAGCAATGGCCCGAACCGCAGATGGGTGACCGCCTCTCACCGCTGAGACAAGTCCTCCAGGAGCGGGTGTGCTGCCTTCTCATAGGCCTGGAGCAGAGACACCGCCAGCACTATGGCCAAAGGACCGAGGAGTATCCCCAGGGGGCCGAAGGCGAATACCCCCCCCAGGAGGGAGAAGAATATGAGCAGGGGATGAAGCTGGCTCCTCCCTTTCATAATGACGGGCCTCAAGACGTTGTCGCTCATGCTCACCACCAGGATACCCCAGGCGATCAGGAAGATCCCGGAGAAGACCCTCTCGGTGAGGATCAAGAGCACCGCTGCGGGCCCCCACACGATGGCCGTGCCCACCGCGGGGAT
>FWPV01002755.1_pt1 | contig 41853 bp, 41 predicted proteins | sample 2228371 | NCBI WGS metagenome assembly FWPV01 (sample SAMEA103939776, study PRJEB20133) | metagenome
TGCCGCGGCGGCCGTGGCTGCGGCCGGTTCGCCCGAACCCGCGCCGGCGGAGGCCGCGGCTCCCGGTTCGGCCACGAGCTCGACCAGGAACGCCACCGGCGGTGCCGGCGGCTGCGGCTCGCGGATCAGCAGGGCCACGGCCGCCAGCACCGCCCCGTGGGCGAGCAGCGAGCCGCCGAGCGCCAGGAGCGCCGGTGCAACTCGCAGCGGATCGGACGCCGGCGGGCCGGCTCGCCGCATCGCGGGCTCAGAGCCCGAAGCGGCTCTTGACACCCACGAAGACCCCGAGCTTCGAGCCGCGGTAACCGAACGCCTCCTCGTAGGTCTCGTTCAACAGGTTCTCGACGCGGCCGAACAGCGTCACCCCCGGCAAGACCTCGAACGAGCCGGTGGCCTGGAGCAGCCAGAAATCGTCGAGCGTGCGCCGTGCGCTCGCGAAGGTCGGTGTGAAGACCGTGTCCTTCTGGCTGCCGTTGTAGCGGGCGGCGAGATCGAGGCTGCCCCGCCGCCGCCCGTCGGCGTCGGCGGCGAAGCGCCAGGAGAGGCCGAGGCTGGCCGTGTGCGGGGCGCGGCGCACGAGCTGGCGGCCGTCGGTCCCGTCGGTGTCGAGATAGGTGTAGGCCGCGCGCAGCTCGAGGTCGTCCAGGATGCGGGCGGCGAACGCCGTCTCGATGCCCTGCGTGTCCACCTCGCCCGGCAGGTTGACCGGGCGGAAGGTGCCGGTGGTGGGATCGAAGCGCGAGCCGATGAACTGGTCGATCTCGTTGCGGAAATAGCCGATCGAAAAGGCGAGCCGACCGCCCAGGAGCGTCTGCTCGACGGCCACGTCCCAGCCCTTGGACTGTTCGGGCTCGAGATCGGGATTGCCGCGGAAATTGGCGAAGAAGCCGAACAGCTCGGTGAGCGTCGGGTTCTGGATGCCGCGGCCCCAGGAGGCGCGCAACTTGGTGCCCGTCTCGGGCAGGGCCCAGGCCGCCGTCAGCCGGGGCGAGACGAAGTCCTCGAACCGATCGTTGATGTCGTAGCGCAGGCCCGCCGAGAGTGTGAGGCGATCGAGGAACGTGACACGATAGTCCCCCACCAGCCCGACATTGTCGTTGGCCCTGAAGTCGGCGAAGCTGCTCCGGCCGTCGTCGCGCTGCCACTCGGCCAGGAAGGTCAAGCCGTGGGCGGCACCGGCGAGTGCGGGTGTGTCGAAGAACAGGTTGCTCTGATAGTCGACGATGGTCCGCTCGGTGTCGAAGAAGAACGTCTTCGCACCACCGGCCAGCTGGTCGTTGGTGGTCGACAGGCCGGAGATGCCCACCACGTGCTCCCACTGGCCCTCCAGCAGGCCGAGCCTGGCCTGCAGCCTGCCGGAGAGCGAGGAGCGACGGTCCACCAGATCGGCATCGGTCGGCACGAGCCGTCCCTCGCGGGTGTCCGGGCCGAAGCCGTCGTAGTCGTTCTCGGCGCGCAGATAGCGCAGGAAGGCGCGAACCTCGAGGTTCTCCGTCGGTCGGGCGCCGACGTTCGCGTTGATCAGTCCTTGCCGGTACCCGTCCTCCTCGCCGCCGCGCGGTGCCACGTTGGTGCCGCCGGTGGTGATGCCGCTCACGCCCAGATAGGCGTCCATCCGCTGGTCACCGCCGGAGATCGAGACCGCCGCCTCGCCGGTGCGGAACGACCCGCCGGACGCCGCCAGTTCCAGCTGCGGCGCCCCACGGCCGCGGCGGGTGACGATGTTGACCACCCCACCGATGGTGTTCGAGCCGTAGAGCGTCGCCTGCGGCCCGCGCAGGATCTCGATCCGCTCGATGTCCGCCGCGCGCAGGTCCTCGAAGCGGAAGAGACCGGTCGAGCCCGGATCGTTCATCTTCACGCCGTCGATCACGACCAGCGTGTGGTTGGCCTCGCCACCGCGGATCCGCACGGCGGCGAGCGAGCCGCGCGGCCCGGGCGCGCTCACCGCGAGCCCGGGGACCTCGCGCAGCGCGTCGCTCACGAAGGTGATCCCGCGGCGCTCCAGGTCCTCACGCGTGATGACGGTCAAAGCCGAGCCCACGGTCTCCGGCGCCACCGGGTAGCGGGTCGCGGTCACCACCGTCTCGGGTAGCGTGCCGCCGACTTGCTGGCCGAATGCCGGGGCGGTGGCGAGCCAGGCCACCGCGGCGAGCCGGCCGGCTACACGGTCGGGTCGAAAGACGTTCCCCCTCATCGAGCTTGTCCCCTCCTGGCACGGTTGGATCACCCGCGCGCACGCGCGGGCCCGGGCCCCGGCCGGGGACGGACGCGCTTCGGGTGCGCGGCGCACCCGTGTTCGGCGATGGCGTGGGACGCATACCCTCGAGGCGCCTCCGCCCGCAGCAAGGGCCACGACGAGCCGTCACCACAGCGGAGATCCGCGCCCGCGACACACCCCGATCGCGAGCAGGGTGACGATGGCGCCGGCAGGTCTCCTGGCTCGCGCGTCGTCGCCCTCGGCCCTGCCTTCCCGGTTTCCCAGTGGCGTCCGCGGACCGGAGCTCGGCGCTTACAGTTGCGGGGGCAGCCACGGCCTTGGCCCGAAGGCCGCACCGTGTTCCCTCTTGCCTCCCCTCGCGGGGAACCGTCGCCGGCGGTGAACCTGCCGCGCCCTCGCTCCGGCCGTCAAGCAGCGACGGCCGTGCCCCCGGCCGTGACCGCGAGCCGTTGCGGGCCCGTCCCGCTCCGCGCCCGGTTCACGAGCCGGCGCGCGCGGCGCATGGTGCGCCGGCGCAACGAGCGGAGCCGGTTCGGTGTCGACGACCTCGCGTTCCGACGCCCTTCTCGGGGTGGTCGTGGTGAGCTGCCTGGTGGCGATCGTGACCTTCGGGTCGCGCTCGGGCTTCGGCCTCTATCTGGAGCCGATCACCACGAGCCGCGGCTTCGGCCGCGAGGTCTTCGCGCTCGCGATCGGCATCCAGAACATCGTGTGGGGCGTGGGCCAGCCCCTGGCCGGCGCCTTGGCCGACCGGTTCGGGACCACCCGGGTGCTGGTGGGCGGTGCCCTGATCTATGCCGCCGGCATGGTGGCCACGGCGCTCGCGGCCACCCCGCTGGCCCTCCACCTCTCGGCCGGTCTGTTGGTCGGGATCGGCGGCTCGGGGGCCTCGTTCGCCATCGTCATGGCCGCGGCGAGCCGGCTCGTGCCGGTCGAACGCCGCTCCTGGGCCATGGGCCTGGTCACCGCCTCGAGCTCGCTCGGCCAATTCCTCTACGCCTTCTTGAACCACGCGCTCATCACCGCGCTCGGCTGGCAGGGGGCGCTCGTCGTGCTGGGCGGACTCTTGCTTTCGATCCTGCCCATGGCGCTCGCGTTCCGCGGCGAGGCCCAGATGGTGGCCGGCTCGGCGCATCTTCCGCTGGGCGCGGCGCTGCGCGAAGCGCTGGGCCACCGCAGCTATCTCCTGCTCGTGGCCGGCTTCTTCACCTGCGGCTACCACGTGGCCTTCATCCAGACCCATCTGCCGCCCTACATCCGGGACGCCGGGGTCGAGCCCTGGGTCGCCGCCGCGGCGATCGCGCTCGTGGGCCTGTTCAACATGGTAGGCTCCTATGCTGCGGGCGTGATCGCCGGCCGCTGGAGCAAGAAATACCTCTTGGCCGGCATCTATTTCGCCCGCTCGCTGGTGATGCTGACCTACCTGACCTTCCCGCCGAGTGCCACCTCGACACTCCTGTTCTCGGCGGCCATGGGCTTGCTTTGGCTGTCCACCGTGCCGCCGACCTCGGGACTCGTGGCCTTGATGTTCGGTCCACGCTGGATGGGCACGCTCTTCGGGATCGTGTTCTTCAGCCACCAACTGGGCGCGCTTTTCGGCGTCTGGCTGGGCGGCTTCTGGTTCGACCGGTTCGCCAGCTACGACGTCGTCTGGGCGACCATGGTGCTCATGGGGCTGGTGGCCGGGCTGATCCATCTGCCGATCGTCGAGCGGCCGGTCGCCCGGTTGCAACCGGCCGTCGCGTGAGCGAGCCGCGCCGCGCCGAGCGCGCCACGCTCGCGATCGCGCTCGTCGTGGTGGCGATTTGGGGCGGCTCGCCGGCTGCGACCAAGCTGGCGCTGGCCGAGCTCGCCCCGCTCGACGTGGCCCTGGCCCGCACGCTCCTGGCCGGCTGTCTGGTCGCGCCGCTGCTCCTGGCCGCCCGCCCGGCGCTGCCGCGCGAGCCCCGACAACGGCGGCTTCTGGCGCTTTCGGCGGCGAGCGGGTTCATCGGCTTTCCGGTTCTTTTCTCGTTGGGCCAGATCCGCACGAGCACCACCCACGCGACCTTGATCCTGGCCTTCTTGCCGGTACTCACGGCGCTGTGGGTCCATCTTTGGGATCGGACCCGCCCGACCCCGGCACTGGTGGTGGGCTCGGCGATCGCCCTGGTCGGGGAGGCGGTGCTGGCCCTGGGCCGCGCGCCGGGGCCCGCCGAGGAAGCGCCCGGTCTTCTGGGCGACCTGCTCGTGCTCGCTTCGGGAGCCTCTTCGAGTTTCGGCTACGTGGCCGGCGCACGGCTCGCGGCGACCGGCTACCCGAGCCGGGACGCCACCTTCTGGGGCGTGGCGCTGGCGAGCCTCGTCCTGCTACCGTTCGCCCCGGGGCTGCTCGATCGGATCCTGGCCTCGCCGCCCGGCCCCCGGGCCTGGGCGGGTGTGCTCTATCTGGGCGCCGGTGCCAGCGTGCTGGCCTACATGCTGTGGTACGCGGCTCTGGCCCGCGGCGGCATCACCCGCACGGGCCTCACCCAGTTCCTCCAACCCCTGGTCGGGCTGTTGCTCGCCGTCTGGCTTCTGGGCGAGCCGATCGGCCCGTCGATCGCAGCGGCCACGGTCCTGATCCTGTTCGGCACCGCCGTGGCCCGGCGCGGCGTGCCCGGAGGCCGATCAGTCGACCGGTAGCGGGCCCAGCCCCCGACTCCAGCGCTCCGCGCAGGCCAGTCCGAAGGGGGTGGGCCGTTCGCAGGGCTCGCGATCGAACACCTCGCCCAGGCCCAGCCGGCGCGCGGCGATGCGTTTGCCGTAGCACAGGAAGCGCGGCACCGACTGCATCAAGAAGGCGATCAGAGGAAGAATCGAGGCGTAGAGCCGATCGGCCTCCTCCTCGCGGCCGGCGCGCCAGGCCTCGAAAATCCGCACCTGCACATCGAAGCACTCCGGCGCCGGGATCACACCCACGCACCCGGCGCGCAGCACGTCGGGCAGCTCCAGGCCGGCGCGGCCGTTGAAGATCGCCACCTCCGCTCCCAACAGCTCGTGGGTGCGGGCGATCTCCACGGCCGAGGATTCGCCCTTGAGCAACCGCACATTGGGATACTCGCGGCACAGACGCACGAGGCCGGCATCCGACAGCCCCACGCCGATGAACTGCGGGGCGTTCTGGATCGCCACCGGGATCGGCGCGGCATCGGCCACGGCCCCGAAGAAGCGGACGAGCTCGTCTTCGGGCAGCGGCCGGCGCGGCGGTGGTTGCAGGATCACCCAGGCCGCCCCGAGATCGGCCGCGGCCTTCACGAAATCGATCTGCTCCCGCACCGTCTCGCCGAACACGGTGATCGCCACCGGCACCCGCCCGGCCACGTCGGCCAGCACCCACTCCATGACGTCGTGACGCTCTTCGGGAGCGAGCTTGCCGACCTCGGTGGCCAGACCCAGCGCCGCGATCCCGTGCGCACCGCCGCGCACGCAGGCCTCGACCTGGCGGCGCATCGCCTCGCGGTCGAGCCGGCCGTCCGGGCCGAAGAAGGCGTAGAGGATCGGATGGATGCCGGCGAACGTCGATGCGGCCACGGGTGCACCTCCCGGTGGTTCGGTCGGATCGAGGCTAAGGTGGATCGCCGCCGCGCGCCAGCCGACGGCCCGCTTGCCAGGCCCACGGGACCCGCTACATTAGCCGTCGATCAAACAAGGGAGGTGGCGATGCGGCGCGAACGCGGCTTGAACGAGCTCTATGCCCAAGATCCGGAGCGCGCGGACGCGCTCGTGTGGGGGCGGCGGGGCGTTCTCAAGGGTGTGAGCCTCGCGGCGCTGAGCGCGGCGCTGGGTGGCGTGGCCATTCCCTTCGCCCGGTTCATGCCCGAGGGCTATCTGCCGGTGGCGCTGGCCGCTCAGGGCAAGTTCGAGTTCCCGGGCAAACATCCGGGCCTCGTGCTCCTGGGGGACAAGCCGCTCGTCGCCGAGACCCCGGCGCATCTGCTCGACGATCCGGTCACTCCCACCGATCGGCTGTTCATCCGCAACAACGGTGGCATCCCCGAGGTGCCCGCGGATCGCGACAGCTGGAAGATCACCGTCGACGGCGAGGTGAACAACCCGCTCACGCTCACGTTGGGCGAGCTGCGCAGCCGGTTCCCGCGGGTCGAGGGTGTGTTCATGCTGGAGTGCGGCGGCAACGGCCGCTCGCAGTTCGTGCCCCAGGCGCGCGGCAATCCCTGGACGACCGGAGGCGCGGGCTGCCCGCGCTGGGCCGGTGTGCGCTTGCGCGACGTCCTGCAGGCGGCCGGGCTCAAGTCGAGCGCCGTCTACACCGCCCATTACGGCGCCGACCCGCATCTCTCGGGCGATCCCACCAAGGTCACGCTCTCGCGCGGTGTGCGGCTCGAGAAGGCGATGGACGAGAACAGCATCCTCGCCTTCGAGATGAACGGGGAGCCCTTGCCGGTGATCCACGGTGGGCCCGTGCGCCTGCTCTTCCCGGGTTGGTCGGGCTCGGCCAGCCACAAATGGGTCACGCGGATCTGGATCCGGGACAAGGAGCACGACGGCCAGGGCATGACCGGCACCTCCTACCGGGTGCCGGTCGCGCCGATCGTGCCGGGCAGCGAGAGCAAGGGCGAAGGCTTCCGCATCCTCGAATCGATGCCCGTGCGCTCGATCGTCACCAACCCGGCGGACGGCACCCGCTTCCCGGCCGGCACCCGGGAGATCGCCGCGCGCGGCCACGCCTGGGCCGGTGATCTCGAGGTGGCGGAGGTGTGGACCTCGATCGATTTCGGCGCCAGCTGGCAGAAGGCCGAGCTCGACCGGCCGGTCAACCGCCACGCCTGGCAACATTGGCGGCAGACCGTGAAGCTGCCGACGCACGGCTATTACGAGCTGTGGGTCCGGGCGGTCGACAGCCGCGGCGTGAGCCAGCCCTTCATGGCCGGCAACTGGAACCCGCAGGGCTACGGTGGCAACGCCTACCACCGCGTGGCGCTGCTGGTGGAAGCCTGATGCGGGCGGCGGGGTTTCTCCTTGTGGCGACGCTCCTCGGCGGGCCCGTGCTCGCCGAGGAGGACCCGCTCGTGCACTTCCCCGAGGGGCCCAACCGCGAGCTCGTCGCGCACTTCTGCTCCGCCTGTCATTCCGGCCGGCTGGTCGCCAACCAGCGCATGAGCCGCGAACGGTGGGATTCGGCCCTCTCCTGGATGACCGAGCGGCACGGCATGCCCCCCCTCGAGGGCGAGTATCGCGAGCTGTTTTTGGATTATTTGGCGGCGGCATTCGGCGAGGAGGCGGCCGGGCTGCACCGCCGACTGCCCTTCGCCGCGCCGCCACCGCGCAAGAACCCGTTCGCCGCGGATTGAATCCACCGCGCAGCCGCGCGACGAGCCGTCGCCCTCGTTAACCGATCGTCAACCGAACCGCGTTAAAGACCCGCGGGTGGTCGAACCACTCGGGGGTGTTCGTGTTCGCCGCGATGCTGCTGGTCCTGCTCCTGGGCGCTCTCGGTCTCCGGATCGCCGGCGCGTGGGCGCGCCAGCGCTTCGAGGTGGGCCAGCTGGCCCGCGGTCTCGATCGCACCCGGCCGGGCGGTACGGACCCGGGCGATCGCCTCGGCGGGTGGCAGGCCGAGTTCGATCAACAGGCGCGCTGCCACCGTGCCGCTGCGCCCCAGCCCGGCCCGGCAGTGCAGCGCCACGCCCCGGCCGGTCCGCACCAACCGATGCAGCCGCGGTGCCAGAGCCCGCCAGGCCCGCTCGAAGGCCGGGCCGGGTGGCGCGAAGTCGGCGATCGGCGCGGCCCGCCAGAGGATCGCGCAGCGACGACAGGCTCGGGCGAGCGCGGCGAGATCGCAGCCGAGCTCGCGGGCCTCGGCCACGGGCAGGAGCGAGACCAGGGCGGTGATGCCGTGCCGGGCGAGCTGGCGAGCGTGACGCAGCGGCCGGCCCTCGGGTCGGGGAAGCACGAGCAGGAAGCCCGGGGCGGCCGGCTCCTTGGCGATCCGCCGCTGCAGGAGTTCCTTCGGCCACATCCTCGGCCTTTCCGGCGGCACGCCCCTCGCCCGCGCGCGAGCGGTCCCGCGCGCGGCACCGGTGGTCCCGGGCGCGGGCTTACTCTATGGATCCGGGCGGGAGGAGGCCCGGGCGAGCGGAGGCGTCATGACCATCCATCTGGCCGCGATCAGCCAGCAGCAGCCCTTCGTCTTCGAGGAGCTGCGCCGGGGCGGCTTCGTGATCCACGAGGTCCATCACGGCCGAAGCTGGCGCGAGTGGGTACGGGACCTGGCACCGCACGCGGCCGTGATCCGCGGGGTCCTCTCGGGTGGGATGACCGGACTGCCGCGGGAGCTGATCGAGGCGTTGCCGGCGCTCGAGATCTGCGCTCTCAACGGGGTCGGTTTGGAGACCACCGATCTCGCCACGGCGGCGGCCCGCGGCATCGTGGTGACCACCACACCCGTGTTGTTCGACGACGTGGCCGATCTCGCGATCGCCCTGGGTCTCGCCGCTTGCCGGCGGGTCGCCGAAGCCGATCGGTACGTTCGCGCCGGGCGGTGGCTGCAGGGCCGGATGCCGCTCGCCCGCAGCTTCTGGGGCAAGCGGTACGGCATCGTGGGCCTGGGGCGGATCGGTCGGGCGGTGGCTCGCCGCCTCGAGGGCTTCGGCGGCCGGATCGCCTATTTCGACCCCAAGCCCGCCCCCGACCTGCCCTGGACGGCTTTCCCTTCGGCGCTCGAGCTCGCGCGCGAGAGCGACATCCTTTTTCTCTGCGCCGCCGGCACGCCGGGTGGCGGGCCGATCGTGGGTCGCGAGATCCTCGAGGCGCTCGGGCCCGAGGGCGTGTTCGTCAACGTCGCCCGCGGCTGGCTGGTCGACGAGCCGGCCCTGGTCGAGCTGTTGGCGAGCGGCGGGCTGGGTGCCGCGGGGCTCGACGTGTTCGCCCACGAGCCCGAGGTGCCCGAAGCCCTGCTTCGGCTCGACAACGTCGTGCTCACCCCCCACGTGGCGAGCTCGACCCGCGAGTGCATGCGGCGAATGGGCGAGTGCGTGCTCGCCAACGTGACGAGCTGGTTCACCGAACGTCGCGCGATCACGCCCGTCACACCGTGAGGAGGACGCGATGCCCAAGGTCGTGATCACCGGTGCCGCCGGCTCGATCGGCTCCAAGCTGCGCCGGCACTTCGAGGCTTCGGGCTGGCCCTTGGTCCTGATCGACAAGGACCCGAAAGGTGATCCGGCGATCCACGCCGCCGATCTGTCGATCTGGGACGAGGCCTGGGTGAGCCACCTCGAGGGAGCGGACGCGCTGTTGCTCCTGGCCGGTATGGCCTACCCGCACGCGACCTGGGACGAGATCGTCCCCAACAATCTCGATCTCGTGCTCAACCTGTTCGAGGCCGCGGTGCGCGCTCGGGTGCCACGGGTGGTCTTCGCTTCCTCGAACTGGGTGCTGGGCGGCCGGCGGTTCGAGGAGGGGCCGCTTCGCCCCGACACCCCACCTCTGCCCGTCAACGCCTATGGTGCGGCCAAGCTCGTGGGCGAGCGGATCGGCAAGTCCTTCGCCGAACGGCACGGGCTCTCGGTGATCTGCTTGCGGATCGGCTACGCCCAGCGCGAGCCGGGCAACCGCCCCGGTCCGCACATGCACTGGGGCCTCTGGGGCCAGGCCATGTGGCTGTCCGACCGCGATCTGTGCCAGGGCTTCGAGAAGGCGGTGACGGCACCCCCCGATGTGCGTTTCGCCGTCCTCAACTTGATGTCCGCCAATCCTGGCATGCGCTGGGATCTCGAGGAGACCCGGCGACTCCTGGGCTACACCCCGCAGGATGGTGCGGCGCCGGTGGTGAGCGAGGAGGTCGCCCGCGAGGAGGCGGTCTCCCGCGACGGCTGGGCGGCCCTGCTCTCGCTCGGTTCCTTCTTGATGCGCCGGCGCCGGTGAGCCAACTGGCCGGCGCGACGCGGTTCATCCGGCGGTCCCGAAGCGACGCGCGCCGGCCGAGCCTGTGAGGGGCGCTCCCGGCCGACCGGCCGGTGCCTGGTTCTCCTCGGCCAGCTTCGCCGCCGTCCATCGGGCGACGGATGGAGCCGGTCGGATGCCGCTCCGCAGCGCCTCGATGCGTTCTCGTCGAATCGAGGGCGAGTGCCGTCGGCCGATCGAGCCGGTCGAGCCCACGGACCCGAACCACGCGGCCCTCTTGCCCACCTCGGCCGGAAACCCGCCGGCTGAACCGGTGGGCCCCGATCCGCGTAGACCGTCGCGGCGAGCAGGAGCGGGCGATGGCGGACAAGGTGGTGATCGTCGGCGGCACCGGAGGTATCGGGGCGGCACTCGCCCGCCGGCTGCGCGAGCGCGGCCGAGCCTTGCACTTGATCGCCCGGGACGCCGCCCGCCTGTCGGCGCTCGCCCAGGAGCTCGACGCGAGTTTCGCGGTGGCCGACGTGACGGACGGGGCCGGCCTGCGCGCGGCGATCGAGGCCGCGGGCGCTCCGCTCGGCGGCCTCGCCTACGCGGTCGGGACCATCACCCTGAGGCCACTGTCTCGGCTGAGTGCCGCCGAGGCCGAGCGTGATTTCCGGGTGAACGCCCTGGGCGCGCTCGCCGCCGTCCAGGCGGCGCTGCCGGGCCTGCGCGCCGGTGGGCCGGATCGCGCGATCGTGCTCTTCTCCACCGTGGCGGTCCAGCGCGGCTTTCCGATGCACGCCTCGATCGCCATGGCCAAGGGGGCGGTCGAGGGCCTGACCCGCGCGCTCGCGGCCGAGCTCGCCCCGGAGATCCGCGTCAACGCGATCGCTCCCTCGCTCACCCGTACGCCCTTGGCCGAGCCGCTCACCAAGAACCCGACCACGGCCGAGTCGATCGCTCGCCGGCACCCGCTGCGCCGGTTGGGCGAGCCCGAGGACGCGGCGGCGCTGGCGGCCTTCCTGCTCGGTCCGGAAGCGTCGTGGGTCACCGGTCAGGTGATCGCCGTCGACGGCGGCCGCGGCGCGATCGAGGCGTCCGGTTGAGCGCTCAGGGGAGTTGCGCGCCGTTGACGTGCGTCCAGACCGCGTAGAGGGCGGTGGTGGCGCAGATGTAAAGTCGGTTGCGCTTCTTGCCGCCGAAGCAGAGATTGGCGGCGCGCTGCGGCAACAGGATCTTGCCCAACAGCGCCCCGGACGGGTCGTAGCAGTGGACCCCGTCGCCGGCACTGGTCCAGATCCGCCCCGTCGTGTCCACCCGAAAGCCGTCGAAGACGCCGACATCGCAGGTCACGAGCACGTCGCCGCCCGACAGCCGACCGTTCTCGTCCACCGCGAAGCGGCGGATGTGCCGGGGTCCGTCGGGATCGTGGCTCACCCCGGTGTCGGCCACGTACAAGAATCGTTCGTCGGGCGAGAACGCGAGGCCGTTGGGCCGCTTCATGTCCTGGATGACGGGCTCGAGCGCACCGTCGCGCGGATCGAAGCGGAACACCCAGCAGCCGCCGTACTCCATGGGCGCGGCGTGTCCCTCGAGATCGGAATCGATGCCGTAGGCGGGATCGGTGAACCAGATCGTGCCGTCCGAGCGGACCACCACGTCGTTGGGCGAGTTGAGGCGCTTGTCCCGCCAGCGGTCGGCCAGCACGGTGATCGTGCCGTCGTACTCGGTCCGCTCGATACGCCGGTGGCCGTGGCTGCAGGAGATCAGCCGACCTTGGCGATCGCGGGTGTGGCCGTTGGTGTAGCCGGCCGGCTGGCGGAACACCGACACCGTGCCACCCTGGCCCGTGAGGTCGGGCACGAAGCGCAGGATGCGATCGTTGGGGATGTCGGAGAACAAAAGGAAATCACCGTCGCGAAAATAGACCGGCCCCTCGGCCCAGGCGGCACCCTCCCAGAGTTTCACCACTCGTGCGTTCATCGAGGCCAGGCGCTTGAAGCGCCAATCGTGCACCTCGTATTCGGCGATGCGTTCGGCCATGTCCCTTCCCCGTCTCGCTCGCAGCGCGGTTAGCGGCGGCCCATTCTCGCGGCAAGCCGGCGGACGGCCACCCCGGGCCGGCCGCCGGTTCGGGCGACGAGCCGGGCGACGGATGGGCGGGGCCGTGCTAGAGTGAGCGTGCGAGAGGAGGAGCGCATGGCCGAGCCCGCCCGTCGTCTGGTCACCGTCGAGGAGTTCCTCGCCTTCGAGGACGGCACCGACGTCCGTCACGAGCTCGTGGGCGGCGAGATCGTGGCGATGGCACCGCCGCTCGAGCGGCACAGCACGGTGGCCTTCTCGGTGGCCGCAGCGATCGCCCGACGCTTGCCGGCGGGCTGCCGGGGTCTGGTCGAGGCGGGGATCCGCCTCGACGACTACAACCTCTTCCAGGCCGACATCGCGGTGACCTGCTCGCCGGCCGATCCCAGGGGTCTGGTACGCGAGCCGGTCCTCTTGATCGAGATCCTCTCCGATTCGACCCGCAGCTTCGATCTCGGCGAGAAGGCCGACCGCTACAGCCAGCTGCCCTCTTGTCGCGAGCTGTGGCTGGTCGACAGCACCCGGCCCTGGGTGCGGTTGTGGCGGCGTGCCGGCGATCTGTGGACCGTCACGCTGCCGATCACGGAGGGCCGCTTCCGGAGCGAGGTGCTCGCCGCCGAGATCGATCTCACCGAGCTCTACGCCGGCTCCGGCCTGCTCGACCCGCCGGCCTGACCCGCCGGCCGCGCTCTTCCGCGAACACGCGCCGCCCGATAGGGAGCGGCCGGTCCGTTCGCCACCGAGGAGTCGTCCCGTGACCGAGCGCCGCAAACGACCCGAGGAGCTCCGCTCGCACCGCTGGCTGGGCGTGAAGGATCTGCGCGCCTTCGGCCATCGTTCGCGACTGCTCCAGATGGGCTACGCGCGGGAGGACTGGCAGGGCAAGCCGGTGATCGGGATCATCAACACCTGGTCCGACATCAATCCCTGCCACGCCCATTTCAAATTGCGCGTGGAGGAGATCAAGCGCGGCATTTGGCAAGCGGGCGGCTTTCCGTTGGAGCTTCCGGCACTCTCGCTCTCCGAGCCCTTCGTCAAGCCGACGACGATGCTCTATCGCAACCTGCTCGCGATCGAGACGGAGGAGCTGATCCGCTCGCACCCGATCGACGGGGTGGTGCTGATGGGGGGCTGCGACAAGACCACGCCGGGTCTGATCATGGGTGCGCTCTCGGCCGACGTGCCGGCGATCTTCTTTCCCGCCGGGCCCATGCTGCGCGGCAACTGGCACGGCCGACCGCTCGGCTCCGGCTCGGATTCCTGGAAATACTGGGCGGAATTGCGTGCCGGCCGGATCACCGAGCGGGAATGGCAGGAGGTCGAGGAGGGCATCGCCCGCTCGTTCGGCCATTGCATGACCATGGGCACGGCCTCGACCATGACCGCGATCGCCGAGGCATCGGGCCTCGTGCTGCCCGGCGGCTCCTCGATCCCCGCGGCCGATGCCAACCATGCGCGCCTGGCCGCGGCCACCGGCCGGCGGATCGTCGAGCTCGTCTGGCAGGACGTGCGACCGCGCTCGATCGTCACCGCGCGCTCGATCGACAACGCGATCCGGCTGCACATGGCGATGGGCGGATCGACCAATGCCATGATCCATCTCGTCGCGATCGCCCGGCGGGCGGGTGTGCCACTCGGCCTCGACCGGTTCGACGCGATCGCTCGCGAGGTGCCGGTGCTGGCCGACGTTCGGCCCTCCGGCCGGCTGCTCATGGAGGATTTCTATTACGCGGGTGGGATCCTCGCCCTCTTGAAGCAGCTGGAGCCGGCGCTCGACCTCGAGGTTCCGACGATCGACGGTCGGACCCTCGGCGCGGTCCTGGCCACGGCCCGAGTCCACGACCCGGAGGTGATCCGACCGTTCGATCGGCCGGTGGCACGCGAAGCTTGCGCGGTGCTGCGTGGCAATCTGGCACCCCATGGAGCGGTGATGAAGCCCTCGGCGGCCGAGCCGCGCCTCTTGCGCCACGAGGGCCCGGTGATCGCCTTCGAGGATTACGAGGAGATGGCGGCGCGGATCGACGATCCGGCCCTCGAGGTCGGCCCCGACCACATCCTCGTGCTCAAGAACGCGGGCCCCGTGGGCGGACCCGGCATGCCCGAATGGGGCATGCTGCCGATTCCCAAGAAGCTCTTGCAAGCCGGGGTCCGCGACATGATCCGCATCTCCGATGCTCGCATGTCCGGCACCTCCTATGGTGCCTGCATCCTGCACGTGAGCCCGGAGGCCGCGGTGGGGGGACCCTTGGCGCTCGTGCGCACCGGCGATCGGATCGCCCTCGACGTCGCCGCCCGTAAGCTCGAGCTGCTCGTGCCCGAGGACGAGCTCGCCACTCGGCGCGAGGCCTGGCGGCCGCGGCCGCTGCCCGCCCGCGGTTGGGAACGGCTGTTCCTGACCCACGTGCGGCAGGCCCACGAGGGCTGCGATTTCGACGTCCTCGAGGGCACCGAGCCGATGGTCGAGCCGGCCATCCACTGAGGACCGGGAGCGGTGGCGGTGGCCCACCGCCGCCGCTCAATCCGCGGTGGCGACGTCCCCCTCCTCCATATCCAATTCGGCCGGAAGCGGCGGCCACCAACGCTCGTCGAGCAGCTGCTCCAGGCTCCAGGGGCACGCCTCGGGCAGATCGCGCCCCCGGTAGTCGGCGAGCACGTGTCGCAAAGCGCGGGGATAGGCTTTCGCCAGCGCCTTCACGAGGTGACCGCGCAGGCTCGGGCTGATCTCCAGCAAGTCCTCGATCCGATTGCGCTGCTCACGAATCGTCCGCCGCCAACCGTGACGCGGCTCCGGCATGGGAACGTAGGCCAGTTTCAGCACGTGCTCGAGGATCACCTCGAGGCGCGAACTCAACTCGGTACGCTGCGATGCGGCCACGGCTTCGAGCTCCTCGGCGATGCCCTCCCAGTCGATCGCGACGGGCAGGTTCACCCGCAGCGCCGCGGCGCGCCGAAGAGCTTCCGCCTGCGCCAGGAGCCAGGCGTGCGAATCCGATCGATCGGGGGGAGGAACGGCGAGGCTCATGTTGGCCACCTCCAACGGGTCCCTCTATAGCCTGACCTCGAACCGAGCGCAGCACCGGAGAGGCCCCGTGGACGAGCCGAGGACGCCCGCCCCCGCCGAGCTCCCCTGGCACGCGCGCAGCGCCGAGGAGGTGCTGCAGGCGTTGGAGACGCGACCGGAGGGCCTCACCCGGGGGGAGGCCGAGGGCCGGCTCGCTCGCTTCGGCCCCAACCGTCTGCCCGAACCGCCGCGGCGCGGGTCGCTCGCCCGCTTTCTCCTCCAGTTCCACAACCTTCTGATCTACGTCCTCCTCGTGGCCGCTGCGCTGTCCTTGGCGTTCGACCATCCGGTGGACGCGGCGGTGATCCTGGGCGTGGTGCTGATCAACGCGATCGTGGGCTTCGTCCAGGAGGGCAAGGCCGAGCGCGCGCTCGAAGCGATCCGCGGGATGATCGATCCCAAAGCCTCGGTGCTGCGCGAGGGACGGCGGCTGACGGTGCCGGCCGAACTCGTCGTCCCGGGCGACGTCGTCCTGATCGAGGCGGGCGATCGCGTGCCCGCCGATCTGCGGCTGCTGCGCGCCAAGGGTCTCAAGATCGACGAGGCGATCCTGACCGGGGAGTCGGTACCGGTCGACAAGCGGGTGGAGCCCGTGCGCCCCGAGGCGGCGCTGGGTGATCGGCCCTGCATGGCCTTCTCCGGCACCTTCGTGGTCGCGGGCCAGGGTGTCGGGTTGGTGGTGGCGACCGGGGCGGAGAGCGAGCTCGGCAAGATCGGCACGCTGTTGCGCGGTGTCGAGCGGATCGAAACCCCGCTGTTGCGGCAGATGGCCGGATTCGCCCGGGTGCTCACGGCGGTGATCCTGGCCGTCTCGGCGGCGGCCTTCCCCTTCGCCTGGCTGATCCGGGGCTATCCCTTCGAGCTCTCCTTCATGGCCGTGGTCGGGGTCGCGGTCGCCGCGATCCCCGAGGGCCTGCCGGCGGTCATGACCATCACGCTCGCCATCGGCGTCCAACGGATGGCTCGGCGCAACGCGATCATCCGCCGCCTGCCGGCGGTCGAGACCCTGGGGGCCGTGTCGGTCATCTGCTCGGACAAGACCGGCACCCTCACCCGCAACGAGATGACGGTCCAGAGCATCCGCACGGCCGAAGCACTGGTGCGGGTCTCGGGCACGGGCTACGCGCCGCAGGGCCGCTTCGCCCGCGGTGGCGAAGAGCTCGATCCGCTGGCGGATCCCCTTCTCGAAGAGCTGATCGAGGCGGGTCTGTTGTGCAACGACGCCGAGGTCCGCGAGACCGAGAAGGGCTGGGTGGTCGACGGCGATCCGATGGAGGGTGCGCTCGTCACGCTCGCCACGAAGGCGGGACTCGATCCGGCCCCCCTCAGGCGCGACCTGGTCCGGCTCGACGAGATCCCGTTCGACAGCCGGCACCGCTTCATGGCCACCCTCCACCGTGCCCCGGACGGCGAACGCTTCGTCGTGGTCAAGGGCGCACCCGAGCGGATCTTGGAGATGTGCGCCGCCGAGCGACGTCCGGAGGGTGACCGGCCCCTCGACGCCGAGCATTGGCGCCGGGCGGCCGACGAATTGGCCGCGCGCGGGCAACGGGTGTTGGCTCTGGCGACCGCCCCGGCCCCGCCCGAGGGCGAACCGCTCGCCCCCCGTCACGTCGAAGGGAACTGTGTGCTCCTGGGCCTCGTGGGCCTCATCGACCCGCCGCGCGAAGAGGCCGTGGCAGCGGTGGCCCAGTGCCACACCGCGGGCATCCGCGTGGTCATGATCACCGGCGACCACGCGGTCACGGCCAAGGAGATCGCCCGCCAGCTGGGGATCGCCCGTGACCCCGCGGTGCTCACCGGATCCGAGCTCGACGGCCTCGACGCGGAGGGTTTCCGCCACGCCGTTCGCGACACCCACGTCTTCGCCCGCACCACCCCCGAGCACAAACTCCGGCTCGTCGAGGCACTCCAGGCCGAGGGGCGGATCGTCGCCATGACCGGGGACGGGGTCAACGACGCCCCGGCCCTCAAACGAGCCGACGTCGGCGTGGCGATGGGGATCAAGGGCACCGAGGCGGCCAAGGAGGCAGCCGAAATGGTGCTGGCCGACGACAATTTCGCTTCGATCGTGGCAGCCGTGCGCGAGGGCCGCACGGTCTACGACAACCTCATGAAGGTGATCGGCTGGACCTTGCCCACCAACGGCGGCCAAGCCTTCGTGATCCTGGCGGCGATCGCCTTCGGCCTGGCGCTGCCGGTCTCACCGGTGCAGATCTTGTGGGTGAACATGGTGACGACCGTGGCCCTGGGGCTCACCCTGGCCTTCGAGCCCACCGAGCCCGGGACCATGCACCGGCCACCACGCCCGCCCGGCCAGCCGATCCTCACGGGCGAGCTCTTGTGGCGGGTCCTGTTCGTGTCGGTGCTGTTCGTGATCGGCGGCTTCACCGTGTTCTTCTCGGCCCTGGAGGCCGGCCGCGACGTCGAGTACGCCCGCACGCTCGTGGTCAACACGATCGTGGTCATGCAGATCTTCTATCTGTTCAACGTCCGCTACGTGCACGGACCGTCACTCACGCTCCAGGGTCTCGTCGGGACCCGGGCGGTGCTCGTGGGCCTCGTGACGATCACGGTCCTCCAGCTGACCTTCACCTATCTGCCGTGGATGCAGATCCTGTTCGACACGCGCCCCGTCGCGTTCGCCGACGGCGCCTTCGTGATCGCGATCGGCGTGACCCTGTTCGCCATCTGCGAGCTCGAGAAGCGGCTGCGCGCCGGCTTCATGCAACGTCGGAGCGCCGTCGACGAGCCACGCGCGCTGGAGGCCTGATCCTGGCCCACACCCGAAGCGCTCGGCCTTGGCGAGCCCGGCCGCGGGCGCCTAGGGTCGCGTCCGTGCCGAGCGCGCAGCGGCCGCGCCGGGACGAGAAGGGAGCCCCACGCCCGTGCCGACCCCCGTCAACCCGCTCAAGCTCAATCCGCTCCAGCTCAAGACGCTGGCCATCCTGCAAGCCCTCGCCAAGGAGCCGGCCTTCGCCGACCCGCCGGATGCCGAGGGCACGGTGCGGATCCGAGCCTTCCCGCACGCGCACGGCGATCACCTGCACATCGGCCCTGCGGTGGTCCTGGCCCGCGACGCGACCGGTCTGGCCAATCCCAACGTGTACAACGTCCTCGCCCGCAAAGGACTCATCTTGGCGGGGCCGGCCGGCGAGCCGGTGCTCACCCCGGCGGGGCTCGCCTACGAGACCGGCATCGCCCGCACCATCCTCCACACGAGCCCGCATTGAGTTGAAGGGCCGCGGTCGATCGCCCTGGATCGATCAGGCGGACGCGCTAGGTTGCCCACGTGTGGCCGCGGATCTCGGAGGACGGGCGTGAGCGGAACCGAGACGGTCGAGAACGTCACCTTCGAGGAACTCGCGATCGGCCAGAGCGCGAGTCTCACCAAGACCATCACCCGCGAGGACATCGAGCTCTACGCCGCGGTCTCGGGCGACGCCAACCCCACCCATCTCGACGAGGAGTTCGCGGCCAGGAGCCCGTTCAAGGGTGTGGTGGCCCACGGCATGCTCACCGCCGGGCTGATCTCCAATCTCCTCGGCAACAAGCTGCCCGGCGCCGGCACGATCTATCTGGGCCAGGAGCTGCGCTTCCGCCGGCCGGTGCGAGCCGGCGACGTCGTCACGGTGACCGTGACCGTCAAGGAGAAGCGGCCCGAGCGGGGTATCGTCGTCTTCGATTGCACCTGTACGAACCAGGCGGGCGAGGTCGTGCTCACCGGCACCGCCGAGGTGATCGCGCCCAAGGAGAAGGTCCGGCTGCCGGCCCCGCGGCTGCCCGAAGTGACGCTTCGCCGCCACGCCAAGTACGAGGCGCTCGTCGAGCGGGCCGACGCCATCCCGGCGATCCCCTGTGCCGTGGCCCATCCCTGCGATCGACCGTCGCTCGAGGGCGCGCTGTTCGCCGCCGAGCGCAAGATCATCGTCCCCATTCTCGTGGCCCCGCTCGCCAAGCTCCGCCGGATCGCCCAGGAAGCCGGCCTGTCGCTGGACGGGATCGAGCTGGTCGACGTCCCGCACAGTCACGCCGCGGCCGCCAAGGCGGTCGAACTCGTGCGCGCCGGGCGAGCGCAGATGCTCATGAAGGGCTCGCTACACACCGACGAGCTGATGGCCGAAGTGGTGGCGCGGGAGACGGGCCTGCGCACGGAACGGCGGCTCAGCCACGTCTTCATCATGGACGTGCCCACCTACCCCGATCCGCTGTTCATCACGGACGCGGCCATCAACATCTTCCCCGATCTCGAGACCAAGCGGGACATCGTGCAGAACGCGATCGATCTGCACCGGGGACTGGGCCTCGGCGAGCCGCGGGTGGCGATCCTCTCGGCGGTCGAGACCGTGACCCCCAAGATCCCGGGGACGATCGAAGCCGCGGCGCTCTGCAAGATGGCCGAACGCGGCCAGATCACGGGCGGCCTTCTGGACGGGCCGCTGGCGCTCGACAACGCGATCAGCGAGGAGGCGGCCAAGCTCAAAGGCATCGTCTCGCCGGTCGCGGGACGCGCCCAGATCCTCGTGGTCCCCGACCTCGAGGCCGGCAACATGCTGGCCAAGAACCTCTCCTTCCTGGCCGGTGCGGACGCCGCGGGCGTGGTGCTGGGTGCGCGCGTGCCGATCGTGCTCACGAGCCGAGCCGACAGCGCGCGTACGCGCCTGGCCTCGGCCGCGGTGGCGGCGCTCTACGCCCACGCCCGGGCCACCGCCCGACCGATCGCCGCGTGAGCGGGCCCGTGGAGACGATCCTGGTCCTCAACGCCGGCAGCTCGTCGATCAAGTTCGAGCTGTTCGACGTCGCCCACTTGGATCGGCTGGTGAGCCGCTTCGAGGGACAGATCGAGGGGATCGGCGTGCGGCCGCGGCTTTTGGCCGTGGACAGCGACGGCACGACGCTCGTGGACCGTGCGGTGCCGCTGGCCGAAGCGGGCGACGTCGAGCACGCCCTCGCGGTGGTCGAGGATTGGCTGGGCTCGCAGCTCGAAGGGCCGCTGGCGGCCGTAGGGCATCGGGTGGTCCACGGTGGTCCGCTCTACGCCCGGCCGATCGCCCTGGACCACACGATCCTGCGGGCGCTCGAGGCTTTCGTGCCGCTGGCACCGCTGCACCAGCCCAACAATCTGGCGCCGATCCGGGCGTTGCTGGAGCGCCGGCCGGAGCTCCTCCAGGTCGCCTGCTTCGATACCGCCTTCCACCGCGACCATCCGCCGCTCGCCGACCGCTTCGCGATCCCCGAGGCGCTCTACGCCGAAGGGATCCGCCGCTACGGCTTCCACGGGCTCTCCTACGAGTACGTGGCCGGCCGGCTGGCCGAGCTCGACCCGGAGCTCGCCGGCGGCCGGGTGATCGTCGCCCATCTGGGCTCGGGCTGCTCGATGTGCGCGCTCAGGGCCGGCCGGTCGATCGAGAGCACGATGGGCTTCACCGCGCTCGACGGGCTGCCCATGGGTACCCGGCCGGGGCAGCTCGATGCCGGCGTGGTCCTGCATCTGATGCGGGCCAAGGGAATGGATGCCGACGCGCTCGAGCGCTTCCTCTACCACGAGTGCGGCTTGAAGGGGCTTTCGGGCATCTCCAACGACGTGCGGGTGCTGTTGGCCTCGAGCGCGCCCGCGGCCAAGCTGGCGCTCGACTTCCTGGTCTACAAGATCGCCCAGATGGCCGGCTGGCTCGCAGCCGCCCTGGAAGGCCTGGACGGCTTCGTCTTCACCGCCGGGATCGGCGAGAACGCCGCCACGATCCGCGAAGCGGTGGCCCATCGGCTGGCCTGGCTCGGCATGCGGCTCGACCCACGCGCCAACGCCACCCACGGCCCTTTGATCTCGGCCGCGGATTCGCGGGTCCGGGTCTGGGTGATCCCGACCGACGAGGAGCTCATGATCGCCCGGCATACGCTTGCGGTCCTGCGCGGGCGCCGAGGTCCACCGCCGTGATCGACCGCAGCCGCACCTCCCTCGAAGGCAAGCGCGGGCTGGTCACCGGCATCGCCAACGAGCGCTCGATCGCCTGGGGCTGCGCCAAGGCGTTCCGCGGCCTCGGGGCCGAGCTCGCGGTCACCTACCTCAACGACAAGGCCAAACGGTTCGTCGAGCCTCTCGCGCAACAGGTCGAGGCCTCGCTGCTGATGCCGCTCGATCTGCGGGTCCCGGGCCAATTGGAGGCGGTATTCGCGACCATCGAGGAGCGGTGGGGTAGGCTCGACTTCGCGCTGCACTCGATCGCCTACGCGCCCAAGGAGGATCTCCAGGGCCGGGTGGTCGACTGCTCGCGCGAGGGCTTTTTGCTGGCGATCGAGATCTCCTGTTGGTCCTTCATCCGCATGGCCAAGCTCGCCGAGCCGCTCATGAAGGACGGCGGGGCCCTGTTCTGCATGACCTATTACGGCTCGCAGATGGTGGTCGAGAATTACGGGATCATGGGGCCGATCAAGGCCGCGCTCGAGAGCGCCACGCGCTATCTGGCAGCCGAGCTCGGGCCCAAGGGCATCCGCGTCCACGCGATCTCGCCCGGCCCGCTCGCCACCCGCGCCGCCTCCGGCATCCCCGATTTCGACAAGCTGTTGCACAAGGCCCAGGCCAAGGCGCCGACGCGCAGCCTGGTGTCGATCGACGACGTGGGCCTCGCCACCGCCTATCTGGCCACCGACGCGGCACGGCTGATCACCGGAAACGTGATCTACATCGACGGCGGCTATCACATCATCGATTGAGTCGGGCCGGGTCGCCGGCGGGCGGGCTTGTCGAGCCGTCCCACCGCCCTTAAGCCGCGCGCGAAGACACGGGTGCGGGGAGGAGATCCGCCATGGCACTGGTCGATCGGCTGCGGCCGCCACCCGGGCTCAGGGTGCTGGTGACCGCCGGGGCCGCCGGGATCGGGGCGGCGATCGCCCGGGCCTTCGCCGAGGTCGAGGCGCGCGTGCTGGTGTGCGACGTCGACGAGGCGGCGCTGGCCCGCTTCGCGGCCGAGAACCCGAGCATCGCCGGGGTGCGCTGCGACGTCGCCGACGAGGCGCAGGTGGCGGCGCTGTTCGGTGAGGTCGAGCGCCGGCTGGGCGGTCTCGACGTGCTCGTCAACAATGCCGGAATCGCCGGGCCCACGGCCGGGATCGCCGAGATCGATCCGGCCGATTGGCGGCGCACCTTGGACGTCAACATCACCGGCATGTTCTATTGCACGCGGCTCGCCGTACCGATGCTGCGCAAGGCCGGCGAGGGCGCGATCATCAACCTCTCCTCGGTGGCCGGGCGGTTGGGCTACCCCTATCGGACGCCTTATGCCGCCTCGAAATGGGCGGTGATCGGCTTCACCCAGAGCCTCGCCAAGGAGCTCGGGCCCGAGGGCATCCGGGTCAACGCGCTGTTGCCCGGGGTGGTACGCGGCGAGCGGATCGAGCGGGTGTTCGCCGATCGCGCCGCGGCGCTCGGCCTGTCGATCGAGGCGGTGCGCGCGAGCTACCTCGAGAAGGTCTCGTTGCGGCGGATGGTCGAGCCCGAGGACATGGCGGCCATGGCGCTCTATCTGTGCTCGCCCGCCGGCCGCAACATCCACGGTCAGGCGCTGTCGATCTGCGGCAACGTCGAGACGATCTGAGCTCGGGACCCGGGTTCGGGCCTAAAGCCCGTGGCCAACAGGTAGATCTCCGAGGACTCGGCGCGGGTGGCCTTGGGCCGGATCAGCCGCCAGCTCGCGAATCGTGGCCGGACGAGCGGCAGGATCGCCGCCTCGGCGCCTTTGAGCAGCTTGACCAGGCACGCGCCGCCGGGCCGCAGCACCTGGAAGGCCAGATCGAGAACCGCCTCCACGGCTGCCTCGGAGCGCAGCCGATCGACGTCGCGCATGCCCGTGGTGTTGGGGGCCACGTCCGAGAGCACGAGCTCGGCCGGCCCACCCAAAAGCGTCAACAGGCGCGCCCGCACCTCGGGATCGGTGAAGTCGCCCTGCACGAACTCGGCGCCGGGCACGGGTTGCATCGGCAACAGATCGCAGGCCACCACCCGACAGCCCTTGCGGGTGGCGTACTGGGTCCAGCTCCCGGGGGCGGCCCCGAGGTCCAGCACGGTCGCCCCGCGCCGCAGCAGGCCGAAGCGGCGATCGATCTCCTCGAGCTTGAAGACCGAGCGGGCGCGAAAGCCGCGCCGCCGCGCCTCGGCCACGTAGGGGTCGGCGAGCTGGCGTTGCAGCCAACGCTGCTGCGAGGCGGTCCGTCCGCCACGGGCGCCCACCCGTGGCCGTCCGCTGCCGGGCGGGCTCATGCGACCGCCCGCGACGACAACGCGTCGGCCAGCGAGGCACCGACGAGCTCGGCCAAGATCCCCTCCCGGAGCCCCCGATCGGCGACCTTGAGCCGCTCGACCGGCCAGATCCGGTGGACGGCGTCGAGGATCGCACACCCGGCCACCACGAGATCGGCCCGACCGCGGCCGATGCAGGGATGAGCGGCCCGGCTCGCCTCGTCCATCGCCCTGAGTTCGGCCGAGACCGCACGGATCGCCTCGAACGGCAAGGCGAGCCCGTCCACCTTGCGGCGATCGTAGCGGCGCAGACCGATGTGGAGCGCGGCCAGCGTGGTGACGGTCCCCGAGGTGCCGAGCATCTCCACGCCCTCCGGTGGAGTGCGGGTCGCCGCCGGGGCGACGCTCGCCAGCTGGTCGTGGACCAGCTCGACCATCCGCGCATAAGCCTCGGGATCGACCTGCCGACCGAAGGTTTCGGCCAGCGTGACGACGCCCAAGGGCAGCGAGAAGGCGATACCGGGCTCGCTCCCACCGGGCTCCCCGCGCCGATCGAGCCACAAGAGATCGGTCGATCCGCCGCCGATGTCGACCACCAGGAGGTGGCGGGCGTCCGGGTCGGCGAGCGGCAGGCAGCCCAGCATCGCGAGGCGGGCCTCTTGGGCGTGGTCCAGGAGTTCGAGCTCGAGACCGGTCACGCGGCGCACCCGGCGCAGGAACTCCATGCCGTTGGCCGCCCGGCGGCAGGCCTCCGTGGCCACGCAGCGGACCGCCGCGCAGCGATGGCGGGCGATGATCCGGGCGCACACCTTGAGCGCGGCCAGCGTGCGGGCCATGGCCGCCTCGGAGAGCCGCTCGTGACGGGTCAGGCCTTCGCCCAGCCGGACGATGCGCGAAAAGCTGTCGACGACCACGAGCTCGTCGTCGCGCACCTCGACCACCAGGAGCCGGCAATTGTTGGTGCCGAGATCGAGCGCCGCCAGCCGGTCGCCCGGCCGCGGGCGACCGCCGACGCCGGAAGCCGGAACGGACTCGACCCGAAGGTCCATGGGAGGCGCTCGCCGCGGTGCGAGCCGCGAATGTATCGCGCGAGGCGCGCCGTGCAAGGACCGTGGCGGTCGGGCTTGCGGGCGGCCCGGCCGGTTGCTAACCGCGTCCGGCGACGGGCGGGTCCCCCGGGCGAGGTCGAGATGAGCGAGCCGGTGATCGCGCAGAAGGCGCCGTACGAGGTCGAGCTCGAAGCGGGCCGGACCTACTGGTGGTGCGCCTGTGGCCGCAGCGCCAAGCAGCCCTTCTGCGACGGCTCGCACAAGGGGACCGGTCTCGAGCCCGTGAAGTACGTCGCGCAGGCGAGCGGTCCCGCGTTCTTCTGTGGCTGCAAGCACACCGCCCGCCGGCCGCTGTGCGACGGCACCCACCAGAGCCTTTGAGCGGTCGCGCCCGATCGGCCGGTCTGGCCGCGACCCTGGCGGTCGTGGGCTGTGCGGCGCCACCGCCGCCCGCGCCTCTTCCCTGTCCGCGCGCGGCGATCCTGGACGGTGCTCAGACCGTCGAGCGGCGGATCGGGGCGGGCCCGATCGACTTCGCGTGGCGGGCGGCCATCACCGGGGTGACGGGTGGCTGTCGGTACGACGATCGTGGCGTCGAGCTGCGCCATCTCCTCGACCTGGCGATCGTTCCCGGACCACGGGCGCTCGCCACCGGCGAAACCCGCGTGGCGCTGCCCTGGTTCGTGGCCGTGGTCGACCCGAGCGGGGCGGTGGTCGACAAACAGGTCTTCACCCTCGAGACACCACTGCCCGAGGGCCCGCAGCCGCGGCTGGTGAGCGAGCAGCTGGAGCAGCGGATCGCCGCGGTGCGGCCGGAGGAGGGACCCGGTTGGCGGATCTATTTCGGCTTCGAGCTCGACCCCGAAGAGGCGCGGCGACGGCTGCGCGAGCGGGCCCGCTGAGCACCCGCCTCGCCCGGGTGCGACGAGCCTTGCGCGGGGGCGCGTTGGCACGGGCCCGCCGTTCGGGCTAGACGACGAAGCGCCAGATCCCCTCCCGAAGCGAAGAGGCGAGCCCGATGCGCTATCTGCACACCATGATCCGCGTGAGCGACCTCGACAAGTCGCTCGACTTCTTCTGCAACAAGCTCGGGATGCGCGAGGTGCGGCGGGTCGTCAACGAGCAGGGCCGCTTCACGCTCGTCTTCCTGGCCGCCGACGAGGACCAGCTCACCGGCCCGGAGAACCGCAAGTCACCACTTCTGGAGCTGACCTACAATTGGGATCCCGAGGTCTATACCGGCGGCCGCAACTTCGGGCACCTGGCCTACGAGGTCGACGACATCTACGCGATCTGCCAGAAGCTCATGGATGCCGGGATCACCATCAACCGGCCACCGCGCGACGGCAACATGGCCTTCATCAAGACACCCGACGGCATCTCGATCGAGCTCTTGCAGAAGGGATCACCCAAGCCGCCGCAGGAGCCCTGGGTGTCGATGCCCAACATCGGGACCTGGTGAGCTGGTCGCCCGCCGGCGGTCATTCGACCAGACCCACCATCCACCCCTCCACGGCCAGGGCGGGGTCGCGCGCGGGCTCCCCCACCGGTAGTCGGCCCGTGGCCACCGCGAGCAGCAGGAGGCAGCCCACGAGGGCGTCGAAGCCGTGGTCCCGGGTGGTGGGAAAGCCCCGCGCGAGCTCCCGGGCGAGCGCGCCGTCGAGCCGGGCGTCGAGCTCGGCGGCGATCGTCGCGAGCCGCTCGGCCCGAGCGAGCCGCCCGGCCGTTCGCGTCTTGCCGCCGAAGCCGCGCCCGAGCCGGAGCAGCCGACAAGCGAGCCCCGGATAGGTCTCCGTGATCACCGCCCGGCCGGCGCCGAGGAGCTCGACGAGCCCGCCCTCGAACGGCCAGAGCGCCCGGAGCGGCCGCGGCTCCAACAGCAGCTCGCGCCAAAGGGCCAGCGCCGCCCGGCCGCATTGGCGAGGACCCAGCGTCCAGAACAGGCAATGCGCCCCGGCCAGGCGATCGCAGCGGCGCAACAGTCGCGCGAACGGCCCCACGCCCAGGCCCTCGACCAGCTCCGCGCGGCGCGCCCCACCCGGCCGGCGCGGGTAGAAGGGGCGGGCGAGGCTCGGCCGCTGCGGTGGGTCCACGGGCTCGAACAGCGGCTCGTCGGGCCGCAGCTGCGCGAGGAAAGCCGGGAAATCGGCGATTCCGCGCGCTCGCGCGTAAGCTTCCGGCACGCCGATCGGTGCGTCGAAACCGAGCAGGCAGCGAGGCTCGGCCATAAGCTCGAGGGCACACCCGGGATCCTCGAGCCGCAGCCACCAGCCCCGCCCGGCGCGGCCCGGCTCGGCCGTCACGAGCGCGCGGCCGGCGGGCGCAGCCGACCAGTCGGCATGGGCGACGAGACGGACGGGGAGCGACAGGGTGGCCGAGATCACGGTCGCCCGTCACTTATAAGCATAGACAATCACCATCATAAGCTCTAGGCGGGGCCCACGGAACCTCGGTCGAGTTTCCGGAGACGAAGCGATCGCGCGGCGGTCGCGCCTGCCTCCGCCTCGCCCCCGGGTCGACGAGATTCGGGGGCTTCTCTCTTCACGCACCGCGATCGCTCAGCGAGCCGCCAGCCGCACGACCGATGGATCGGGCGCCCCGGCCACCTCGCGCACGAGCTTGGCGAGCACCGCCCGCCCGAAATCCTGGAAGTCGGTGGCCACGACCATGAACGAGCCCGGCCCGCCGATCACCCAGCGCTCGTAATAGTCGTCGAGTGCCACCTGGCGGGGTGTGGGCATGCCGAAGGGCTGCGGCCGGTCGTTGAGGATCGGAAGACCATTGATGACGATCCCTCGGTCGAGTGCGTCCCACCGTGCATCCTCGACCGGCCGGCCGTTGTTGTTGGTCCCGTCACCCGAGACGTCGATGACCCGCCGCTCGCCGGCGAAGCCGTTGCCGTCGAACAGCCCCGCGGCATAGTCGATCGCCCCGGAGATCGAGGTCCAGCGTCCCCGACCGATCCGCGTCTCGGCGAGCTGGGCGGCGAATCGCCGGCAGGCTTCGGGCCCGTCCAAGAGGGTCCAACCCACGACCGTCTCCTGGTAGCCGGCTCCAGCCCACTCGACGTACGCGACCGCGATGCGCTGATAGGCTCCCTGCTCGATCGCCCGGTGCAGAAGCGGGTTCTCGAACGCCTCGACGTAACCGCGCCGCTGCAGCTCCGCCTCGTCGTCGTCGACGCTGCCCGAGACGTCGACCGCCAGCACGAGCTCGAGATCGACCGGCAGATCGGCGGCGATGGCCCGGCGCCCGGCGAGCGTGACGCCTCCCATCGCGAGCGCACCCAGAGCCGTTCGTCGCCGCATGATCGCCTCCGCTCGCACCCACGATCCGAGAAGTTGACCCGGCCCGCCGGCCGCGGCAAGGGCGCGGTGAAGGACCGCTCGCTTCGGAACCGATCGCGTGCTCGCCTGGATCCGTCGCTCGGGGGTACCCGAGCCCGCCGCCCTTCTGGGGGCCGCCGGTCTGTTGCCGTTCGTCGTGGGCGCGCTCGCCACGCTCGACGGCGGTGCGCTCGGCCGGCGGGCGCCGGGCGCGCTGCTGGCCTACGCGGCGGTGATCCTCTCGTTCATGGGCGGCGTGCACTGGGGTCTGGCGATGAGCGCCGCGCGGCCCTCCTGGCTGCGCTACGGGGCCAGCGTCGTGCCGGCGCTCCTCGGCTGGGCGGCCCTCCTCGCGGGCGGTCGGGCGGGCTTCGTCTTGCTCGCGGCGAGCTTCGCCTCGCTCTACGCCTACGATCGGGGTGCGGTGCGCGCCGGTGAGGCACCGGCCTGGTACCCCGCTCTGCGCTGGCCGCTCACCCTCGTCGTCTGTCTGTGTCTCGCGCTGGCCGCTCTGGTCTCTTGAGCCGCTCAGGTCTCGCGCGGGTCACGGGCCATGCGGTGATATTCCCGATTGGGCATCATCGCGATCGCCGAGGCCATGCGGTTGCTCATGTTGAAGAACGCGGCGACCGCGGCGATGTCCCAGATGTCCCGGTCGGAGAATCCCACCGCCCGCAGCGCCTCGCGGTCCGCCTCCTCGATCGCATGCGACCGTTCGGTGAGCTTGACCGCGAAGTCGAGCATCGCCCGCTGGCGCGGTGGAAGTTCGGCGACCCGGTAGTTCATGACCAGCATCTCGCCCAGCTCCGGATCACCCGAGAGCTCGCGCACGGCGGCACCGTGCGCGACCAGGCAGTAATAACAACGGTTGATCGAGGAGACGACGACGGCGATCATCTCCCGCTCGAGCTTGGACAGGCCGGATTCACCGAGCATGAGCTCGTTGTACATCGTAGTGAAACCGGCGAGCTTCTTGTCGTCGAAGCTGTAGGCCTTGAGCACGTTCGGCACGAGGCCCAGCTTCTCCACGCACTTGTCCCAGTAGCGGCCGGTGGCCTCGGAGACCTCCGCCCGGCCGGGTACCGGGACGCCGGAAAGAGCGTGGACGCGATCGGGCTGCGGCATGGGACGATCCTCCGGGACGAGCCGGAGCGGAGATTCGCCGGCGGGCGGCCGAAACGGAAGAGGGCCCGCTCGCGCGGGCCCTCCCCGTGACGCCGGGTCGCGCGCGGCTCAGGCGCCGATCACCCCGCCGTCTTCGCGGGTGATCACCACCGTGGCCGAGCGCGGATAACCCTTGCCGTCCGGCCAGGTGCTGGCGGTCTTGCCGGCGGCGAAGTCCTCCTTGCTCGTGTTGGCCCCCGGATGTTGGACGTTGATGAACATGGTCCGCTGATCCGGGGTGGTCACCACGCCGGTGATCTCCTGGCCCACGGGACCCACCAGGAACCGCTTGATCTCGCCGGTCTCGGGGTTGGCGCAGAGCATCTGGTTGGAGCCGAAGGGCGCGAGCTTGCCCTTGTACATGTTCTCCTCGCCCATGTCGGTCTGGATCCACAGCCGACGATCGGGATCGAACCAGAGCCCGTCCGGACAGGCGAACATGGCCTCTCGGCCGAGCGGCTTGCCGCTCGCGTCCTTGCTGTCGGTGGTGTCACCGGCCAGCACGAAGAGGTCCCAGCGGAAACGGGTGGCGGCGTGGTCGTCACCCTCCTCGCGCCACCGGACGATCTGACCGAACTCGTTGCCGGCACGCGGGTTGACCGCGTCGACCTGCTCCGGCTTGCGGCGGCTGTTGTTGGTGAGGGTGAAGTAGACGAGGCCGGTGCCGGGGTCGACCGCCCCCCACTCCGGGCGGTCCATCTTCGTGGCCCCGAGCTTGTCGGCGGCCAGCCGGGTGTTGACCAGCACGTCGGCCTGGCTCGTGAACCCGTTGGCGCGGGTGAGCGGCCCCTGGCCGAACACGAGCGGCAGCCACTCGCCGGTGCCGTCGTCGTTGAACTTGGCCACGTAGAGGGTACCCTCGTCGAGCAGATGGCCGCCCGCCGTGGCCGGGTCGTAGGGCTTGGCGCTCACGAACTTGTAGATGTACTCGAAGCGCGCGTCGTCACCCGAGTAGCAGACCACGGGCTTGCCCGGGACCGCTGGTGCGAAGATCACGCCCTCGTGCGCGAAGCGACCGAGTGCGGTCCGCTTGACCGGCACGGAATTGGGCCGGAAGGGATCGATCTCGACCACCCAGCCGAAGGTGTTGGGCTCGTTGCGATAGTCCTCGATCGGCGAGGTGCCCCTGGTCGACGCGTCGAACCGGGCGAACAGGTCGTCGTCGCTGCGGGCGAGGTCCCAACCGTAGCGCGACTTGTCGGTCGGCACCCCGTAGCGGGCGTGCTCGCGTGGCTGATCGGGCTTCTGGTCGACCTTGTCACGATTGACGAAATAGCCGGCCCAATTCTCCTCGCAGGTGAGGTAGGTGTTCCAGGGCGTGACCCCGTGGGCGCAGTTGTTGATCGTACCGCGGGTCCGCGTCCCGTCCGGGCTGTACTTGGTCTTGACGAAGTCGGAGCCGCGGACCGGGCCGCCGATCTCCATCGGCGTGGCAGCGGTGATCCGGCGATTGCGAGGATCGGCCACCACCCGCCACTGGCCGTCGTCGCCGCGCGCCACCCGCACGATCGACACGCCGTGAGCGTTGATCTCCTTCAAGACCTCGTCGGGATCGCGCTTCCCGTCGGGGCCGATCGGCACGTCGTCGGAGCCGAGCGGCTTGCCGACCGCGCTCTTGTGCATGAAGCGCGGCTCGACGTACTCGTGATTGACGACCAGAAGGCCGTCCGTCGAGCTGCCGTCGATCGGGAAGAAGTGCATGCCGTCGTGGTGCGAGCCCACCTGGCGGGCCTGGTCGGCGCCGGTGTTGTCGAGCGAGAAGGCCGGGCTCTTGCCGTCGATCGGCGTACCCCAGGGGATCAACACCTGGGCCTTGTAGCCCGGCGGGACCACCACCGTGTCGGCGGTACTCACGGCCACGGGCGTGAAGCCGATCCTGGGCCCGGTGGCGGCCACGGCCGGGCGACCGAGCGCGCTCAACGCGGTGCCGGAGAAGAGACCCGTGATCGCGCTCGCGAGGGCTCCTTTGAGCAGCCCGCGGCGACCGAGCCGGGCCTCGACCACCTCGGCGAAGGTACGATTGGGCGAGAAGTTGCTCGGCCGCTCGTCGCCGTGCTCCTCGGGCTCCCAATCGGTGAGATCGATGCGGTCCATGAACGACGCCTCCACGATGGGCGCGAGCATCCGCCCGCGCCGATGTCCCCCGGCATCCATCTTGGAAGCGTTACGAGACGAAATCGTTACAACGAGCGCGCGAGCTGGCGGCCGCGACGGCCGACCCCTCAGCGCCGGCGCAGGCTCTCGTCCGGATCCGGATGGCTCGCCGCCGGGTCGAAGGTCGCCCAGCCCACCGGCCGCTCGGTCGGCGGCAGCTTCAGTTCGCCCCGGGCGCGATGCAGATGGGCCTTGGCGATCATGTAGGCCGTCACCGGTGCGGTGAGGAACAGGAAGAGGGTGATCAACAGCTCGTGCACCGACAGCCGGCCGGTAGTGAACAGGAAGAACAGCATCGAGGCGATCAGGATCCCGCCCACGCCGAGCGTCGTGGCCTTGGTCGGCGCGTGCAGCCGCTGCAAGAGCGTCGGCAATCGAAGCAGCCCGAACGAGCCCACCAGCATGAAGAAGCTGCCGGCGAGGATCATCAGCGCGACGAGCGCCTCGCCGAGGAACGTCAGGAGCGAGCCGGTCATTCGATCACGTCGCCGCGCAGCACGAACTTGCAGAAAGCCACCGTGCCCACGAAGCCCATCATGGCGATGAGCAACGCCGCCTCGAAGTGGATCGCGGTCATCTGGCCGATGCCGAGCAACATGATGAGCGCCACGGCGTTGATCACGAGGGTGTCGAGGGCCAACACCCGATCGACGACATCGGGTCCGCGCCACAAGCGGACGAGGCAGAACAGGCTGCCCGCCGCCACCGCTGCGTAGCCGATCCACAGGGCCACTTGGATCATCCGAAGATCTCCCGAAGCCGCCGCTCGTAGCGGTGCTTGATGGTGGCCACGAGCGCCTCGGGATCGGCCACGTCGAGGGCGTGGACCAAAAGCGCCCGGCCATCGGCCGACACGTCGCAGCTCACCGTGCCCGGGGTCATGGTGATCGTGCCGGCCAAGGTCACGATCGCCTCGGGCACCCGGGTGTCGAGCGGCACCACGACGAAGCGCGAGCGAAGCTCGTCGGGCCGCCTGAAGAGGATGAGATAGGCCACCTGGACGTTGGCCACGCAGATGTCCCACAGCACGACGAGCCCGTACTCGACGACCATGCGCGGACTGCGGATCACCGGTCGATCCGGCCAGAAGGAGCGGGTCAGGAGCGGGACCGCCACGCCCAGGATCAGGCCCATCACGAGCGCCCCGGCGGAAGGCTCGTTGGCGAGCAGGACCCACACCACGACCAAGAGCAGGGTCAAAAGCGGGTGCGGGAGCAGGCGGGCGAGCACGGCCTCAGCGCTCCGCGAGCCGGGCCGCCGGCTGCGAGCCGAGCACCGCCTCGATGTAGGCGCGGGGTTGGTGCAGCTGCGCGGCGGTCGCTTCCAGCACACGGCCGGCCGGACCGGCGAAGGCCGCCAACAGGACGGGCAGAGCCAGAAGCGCGCCGGTGGCCACGAGAGGCACGGTAGCCCGCGGCGCCGCGCTCGGTCCGCCTGGGACGGGCGCCACGGCCACCGATTTCCAGAACAAGAGGCTGCCGGCGCGGGCGAAGGCCAACAGGCCCAGAAGGCTCGTGATCAGGATCACGGCCCACAGCCACGGCCAGGCCGGATGCGCCCGGATCGCCTCCAGGACCCAGAGCTTGCCCAGGAAACCCGAGAGCGGTGGTAAGCCCGCCGTGGCCACGGCGGCGAGCAGGAAGAAGCCGGCCAAAAGATCGAGTTGCGGGAAAGCCGGGGCGGTCACGAGCTCGTCACGGACCGCCCCGCGCCGCTCGGCCAAGAGATCAGCCAACAAGAACAGGGCCGCGGCGGCCACCGTGCTGTGCAAAAGGTAATAGAGCGCAGCCGAGGTCGCCGGCACCGTGGGCAAGGCCACGACCAGCAACAGTGTACCCATGGAGGCGATCACCGAGAAGGCGGCCAGCCGCTGGATGCTGCGCGCGCCCAGAACACCCAAGGTGCCGAGCGCGAGGGTGACCGCGGCGGCCGGGATCACCCAGGGCTCGGTGAGACCGGCGGTCGGGGCCTCCGGGCCGCCGAAGACCATGAGGTGGACACGGAGCACCGCATAGGCACCCACCTTGGTCATGATCGCGAACAGCGCCGCCACCGGCGCGCAGGCCACGCCGTAGGTCCCGGGCAGCCAGAAATGCAGCGGAACGAGCGCGGCCTTGACCAGGAACACGACGAGCAGGAGCGCCACACCGGTGCGCAGCAGGCCCAGCTGGTCCGGGCCGACGGCGCCGACCTTCACCGCCAGATCGGCCATGTTGAGCGTGCCGGTGACGGCGTAGATGGTGCCCACGGCGAACAGGAACAGGGTCGAGGCGACGAGGTTGACGGTCACGTACTTGAAGCCGGTGACCAACCGGACCGCCCCGGCACCGTGTAGGAACAGCCCGTAGGAGGCGATCAGGAGAACCTCGAAGAAGACGAACAGATTGAAGACGTCGCCGGTGAGGAAGGCGCCGTTCACGCCCATGAGCTGGAACTGGAAGAGCGCGTGGAAATGTCGCCCCTCGCGGTCCCAGCCGGCGGCGGCGTAGAGCACGACCGCCACCGCCAGGATCTGGGTCAAGACCAGCACGAGGGCCGAGAGCCGGTCGAGCACCAGCACGATCCCGAACGGGGCGGGCCAGTTGCCGAGGAAATAGGCGCGCGGCTGCCCGTCCTGGGCCCAGAGGAACAGCCCGACGGCGACAGCCAGGAGCAACACGGTGCCGGCGATCGAGAGCGTGCGCTGGAGAACCAGATCGAAGCGCGCCGCCAGTACGATGAACGAGGCGAGCAGCGCCGGGAGCACCACCGGAACGATGATCGCGTGGCTCATCGCGGCCGCCCTGCGCGCGGCTCGTGGCCGTCGACATGGTCGCTGCCGGCCTCGAGGAAGCCGCGCAGCGCCAGCACCACGACGAGCGCGCTCATCCCGAAGGAGATGACGATCGCGGTCAACACCAGGGCCTGGGGCAAGGGATCGGTGTAGGCCTCGGCCGGTGGGTCGAGGATCGGCGGCCGGCCGACCACCAGGCGGCCGGTGGCGAACAGGAACAGGTTGACCGCGTAGGAGAGGAAGGCGAGGCCGAGCACCACCGGGAAGGTTCGCCCGCGCAAACACAAGTAGACCCCGACGGCGGTCAACACACCTACGCCGCTCGCCACCAGGACCTCCATCTCACGCCTCCCCGGCGGCGCGTGCCGGCACGGGACTCTCGGTGGGCCGGGCACCCGCCGGGGCCGGCTCGGGGACCGAGTCCATCGCGGTGATCGGCCCCGTGGGCGGCTCGGCGCGGGCGCTGACGCGGGCGAGGTTGGCGAGCACGAGCATGACCACGCCCACCACGGTGGAGAACACGCCGAGGTCGAAGAGCATGGCGGTGGCGAGCTCGACCTCGCCCACGAGCGGCAGGTGCACGTGGCCGTAGGTGCTGGTGAGGAAGGGATACCCGAAGATCCACGAGCCCACGCCCGTGGCGGTGGCGACCAACACGCCGAAACCCACGAGGGCGTGGTAGTCGATGCGGGTGCGGGCCCGCGCCCAGGCCCAGCCCGAGGCCATGTACTGGACGATCAGCGCCACGCCCACCACCAGCCCGGCGATGAAACCACCTCCGGGCTGATTGTGACCGCGCAGGAAGATGTAGACGCCCACCATGAGCGCGAGGGGCAGCATGATCCGCGTCGCCACGACCAGCATCATGGGATGGCGGTCGGCGGCCTCGGGCCCGTGCGACCAGCTCCGCAGTCGCTCGGCCGCGGCGCCGCGGAAGGTGCTGTCGAGGATCGCGAAGATGGCGAGCGCGGCGATGCCGAGGACGATGATCTCACCCAACGTGTCGTAACCGCGGAAGTCGACCAGGATCACGTTGACGACGTTGGTGCCGCCACCGCCGGGCTTGGACTCGGCCAAGTGATAGCCGGAGATCGAAGGCAGCGCGAAATCCGAGGTCAAAATCGCGAACAAGAGCACCGTGACGGCGAGGCCGGACACGGCGGCGATCGCCACGTCCCGCCCGCGGCGCGCCGCTCCGGATTCGCGCGGGCTCTCGGCCGGCAGATAGTTCAAGGCCAAGAGCATCAACACGGTGGTCACGATCTCCACCGACAGCTGGGTCAAGGCGAGGTCGGGCGCGGAGAACCACACGAAGGTCAACGAGACCACGAGGCCCACCACGCTGGTCACGATCAGGGCCAAGAGACGCCGATGGTGGAAGGCCGCCACGGCCAACCCACCGGCGACCGCGGCCAGCCACAGCACGGGAGCCAGAGGCGCCATGGACAGCCGCGGCCGATCACCGGCGCCGATCGCACCCCAGCCGGTGGCGAGACCGACCACCAGGATCGCCGCTGTGGCCCAGGCGACCATGCGCTGCAAGCGCTCGTCGTGGATCGCCTCGTTGGCCCGCCGGGCGCCGCGGCCGATGGCCTCGACGAGCGCCTCGAACATCGCCTTGGCCTCCGGCCGTGGGAGCGCCTCGCGCAGCCGGACCAGCGGTGTGAAGGCCGCCAGGAGCACCAGCCCCGCGAGCAAGGCGATGGCGCTCGCGACCAGCGCCGGGGTGACCCCGTGCCACAGCTCGAGCGGCTTCACCGGTGCCGTGCCCGCCGTCACCGCTCCGGCGGCCAGGCGCACGAGCGGCCCCGCCACCGGCTCGGCCAGGATGCCGATCACCACGACCCAGCCGACCAGGAAGGCCACCGGCAGCCACATCCCGGCCGGTGGATCGTGCGGCGTGTGCGGATAGTCGTCGCGCACCGGCCCCAAGAAGACGTGGACCACGTAGCGAAAGGAGTAGGCGACCGAGAAGGTGGCGGCGAGCACGGCCGTGGCGGCGAACAGCGGGCCGGTGCCGGCCCACTCGGTGTGCAGCGCCTCCTCCAGCATGAGCTCCTTGGAGAGGAAGCCGTTGAAGGGTGGGATCCCGGCCATCGACAAGGAGGCCAGGATCGCGAGCGTGCCGGTGATCGGCATGAGCTTCAGGAGACCCCCCAGGCGCTTGGCGTCGCGGGTGTGGGTCTCGTGGTCGACGATCCCGGCGGTCATGAAGAGTGCCGCCTTGAAGGTCGCGTGATTGAGGACGTGGAACACGGCGGCGAGCGCGCCGGCGCCGGTGCCCAGCCCCAACAGCATGGTCACGAGCCCCAGATGGCTCACCGTCGAGAAGGCCAGGAGCGCCTTCAGATCGTCCTTGAAGATCGCGATCCAGGCGGCGATCAGCATGGTGAGGAGGCCGGTGCCGGCGACGATCGTGAACCAGGCCTCGGTGCCCGCGAGCACGGGCCACAGCCGGCCCAACAAGAACAGCCCGGCCTTCACCATGGTGGCCGAGTGCAGATAGGCCGAGACCGGGGTGGGGGCCGCCATGGCGTGCGGCAGCCAGAAATGGAAGGGGAACTGGGCCGACTTGGTGAAGGCACCCAGGAGCACGAGCACGAGGATCGGCACGTAGAGCGCCGAGCTCTTGACGAGTTCGCCGCGCTCCAGGATCGCCGTGAGCGCGTAGGAGCCGGTGACCTGGGCCAGCAGCAACAGGCCGGCCAGTAGCGCCAGGCCACCGGCGCCGGTCACGACGAGGGCCATGCGCGCTCCCTGCCGGCCCTCGGGCAGATGGCGCCAATAGCCGATCAACAGGAACGAGGAGAGACTCGTGAGCTCCCAGAAGACCACGAGCAGGAGCACGTTGTCGGCGAGCACGATGCCGACCATCGCGCCCTGGAAGAGGAGCAGGAAGGCGTAGAACCTTCCCATCGGATCCTCGCGCGAGAGGTAGAAGCGCGCGTAGGCGATGATCAGGAGGCCGATGACGAGGATCAGCAAGGCGAAGAAGAAGCCGAAGCCGTCGAGGAAGAAGCTCGCCTCGAGGCCGGCCTGCGGCAGCCAGGGGACGCCGGCGCGCACCACCTCGCCGCGGAACACGGCGGGCGCCTCGACCAGGAGCAGCGCCAGGGAGAGCAGGGTGATCGAGCCGGTCACGAGCGCGCAGACGTTGCGCCCCGAGCGGATCACGAGCGGCGGCAGGACCGCGCCCAGGAACGGCAGGAGAGCAACGAGCGGCAAATTCATCGATCGTGGGTCGCCGATCCGGGTTGCGCAGGTGGGAACCCCGTGAATGGAAGGCCGTGGCAGCCCCTCCCCGCCCCCGAGTAGGCAGAGCGCGGCCGCGGGTCAACGCGGCAGCGCGCTCCGTGCCCCGAAGGCGAGCTCAAAAGCCCAAAACGAGCCCGTCCTTGCGGGGATCGCTACCGCCCACGAGCACCCCGCGCTTGCGGTCGATCAGGATCGCCTGGGCGCCGCCCAGGGGGCCCTCCGGCTCGAGGATGGCGTGGCCACGGGCCTGCAGTCCGGCGCGCGCCGCGGCCGGCACCCGCCGCTCGACCTCCATGTCGACCGGATAGGCCGAGACCCGCGGCAGCTCGACGGCCGCCTGCACGTCGAGCCCGTGGTCGACGATCGCCGAGAGCAGCTGGGCCTGGCCCATGGGTTGGAAATGCCCGCCCATGACGCCGAAGGAGAGCCAAGCCTCGCCGCCCTTGAAGGCCATGGCCGGAATGATCGTGTGCATCGGCCGCTTGCCCGGGCCGAGCGCGTTGGGATGCCGGGGATCGAGCCGGAAGGACTTGCCGCGATTGTGGAACAGCACGCCGGTGTCGGGACAGCACAGGCCCGAGCCGAACGGCTCGAAGAGCGAGTTGATGAGCGAGACGGCGTCGAGATCGCGATCGACGACCGTGAGGTAGGTCGTGTCCTTGTGCGGCTCCAGGAGCGGCGGTGGCAGCTCGGGGAGCGCCCGCTCGGGGTGGATCAGTTCGCGAAGCCGCGCGGCATAGGCCTTGTCGAGCAGCCGGTCGACCGGGACCGGCACGGCCGCCGGGTCGGCGAGCAGCGCGTCGCGGTCGCGAAAGGCGAACTTGCTCGCCTCGGCGAACAGGTGCAGCCGCTCGGCCCCCAACAGCTCCGTGCCCCCCAACGACCATCCTTCGAGGATGTTGAGGATCAAGAGGGTGACGGCGCCCTGGCCGTTGGGCGGGCATTCGTAGACCCGCACGTCACGATAGGCGGTGTGGATCGGTTCGACGAGCTCGGCGCGCTGGGCGGCGAAGTCGGCCTCGCTGTGGACGCCGCCGAGGCCGCGCAAGGTCGCCACCATCCGCGCGGCGAGTTCGCCCTCGTAGAAGGCCGCCACGCCCTCCTCGGCGATCCGCCGGAGCGTGCGCGCGAGGACCGGAAAGCGCATCACTCGGCCTTCGGACGGCGGCCGGCCACCGGGCAGATAGAAGGTCCGCGCGCCCTCGCTGCGCTCCAGGGTCGAAACCGCGCGCCGCCAGTCGAACGCCACCCGGGGGGTCACGGGAAAGCCCTCCTCGGCCAGCCGGATCGCCGGCTGCAACAGCTCGCCGAGCGGCCGGGTGCCGAACCGCTCGGCCAGGAGCTGCCAAGCACGCAGCGCCCCCGGGACGGTGACGGCGTGCGGGCTGCCGGCGGGGATCGCGGCCAGGCCCTCCGCCCGCAGCCGCTCGACGGTGGCGGCGGCGGGGGCCCGGCCCGAGCCGTTGACCGCCACCACCCCACCCGAGGCCGGTGCGACGAGCGCGAAGCAGTCGCCACCGATCCCGGTCATGGCCGGTTCGACCACCGCCTGCACGGCGACCGCCGCCAGGGCCGCGTCGACGGCGTTGCCGCCGGCGCGCAGCACGTCGAGTGCGGTGAGCGTGGCGAGCGGGGTCGAGGTGGCGGCCATCCCCCGCACGCCGTAGGCGGTCGAATGGCCGAGGAGGTGGAAGTCGCGCATGTCGGTCTCCGCGGGCGGCGACCGCTTCTAGGAGCCTGCGCGGCCCTCGCCAAGGCGGGCGCCCGCCGGGCGGCTCTTCGGGCCGGCTGCGCTCGGTCGCGATGGTAGGTCAGTCGCGATGGTAGGGATGCCCGATCGCGATCGTGTGCGCGCGGTACAGCTGCTCGACCAGGACCAGCCGGGCCAGCTCGTGCGCCAAAGTGAGCCGACCGAGCGCCAGCACGTGCTCGGCCCGCTCGATCACCGCGGGATCGAGGCCCTCGGCCCCGCCGATCGCGAACACGACCCGTCGCCCGGCGTCGCGCCAGCCGACGAGCCGTGCCGCCAGCTCGCGCGAGGTCCACAGCTCGCCCCGCTCGTCGAGCGCGACCAGCAGATCGCCGGGAGCCAGCCGGGCGAGCAACGCCCGCCCCTCCTCGCGCTTGCGCCGAGCCGGATCGCCGCTGGCCGGCTCGATCTCGACGAGCTCGAGCGACCAGGGAATCCGCTTGCGGTAGCGCTCGATCAGGGTCCCGAGCGCCGGGTCGCGCAGGCGGCCCACGGCCAGCACGAGGCCGCGCACGGCGCCTCAGCCGGCCGCGGCGCGGCTCGGTGGGACCAACGACCAGAGCTTCTCGATGTCGTAGAACGCGCGGGTCTCGGCGCGGAACAGGTGGACGATCACGTCGCCGGCGTCGATCAGGATCCAATTGGCCTGCGGATCACCCAGCCCCTCCGCCGAGACCGAGCGATGGCCGGCCTCCTCCAGGCGGGCGATCAGCTTTTCGGCCATCGAGGTGATGTGCCGGCTCGAGGTTCCGGTCGCGACCACCATCCAATCGGCGATCTGGGTCTTGCCCGCGAGCGGGATGACCACCGGATCGAGGGCCTTGTCGTCTTCGAGAGAGCGGTTGACCAAGGCCAGAAGCTCGTCGCTCGACAGAGCGGGGCGGGCCTCGCCATCCGCGGGTTCGGGCTCGTCGATCGCTCGTCCTCCGTTCGGACCCGACGGGCCACTCATCGGCGCGGCCAGACCCCCGCCCGGCGAATGGCCGTGCTCGAGGCCGGGTGCGGCCGCACCGCGAGGTGGACCCAGGCGGGCGGCGGCCGATCGGCGAGCTCGTGCGCCCGAGTGGGATCGATGCGGGCGGCGGCGAACCGCCGGGCGGCCGGACCTACCAAGGCCACCCGAGAATAGGGGGCCCGATCGATCACCGCAACCGGCACCCGGGCGAGGATCTCCGTCCAGTGACGCCAGCGGGGCAGCTGGGCCAGATTGTCGGCGCCCAGCAGCAGCACGAATCGGTAGCCGGGCCAGCGCCCGATGCGGCGCAGCAGATCGACCGTGTAGACGGTCCCGAAACGCCGCTCGAGATCGAGCACCCGGATGCGCGGATGGCGCGCCGCCGCCAGGGCGGAGGCGAAGCGGTCGTCGTAAGGCGCCATGTCCGTCCGCGGTTTCAGCGGGTTCTGTGGGCTCACGAGCCACCAGACCCGATCGAGGCCCAGCCGCTCCAGGGCCACCACGCTCACGTAGAGATGGCCCTCGTGGGCCGGGTTGAACGACCCGCCGAGCAGCCCCACCCGCAAGGGTCGTCCCGCGACCACCGGCTCCGCGTCCGGCTCCAGCGACAGCCAGAGCCGCACCCGCCGCCGCAGACCGCCGGTCGGGTCGTCGGACAACGGCGGTGGGGTGGTCATCCCGGGCGGCACTGGCCGCTGCCGCGGACCACGTATTTGTAGGTCGTGAGCTGCTCGACCCCGACCGGGCCGCGGGCGTGCAGCCGGCCGGTGGCGATGCCGATCTCGGCCCCCATCCCGAACTCGCCACCGTCGGCGAACTGGGTGCTCGCATTGTGCAGCACGATGGCGCTGTCGACCCGGGCGAGGAAAGTCTCCGCGGCATCCCGGTCCTGGGCGATGATGGCGTCGGTGTGATGCGAGCCCCAGCGCTCGATGTGGGCGATCGCTTCCTCGAGCCCGCTCACCACCTTCACCGCCAGGATCGCATCGAGATATTCGGTGGCCCAGTCCGCCTCGCTCGCCGGCTTCGCCCGCGGCTCCAGCGCGCAGGTCTCGGGACAACCGCGGATCTCGCATCCCCCGGCGATCAAGGCGTCGAGCACGGGTGGCAAGAGGCGCGAGGCGGCGGCGCGGTCGCACAGGAGGGTCTCGGTGGCCCCGCAGATTCCGGTGCGGCGCAGTTTGGCGTTCACGGTCACCGCCACCGCCATCTCGGGATCGGCGCTCTCGTGCAGATAGGTGTGACAGTTGCCCTCGAGATGGGCCAGCACGGGAATACGGCTCTCGGCGTAGACCCGCTCGATCAAGGACTTACCGCCGCGCGGCACGATCACGTCGACATGTTCGCTCATCCGCAACAGATGGCCCACGGCGGCGCGATCGGTGGTGGGCACCGCCTGGATGGCGGCCGGTGGCAGGCCCGCGGCCTCGAGCCCGGCGTGCAGGCAGGCCAGGATCGCTCCGCTCGAGCGGAAGCTCTCGCTGCCGGCGCGCAGGATCGCGGCGTTGCCGGCCTTGAGACACAGGCCGCCGGCGTCGGCGGTGACGTTGGGCCGGCTCTCGTAGATGATCCCGATCACGCCGAGCGGCACGCGCACGCGGGCGATGTCGAGGCCGTTGGGCCGGGTCCAGCGAGCGAGCTCGGTGCCCACGGGATCGGGAAGATCGGCGATCTCCTCGAGCCCGCGGGCCATCGCCTCCACCCGCTTGGCATCGAGCAGCAACCGATCGAGCATCGCACCCGACAGGCCGCGGGCGCGGGCCTCGGTCAGATCGGCGGCGTTGGCCTCGAGGATCGCCTGGGCCCGCTCGCGGATGGTGGCCGCCGCCGTGCGCAACGCGCGGTCCTTGCGCTCGCGCGGCACGGTCGCGAGCGTCCGCGCCGCCGCCCGCGCAGCACGGCCCAGATCCTCCATCCGCTCGCCGAGATCGTCGCGCAGCCGGGTCGCCATCCCCAACCTCCAC
>FWPV01002761.1_pt1 | contig 41773 bp, 35 predicted proteins | sample 2228371 | NCBI WGS metagenome assembly FWPV01 (sample SAMEA103939776, study PRJEB20133) | metagenome
TGTGGTCGGCGTAGCGGTGCGAGTCTGTGTTCGAGTGGGCGTGCGTGTGGGCGTGAGGGTACGCGTGGGCGTGCGTGTGGTCGTCAGAGTGCGCGTGGGCGTTCGGGTATGCGTCGGTGTGGGCGTTGGCAACTCGGGCAGTCTGTGATCGGTTAGGATACATGGGAGGGCCATGCGTTTCTGCGTGCCGGGCACCCACGTGGGCGACGGCCCGGGCGTGTTGGTGGGGCGGCGCGTGCTCGTGCTGGTTGGTGTGGGCGTGCGCGTCGGCGTGTTCGTGCGCGTGGGGGTTCGTGAGGGCGTCAGAGTGCGCGTGGGTGTTCGGGTGCGCGTTGGAGTTTGGGTTGGCGTGCGTGTGAGCGTTCTTGTGGGCGTCGCAGTCGGGGTGGACGTGGCTTGCGCCGCGCATGTGTAGATGCGCACATCGTCTATGAACCACCCGTAGGCGTCGGTGCTGGAGTCTGTGCCGATGCGGAAGCGGAAGCGGACACTCTTGCCCGCGAGTGAGGCCAGGTTCAAGCGGCTGGACATGTAGCCGTTGCTTTCGCTGGTGAAGGCCTGTCGGCCTTTGAGCGGATTGTCTCCGTCGCTTGCGTTGTAGATCGTTCCGTTGTAACCGTTGTTGATGAAGAGAGGGCCCGCGTCGGTCCATGAGGCCCCGCCGTTGGTGCTGTATTCCACGACGCCGCCATCGTACCTGTTGGTGCCGCCGGGGTCTGAATCCTCAAATGCAAAGGCGTGCTTGAAGTGTAGGTAGGGCTGGCTACCGGCGGGCAGGGAGACGCTGGACGTCATCGCCATGTAGAAGTCGGCGCGATTGGGTTGATTGTAGCCCCAGAGGTTGTACTGGCCGCTGGTTGCATAGGTGGCGTCAAAGCCAAACGGGTTACTGGTTTGAGGGTAGTACCAAGTATTGCTGCCGGTGATCGCGCCGGAGGTCCAGCGTCCCGCCGAAGGGTTTTCCATGTCGTCAAACCAGATGGACCCGGGCGACTGGCCCGCGTCGCACAGGGGCGCTTCGGCCGCGGGGCATGAAGGGGGCTGCTGATTCATTTCCACTGCATCGATCGCATTCTTGACCTGCTGGCAGTCGGCGGCTGTGATGCCAGCGGTGCCGATGAGGTTGCTGCATGCCTGGCGCAGGCGGTCATACAGGTCTTGGTAATCGCTGCCGGATGTAAACAGGTTCGCATTGACTTCGTAGAAGATCTTCGCCGCCTTTGCGATGCCAACGCCGGTTACGGTCTTGCCGTTGAACGTCCCGCCGTCCACCATCAGGTACGCGGCCTTGTTGGCGACGCCGCTGTTGGTGTGCACGCCGCCGTTGTCCTGCTCGCCGCAGTAGTAGTGGCTGCTGGTCATCTTGTCAGGGTCGCCTTTGGCGGGCGGATTGCTCATACTGCGTCCCCAGCCGTCGGGCAAGTCCTCGCCCATCAGCCAGCGCATGCTCGCCGCGTCGTTGCCCTTGCCGTTGGTCAGGTCAACGAATTCCCCCCAGATGTCGGAGAAGGCCTCGTTGATGGCACCCGACTGCATGTAGTAGAAGAGATGCGACTCGTAGTCGGTTACGCCGTGCGTCAGTTCGTGGCCCACTACATCATCGGCTGAGGCGTAGCCCTGGCCGTAGACCATCTGCTGGCCATTCCAGAAGGCGTTGGGGTAGGGGCAAGAGCCACCCTGTGGGCAGTACCGGACGGTAGAGACAATCGGCATCCCGGCATTGTTCAGGCTGTCGCGCCCATGGTGGGTCCAATAGAAGTCGTAGGTATCGCCGGCGAAGTCGTGGGCGCTGTCCACCTCGGTGTCTCCAATAGGGCCCTGCCCCTCGCTGCGCCGCAGGACGCCCGGCAGATTGTGGCCGCTCTGGGCATCGTAGGTCTGGCGGTTGCGGGCTGAGTCAACCTGGTTGAAGTGCAGGGCAACCGTTCCCGTGCGGGCGTCCACCAGCACAAGTTCACGGATGGGGAGCAGTTCCCGGGGTTCCACGTCCAACCGCCATACCAGGGTCGTGATGTGCGGCCCAGGAGCGCCGAGGAGCACAGGGTTGTAGAGCCAGAGTTGGGGCTGGGTCGCTGTCAAATCGTCGGGCGATACGTCATGGGAGCGGGCTACAGTTTCCAGGGCGCGGTCGGTGGCTTGCTCCGCCGTGATGGCGGGCGACAGGTTTGCCGCGGGTTTGGGGATTGTCTCGCCACCCACCGACACCACGTTCCCCGCGCTATCCAGTTGGACGATGAGTTCGCCGGCCAAGACGGGCACGCCCTGGTGCGTCTGCTGGAAGCGCACGAAGGCGCGACCCCGTTCGTCCTGCTTGACGCGCGCGATGGTCAACTCCGCGTCGGCGTCCGCGATCCCGAAAAGGGCGCCGTAGGTGCGCAGAAAACCCCGCGCGGCTTCGGCGGGCGAGGCGTCAGGCGCGATGTCCGTAGGCCGGGGGATGGGCTGCGAGGGGTCGGTGCCAAGGAAACGCACCTTGCCGGTGTAGGCATGATACGACACGCGGATCTCGCCGTCTACTGTCTGTTCCAGTTGCGCTAGGAGCGCGCCCTCTTCCGGTAGAGGCGCGGAGACTGTGAATGAGATGGCTGCAGGCCGCGTGGACTGAGGGTTCTGCGCTGAGGTGAGCCAGGTAGGAGCCAGGGCTACCATCATGATGGTTGACATAATGATAAAGCGGACTCGCGCTCGCATGGCGAACCTCCCGGGCGATGCTCCCGCACGAAGCGCCGGAGCAGGCCACGAAATTTGATATGTCAGTGTACCACGGGTAGCGGTAATGAGCAACCCACGTGCAGATGCGTCGCGCGGTGGCGTGTCAAGTCAAATGATAATGTTACCGGGGCACGATGGTTGGGGTGAATCTGTCAATTGATAATGTTACCGAGACGCCGCACGCAGAACGTGTTGCTTGGTGGGATGGGTTTTCACGCGGATGCGCGCATGTTGCCTATTCCGGCGACCTGTGCTATAATGGTGAAAGTGGGAACGAAGCCCACGCCCATCGCTCCGAGAGCGGAGAGTATGATCTGGTTGCCAGAGCCAAGAGGCCACTTTCGGAAACGCGGCAACGTCCGCTCCGCGACAGCGCGGATATGCGGTCGCACGGACTGTGGACCGTTTTGTCATCCCCGCGGGACGTGCTTATCGGGCGATCCCGTCTCCCTGACGAACCTGACACCCACGCAGGCGTACTCGGCTGCGCGGCGTCTTTGTTGAAAGCCGGACCTTGCGAAAACGGCCATCGGCGGACTTGAGAACGTGTCAACGGTGACATATGGAGCATGGAGGCTACCGGCAAGCCCTGACCGAGGGGGCACCCGACCTGGCCTGGTCGGTAGGTCTGTCTTCCCCTTCGCGCGATTGGCGGCCAAGCCGCGCTGTGCTTCTCGCTCGCCGTTTAGCGAGTTTTTTGTTGTGCTAACCTATCCAAAGGAGGCTAGGAGATGCCCGACTCGTTCAGCCAGAAGACCGTTGCCCAGTTTCTGGACGAACTCGCATCGCAAGCGCCGGTGCCCGGCGGTGGAAGCGGCGCGGCCTTGGTGGGAGCTTTGGGCGCCGCGCTGGCGAGTATGGTGTGCAACCTAACGGTTGGCAAGCCCAAGTACGCCGATGTGCAGGATGAAATCCAGGCCCTTCTCGCCCAGACCGAGGCTTTGCGCGCTCGCCTTACCACGCTGATTGACGAAGATATCGCTGTCTATTACAGACTCTCCTCCGCGTACAAAATGCCCAAGGAGACCGAGGAGCAGAAAGCCGCCCGGACGGCCGCGATTCAGGAAATCCTCCGCGACGCGACGAAAGTCCCCATGCAGATCGCCGAGGCATGTGTCCAGGTTCTGCAACTCTGCAAGCCCATCGCCGAGAAGGGGAATGTGGGCGCGGTTTCCGATGCCGGCGTGGCAGCACTTCTGGCGGAGGCAGCGCTAAGGTCGGCGGCCCTCAACGTGCTCATCAACCTGGGCGCGATCAAGGACGCTGACTTTGTGGCTCGCGAGCGCGCGGCGCTGGACGACCTTCTGGCCGGCAAGGCCGCGATGAAAGAGGAAATCTACAACCTCGTGGTTTCCAAATTGTAGGAGGATAGAATGGCCGCATTGATTCTGGACGGAAAGGAACTCGCCAAGGCCCTGAAAGAGGAAGTCGTCGCTGCGGTCTCTGAATTCAAGGCCGCGCACGGGTATGCGCCCTCTGTCGCTATCGTGCGGGCGGGCGAAGACCCGGCCTCGGTCTCCTATGCCAATGCCATCCGCAAGACGTTTGAGGGCGCGGGTATGGGCTTCTCGTTGCACGCCCTGCCGGAGACGGCCTCGCAGGACGAGATCGTGCGCGTCGTCGCCGCCCTGTCGGCGGATCCCAACGTGCACGGCATCATGGTACAGGAGCCCCTGCCCAAGGGCATTGACGAGGCCGTTGTGAAGGAGGCGATTGCTCCCCAGAAAGACGTGGATGGCGTTCATCCGGTCAACACGGGGCGGCTGGCGCAGGTGGCGCCCGCCGGCAGACCGGCGGGTGTGCTGGACTTCTTCGTGCCGGCTACGCCCGCAGGCGGCATGGAGATTCTGAAGCGATACAAGATTGAAATTGCGGGCAAGCACGCCGTGGTGGTAGGTCGCTCCAATATCGTGGGCAAGCCTATGGCGCTTCTGCTCCTGCGCGAAAACGCCACGGTTACCTTGGCGCACTCGCGCACGGCCGACCTCGCCGCCGTATGTCGCCAGGCCGACATCCTGTGCGCGGCGGTGGGCAAGGCCGCGCTCATCAAGGGCGACTGGCTCAAGCCCGGCGCAGTGGTGATTGATTTTGGCGTCAACTTTGTGGATGGCAAGATGGTAGGGGATGTGGACTTTGCGTCCGCCGTGGAGGTCGCGGGTGCCATCACCCCCGTGCCCGGCGGCACCGGCCCGATGACCAACATCATGCTGATGCTCAACGTCCTGCAGGCGGCTCGCTTGCTGGCCCGCTAGACGCCTGCGAGGACTTCTCTGAAATCTTGTGGCAAATCAATCAAATCTCAAGGAGGCAGAGGAAACCCATGGGAAAGCAACTGAATGTAGAACGCAAGAATCCAGTGCCTAGCGACATTGAAATCGCACAGGAAGCACGGCTCCGCCCCATCGTGGAGATCATGGAGGAGATCGGGCTTCTACCCGATGAGGTGGACCTGTACGGGAAGTACAAGGCCAAAGTGCACCTCAGCGTGCTGGAGCGGCTGAAAGATCGGCCCAACGGCAAGTACATTGACGTTACGGCCATCACGCCTACGCCGCTGGGGGAGGGCAAGACCGTAACGACCATCGGGGTGAGCCAGGGCCTTGCGTACCTGGGCAAGAAGGTGTTCACCTGCATCCGCCAGCCCTCGCAGGGTCCCACATTTGGCATCAAAGGCGGCGCTGCGGGTGGTGGTTACAGCCAGGTCGTGCCCATGGAAGACTTCAACCTGCACCTGACGGGCGACATCCACGCAGTTGGCGCGGCTCACAACTTGCTGGCGGCGGCCATTGACAACCGCATTCAGAAGGAATCGCGCTGGAGCACCAACTTCTTGGCCAAAGCACTGTGCCCTGACGACCAGTACACGCCTTCCATGCGCAAGCGCCTGGCGAAACTGGGTATCCAGTCCGAGCGGCCCTCGGATCTTAGCGACGCTGACCGCGAGCGTATGTTCCGCCTGGACATTGACCCCTATTCTCTCCAGTGGCGGCGCGTAGTGGATGTCAGCGACGCGGCCTTGCGGAACATCATCATTGGCCTGGGTACCGTCAACGACGGCCCGCCGCGGGCTACCGGCTACGACATCACGGTCGCGTCCGAAATCATGGCGGCGCTAGCCTTGTGCAGCAGCCTGGCCGACCTCCGCGAGCGCATGGGGCGCATTATCATCGGCACCAGCAAGAAAGGCGATCCCATCACCGCCGAGGATCTGAACGTGGCCGGGGCTATGACCGTGCTCCTTAAGGACGCCATCATGCCCAACTTGCTCCAGACCTTGCAGGGCAGCCCGGCATTCGTGCACTGCGGCCCGTTCGCCAACATTGCTCAGGGCAACAACTCCATCATCGCCGACCGCATCGCGCTCAAATTGGCCGATTATGTCGTAACCGAGAGCGGCTTCGGCGCCGACTGCGGCATGGAGAAGTTCATGGACATCAAGTGCCGTGTCTCCGGCTTGGTGCCCAACTGCGTCGTCATGGTCGCGAGCGTCCGCGCGCTGAAGATGCACGGCGGTGGCCCGGCTGTGGTTCCAGGCAAGCCGCTGGACAGGGCATACAAAGAGGAGAACCTGCAGCTCCTGGAGGCGGGCCTGCCCAATCTCATTCAGCACATTGAGAACGCTCGCAAGTTCGGCGTACCTGTGGTCGTCGCCATCAATAGGTTCGTGACCGACACGGACGCCGAGATCGCGGTTATCAAAGAGGCTGCCGTTGCCGCGGGCGCTGAGGGCGCTTTCGTGAGCGAGGTCTGGGCGAAAGGTGGCGAAGGCGGCGCGGAACTGGCCGAAGCCGTCGTCGCGGCCTGCGAAAAGCCGTCTAATTTCAGGTTCCTGTATCCCGATCACTTCTCCATCAAGGAGAAAATTGAGACCATCGCCCGCGAAATCTATCGGGCCGACGGCGTTACCTATTCGCCCGAAGCGAACGAAAAGATCGAGCTGTTCACCAAACTGGGCTACAGCCACCTGCCCATCTGCATGGCCAAGACGCACCTGTCCTTCTCCCATGATCCGAACCTCAAAGGCGCGCCTCGCGGGTTCGTACTGCCGGTTGTGGACATCCGCGCCAGTATAGGCGCAGGGTTCCTGTACCCCCTGTGTGGCACCATCCGCACCATGCCCGGCCTGCCGACCCGCCCTGCCTTTACGGATGTGGACCTTGATTTGGAGACCGGCCGCGTAGTCGGCCTGTTCTAGCCCGAGGGTTTGCCTGCTGGGTGGGCGCAAGTCCGCCCAGCAGGCCGACTTGTCAATGAGATTTTACAGAATACCGGGCAGAAGGCTCGGGTAGATAAGGCCACACAATCAATTTGTGGCCTGGCACCGAAAAGATTATAATGTGGATGCGCCCAAGTGGGGCATATGTCGGCGGAATATCTGTACCATCTACAACAGAGTGAGGAAAGAGACCTATGGAACACGTTGAGTACAGTGTCCCCAGAATGTGGGCAGACCATCACGTGCCCCTAGTGCGAAGAGCACTGCTGAACATCCCCGGCGTGGAAGATGTCTACGCCAGTTCAGCATGGAAGACCGTCCGCATCACCTACGACCCGTCCCGTGTAACCCCCGACACACTTGAGAAGGCTTTGGCCGAGGCCGGCTACCCCGTTGGCGCCGAATTGGAACTCCCGACGTATCCGGAGCAAACCAAGGACAGTTCCATGTGGTACACGCTGGCGGGGCGCATGACCCAAACCAATCTGGCCGATCTCAAGATGGCGGGCGATCACCGCAAGTACTAGCAGGCGGGACTTACTAGGAGGAAACCCCATGACAGAATTCAAGACCATAGACCCCGCAGCCGTTGAGATGCTCAAGATCGCTGCGGAAGAGAACATCTCCACGGCATTCAGCCGGGCCGAAGAAGTGAAGCCGTGCCCCATCGGCGAGACAGGCGCGTGCTGCAAGATTTGCTTCATGGGCCCGTGCCGACTGGTAGGCAAGACCACGCGCGGTGTTTGCGGCGCTGACGTCCACACCGTGGCCGCCCGCAACTTCGCCCGCATGGTGGCCGGCGGTGCTTCGGCGCACTCGGACCATGGGCGTGACCTCGCCATGACCCTGCTCCACGTGGCCAAGGGCGAGGGCCAGGGCTACCGCATCCGCGACGTGGCGAAACTCCACGCCGTGGCGCGGTACATGGGCATCCCCACCGACGGCCGCACAAAGGAAGAGATCGCACTGGATGTGGCTACGGAAGCCCTTGCCAACTTTGGGCGGCAGACGGGGCAGGTTACCTACGTAACTCGCGCTACCAAGAAGCGGCAGGAGATTTGGAAGAAACTCGGCATCGTCCCGCGGGGCGTGGACCGCGAGGTGGTAGAAACGCTGCACCGCACCCACGAGGGTGTGGACCTGGACCCCGAGAACATCCTGCGCCATGCCTTGCGCACCTCGCTGGCGGACGGATGGGGTGGGTCCATGCTTGCGACGGACCTGGGCGACATCCTGTTTGGCACGCCCGCACCGATCAGCACCGAGATCAACCTGGGCGTGCTGAAGGAAGACCAGGTGAACATCATTGTCCACGGCCATGAGCCAACCCTATCCGAGATGATCGTCGCCGCGGCTCAAGACCCTGAACTGATTGCCTATGCCAAGACCAAAGGGGCCAATGGCATCAATCTGGCGGGCATCTGCTGCACGGGGAATGAAATCCTCATGCGGCACGGCATCTCGCCCGCGGGCAACTTCCTGCATCAGGAGTTGGCCATCATCACGGGCGCGGTGGAGGCCATGATCGTAGACGTCCAGTGCATCATGCAGGCGCTGGCGTCGCTGGCCGAGAACTATCACACCAAACTCATCACCACGTCGCCCAAGGCCAAGATCCCCGGCGCCACGCACATTGAGTTTGACGAGAATCGCGCCTTGGATTCGGCGAAAGAAATCGTCCGCGCGGCGATTGACAACTACCCGAACCGAGGCAGGACGCGCATCCCGCCCATCAAGAACCGATTGGTGGCCGGATTCTCCCACGAATATCTCAACTACATGCAGGGCGGCATCTACCGCGGCTCGTTCCGCCCGCTGAACGATGCCATCGTGCAGGGGCGCATCCGTGGAGCGGCGGGCGTAGTCGGTTGTAACAATGCCCGCGTTCCGCAGGATGAGGGGATTTACAACTTGGTCAAGGAGTTCGTCGCCAACGACGTGCTGGTTGTGGTAACGGGTTGCGCGGCGACCGGCTCGGCCAAGTACGGCCTTCTGTCGCCCGAGGTCTGGGCTGCCACCGGCAAGGGTCTGCGTGAGGTGTGCGAGGCCGTCGGCGTGCCGCCGGTGTTGCACCTCGGCTCGTGCGTGGACAACTCGCGCATCTTGACCGTGCTCACGCAGATGGCCACGGAGGGCGGCCTGGGCGAGGATATTGACGATCTGCCGGCCGTCGGCATCTGCCCCGAGTACATGTGCGAGAAGGCCATCGCCATCGGGACGTACTTCGTGGCGTCGGGGGCCTATGTGCTCTTCGGCGTCCATTCGCCCGTTTCCGCCAGCGATGTGGTTACCCGCCTCATCAGCGAGGGCTGGGAATCGCAGGTGGGCGGCAAACTGGAGTTCGAGCCCGACTGGCGCAAGATTCTGGAGAAATCGTTGGCCCACATTGACAAGAAGCGCGAGAAACTGGGTCTTGTCCCGTGGGATCCGAATCGGTTCGGCAAGAGTGGCGATGCGGTCATGATGGAATACCTCAAGACCGTGGCCGTCTCCAAGTAGCGACCGATAAGACCTGCACCCTTCAAGGAGGAATCGCATGTCCAGATATATAGCCACACGAGCCATCCGCGGGGCCACGGCTCTGGTCTATGAAGCGGAGCAACTGCTCAACAAGGCGCTCAAGGAACTTGGGCCGGACACGCCCGTGCAGTTCACCAACACCGCCTACTACTTGCCCGTGATCCTGGGCCTGACAGGGATTGAGGTGGCCAAACTCGGGGATATGCCCAAGGTCCTGGAGCGAGCCAAGGCGTTACTCCACCCGATTCCCAAAGACAATGTCTGGCTGCCTTACCTGGGCGAGACGTTGGACTCGGGCATCGCGACCCTGTTCGCCGCGGAACTCATTGAGGGCATCCGCTTTGCCTACGGCGAGCAGCCCGAGAAGATCACCTGGGGCGGCAGACTGGGCAAGGGCGGCAGTTTTACGTCGCCCGAATTTGAGGGCGAGGGCAACGGCGGTACGCTCAATGGCCCCATTGACGACATCCAACTGCGCGCTTGGGGCATCCAACTGGTGGACGGCCGTATGCCCGGCTTCGCCGCCATTGTGGGCTGTGCCAAGTCCAACGAGGTGGCGGTGGAGATCGTCCGCCAGTTGCAGCAGCGGAACATCCTGGTGTTCCTCAGCGGCAATGTCAACGGGCGCAGCATCATCCACCAGTTGATGGAAGAGGGCGTGGAACTGGGGTACGATACCTATACCGTGCCCTTCGGCACCGACACCCTCTCGGCCATATATGCCCTTGGGTTCGCCACTCGCTCGGCGCTGACGTTCGGCGGCATGAAGGGCGGCATGGCTCGCGACATCCTGCTGTACAACAAGTACCGCGTCTTCGCCTTCGTGCTGGCACTGGGCGAGGTGGACGACCTGAAGTACGCGGCGGCGGCGGGTGCCATCAACTACGGGTTCCCCGTCATCGCTGACACGGTCATCCCGCAGATTCTGCCGACCGGAATCACGTCCTACGAGCATGTTATCTCCATGCCGTTTGACGATATTCCGGGCGAGAATGACCTGGAACGCGCCAAGCGCCTGGTGCAGCGGTGTATTGAAGTGCGCGGCGTGAAGATCAAGGTTACGGAAGTGCCCATCCCGGTGCCCTATGGCTCGGCGTTTGAGGGCGAGCGTGTTCGCCGCGAGGATATGCGCATTGAGTTCGGCGGCAAGAAGACCCGCTGCTTTGAGTATCTGCGCATGGCCGACTTTGATGCCGTGGAGGACGGGAAGGTAACCGTCGTCGGCCCGGGCATTGACACCGTGCCCGTTGGCGGCGCCATGGACATGGGCATCGTGGTGGAAGTGGCGGGCCGCAAGATGCAGGAGGACTTTGAGCCGGTCCTGGAGCGCCAGATTCACTACTTCATCAACGGTGCGTCGGGCATCCAGCACATCGGCCAGCGCGATATTGCCTGGATTCGCATCAGCAAGGCCGCGGCTGAGAAGGGCTTCAACTTGGAGCACTTTGGCAAGATTCTCGTCGCCCGCTTCCACGCCGACTTTGGCGCCATCGTGGACAAGATTCAGGTAACCATCTACACCGATCCCAAGAAGATAGAGGAGTGGCTTGCCAAAGCCCGCGAGGCCTACAACTACCGCAACCAGCGCCTCGCCGATATGACCGACGAGTCGGTGGAGGAATTCTACTCCTGCACGCTGTGCCAGAGTTTCGCGCCGAACCACGTGTGCGTGGTCTCGCCGGAGCGGCTCGGGCTGTGCGGGGCGTACAACTGGTTGGACTGCAAGGCTTCGTACCAGATCAACCCCACCGGTCCCAACCAGCCCATTCCCAAGGGCAAGTGCCTGGACCCGGTGAAGGGGTACTTTGACAAGGTCAACGAATTCGTCCAGAGCGCCTCGCACGGGGCGGTGCAGCAAGTTGCCATGTACTCTATTATGGAGAACCCCATGACGGCCTGCGGTTGTTTTGAGGCCATCATGATGGTGGTGCCAGAGGCCAACGGGTTCATGGTGGTCTCGCGCGAGGACCCCAGCATGACGCCGGCAGGCATGACCTTCTCCACGCTGGCAGGCGTTGCCGGTGGCGGTCTTCAAACACCCGGCGTCATGGGCGTCGGCAAGTACTTCCTGGTGAGCCGCAAATTCATCGCCGCCGATGGTGGCCTGAAACGCATCGTCTGGATGTCGTCGATCCTGAAAGAGACCATGGCCGAGGAACTCAAGGCGGCTGCGGCCCGCGAGGGCGATCCGGACCTGCTGGACAAGATCGCAGACGAGCGCGTGGCCACGACTGTGGACGAAATGCTGCCCTTCCTAGAGGAGAAAGGGCACCCGGCGCTCACCATGCCGCCGCTGTTCTAGATTTCAAAGCGGTCAGCCGTCTCAGGGGTCGGCTGCATAGTGCACGTCGCCGGCAAAATGACGGCTGGCCGCTGTAACCGGCGTGTCGCGGAAGACCGCCTCGCGCCAGGCCTGGGTTGCGTCGTGTTTGACGGACGGCGTTCCCCAGGCTATCCTTGTGCAGGCATGAGTCTTGTTTTCCTATGAGGAGGCCGTATTTGTCCGACGTGCGTTACGTTCGCGATGTGATGAGCCGCGGCGTGATCACGTGTGCCCCAGATACGCCATTGACGGAAGTTGCCTCGCTGATGGCGCGCGATCGGGCCGGCGCTGTGGCCGTCGTGAATCGGGATGGGGAACTGGTTGGCATTATCTCACGGACCGATATGGTGCGTGCGTACCTGAAGCCCTATGCCAACCTGCGAGCCGAGGACATCATGACGACCCAGGTTGCCACGATCATCCCCGATATACCTGTGCGCGCAGCGGTTCAGATCATGCTGGATCGCGGCGTGCACCAACTGATCATTTTGCACGCGCGGCCAGGGCCTCAGCGGCCTGTGGGAATCCTCACCATGGAGGATATCGTCAAAGAAATGGTCAATCTGCCAGATTCACAGAAAGGAGAGTAGAATCCATGCCAGTTACCGTGGAAATACCGCTGGAGAAATGGACCGGCCGGGTCCGAGAGGTAACCTTGGGTGCCACCCGCGATCAGAAGGGCACTCGTGCCAAAACCGTAACGGTGGGAGGCGAGACGACGCTGCCGTTCTTGCACTTTGAGGGCAGCATTCCGCACCCGCCGGCTATCGCCATTGAGATTCAGGACTCGTATCCTAACGATTGGTCTCCCGTGTTGTTGAATGCCTGGGGTGATACCCTTAAGGATCCCGCCGAATGGGCGAAGAAGGCAGAGGCCTTGGGCGCGGACCTCATTATGCTTCGCCTGCGCGGCGTCAACGGCGAGGGGAGCGAGACTACGGCCGCTCAGGCGGCGGCAGTGGTGAGGGCTGTCCTGCAGGCCACGGGCCTGCCGCTGATCGTGCGCGGGCCTGGTCAGGCAGAGAAAGACAATGAATTGCTGGTCGCCGTGGCCGAGGCAGCGTCGGGTGAACGCCTGGCGCTGGGCCTGTGCGAGGACAAGAATTACCGCACCATTGTGGCGGCCGCTTTGGCTCACGGGCATCTGGTGATCGCGTCTAGCCCGATTGACGTGAACCTGGCCAAGCAGTTGAACATCCTGATCAGCGACATGCAACTGGAACCCGACCGCATCCTGATGGATCCTACGACCGGTGCGCTGGGCTATGGCTTGGAGTACACCTACTCGGTCATGGAGCGTTTGCGCATCGCCGCACTCACCGGCGATAGCATGACGCAAATGCCCATGATCTGCTTCACCGGTGAGGAATCGTGGCGACAGAAAGAGTCCAAGGTGGGCGAGGGCGTTCCTGCCGCCTGGGGCGATTGGAAGCGGCGTGGTATTCTGTGGGAGGCCGTAACGGCCGGGGCGCTGCTGCAAGCCGGAGCGGACATCGTAACCCTGCGCCATCCGGATTCGGTTCCTATCGTCCGCAAGGCCATTGAGCAACTGATGGCCCATTAGCGGCGAAGCGGTGGTTCACCGGCGGCGAGGTGCGGCGTGAATGCGCAGGTAGACTGGCTAACAGCGGGCGCGGGGCTGGTTCTGCTGGTGATCAGCGTTCTGAGCGCGTTCCACCCCAACCTGGTGTGGGGCGACCCGACGCCACTACGCCTGCCGCCGGAGAGATTGTACCGCCTGTACCGCCGCCGGCAGATCGGAACCGTCGTCTTCTTTGTCGCCGGCGCGGCCCTGTCGATTCTCAGCGTAAGATAGGAGAGTTTCCATAACGAGGAGGACAAGATGCCACTGAGCGGACTTGAGATCTACAAACTGCTCCCGAAGACCAATTGCAAGGAATGCGGATTCCCCACGTGCCTTGCCTTTGCCATGAAACTTGCGGCCAAACAGGCCGATCTTTCCGCGTGCCCCTACGTGTCCGAAGAGGCCAAGCAGGCCCTGGAAGCCGCGTCGGCCCCGCCAATCCGCCTGGTAACCGTCGGCGGCGCAGATCACAAGGTGGAAGTCGGCAACGAGACGGTGCTGTTCCGCCACGAGAAGACTTTCTTCCACCAGCCGGGTGTGTTCGTGCGTTTGCCCGATAGCCTGCCTGCTGCGGAATTGGAGGCCAAGGTCGCCGAAATCGTCGCCTTCAAGACCGAGCGCGTAGGTGTGGAACTGTTCGTGGACGGCATCGCGATTCAGGATGTTTCAGGTAGCCCCGATACCTTCGCGCAGGCCGTGGCCGCGGTGCGCGCCAAGACCAAGCGGCCCTTGGTGCTCCTCTCGGACAATCCGGCGGCCATCGCGGCCGGGTTGGCCAAGGAGGGCGGGCTTTCGCCGTTGGTTGGCCCCGCTACGGTTCAGAACTGGCAGGATATGGTCAAGGCGGCCAAGGCGGCCAACGCTTCTATCCTCGTCCGTGCCGATGGCGACCTCAGTGCTCTGGCCAGCCTGGCCGAAGATGTGAAGGCAGCGGGCGTAGAGAATATCGTTCTGGATCCGGGCGCTCGCACCCTCGGTGGCAATTTGGCTCTGTTCACGCAGTTGCGCCGCCTGGCGCTGAAGAAGAACTTCCGTCCCCTGGGGTACCCGCTGGCGGCCTTCCCGGGCGAAGGGGCCGATTCTTTTGAGAGCGAAGTGGTGGCTGCGGCTCAAGCCATCGCGAAATATGGTGGCATCGTGATTCTGGATCACTTTGATCCCGCAGCCATGTATATCCTGCTGACCCTACGATTGAACATCTTCACCGACCCGCAGAAGCCGATCCAGGTGAGCCCTGGCGTGTACGAGTTCAACGCGCCGAAGCCCGAGTCGCCGCTGCTGGTTACCACGAACTTCTCGCTGACGTACTTCAGCGTGGCGGGCGAGGTGGAGGCGAGTGGCCTGCCGGCTTGGGTGCTCATCACCGACGCCGAGGGCATGTCGGTTCTGACGGCCTGGGCCGCAGGCAAGTTTGACGCCGAGCGCATTGCCAAGGCGGTCAAAGCGTTCAACGTGCCCGACAAGATCAACCACAAGAAGATCGTGATCCCCGGCTTGGTTGCCACCATTTCGGGTGAGTTGGAAGAAGAACTGCCTGGGTGGGATGTGCGCGTGGGGCCTCGCGAAGCCGTGGACATACCAGCCTACCTCAAGAACGTCTGGAAATAGTGTTCCTGCAGGGATGGCCCCCCAGATTTTTATGCGGGGGGCCAGCCCTGTAGCGGGATTGGGTCATGGCGGAGAATTCAGTTACCGTAATCTTTCAGCCATCGGGCGTCGTTGCCCAAGCCCATTTGGGCGATCTTCTGTCTGACGTAGCCATTGCTGCGGGGGTTTCTGTCAGCTTGCCCTGCGGCGGCCAGGGCCGATGCGGCCGCTGCAAGGTTGTTATCACCCAGGGCCAAGTCGAGCGCAAGGCGACGGGGCGGCTGACCGCGACCGAGATGGAGCAGGGGTACGCCCTGGCTTGCCAGACGCGCATCCTGGGCGACTTGGAGGTTTTCGTCCCGCCCATTGAGGAGATCATCGTTCACAAACTACCTACGGAGAGAGGGGCTGAGCGGGCTTACGAACTGCCGGAAACGTGCGACTGGGCGGCCAAGCCCACGCTGCGCAAGGTGCATCTCAGGATTGAGCCTCCGAGCCTGCTGGACAACACGACCGACTTTGAGCGCGTGTCCCGCGAACTGGCCCGGCAGTACGACATCCGCAACCTTACAGTGGCTCTGCCCACGCTCCGCAAACTGGCGCGTGCTCTGCGAGATGCGAATTGGGATGTTACACTCACGCTGGAGATGAGCACGTGGACAAATCCCGACGGGCCGCCGCGCCTGCTGGATGTGGCTCCTGGTAACCAGACGCAAACCCTGTATGGCATCGCCGTGGATATCGGCACTACGTCCAACGTCGTGTACCTTGTGGATATGATTTCGGGCCGGGTGGTGGACACCGCATCGGCGTATAATCTGCAAATCTCCTGCGGCGAGGATGTGATCTCCCGCATCATCTACGCCAAGAAACCCGGTGGCCTGGAGCATCTCCAGCGGCTAGTGGTGCAGACGATCAACGGCCTCATAGAGGAACTCTGTGCCCGGAACAATATCTCCAGCGGCGAGATTCACAAGATGACGGTGGCCGGGAATACGACCATGACGCATCTGTTCCTGGGCCTGGACCCTGAGGCCATCCGCCTGGAGCCGTACATCCCCACCATCACCCATCCTTCTCCCGTAAGGGCGCACGAACTGGGCATTCACATCAACCCCGATGCTACGGTGGACTGCCTGCCCGGCGTAGGGGCCTACGTGGGTGGCGACATCACCGCAGGGGTGTTGAGTTCCAAACTGTACACCACCGACAAACTCAGCCTGTTCATAGACGTGGGTACCAACGGGGAGATCGTCCTAGGCAATGCCGACTGGCTCATCTCCTGCGCGTGCTCGGCGGGGCCGGCGTTTGAAGGTGCGGGCGTGCAGTCGGGCATGCGGGCCACCGTGGGTGCCATTGAGGAGGTGTGGATCAGCGCCAAGACCTATGAGCCCACCTACCGCACTATCGGCGACGCGCCACCCGAAGGCATCTGCGGCTCCGGCATGATCTCCCTGCTGGCGGAGATGTTCATCTCCGGCGTCATGGACAAGGCGGGCAAACTCAACCGAACTCTAGATACGCCGCGCATTCGCGTGGGCGAGCACGGGCCGGAATACGTAGTGGCCTGGGCCTCGGAGACTCGCGGCAAGAAGAACGATATCGTGATCACCGAAGTGGACATCGCCAACCTGATCCGCGCCAAGGCCGCCATCTACGCGGGGTTCTCGGTGCTCACGCGAAGCGTGGGAATTGAACTGGCCGACGTGGAACAGGTGCTCATCGGCGGCGCCTTCGGTAAGTACATTGACGTGGAGAAGGCCATTCAAATTGGCCTTCTGCCCGATATGCCCTGGGATCGGTTCCACTATCTCGGCAACACCTCGGCGCTGGGCGCCTACGCGGCGTTGCTATGCGCCGATATGCGCGAGGCGATCGTGGAGATCGCCAACAAGATGACCTACTTGGAATTGAGCGCAGACAACACATTTATGGATCAGTTCACGTCGGCCCTGTTCTTGCCTCACACCGACCTGGCGAGTTTTCCCTCGGTGATGCGCTTGCTTCAGAACGTGGGCCGGCAGGCGAAGGAGATATCATAGGCCGCAAGGGAGCGGCGTTCACAGCGGCCCTAAGGCAGTTGGCAATCGCGCAAATGCGCACAACACTACGAGGAGGTGCAGAGATGCTGATCATCGGCGAGAACATCCATATCATTGCGCCCAGGGTCAGAGAGGCGGTCAACAATCGCGACACGGCGTATATCCAGAAGTTGGCGCTGGCGCAGTGGAACGCGGGCGCCCAGGTCATAGACCTCAATATCGGCCCCCAGAAGAAGGCCGGCGTGGAAATCATGGAATGGATCGTAGACGCCGTTCAGGAAGCTATTCCCGATGTGGTGCTCTCGTTGGATACCACCAACGCTGCTGCGATTGAGGCCGGCCTGAAGAAGTGCAAGAATAAGCCGTTTATCAACTCCACGTCCGCCGAAGAGGAGCGCCTCGCGGCCATGGCTCCGCTGGCGGCCAAGTACGGGGCCAACATCATCGCGCTGACGATGACCAAGGCCGGAATTCCCGTGAGCGCCGAGGACCGCTTCAACATCGCCATGGAGATTTTGCTGCCGAAACTGACCGAGGCCGGCGTGCCGGTGGAGAATATCTACTTTGACCCGCTCGTGCTAACGGTGGCAGGATCGCAGGAGTACGTCCCGAACGCGGTGGAGGCCGTTCGGCTGATGAAACTCTGGGATCCGCCGCTCAACACGGTGGTCGGGCTGTCCAATGTCTCCAACCAGGTCTCCCACGAGAACCGCAGTCTCATCAACCGCACATACCTGGTGATGCTGATGGCCGTGGGCCTGGATGCCGCCATCGCCGACCCACTGGACAACGAGTTGATGCGTTTCATGCGCATCGTGGAGAACCGCGACGACAGCACGCCTGTGGGGCGGCTCTTGCTCCATCTGTACGACACCACCCAGGCTATGGAGCCATTTGACCCGTCGGTGGTGGACATGAACGATCCGGAGCAGGTGGCCATCTACAAGACGGTGCGCATCCTGAAGAACGAGGTCATCTTCGCCGACTCGTACCTGAGGATGTGATCTTCTCCCTGATCGTACTTCCCGTTGTCCTGACTTGCGCAGGGCCAGCGGGAACAGAGGGCATGTGCTTGAATCGCCGGCGCGGGGCTTCGGTCCCGCGCCGGGCGCAGGGGCCGATGCGGTTTCACTCTCTGAACGATGACCTGGCGCCGGGTTCGGTTGCCCCTGCGCAATTGGCTATTCCCCTCAAGGGTTTCCAGAGCCCGTTGCGAGCGTCGTCCACCCCTGTATCCGAGGGAGTGGACGTATTCCATTGATAGTGCGGGAGCATGTGGAGTATCCCCACTGTACACTTCTCATAGGAGGCTTACGATGGGATTCCGTTATGCTGTTTTGGGCGGCGGAAGGCAGGGCGTGGCCGCGGCCTACGATCTGGCACGATTTGGGGACGCGGAAAGGGTTGTGATCGTAGATGTGGCGCGGTACGCGGCTGATGCTGGAGCCATGCGGGTAAATCAACTGCTGGGCGCAGAGGTCGCGGCGGGGGCTGAAGGCGACGCCGCACACCCCGAAAGCCTCAAGGCTGTGCTATCCGGCGTGGATGCCGTGGTGAGCGCCGTGCCCTATCGGTACAACTTGGGGCTGGCCCATCTGGCGGTGGAAGCCGGTTTTCACCTGTGCGACTTGGGAGGGAATACAGAGGTTACGCGACAGGAACTGGCCCTTCACGATGCGGCTGTACGGGCGGGCGTCTCCATTGTGCCGGATTGCGGAATGGGGCCCGGGCTCAACATCTCACTGGGCCTCTATGCGATGTCTCTGTTGGATGAGCCGCAGGATCTGTACATCTATGACGGTGGCCTTCCTCTCCATCCGACGCCGCCGTGGAACTACGTGTTGACGTTCAACATCGGCGGCCTGACCAACGAGTATGCGGGGCAGGCGTATTTCTTGCGACATGGGCGGCTTGTGGCGGTGCCCGGCCTTTCGGAAGTAGAGGAGGTGGAAATCCCGGAAGTGGGCCATCTGGAAGCGGCAGTTACAACAGGCGGGCTTTCCACGATGGCATGGACGTTTGAGGGGCGTTTGCGGACTCTGGAGAACAAGACGCTGCGCTATCCCGGCCACTGGACGCAGATGCAGGCCTATGCGCAGTTGGGGCTTCTGGACACGGAGCCCATACGGGTTGGCGGCATGACCGTGATTCCGCGAGAAGTGTTCCACGCTTTGCTGGAACCGAAGATCTCGGACCCGCAGGCCAGGGACATTTGCATCATCTACGTGCGGTGCAAGGGCATCAAGGCAGGTGCGCCCTGCGAGGCTGTGGTATCCTTGGTGGACCGGTATGATGAGGCCACGGGCTTCCGAGCCATGGAACGATTGACAGGCTGGCACGCGTCCATCATGGCGATCCTTGCAGCGCGGGGCATAGTGCCCAGGGGGGCGGTTCCGGTGGAACGGGCGGCGGCGGGGGGCGTGATCGTGGATGAGATCCGGCTGCGCGGGTTGGATGTGCACAGCGAAGTGCGCCGTTTGTGATAGACCGGCCCCGGCCACGGCCCTTGTTTCCCGGGCTTTGACACTTGGCGGCCGGCATGGTACAACAGGCGTAGCCCGGCAGTCCGCAGGCGGGCTTGGACAACGGCAAATCTCCAGAGAGGAGCGAGACTGCGATGAACGGTGCGGCTATACGTCTAATCTATCGGGGCGTTCGCGAGGGTTGGAGTCGGGACCAGATCCTGGATGGCGTTGTGGAGGCATTGCAGAGGGAGAACCCCAAATATCACTGGGTTGGCATCTATCTGCTGGTCGGCGACATGCTGGTGCTGGGGCCTTACCGTGGAAAGCCGACCGTTCACACGCACATCCCCATCGGCGAAGGCATTTGTGGTCTGGCAGCCCGCACACGAGAGACGGTCAACGTGCCCGATGTGCGTCAGGACCCGCGTTACATTGCGTGCAGCCTGGAGACGCGTTCGGAGATCGTCGTGCCCATCGTGCACGGCGACTGCGTGTACGGGGAGATTGACATTGACAGCGATGATGAGGCCGCTTTTGACGAGACCGATCGCGAACAGTTAGAACAGGTCGCGAACCTGCTGGTCCCGATCTTGGCGAAGCCGGGTTGCGGCAAGGAGGACCCCGGTGCGGATTCATGATGTGTCTTTGACCATCCGCCCTGGCATGGTGGTTTGGCCGGGAGATGTGGAGGTGCGCCTGGAGCAAGTTAAGAGCCAGGCTGCGGGCGACCGCGCGAATGTGGGCAGTATCCGATTCGGGCTGCACACGGGAACGCACGTAGATGCGCCGCGCCACTTTATCACCGGGGCGGTAGGCGTGGAATCCCTCGCGTTGGATGTGCTCATCGGGCCGGTGTGGGTGGCGGACATGGGGCCGGTCCGGATGATCTCGGCTGACGACTTGGCGCGCGCAGACGTGCCCGGGAATGCCCGGCGACTGCTGCTGAAGACAGGCAATGGCCGGCTGTGGGCCGACGATACGTTTCACGACGATTTTGCCCATCTTACCCCCGACGCAGCCCGCTGGATTGTAGGGCGGGGGATTCGCTTGGTCGGAGTGGATTACTTGTCCGTTGAGGCTTTTGAGGGCGGTGGGGATACTCACGAAATTCTGCTGGGTGCGGGCGTCGCGGTCGTTGAGGGGCTGAATCTCACCGATGTGGAGCAGGGATGGTATCAATTGTGTTGCTTGCCGCTGAAGGTCCTGGACGGCGATGGCGCGCCTGCTCGCGTTGTGCTGATTTCCGAAGATTGAGCGAGGGTTGATTTGGGAGGGCCACATGGAGTGGAAGCGCATACCTCCAGGGCAGAGGGTAACAGACCGGTTCCCGGTCCTTCACTACGGGACGGTGCCGCGGTTCGATCCGGCAACGTGGACCCTGAAGGCGTTCGGCCTCGTGGAGCAGGAGCGGGTGTTCCGGTATGAGGAGATCACGGCATTGCCCACCACACGGATCGTGGCCGACATCCACTGTGTAACGGGCTGGAGCAAACTGGACACCGTCTGGGAGGGAGTTCTGTTTCGCGATTTTGCGGCCCTGGTCGTTCCCAAGCCCGAGGCACGTTACGTCATGTTCCACTGTGAACAGGGGTTCACGGCCAATGTCCCCCTTGAGGTGCTGATGGATGACGACGTGCTCTTGGCGTGGAAGTACGACGACAAGCCGCTAACGCCGGAGCATGGCTACCCCCTGCGAGCCGTGGTGCCCAAGCGATACTTCTGGAAAAGCGCCAAATGGGTGCGAGGCGTAGAGTTCATGGCGCAGGACCGCCTGGGCTTCTGGGAGCGGTACGGATACAACAACAGCGCCGACCCATGGAAGGAGGAGCGGTACGCCTGAGGCTGGCCGCGCGCGTTAGCGCGAGACATCCTCGGCGCGCAGTGCTCGGCGAACGCAGGCGGCGGCCCAGGCGGGAAGCATGTCCCGCGATTGGGGCGTTACGATGCGAAGTTCAGCATCGGGAGCGCGTTTGATGGCATCGGCAAATGGGTGGCTTCTCATCATGAGCGTCGCCAGCACCGGTCTTGGCGAGCGAAGGGCGACGTGCACGGCGTCGCGGAACGCCGATGAGAAGAGTTCCATCTTTCCGATTTCGTCTATGACCACGAAGTCCGCGTTCTCCACCGCTTCGCGTATCGCCGCCACGCCCGTTTCCTCAAACGCCCGGATATCCACGCCGTACCTACCGACGCGGTAGGGCGATTTGGATATGGAGACGTGGGCCAGAATGGCGACTTTTCCACCTAGGGTGCGGATCTCAAACCCCATGCGTTCGCCTGTAGGGCCGCGGATTTCGCGTGTGATGAAACCGCCGGGCTTCAGGTCGGGCAGAAGTCCCAGCGTGCGCTCTACGACGGTGGTTTTGCCCGACCCCGGAGGGCCGGTAAGCAGAATGGCTTTCCCCATGGTTCGCTCCGAAGGCCAAGGTTTCCTCTATGTGCTCTGGCGCGGGTTGCGTCCTGCGCTGACGTCAAGTATACTGCCTTTGTTCACGGCGATTGTCAAGCGAAGAGGGCGATATGCGACACATCTCGTGCGCGGTGCTGGCCGGTGGCGCCAGTACGCGGTTCGGGAGCGACAAAGCATTGCTGCGCTTGGGTAACGAAACACTCATCCAACGCGTCGTGGGGCGGTTGAGCCGCGTATCCGCTGACGTGATGATCGTGGGCAATCGCCTGGAACGGTTCGGCGATCTAGGGGTTCGGCTTGTTGAAGATGCGGTGCCGGGAGCGGGCGCTTTCGGGGGCGTGTATACTGCGGTGCTGGCGTGCCAATATCCATACGTGTTCTGTGTGGCGTGCGATATGCCGTTCCTGGATTTGAACCTGGTTCGGTACATGGTCTTGTTGTCGCCGGGATATGACGTGGTGATGCCCTATGTGCACGGCGAGCCAGAACCTCTGCATGCTATCTATGCCAAGACGTGCGAGCCCGCCATGAAGGCCGCGTTGGACAGGGGTGAGCGGCGGATTATCTCGTTTCTGCCCCAGGTGCGGGTGCGCGACGTGCACGATGATGAGCTACGAATTCTTGACCCGGAGTTGCGATCGTTTTTCAATGTCAACGTTCCCGAGGATTGGGAGCGGCTGCGCGCCATCGTTGAAAACACATAGAGGGGGTTGCCATGGCAAAACAAGCGAAAGTACGTTGGGTGAGTGGGATGCAATTCGTGGGGGAGACCGGGTCCGGACATGCCATTGTCCTGGACGCTCCGTCCCCTGGCGGCCACAATACAGGGCCAAGCCCTATGGAGTTGCTCTTGGTAGGGCTGGCCGGGTGCACGGCGATGGATGTGGTAAACATTCTGGGCAGGAAACGCCAGCCCTTCCGCGGCGTAGAGGTGAACGTGCGCGGCGAGCAGCGCGAGGAACCCCCCAACGTTTACACCGACATCCATGTGGAGTACGTCGTGTACGGCAATTGCGTGTCCGAGAAGGCGGTGGAGCATGCCATCGCGCTGTCCGAGGAGAAGTATTGCTCGGCCGCGGCTATGATGAACAAGGTGGCCAACATTACGACATCTTTCCGAATCGTAGAGGAGTAGGGAAGAGGTACGTCCATGCCAAGAGTGAAACTGCAAGTCAACGGCGACTGGCACGCGCTAGAAGTGGGCGAGAAGGAATCGCTGTTGGATGTGCTCCGCGAGCGCCTGCGTTTGACCGGCACGAAGAACGGCTGCGGCGAGGGCCACTGCGGCGCATGCACGGTGATTGTGGATGGTAAGGCCCGCCGTGCCTGCATCACGCGCGCCGCGCGCCTGGATGGAAGTAGCATCTGGACCATTGAGGGTCTGGCCCGAGAAGGGCATCTACATCCGGTGCAGCAGGCGTTCGTGGCGAGCGGCGCGATTCAGTGTGGGTTCTGCACCCCAGGGATGATCATGGCGGCGAAGGCGCTGCTGGACGCAAATCCCCATCCAACGCGAGACGAAATCCGAGATGCGTTGGCGAACAACCTATGCCGCTGTACAGGCTACGTCAAAATCGTGGCCGCAGTGGAACTGGCGGCAGACCTGATGGCGGCAGGCCAGAGCGCGGAGCAAGGGGTTACCGGCGTGGGTGTGTCGGCGATTCGCCCTGACGCGGCGCTCAAGGCCACCGGAAAAGCCCTCTATGCGGCCGACATGTTCTTTGATGGAATGCTGTACGGTGCGGTGCTGCGGAGCGCATATCCCCATGCGCGGCTTCTGCGCGTGGATGTGGGCGAGGCGCGCACTATGCCTGGCGTGCATGCGGTGCTGACGGCCGACGATGTGCCCGGGCGCAAGACCCACGGGCTGGTGGTGGACGACTGGCCTGTGTTCGCCTGGGACAAAGTGCGGTATGTGGGCGATGCCATTGCGGCGGTGGCCGCGGAATCGCCTGAGACGGCGCGCGCTGCTCTGGAGCGCATCCACGTGGAGTACGAGCCGCTCCCTGTAGTTACCGATCCTGTGAGGGCCCTGGAGCCAGACGCGCCCAGAGTCCACGAGCAGGGCAATCTCGTCTCCGAGGCGAGGGTTCTGCGCGGCGATGTGGAAGAAGCCTTCCGCAATGCCGCGGTCGTTGTTGAGCAGACCTATGAGACGCCATTCAACGAGCACGCTTTCCTGGAGCCGGAAACGTCGGTGGCGGTGCCTCGCGAGGATGGCGGGATCACGATCTATGTCGGTTCGCAGATACCCTTCGCGGATCAGGCGCAGGTGGCCGCTTCGCTGGCCCTGCCGGTGGAGAAAGTTCGCATTATCCAATCGGCGGTCGGGGGTGCGTTCGGCGGCAAGGAAGATATCAGCACGCAGATTCATGCGGCGCTCCTGGCGCAGGCCACCGGTAGGCCGGTGAAGTTGACCCTGTCGCGGCGCGAGTCCATTCGGGTTCATCCGAAGCGCCATGCGACGCGCATCTGGCTGAAGACGGCGGCCACGGCGGACGGACGCTTGCTGGCCGTGAAAGCGCGGATATGGGGAGACACGGGCGCGTATGCGTCCCTTGGACCGCATGTGATCCGCCGTGCGGCTACGCATGTTTCCGGCCCGTATGCGATTCCGAATGCGGATATTGTTTCGTACACGGTGTACACGAATAATCCACCGGCCGGCGCGTTTCGCGGTTTCGGGGCAACGCAGGCCCATTTTGCCGCCGAGTGCCAAATGGACATCTTGGCAGAGCGGCTTGGGATTTCGCCTCTGGAGATTCGGCGGAAGAATGCGGTGCGGGTGGGTTCGGTAATGGCGACCGGTCAAATCCTGCGCGAGAGCGTGGGCCTGCCTGACACGATAGAGCGTGCGCTGTCGGTAATTCCGGAGGCCCAGACGCTGGGCGATGCCCGACGATCGTGGGAACGGGGCGGTCAGCAGGGGCGCAAGGTGCGCGGCTGGGGTATCGCGTGCGCCTTCAAGAACGTCGGATTGGGCGGGGGCGTCGCGGATTCGGCCGGCGCCGAAGTGGAACTCTGCGGCGACGGCACGCTGGAGGTGCGTGTCGGCGCAGCGGAGGTGGGGCAGGGGCTCGTGTCGGTGGCGAGCCAGATTGCAGGCGAGGTGCTGGGAGCGCCCCCAGAAGCCATCCGACTGGTCGTCGGCGACACGGCCTTGACGCCAGACGGGGGAGCGACGACGGCTTCGCGCCAGACGTTCATCACGGGTAACGCGGTACGGTTGGCGGCCATGGATTTGAAAGCGACGCTAGCCCAGACGGCGGCGGAGATGCTGGATGCAGCGCCGGATCGGGTATCCTTTGTGGGGGGATACGCGGAGACCGGCGGGAAGCGTGTGAGCCTCTCGGCCCTTGCCGAGGCGGCGCGCGCAGAAGGTCGTCGGCTTGTCGTGCGACGGGTGTACACACCGCCGCGGACGGTGCCCCTGGGCCAGGAGGGCGATATCCACTTCGCTTACGGGTATGCGACGCAGGTGGCCGAGGTAGAGGTGGATTTGGACACCGGAGACGTGCGCGTGGTGCGCATCGCCGCCGCACATGACGTGGGCAAGGCCATCAACCCGCGGGCAGTGGAAGGCCAGATAGAAGGGGGTGTCGTGATGGGCATCGGCCTTGCCCTGAAGGAAGAGTTGGTACTGGACGAAGGCCGAATTCTGTCCGATACACTTGCCAAGTACAAGATTCCCACGGTCCATGATGTGCCGGAAATCACCCCGATCCTGGTTGAATCACCCACGTCCGAAGGCCCGTTTGGGGCAAAAGGAGTGGGGGAAATCCCGTCCATCGCTACCGTGCCGGCCATCGTAAATGCGATCTATGATGCCACCGGCGTGCGACTGACGCGAATCCCGATTCGCAAGGAGGAACTGCGGAGGGCGATTCATGCGAGGTCGGGCCGGTAATGTGGCCGAATTCAAAGCAACCTTGGGGGTACAAGATGATCACGGTAGAGGAAGCCTATGAACGGATCATGCAGGCATTCCATCCCTTGGAGCCCGAGCGGGTTTCGCTGTGGGAGGGGCTCGGGCGGGTGCTTGCCGAGGACGTGTATGCGGATGTGAACATCCCACCATTCGCCAATTCGGCGATGGATGGCTATGCGGTCCGGGCGGCGGATACCGCCGGTGCGACGCGGGAGCAGCCGGTGCGGCTGAGGGTGAAAGGCACGCTGGCCGCAGGCCAAGCACCGACCGTGAGCGTGGACCCGGGGACGGCGATTCGTATCATGACAGGCGCGCCAATGCCACCCGGCGCCGACGCTGTGGTCCGGTTTGAGAACACCTCCGAAGGCGAAGGCAACGCACGCATGTCGGCGGTGGCGCAATCCGGCGAGGTGGCGATCTACGTTCCGGTGGTGGTGAATGAGAACGTGCGCCCCGCCGGCGAGGACATCCGCGCTGGCGAGAAGGTGCTCGCCGCGGGAACCGAGTTGCGCCCTGCCGAGTTGGGAGTGCTGGCTTCGGTGGGGCGCGCAGACTTCCTGGCCTACCGACGGCCTCGGGTGGCCGTGCTGGCCACCGGCGACGAACTGGTGGAGCCGGATGAGCCGCTCTCGCCCGGGAAGATTCGCAACTCCAACGCGTACAGCAACGCTGCGCTGGTGCGGAAATACGGGGGCATTCCCATACGGCTGGGCGTCGCACGCGATACGGTGGCCGACCTGACTGCAAAACTCCAGCAGGCCGTGGATCTAAAGGTGGATCTGATCTTGACTTCGGCGGGCGTATCGGTCGGCGAGTACGACGTGGTCAAAGATGTGCTCAACGCACTGGGCGAGGTGGAGTTTTGGCAGGTGCGGATGAAGCCGGGCAAACCGCTGGCCTTTGGCCACGTACAGGGGATTCCCCTCATTGGCTTTCCAGGGAATCCGGTGTCGTCCATGGTGTCATTTGAGCAGTTCGCGCGGCCTGCTATTCTGAAAATGCAGGGCAAGCGCAAACTGCGCAAGCCCGTCATCCGCGCCATACTCCGCGAGGATGTACATGGGGGAGACCGCCGCGAGTTTAAACGGGCCATTGTGGAACGGGATGGCAACACTTACTATGCGCGTTTGACGGGTGACCAGGGCTCTGGAATCCTTACGTCTATGGTGAGGGCCAACGGCCTGGCGATCGTTCCCGAGGGCATCCATGTGATTCGTGCGGGAGAGGAGATCAGCGTGGAGATGCTGGATTGGCCGGAGGAGGAGTAGCCATGTCTGGACCTCCGGTAGTGTCAATCGTGGGCGTTTCCAATGTCGGCAAGACCACGCTGGTGGTGCAGTTGGTTCGCGAACTGAAAGCGCGCGGATACCGCGTGGCTACCATCAAGCACGATGTGCATGGGTTTCAGATGGACACGCCGGGCAAAGATTCTTGGAAGCATGCGGAGGCAGGCAGCGATTGTGTCGTAGTGGCTTCTCCCAATAGACTCGCGATGATACGCCGCCTGGATCGCGAATTGACAGTGGACGAGATTGTGGCTACCCTTCCCGAGGTGGATATTGTCTTGACGGAGGGCTACAAGCGCGGCGATAAGCCCAAGATTGAAGTTTCGCGAGCAGCGAAGGGCACGACCCTATTATGTAGGGAGGATGAACTCATCGCTCTGGCGACCGATCAACCCCACGATATCAACGTGCCGCAGTTCGCTCTGGACGATGCATCGGGGATTGTAGACCTTCTTGAGCGGCTTTACCTCCGAAGGCGGAGGCAAACGACGGGAGGTGCAACATGACGAGAGTGCGATGTCGGAATCATAGGTGCACGCTGAACGAACGGGGGACGTGCAGCGCAACGGAGATTGACGTGGATGACGATGGGCAATGCGAGACGGCAGAGGAGATTCTGGAGGATGAAGAGGAAATGGACCTCTCCTTGGAAGACGAGGAGATGGATGAGTGGTATGACGAAGAAGATGAGGACGAATGGGAGGACGAGTGATCCCAGACGCCCGTGAGTCCAGGACACCGATTTCACGCTAGGGGACTATCATGAACGCAGATATCCTTTTTGCCGGCGGCACTGTACTTACGATGGACACGCAACGGAGGGTGATTCGGGATGGGGCAGTGGCCGTGCGGGATGGTCGCATCGTCGCCGTTGGGCCGCTGGATGACGTGCGCGCCCACTGGGTGGCCAACGAAACCCGAGATTGCCGAGATTGCATCGTCATGCCCGGGCTTGTCAATACCCATACCCACTTGCCAATGAGCCTGCTCCGTGGGCTGGTGGATGATCTGCGCCTGGACGTTTGGCTCTACGGGTATATGCTGCCGGTGGAGCGGGAATTTGTGAATGAGGGCTTTTGCCGCGTGGGCACGTTGCTGTCGTGTGCGGAACTCATCCGCTCTGGCGTTACGTGCGTGGCCGATATGTATTACTACGAGGACACTATCGCGGCGGCGGTCGCCGAGGCGGGGCTACGAGGCGTGTGCGCCGAGACCATCATGAAGATTCCCACGCCGGACGCGATGAGTTACGATGAGAGCCTGGACTATGCTCAGCGGTACGTGGAGAAGTGGCAGGGCCATTCGCGGATCACTCCCGCCTTTGGCCCTCACTCCATCTACCTGTGCACGCCTGAGATCCTTCATACGACCTGCATGTTGAGCCTGAAGTACAATGTCCCCCAATTGATCCATATAGCCGAGACGGAATCGGAGGTGCGCGAGTTGGCGGAGCGGCTGGGGGAGCCGCCGGTGGTGTGGATGCAGAAGCAGGGGCTGCTCGTGGGCAAGATTCTGGTGGCCCATGGGGTTCATCTTACCGATGGGGAGATGCGCCTTCTGGCCGAGCGACAGATCGGCGTTGCACACAACCCGACGAGCAATCTGAAGTTGGCCAGCGGAATTGCGCGGATTACGGCGCTGCGACAGGCTGGGGTTGCCGTGGGGCTGGGTACCGACGGGTGCGCCAGCAACAACGATCTGGACATGTTTGAGGAGATGAGACTTGCGGCGCTGCTGCCCAAAGGCGTTTCCGGCGATCCAACGGCCATGCCGGCTCGCGCCGCTGTGGAGATGGCGACTATAGAAGGGGCTCGCACGCTGTATCTGGACACGGAAATCGGTTCGCTAGAACCTGGGAAATGGGCGGATGTTGTGGTGGTAAGCCTGGATGGCGTGCACGAGACGCCGAAATTCGCGCTCTCGGATAGCAACGTGTATTCTCAGCTGGTCTATGCGGCGAAGAGTTCCGACGTGCGCGATGTGGCGGTGGCCGGCGAATTCCTGATGCGGGATGGCGAGTTACTGACTATAGATGTACCCAGCGTGCGAGCCGAAGCCGAGGCGATCGCAGCACGTATAGGCCGGTTCCTAGCCGCACGCGAGGAGAATTTGGTGGACAAGATCGTCGCGATAGGCGGCGTGGAACAGCAAGAGACGTTTGAGGTTCAGGTGAAGGTGCGGTTGCCCAATGAGAGTGCGCTGCGCCATTTGCTGGGCCACAGGGATGTTACCGTCATTCGGGAGAGCGTGCGCCGCCAGTACGATACGTATTTCCTGTTTGACGACGCGAGCAAAGGGCACTTGCGATACCGTGAGGACAACGTGGTTCGGCCCGACGGATCGCTGGAGCCACGCTATGGACTGACGCTTCGTGGGCCAACGGTGGAGCGCATGTATGAGAATTCAGTTATTCTGTCGCGATCGCGTTTTGCGGCCCCGGCCGATCGCTCCCTGCGATTCTACCGCGAATACTTCCAGCCGGACCGCATCAAAGAGGTGAACAAGGAGCGACGCCGCTGGCGGGTGCACTACAAAGGCGAGGATTTTGAAATCAACGCGGACCAATTGTTCAAGCCCGCGTATGAGGATCTGTTCTTGGAGATCAAGAGCCGCACGTGGTCCGCGAAGGATGCGCTGACCAAGGCGGGGCTGATCGGTGAGATGCTGGAGATCATGGGCATTGCACCTGAGCAGATCGTGCGGAAGGAGTACGTGGACTTCTGACGCGCAGTGGCCGAATGGGATGCAGAGGCCCTTCCCTTGCGGAAGGGCCTCTTTGTTTGTGCGGCTCGGGCGTGCTCCGGTCGTCTGTACGCTTCGGGACGCAGGGGTGCGCTACTTCAGGTGCTTGTCCAGGAACAAGGCCAGTTTCTGTCGGGTCTCGGGGGGAATCTTGGCTGGGTTGGTGATGATCGCGTTCTCCAAAGCGTGGGGGCAAGGACACGTTTCGGGTGCGCCCAGCGTGGGCACGGCAAGGCGGATGATCTTCTTGGCCATCTCCACGTTACGCTGTAGGTTCTGCACGATCATTTCTACGGTTACGGGCTCCTCGGATTCGTGCCACACGTCGTAATCGGTAACCAGGGCCAGGGTCGCATAACAGATCTCGGCCTCGCGTGCCAGTTTCGCCTCGGGAAGTGCGGTCATACCGATGACATCCACACCCCATGCGCGGTAGATGCGCGACTCCGCTTTTGTGGAGAACTGCGGCCCCTCAATGACAACCATGGTGCCGTCCTTGTGCACGGTTGCGCCTGCCTTGAGCGCGGCGGCATACAGTTTCTCCCTCATGTCGGGGCAGAAGGGCTCCGCAAAGCCGATGTGGACGACGACGCCATCCCCGAAGAAGGTGTTGGGCCGCGCCTTGGTGCGGTCAAAGATCTGGTCCGGGATGACGATGTGCAATGGCGCGATCTCCTCCTTCATGCTGCCGCAGGCGCTGATGGCGATGATGCGCTGCACGCCCAGGCTCTTGAGCGCGTAGATGTTCGCTCGGGCGGGCAGTTCGGATGGGGAGATGTAGTGGCCGCGACCGTGACGAGGCAGGAAAGCAACGCGCACTCCCTCTAGCGTGCCTACGATGATCGCATCGCTGGGATCTCCGAATGGAGTCTTGACACGCACCTCTTCAACCTGGGTCAGGCCCTCCATGTCGTAAACACCGCTTCCGCCGATGACTCCAATACGTACGGGCTCCATACGCTTGCCTCCTGAGGTGATGACGAGGGCATTATATATGCCCTAGTGAATCTTGCCAACTCTCGGCAGTGTTGCGTGGGCGGATCAGGTTGATTTGACGGCACTTGACCCCCGGGCTACAATACGGCTACCTTACTTACCGTTCGGTAAATCCCCAGGATGTGAGGACGGCGTATGGAGGGCACAAGGATACGCATCCTGCAGAAGGCCGGTGAACTGTTCGCTACACGTGGGTACCGCGATATCTCCATGCGTGAGATTGCCGCCGAATGCGGCATCACGAAACCCGCGATCTACCACTACTTTCGCGGCAAGAAGCAACTGTACCTAGAGGTGCTGGACCGCGAATTGGAGCGACTGGTAACCGCCCTGGATGAGGCCGGCGCACGCCCGGGCTCGGTCGCCGACCGATTGGCTCATCTGGTGCGGTGCTATTTGGAATCCCTCCAGCATCGCCTATCGCTTATCCAGCTGTTGCTCCGCGATGTAGGCACGATTGAGAGCGAGATTCCGGGCGTGGCCAGCAAACGTAGCGAGGATATTCTGCGCCCATTCGTGGCCGTGATTCAGGAGGGCATTGCGCGCGAAGAGTTCCGACCGGTAGACCCGACGCGGGCTGCGCTGTCGCTAGTGGGCATGATGAACGTGTTCGTAACGCGGGTGCTGCTGCGGCCCGACCTGCCCATACGGGATGAGGACATCCTGCACACGGTGGATATGGCTTTGATGGGATTGCTTCCACGATAACAGGATTCTCTAGCAGATGCAAGGAGGTGCGAGGATGTATAGAAGATTGGCCGGATTTGCTTTCCATCGGCGCTGGACTGTAATCGCGGTTTGGGTGCTGTTGGCCGTGATTATGGCGGTGTGGGCGCCGCCGCTTGAAAAGGTGGGCATCACGGACCAGGAATCCTTTCTCCCCTCGGGCGCGCCATCGGTAAAGGCGGGACTCGCGATCGCAGAGAAGTTCCCCGCAGACGCCGCGGTGGGGGATACCGTGGTGTTCTTCCGTGCGACCGGCCTCACCGATGGCGATATGGACTACGCTCGTAGCGTGGAGCAGTGGCTGAAATCGCCCGACGCTCCGAGCGAGGTCTCTAAGGTGGTGTCGGTGTTCTCTAACCCAGAACTGGAACCGATGCTCAAGAGCGCCGACGGTACGGCTATGCTCATGAGTCTGGAGTTCTCTACGGCCGTATCCTCGGCGCCTACCCACGAGGCGGTCAATCGCATTCGTGCGCACTTGGCGGATCACCCGTCCGGGCTTGAGGTGTACACGGCAGGGGCAGCGTCGGTGGCCCGGGACACGCTGGAGACAGTGAAGCGAAGCCTAGACCGCACGACGTGGGCGACGATCACACTGGTCGTGGTGATCTTGCTGGTGATCTATCGCTCTCCCGTAGCCGCCATAGTCCCTCTGGCGACAATTAGCCTGGCCTATCTGGTTTCTACGGGAGTGCTCGGTTTTCTGGCGCGGGCCGGCGTGAAGATGTCCACGCAGATGGAGATCTTTGCCGTTGTGGTCATCTTCGGCGTCGGCACCGATTACTGTCTGTTCATCGTTTCGCGGTTTCGTGAAGAACTGCATCACCAGCCTACGCGTTTTGAGGCCGCTGTTCGGACGATGGAGAGGATCGGAGCCGTCATCGCGGCCAGCGCAACGGTGGTGATTCTCGCATTCCTGTTCCTCAATGTGGCGAGTTTCGGGCTGTCGCGGACGCTGGGTACCGGGCTGGCCGTTTGCATCTTCATTACGCTGCTGGCCGGTCTCACATTGACGCCTGCGCTGCTCTCGGCAATGGGCACTCGGCTGTTCTGGCCATTTGCGAACGAGGTGGAACATCGGGAGCGGGGGTTCTGGCATAGTCTGGCATCCAAAGTGAGCCGCAATGCCCGCTGGGTAGTCCCCGTAGTGATCGCGGTTCTTCTCGTGCCCTACGTGGCGCTGCCGGGGATGGTTCGCAGTTTTGACATTCTGGCGGATGTGCCGGCGGATATGGGCTCGGCAAAAGGCTTTGAGACTTTGAAGGGGCACTTTGACCCCGGCGAGATCTTCCCAACTCAAGTCATGCTCGTGGCGCGAGATGGCGATGTGCGCGATGACTTGGCCACGGTGGACGCGCTGGCCAAGGGGCTGGCGCAGATTCCCGGGGTGCTGCGGGTGCGAAGTCTGCTCACACCCACGGGAGACGCGAAGCAGACGGCGCTGTTCACGGTGGACGGGCAACTGGCATTTCTCGCCGAGGGCCTGAGCGCCGCTGGGGCACTCGGTGTTGGCACGGGGGTTACCGGCGGTTCAGACCCCGCGGCGTTGGCGTCGGCCCTCGTCGACTACCTGGGGCAACTTGGGGAGGCGTATCCCGAGGTGAAAGATCTCCCTGCGTATGCCGGTGCCCTATCGGACGCGAAGGCGCTGCACAACCAACTGGCGCGGCTGGCGCAGCGCATGTTGGTTACAGGGCAACTGGAGACCATCGCGGAGCAGGTGGGGATGCTTGCGACGACCTTGCGCAGCCCCATGCTCACGGCGGCGCCTGAGGCCCTCGCGCAGCACGCGAGCGCAGTGCAGGCTCTGAAGCAGTACCTGGCGGGACTTGGCGAGGCCTACCCATTCGTCAAGAGCGAGGCAAGTTATACGAAGGCAGTGGCGAGCCTTGAAGAGATCGCAACGGTTTGGGATCAGGTGCAACGGGGGCTGTTCGTCTCGGGGCAGATTGCCATTGTTGCCGAGAATCTGGACGCGCTCGCCAAGAAACTGGACAACCCCGCATCGCTGATGCAAATGGACACCACGAGCCAGATGGCAGCCCTGCAGGGTTACTTGGCCCAACTGGCTGAGCGATACCCATGGGTCGTGGCCGAGCCTTCGTTTGTGGCAGTGGGCGAGCACTTTGGCAAGATGGCGGAAGTGGCGGCCAAGTTGCAGGGTGGGAAGGTCTCAATGAGCGATTTGCCCGCTGCCCTGGCGACGCTGAAATCCGAAGTTATGGCGATGGCGGAGGCCCTGCGCATGCTGTCAGAGGCTTTTGAGGCCCGCGATCCGAAGGCAAGTTTCATTCCCAAGAGTCTGCCGGCGAACATGATGAAGCCTACGGATCTGGCGAACAAAGTAGAGGATTTTGGGCTGTCGTTGCTAGAACTCCGCGCGACATTTGAGTCCAAGGCGCCCGATGCACAGTATATGGCGGCTGCGCTGACGGGCACCGCAGGCACAGAGGAGACGACGGCGCTTCTGGGCGTGGCGAAATCGCTTGCGGAGAACCTGCGGGCGCTACGGCAGGAATTTGCGGACAAGGCCGCCTACTTCTATCCGCGGGCGTTGCTCCCGTTGGCCCCGGCGATCCAGAAGGTGGAAAAGGCGTTTGTGTCCCAGGATGGCACGGCGACGCGCATGTACGTCATCTTGGAGGCGGAGCCGTACTCCAACGCGGCACTGGACTTGAGCGTGGAGATGCGGAAGGTGGCCTCTCTGATCGCGGAGGAGGTGGGGAGGGAAGTTTACATAACAGGAAGTTCTGTGGCGTTCGCGGATATTCGCCAGGTGTCCAACGAGGACTTCATCAAGGTACTGATCCTGATCGCAGTCGGAGTCTTCGTGGTCATGGTCGCGCTGCTGCGTTCCATCGCGGCGCCGGCGTATCTAGTTCTGACTGTGCTGTTGAGTTACGGTTCCACGCTGGGGCTGACCGTGTGGGTATTCCAGATGCTCATGGGGCAGGAGGGCGTGAATCTTCTGATTCCCACCATAATCCTCGTTCTGCTGGTGGCCCTCGGTGCCGATTACAATATCTTCCTCATGTCGCGCGTGCGTGAGGAGACCGCATCCGCCGAGTTTGTGGAGGGGTTGATCGCAGCCACATCCAAGACGGGCGCGATCATCACATCCTGTGGCATCGTGCTAGCCGGGACGTTTGCCACGATGATGCTGTCGCCGATGACGATGCTGTTTCAGGTGGGTGCGAGCGTAGCCTTCGGAGTGCTTCTGGACACATTTGTGGTTCGCGGTATCCTGGTGCCGGGCATCGCGCGGCTACTCCGCGAACGGAACTGGTGGCCCGCCAAACGGTAGTGGTGGGTGTGCGAGGGGGACGAATGGCCGACACGTCCCCCTCGCTTGCGTGCTCATGCCCCGCCGGGCTCACAGCGGTCGGCTGCGTCCTGGGTGTCCTCGGCTGGTGGCCCGGGGAGGTCCAGCGGCGGGAGGTCGTCTAGGGATTTCAGGCCGAAATACTGAAGGAATTCAAAGGTTGTGCCGTAAAGGATGGGCCTTCCTGCCTGTTCCAGTCTGCCCACCTCCTCTACCAACCCTCTGGAAATCAGCGTGCGCAGGACGCCATCGCAGTTGACGCCGCGGATGGCTTCTACTGCCGCCCGCGTGATGGGTTGTCGGTATGCGATGATGGCCAGAGTCTCTAACGCAGGTTGGGTGAGCCTGCCACTCAGTTCCAGGCCCAGGAACCGTTGGATGTAGGGGGCGGCCTCAGGCATGGACACCAATTGCACCTGCGTGCCCTTGCGCTGGAGCCGAATGCCCCGCCCGGATAGGCGCTGCTCAAGGATATAGAGTGCCTGCTCCACCGACGGGGTGTCTATCCCGAGGATTTGCGCGATGACGTCGATGCTCGTGGGACGATCCGCAACGAAGAGCAGGCTCTCAACGAGCGCAGAGAGATCGGGTTCGGTATTCTGCATTGCTGAGAGCGTATCTGGGTTTGTCAGGGTTATGCCTCCGTGATAAGATGTCTCATCGGCAGTCATGGAGCGAGTCGCCGTGCGCAAATCGACGCTTTTGCTGCTAGCACTGACTATCGTCCTCGTAGGATGCAAGGCTGGAGCCGATGGGGCAGTCCAATGCGGCCCAGCGCCCCAAATCCCCTATTCGGACGAGTTGGCACAGTCTCTGGATCGGCGCTTGTTGCCCTACCTACAGGGTCAAACAGGCCGTTTCTTCCTGCAGACAACTTCGCAAGAACTCACGTCTTGGATCGCGTACTCGGTCACCCGGTGGCCGGGCATCCCAATCCAAGACGCTGCAGTATGGTTCTCGCCGCAACGAGTGCACGTGAGCGGAATCGTTACCCGCGTGTTGCTTTTCTCTGTCCCGTTCCAAGCGCATGCAAGGGTGTGGCTTGACGGCGGGGCCTTGCAGGTCTCGGTGGAGGAGGCCTGCGTGGGCCGGGTCGCGTTTCCTCGCTGGGCCAGGGACTTTGTAAGCGACGTGATCACCGAAACGATCATGGATACAGGCCCTTACGTCCGCCTGGATACGCTTGAGATAGGGGACGGGTATCTCCGCGCCAGTGGCTGGTTAGGGCACTAGGTCTGCGGTGGCTCGGGTTCCGCAGGCGCTTCCCCCGTGCCGTGTTCAGGCGCTCTGGGCTCCGACGGGGCCTGGGAGGCGGGCGGGCTCGCCGCCGGCTTGCGGCGTTCCAGCGGTGGCAAAAACGTGTGTCGTACCGTTACGACCAATCTGCCGAGTTTGAGCCCCATTTGTTCCTGGATCACGGAGCGCGTGAGTTGTCCGATCTCCTCGGTCTTGGCGGGGATGTTGACGTCTTGGGTTGTTTCTACCTCCAGTGCGACGTCCACTCGCTTCCCCCGTGCGGAGATGTGCGGTTTCACCGCCAGGACCTGGGGCAGTTGATCCAGGTTGTAGCGGAGGCGTTGCGCCACCGATTCCACCGCCACTCGTGCTTGCCCTCCCGAGATCTTCTCCACGTGGACGGTCCTTGGAGCGCTTTGCCGCACCTCAAGCCAAAGGATGGCGATGCACAGGACGATGATGCCCGCCAGGGCTAGGGTCATGAGGAGCCAGCCTTGGAAACTGGAGGCATACTGCTCCAGCGCCCATGCGGCATCGCTGGCTACGGAGAGGGCTTGCTTGGGCAGCACGATCACAGTAGCACTGACCAGAATCACACTGACCAGGAGCAACACAATCGCGATTCGGTTGAAGATGTTCATCAGAATTCCTCCTGGGGTAGTTCACCCCAACGAATCACCGCGGACCGTCCCCATTATACATTGTTTGCTGGACGTGTCAACGCGTTTGTCTCGCTTGTTCTCTGTCGGCGCGGGGTTAGCGTGTAACCAGGGGCTTGCCATCGGCGAGGGAGATGCCCATGAGTTGCTCGAAACGTCGCAGTAGGCGCTTCTGCGCTGCGGTAGCGCTTCCGGTGAAGCGCAGACGTCCACCGGCTGCGTATTCGTGTCCGCCCGCGCTTCCGCTGCCTGCGACTAACTCCTGGATGACGCGGCCGGCATCCAGGTTGGAGTTGGTCGCCCGCAACGAGAGGACAATCTCTGTGCCGAAAACGGCCATGCTCAATACCCAAGCCACACCCTGGAGCCGTGCCAATAGGTCAGCCACTTCGGCCGCCATGTCCGGGTGCTGGACTCTCCCCAACGTGGTTACCAAGATGTCGCCACAGAGCCGAGCACGGCCCAGGGCGCGCCCCATGGCGAGGAAATAAGTGGGAGGCAGTTGAGCGCGTTCTATCGCGCCCAGCATAGGCAGGTCGGCGCGCTCGTGTAAGTATAGGTAGGTGACGGCATCGGTGCGGCTGGCTCCTCTGCTGAGGCCCAGGGTATCCGTCTTTATCGCGTAGAATAAGGCGGTGGCCAACCCTTTGGGTGGCTCTTTGCCCATGGCCCACAGGTAACGAGTAACTATGGTGGCTGTGGCTCCCACTCGGGTTTGGATGTCGCGGAACGGCGCGTGGGAAGCCTGGGCGGTGGCCGGGTGGTGATCTACGACCGCCAGCGGTGTGAGGTGGTTGGGCAAGATGTTGTTGCCGGTACCCGGCTGCGTGTCCACGAGGATGATGGCATTTTCCGGCTTCAGGCCTATCTGGGTAACCTGCTGAAGCGGAATGCGGAGGTGCTCCACCATGGCACGGTTCTCCGCTCGGCCGATGATGCCGCTGTACGCCAGCGTGCACTGGACCGGCAATGCGGATTCCAGAAGCCACCCGAGTCCCCAGGCGGAGGCGATGCTGTCCGGGTCTGGGTCGTTGTGAGTGAGAATGACGAGTTCTTTGTAACGGCGGGCGAGGCGTAAGAGCCGTTCTACGCGGCGGCGGACCGTAACATAGCGAATGGCGCTGTGAACGAAGCTGGATCTCGGCATGGCTTTCCTCGCTACGGTTTGAATTCTAACCGCAGACACCGTGGGCGTCAAATGGCGAGGCTGAATCCAGCAATTCCCGGTATGGGCTGTCATTGTTAGTCATCCGAGACGTCATCCCATGAATGCACCTTCTGGCCCATTTGTAGGCGAAGACGATGCCAATGCCGGCTGCCGTCGCTGCCCAGGGCCCGCCTTGGGAATTGCTGCAGCCGTGAGTGGAGAATTGACCGGAGGGCGGCGAATGGGTACAATGGAAGTAGATCTTCCTCTTGGAATTGGCTACATGGCGCAGGAGCGAATCCAAAAGATACTTGCCCGTGCCGGCTACGGGTCTCGGCGCAGTTGTGAGGAGTTGATCCTGGCGGGCCGGGTCCATGTGGATGGCAAAGTCGCCATTCTGGGACAGAAAGCCGATCCGAATCAGCAAACGATAACGGTGGACGGCACGAGGGTGAAGCTCGCCGAGGAATCTATTTACCTGGCCGTGAATAAACCTCGGGGGGTTCTGTCAGATACAGAGGACGCACGGGGGCGAAAGACCGTGCTGGATTTGGTGCCGCACAAGGGCCACCTGTTTGCCGTGGGCAGGCTGTACTTGACGAGCGAGGGCTTGGTGCTCCTCACAAACGATGGGGATTTGGCCAACCGCCTTCTTCACCCGCGCTACGGCCACGAGCGTGAGTACCGGGTTCAGGTGGCTGGCCGTCCATCCGAGGACGTGATCCGTGCCTGGAGCAGGGGGATTGTACTGGACGGCGTCAGGACGCGCCCCGCCAAGGTCAGGGTGTTGAGGGCAGAAGGCAGCGACACCTGGCTGCAGGTGATCATGCAGGAGGGCAAGAAGCGGCAAATCCGGCGCATTGCAGCCGCGCTTGGTCATCCTGTTCGCGCTCTTGTGCGGGTGCGCATTGGGCCGATACAACTCGGAAGCCTGGCGCCGGGCGGGTGGCGGGCGCTGACAAAGGCCGAGGTAGAGGCCCTGCGCTTGGCCGCACGATTTGGCGAGGAGGCTGGCAAGGGCGTTGCCTCCTCTTCGCCACGCCGACGAGGCCGTGAGGCGGAGCGTCGCAACGACTGAAAGAAATCTGTGTTATAGGGAGTGAACGTGCCTATACCGTCTATCATTGCTATTGATGGTACATCTGCTTCCGGCAAGAGTACTATTGGGGGACTCCTGGCACAACATTTGGGATACGTGTTTTTTGATACAGGTGTGATGTACCGCGCCGTTACAAGGGTTGCTCTAGATCGGGGGGTGGCAATCTCCGACGAGGAGGCGGTTACACGGCTGGCAGAGGAAGTCGTCATCACGGTTGAAAGGCCGGACGTGGACGATGGTCGGCAGTATACCATTCGCGCGGACGGGGTTGACATCACGTGGGCGATTCGTAGCCCCGAGGTTGATGCTGCAGTTTCGCCGGTCTCGGCCTATCCCGGGGTCCGCGCTGCGCTAACCGCACAACAGCGTCGCATCGGCAAGCAGGGCGAAATCGTGATGGTCGGTCGCGACATCGGTACGGTGGTCCTTCCGGAGGCCGATCTCAAGATATTCATGGACGCTGCGCCCGAGGAACGCGCACGGCGTAGGCTGAAAGAGTTGCACGCCCGAGGGACCCCTGCGGAATACGAAGATGTGCTGGCGGGAATTCTACGCCGCGACAAGTACGATAGTGAGCGGGCCATTGCCCCCCTGACAAAGGGGGATGATGCGATTTACTTGGACACGACGAACTTATCCATAGAAGAAGTACTGCAAAAGGTGCTCCAACTGATTTGGAGTAGCGATTGTGAGGGTTAGAGGATGTGGACTAGGCGTGCCCTGAACTGGCTGCTTCGCCTGGCGTTTCGGCTTCTGACGCGACTGGATGTGCAGGGGCTGGAGAATGTTCCGCTGCAAGGCCGCCACATCCTTATGTTCAACCATGTCAATTTCTTGGATGCACCGCTGGCGGCGGCTTTCTGGCCTCGCGAGGTGGAGGTGCTAACCAAGGTGGAGAATCTGCGGTCGTGGCTCCTGGGGCCGTTCATGAGACTCTACGGGGCATTCCCGGTTAACCGTGGCGAAGTGGATCGCCGAGCCCTGATGCGGGCGACATGGGTTTTGGAGAGCGACAGGGTTCTGCTGATCTCGCCTGAGGGGACTCGGAGCAGGGGGCGCGGGCTGGGGCCGGCGAAAGACGGCATGGCGCTCCTTGCGGTTCGCACGAAGTCCCCGATTGTGCCCGTGGCGATCTGGGGGCAGGAGGATGTGATCCCCAGTTTGCTGCGACTCAGGCGTGCGGAGTTGCACATGGTGGTGGGGAAGCCGTTTCGCTTCAATTACGAGGCATCGGGCAAGATTGACCGTGACGCGATCCGGCAAATGACCGCTGAGGCAATGTACCTGTTAGCCGCCATGCTGCCGGAGAGGTACAGGGGGGTCTACAGCAACCTTGCGGAGGCCACGACGCGGTACATATGCTACGACTCCGAGCAGGATGAAATAAGGCAGCACACGGCAGCATGAGCACCCAGATGATCTGCGGCCATATTGTCGGCGTTACGCCGAACAGCACCGCCGGGCGCATGGGGTTGTCGCCCGGCGATTGTTTGCTCTCCGTGAATGGCGTCCCGGTGCGCGACGTAATTGACGTGCAGTTCTACAGTTCGGAAGAGGAACTGACGTTCACCTTTGTGCGCAACGGGCATGTTCACATGGTCAAGGGCAAGCGACAGTACGGCGAGGAACTGGGGCTGGAGTTTGAATCGCCACTCTTTGACGGCATCCGCACATGTCGTAACCGCTGCGAGTTTTGTTTCGTTGCACAGATGCCCGCGGGTCTGCGCAAGAGTCTGTACCTGCGCGACGATGACTACCGGCTTTCGTTCCTGACCGGCAGTTTTGTTACGCTCACGAACCTTACGGAGGCCGATTGGGAGCGCATCGCGGCCCAGGGCCTCAGCCCGTTGTACGTGTCTGTCCACGCAACGGATCCCACAGTTCGCGCCAGGCTTCTGGGCCGGGCGCGCATTCCCGACATTCGCGAACAACTGGGACGCTTGGCCGAATTGGGCGTGGAAGTGCATACCCAGGTCGTACTGGTGCCCGGCGTGAATGATGGGCCGGTGCTGGAGCAGACTATCATGGAGTTGGCGGCGTTGTATCCAGCGGTGGCCTCCGTCTCTTTGGTGCCGGTTGGCTTGACGCGATTCCAGCGCGCGGCGATACGACGGTATATGCCTGTTGAGGCAAGGGATCTGCTCGCCGAGGTGAAACCATGGCGGCAGCGATTTCGGCGCGAATTCGGGGTCAATTTTGTGTATCCGTCAGACGAATTCTATCTGCTGGCAGATGCTTCTGTGCCCCGTGCTTCTGAGTATGACGGCTTTCCGCAGATTGAAAATGGGGTAGGGCTGGTAAGGAGGTTTCTGGATGATTGGAGTAGGGCCAGGCGCAGTTTGTCAAGGAACGCGGAGCGTTTGCCCCGCACCATGACGTTGGTTACGGGAAGTCTGTTTGCGCCTGCGCTCCGCAGGGCCGCCACATGGCTGGAAAGCGAAACGGGCGTGCGGGTGAATGTGGTGTCTGTTGAGAATTGCTTCTTTGGGGAAACCGTTACCGTGGCCGGGCTGCTGACCGCGGGCGATGTTTTGACTGCACTTCATGGCCGAGACTTGGGAGATTGGGTTATCCTGCCCCGGGCAATGTTGGACCATGAGGGCGGGTTGACCTTGGATGACCGCACGCCTGAGTGGCTGGAACAGGCGCTTGGGGTGCGGGTGTGGTTTGCGCACATGATGAGCGAAATGATCTCCTTTGTTGACTCTTAACGATTCCACAGGGCAGGGCGCCCAAAACAAAGAGCCAGGCACCTGGGGCCTGGCTCTTTGC
>FWPV01002762.1_pt1 | contig 41772 bp, 42 predicted proteins | sample 2228371 | NCBI WGS metagenome assembly FWPV01 (sample SAMEA103939776, study PRJEB20133) | metagenome
ATTCATCAATTATTACATTTTTAATCTCAGAAAGACTCTTTTCTCCATCAATTAGTTCCCATATACGACTACCGACTTCGTTCATTGTATAAATACTATCTACTTCTTCAGCCTTCTTTTTTATTGGAACTAAAATGAACTCCTCAGCGATTTTTCTGAAGACAATGGAAGAATCTTTTACATAACGTTTATTAATTTGAGCATCAGTAAAGTCCATACTAAATTATAACTTTATTAAATTATTTTGCAAATATTATAGACTCAATCTGTAAGCATCACCAATTCCGTGACGTGATCATAGAGTGTGTTATTCCGATCGGAGCGAGGAATCTCGTCTTTGAGATTGCCACGTCGCTGCGCTCCTCGCAATGACGACCCCCCTCAGTTCCCCTTGGTAAGGGGGGAATTAAAAGGGGGGTCATTGCGAACGTAGTGAAGCAATCTCAAGGGTTTGTCATCGCGAGCGGAGCGTGGCGATCTCGTAGTTGGTTTTTATTCTTTTAAATAAAAAAAGAGATTGCTTCGGGGCTATCGCCCCTCGCAATGACGACCCTTATTCTTTGTCATCAAACGCATTTATTGTTTTTACACTGTTTAGAGTCCATCACGGAATCGGTGATGCTTCCACTCAATCTTTTGTCGTGTTAATAGCCTTTATTCGTTGTATTACCGGCGGATGTGAATAATAAAAAGCGGCATAGAAAGGGTGGGGATGGAGGTTTGAAAGGTTATCTATCGAAAGTTTTATTAGGGCATTTTTAACGGCTTCTTTATTACCTGAGAGCTCACATGCAAACCTGTCTGCCTCTCTTTCAAACCGCCTTGAAAAGTAATTGCTGAGTGGCAAAAAAGGCAGTGATATGATGCTACCTAAAAAACCGAGCAGAAGGACTTTTGTAAAAAAGGTCGCATTTTGGATATGAAAAAGTTCTGCAAGAAAGTCTGATTGGATAATCCTGAATGATATGTAAATCACTATAAATGCTACTGCCTCTGATGCAATGATCATTTTCAGAACATGTTTTTTCTTCCAGTGCCCAGCTTCATGTGCAAGGACTGCGAGGATTTCATCATTATTCATTTTTTCGAGAAGCGTGTCATAAAGTATAATTCTTTTTACTTTGCCGATGCCTGTGAAATATGCATTGGTGTGGCGACTTCTTTTAGAAGCATCCATTTTAAAGACTCTACTGACTTTTATATTTATTTGTTTCATCATTTCTTTGATCTTGTCTTCAAGGCCTTCCTTTTCTATGGGTGAAAATTTATTGAAGAGTGGCTCGATGACATAAGGAGATATATACATTATAAAGAGACTATATAAAAGGAAGAAAATCCATAGCCAGAGCCACCAGTAATTGAAACTTAACTGTATCAGCAATAAGCCAATAAACAGAAGTATGCCAGTGATGACTGTCGAAAGCAGTATTGATTTTAGAAAGTCAGTAACCCATAACTTTAGAGTCGTGGTATTAAAGCCGTATTTATTCTCAATTCTGAAAGTATTATAAAGACTAAAGGGGATGGTTAGAAAAGTATTTGCATAACTCAGAAGCAAAAAGAAAAGAATACCCGAGATGATAAAACTGAATCTCATGGACGAAAACCATGCGTTATATATATTTAAAAGACCGCCAAAAATGAAGGCTATAGTTATTAAATTACCAAAGATTGAAGAAAAAAAGCTGAACCTTGTTTTTTCAATCTCATATGACTGCATTTTCTGAACATGAGATTCATCTATTTTGCCCTTAAATGCATCTGGGATGATAGAACCAAATCTCTTAAGATATCGAAGATTTAAAAATTGAAGACCGTATTCAAAAATCTCCTTCAAAATATAGAGTATGAGAATAAGATAAATATTCAGTCCAAACCTCCGTTATCATTTTTAAAAATTTAAATTCTTCTCCAATTTAACCCGCGACCCCTTGCCTCCTCGAATCCTCATGATCTTGCCAATTTTTTTGAGTTCTTCTGACTTTTATGTGGATATCCCAGGATCTTCTGTTCTAAATTTCCCCTTTAAAAAAGGGGAAATTTATCCACACAATTCCCTGAAGAACCTTTTTTTGAGATGTTCCAAATTTATATAAAATTATTGCACAGAATAAAAAATTAAATTGCTATAACTCTATTCTTATTTTGGATAGATTTGAACTATTATAATACCTATTAAATATAGCATAATATTTATATTTTCGTTATCATTTTAGCGAGGACAGGAATGAGAGAATTCTGACAATACTGAGGGCGGTTGTTAATGTTAAAAGGAGTATCTCTTGGCTAACCTCATAAGCTTTGGAGGCATTTTTATTCTTCTTTTAGTAGCCTGGCTTTTTTCTTCAAACAGGAAAGTAATCAACTGGCGGGTTGTAATCTGGGGATTAATTCTTCAGCTTCTGATAGCCATGTTTATCTTTGTTGTTCCAGTAGGATCGAAACTGTTTCTATTAGTTAACGATGCAGTGGTAAGAATACTTGATAGTGCAACTGCAGGCACAAAATTTCTTTTTGGCAGGCTTGCTCTACCACCCGGGTCAAAGAACGATGCAGGAGAAGAGTCTTTAGGTTTTTTCCTTGCATTTCAGGGATTGCCGATGATTATATTCTTCGCAAGTTTCATGGCCTTGCTATATCATGTAGGAATAATGACAAGATTGATAAAGCTATTTTCGAGAATATTCACAAGACTTATGAGGATTAGCGGAGCAGAATCGCTAAGTGTATCCAGTAACATATTTGTTGGGGTAGAAGCTAACATGACGGTTCTTCCTTATTTAGCTGCTATGACTCGATCAGAATTCTGTACTATTCTTGCTGCTGGCATGGCTACCACAGCATCAAATGTTCTTGCACTATATGTCTTTCTGCTTCATGAAAGATTTCCTACTATAGCAGGTCATCTCGTTTCTGCATCTTTTCTATCAGCTATCGGAGCAGTTATTATGTCTAAGCTTATCATGCCCGAGACAGAAAAGCCTGAAACCATGGGGTTAAAAGTGGAGCCACATTTTGAAAAAAAGTCATCATTGATGGAGGCAGTGATAGATGGAGCAAATGACGGCGTTAAGATGGTAATCGGTATTATGGCATTACTCCTTGCTTTCCTTGGTCTGGTAGCTCTTGCTGATTTTATTCTTTCAGCGGTAGGAATGAAATTAAATGCTTTCTTTGGTATATCAGTAGACTGGTCATTGAAAGGGTTGCTCGGATATTTTTTCTATCCTTTTATATTAGTAATAGGTGTACCGATAGCAGATGCATTCGAGATAGCAAAATTAATTGGCGAGAGGGCTATCTTAACAGAAATAAAGGCATATCAGGATTTAGCACTAATGCTTTCAATGAATACGCTAAAAGATCTGCGGTCAGCTGTACTTGCTGCATATGCCCTTAATGGGTTTGCACATATCGCCTCACTTGCTATATTTGTTGGAGGCACAGCAGCATTAGCACCTGCGAGAGTTAAAGATATCTCTGGAGTTGGATTCAGGGCGCTTTTAGCAGCAACACTTGCATCTCTTATGACAGCAGCAATAGCAGGAACTTTCTATACCCATAGTTCCTTATTGCTTGGAAAATAATTTATTGTGAGCTTTTTAAAATTTTCAGTGCTTTGTCATGGAGTTTTTTATTCCCTGCTACAAGAAGAGATGTAGTTTTTTTAAGGCTTATTTCTAATAAGTCGATGGGATTTCCTTTTGCATCAGTATATATACCTCCTGCCTCTTTTGCCAGGAGCAAACCTGCTGCGAAATCAAAACTCCTCGAAGGTGAAGGGGTTACAAAAATACTGATTGCTCCACTTGCAAGATATGCGAGGTCAAGTGCAGTAGCCCCAAGGCATCGGGTTTTTTTTGATTTCCCAAGTAAAGGTATTATTTCTGGAATATCCTTTTTGGGGGTTTGTGCTTCATAAGCGATGAAATAGAATTCATCATCTTGTTGAGATGTAATTTTTGTACCATTTAAAAAGGCTCCTTTATCCTTCTCTGCCCAGAACTCCTCACCATTTATGAGATTTATAATATATGCAAGTATAGTATCCCCAATTGTATTGCCATTAGCTAAAGCTATAGAAGTGCAATAGAATGGGATTCCTGCTATTGCATTTCTACTCCCATCGATTGGGTCTATAAGAACTTTTTTCCCACCACCTCTTATGTATTTTGTTCCGATCTCTTCAGATATAATAGTAAGAGGTTCCCCAGTCTCCTCAAGATATGAAATGATAATCTCCTCTGCAAATTTATCAACAAGATAGGTCTTATCTCCTGATGCCCCTATGCCGAGAGGAATTCTAATTTTCGGCCTTGCTGAAGGGATGTCTTTCAAAAGTCTTTTTCCGATGGACCTCAATATCTCCAGATTCATAATACAATTATTTTACTTAAATCATACAAAGATTGTTCTAAAATTTGTGTTCCAAGCATATTTCAATTTATTCCTTTCTTATTCCCGAAGTCTCTTTTAACCCAAAGAATGCAGACATTGCTCAAAAATTTATTTAACAGGATAACCTCCCTTAATCCCCACTCAGTAGCTAATATTATTCATGAAAAATTTGGCAGATACAGTATTTGAGCGGTTTTAAATTCTTTCGAAGAAAGAATTTTACTCGGAGGCTCGATGGATATCGAGCCAAGAAATGAACGACAATATTGCGTCTGCCAAGTATATATAAGTTTATGAATAAAGTAGATTAGCAAAAGGGGAATTAAAGTTAAGTAAGAGATGGTTTTAGGATACTTTGCGGTCTCTGCCCCATTAGGGTTCATTGAGTTTTCAAATACGTATAATGTAATATTCTACATATAAGAAAATATATATTTATGTATGGACTTGAAAGAAAAGATAGAAGAAGAAATAAAAAAACAGGCTTTGGATGGTAGGCTTCCCTGTCCTGTCGCAAGGAAGATTGCTCAAAAACTATCAGTTCCTTACCGTGATGTTGGAAGGGTTGCAGACGAACTTAAGATAAAGATTACTAACTGCGAGCTTGGTTGCTTCTGATGGGAGTAATTTTATTTGAGCTTGCACTGACTTTTTATTTTGCTGCAACGATTATAAGTATTACTGAACTCTTTAAAAGCTCAAAGGTTACCACAAAATTCATTATCGTACTGGCTGCTGTAGGGTTTGTTTTACACACATTAAATATTATTTATCGTTATAATGCAGGTGGATATATCCCTATTACAAATCCCCACGAGGCAACATCATTCTTTACCTGGTGTATTGTTTTGATCTTTTTTATATTAGAATTTAGATATAAAATAAATCTGTTGTCTTCATTTATCATGCCGATAGTGTTTCTGCTGATGATTGTATCTTCGATGATGCCTCGGGAAATAAAACCATTAAGTCCTGTACTACAGAGTTACTGGCTTGGGATACATACATTTTTTGCTTTTCTTGGAAATGCTGCATTCGCTATGTCTTTCGGGATAGGATTCATGTATCTGGTTCAGGAACATTATGTTAAATCAAAAAGACTTGGTGGTTTGTTCGAGAGATTGCCAAGTCTTCAGGCTCTTGATGAGATGAATTACCGTTTGATAACATTTGGATTTCCTCTGTTTACCCTTGCAATCATAACAGGTACTCTTTGGGCAGAGACAGCTTGGGGGAGATACTGGAATTGGGATCCGCGTGAAGTATGGTCTTTGATTACATGGTTTATTTATGCGATCGTGCTTCATGCACGCCTTGTTGCTGGATGGAGAGGGAAGCGAGCAGCAATATTATCGATTGTTGGATTTTTGACTATTTTAATAGCTTTCTTTGGAATTAAATTGTTAAAAAGAGGTCTTCACGTTTTTCTATGAAAGCACTTGTTATAGGATTGAATCATAAAACTGCAGATGTCGATGTCAGAGAAAAGTTCGCTTTCAATGGTCCAAAACTTGAATTGGGACTAATTGCTCTGAAAGAACTGCCAGAAGTTCAGGAGGCTATTATATTATCTACATGTAACAGGGTAGAACTATATACAAATGTAAAGGATGTGCAGAAGGCATCAGAATCTATAAAGACATTTCTTTCAAAATTCCACAATATCGAAAGAAAGGCTTTAGAAAATGCTTTATACGAATATGAAGATGTGAACGCAGTTAGACATGTTTTCAGGGTTGCATCAAGTCTTGATTCTATGGTGATTGGTGAACCGCAAATACTCGGACAATTAAAAGATGCATTCGAAATTGCCCTTGAGAAGAAGACCACCGGCATACTTCTCAATAAACTTATGAAAAAATCAATTTCGGTTGCGAAAAGGGTACGCACAGAAACGAGAATTGCCGAAAACGCTGTCTCCATTAGTTTTGCTGCTGTAGAACTTGCAAAAAAAATCTTCACTGATCTTTCAAAAAAGATATTCATGTTGTTGGGTGCAGGTGAAATGGCTGAGCTTGCGGCGAAACATTTGATTAACAGTGGGGTAAAGGAGGTTCTGGTTTCAAACAGAACTTATGAGAGAGCATGTGAACTTGCAAATGAATTCAAAGGCAGGCCGGTAAAATTTGATGAGTTTATTAATGAAATGGTACACACTGACATAATAATCTGTTCAACCGGTGCGCCAAGTTATATTTTGACAAAAAGCCAAATGCAGAGAGTAATGAGGGATAGAAAACAAAAGCAGGTATTTATTATTGATATCTCTGTCCCGAGAAATATTGACCCTGAGATAAATAATATTGATAATGTTTATCTTTATAATATAGATGATCTGCAAGGGGTTGTTGATGCAAATCTATTTGAGCGAAAGAAAGAGGCGGAGAAGGCTGAGAAGATTATAGAGGAAGAGTTGGAGACATTTTTAAGATGGCAGTCTTCACTTGATTCAGTCCCAACGATTAAAGCCCTCCGGGAGAAAGCAGAAGAGATAAAGAGAGAAGAAATAATCAAACTTTTAAATAAGATTCCAGAAATAGGGAAGAAAGAAAAAGAGGCAATTGAATATATGGCAAGTGCTATAGTAAACAAGCTGATTCATCCACCTACTGCTGCACTTAAGGAGAGTTCAGAAGATAAAGAATTGCTGGTGGCAATCATAAGGAAGCTTTATGGTATCAATGGTGAAATAAATGAAAAAGAATAAAATACGTATTGGTACACGGGGAAGTAAATTAGCAATCTGGCAAGCTGAATGGGTAAAAAATGAGTTGGTGAAAATTTATCCAGATCTTGAGATTGAGTTAATTAAAATTAAAACTACAGGAGATAAGATTTTAGATGTACCTCTTGCAAAAGTTGGGGGGAAGGGTTTATTTGTCAAAGAAATAGAAGAATCGCTATTACAGCATAAGGTTGATATAGCTGTACACAGTATGAAAGATGTACCTACAGATTTTCCCGATGGACTTCATCTGCCTGTTATTTGTAAAAGAGAAGACCCCCGAGATGTATTGATATTAAGTAAGAATTTAAAATTGTTGAATGTAACTAAAGGGGCACAGGGGTATCTTACCGAATCATTAATTTTCAGCCTTCCTGAAAGTGCAAGAATCGGGACAAGCAGTCTGAGGAGATCGTGTCAGCTGCTGAGCATAAGACGTGATTTCAGGATAGAGCAATTGAGAGGAAATCTCGATACAAGAATTAGAAAACTGGATGAAGGGCAATTCGATGCAATAATATTAGCAGCCGCCGGTGTTAATAGACTTGGATTGAAAGAAAGGATTTCTGAAGTCCTTCCACTCGAAATATGCCTTCCAGCTATTGGTCAGGGCGCTATAGGAATAGAATGCAGAATTAATGATAAATTTATTAATGACCTTATTCTACCGCTAAATCATCAAGAGAGTGCTGTATGTGTAAAAGCAGAGAGAGCTTTTTTAAAGAAATTGGAAGGAGGATGCCAAGTCCCGATAGCAGCGCACGCAAAAATGATATCCCCAATAAATGCATCAGTTGTCAATTCAAAAAATATAGGGAAAATAGATAAACTCAGAACTTTAAAATCTGCAATTCTTGTTATGGATGGGTTTGTTGGCAGTATCTCCGGGGACAGAATTATAAGAGAAAAAATTGGTGGTACTGCTGACAATGCAGAAAGTTTAGGAATTCAACTTGCAGAAAATATTATTTCTAACGGGGCAAAAGAAATTTTGGATGAAATTTACAGAAGATGAAGATAATATCTAATGAATTCTGTTTAATCTATTACTTCTTTTCTCTTTAATTCTTCGAGTTTTTCTCTTTGTTCCTGACAGTCTATACAATAGATTGCAAATGGGAGAATTTTCAGCCTTTCTTCGGTAATCTCCTCTCCGCAATCCTCACAAATTCCATAAGTACCTTCCTGAAGTTTCCTAAGAGCTTCGTCAATACGTTGTAGGTTTTCTCTATGTGTGTTTAACTGTTTCAAACTTATGTCTTCAGATAAATCAACGACTGACCAGTCACCATCATCAAGCGCAGTATCGATTAGCTGTTTTGTCTCACCTTTAATATATTTTGATATTTCAGTCTTAGCTTCTTTAATTATTTCTTCACGTTTTTTTATTAGAAATTTTCTAATTTCAGCCTTTTTCTGTTCTTCAGCCTTTAAGTCTTTTTTTTGTTCTATAACTCGTGATGTTGTATATTTCTTAGTAGCTTTTAATTTTGTTCTCTTTATCTTTGCTGTAGGTTTCTTTGAAACAGGCACATGCTTTTTTTTAGTTATCGGTTTTTTCTTGACGTGCTTCTTTGAAGAGGTTTTTTTGGATTGGATAGTCTTTTTCGAAGTCTTTATCTTTTTCTTAGTAGTTTTTTTAATAGCCATCTATTGCTTATGCCTTTTTGTTTCTCTGATTTTCTATTTCTTCTTTATGTATCTCGATGATACTACGAACCTTGATCCCTGCGGCTTGTAATGCCTTCAAGATATCCGTCTGCTTAGCATCTGTTACCTTCACAATAAAATTACTATTAGTAATTTCAAACCTCCATAATCTCTTTTTCTTTATTTCCTAAAACTTCATCTGCTTTAGCTATAAAAGAATCAGTGATCTTTTGGATCTCCTCGTGCAATTTTTTGATAATATCTTCGCTAACATGCTTTTCCTTCTCGAGTTTTTTTAATTCTTCATTAATATCTCTTCTTATATTTCTAAGCGCAACCTTTGCCTCTTCAGTTTTTTTCCTGACAGTCTTAACCAGTTGTTTCCGTCTCTCCTCAGTTAGTGGCGGTATAGTCATCCTGATAATTTTGCCGTCGTTCATTGGGGTTAATCCAAGATCTGATTTGAGAATTGCTTTTTCGATATCAGAAATAATCTTTGGATCCCAGGGTTGTATCGCTATCTGTCGGCTTTCAGGAATACTTAGACTGGCCAGCTGCTGTATAGGAGTTGGGGTATTGTAATAATTGACCATGATCCCATCAAGGAGAGCAAGTGATGCACGTCCTGTTCTGATAGAAGCTAAATCCTTTTTTAAGGCTTCAATAGTTCGAGACATTCGGTCATTAGTCTTTCTTTTTAATTCTTGTTCCATTGTTTCTCCTTACCAAAGTCCCAATCTTTTTCCCCTCTATGATTTTTCTGATATTACCCTTTCCTTTAAGGTTAAAAACAACTATGGGAAGATTATTGTCCATACATAAGGAGATGGCAGTAGAATCCATAATACTGAGACCTTTTTTTAGTACTTCTATATAAGTGACAGTATTGAATTTTTTTGCGGAAGAATCTTTCAATGGATCAGCAGAGTATATCCCATCAACCTTTGTTGCCTTGAGAATGACTTCTGCCCCGATCTCCATCGCCCTGAGGGAAGCAGCTGTGTCTGTTGTGAAATACGGATTCCCTGTTCCAGCAGCAAATATAACTGTTCTTCCTTTTTCAAGATGTCTGATAGCCTTACGTCTAATATATGGCTCTGCCAGTTCTTTCATCTCGATAGCTGACTGAACCCTTGTCGGAATGCCGTGTTTCTCCAAGTAGTTCTGAAGAGCAAGCGCATTAATTACTGTTGCAAGCATCCCCATATAATCTGCAGATGCCCGCTCAATGCCTTTAACGCTCGCCTCTACACCTCTGAAGATATTCCCTCCCCCAATAACAATTGCCATTTCAACCCCTTTAAAAACAGCTTCCTTAATCTCCTGAGCTATAAAATCAACGGTTGAGGGATCTATCCCATAACTTTTATCCCCCATCATAGCTTCGCCGCTAATCTTCAGGAGAATCCTTTTATATTTCAGTTTGTTTTTTCTACTGCTTTTTCTCCGAGTTGGAATCTGGCAAATCTCCTAATGATTATATTTTCACCTAATTTTGCAATCTTCTCTGTAACAAGGTCTCTTATGTTTTTTTTCTGTTCTGTGTCTTTTATAAAAATCTGATCTAAAAGACAGTTATCTTTATAAAACTTTTCAAGTTTCCCTTCAACAATTTTTTCAATAATATGAGATGGTTTATCAGTAATCTGTGATCTGTAGATATCTTTTTCACGTTCTAATACATTCTGTGGAACATCTTCTCTCGAAAGATACAGTGGATTAGCAGCGGTTATATGCATTGCTATGTCTTTTACAAATTCTTTGAATTCATCGGTACGCGCTACAAAATCTGTCTCGCAGTTTACTTCGACAATTGTCCCAATTTTACCCATATGAATATATGAATCAATAAGACCCTCAGATGCTGTTCTGCCCACCTTTTTTAGAGCTGTTGCGAGACCTTTTTGTCTTAAAATATCTACAGCTTTTTCAAAATCACCATTGCTTTCTATGAGTGCTCTCTTACAATCCATCATTCCTGCACCTGTTTTTTCCCTTAATTCCTTTACCATGTCTGTTGTTATGTTAGTCATACTGATTTCTCTACTTCCTCCTGTTGAATTTTTTGTTCAGCTTCAAGTTTTTCTGCTTGTTCACTCTGGATTTTTGATAGAGCCTCTTTCCCCTCAATAACTGCATCTGCTATTTTTGAAGTGATAAGTTTTATAGCTCTTATGGCGTCATCATTTCCAGGAATTACATAATCAATTTCATCAGGATCACAGTTTGTATCAACAATAGCGACTATTGGGATTGAAAGTTTTTTCGCCTCCTGAACAGCGATTCTTTCCTTTTTTGGATCCACAATAAACAATGCGCCAGGAAGACCTGGCATATCTTTGATTCCAAAGAGGTTCTTATCGAGTCGTGCCCTTTCTTTTTCGAAAGCGGTTGCTTCTTTTTTAGTATGAAGATTAAGAGTCCCATCTTCTTTCATAGCTTCGAGCTTTTTCAATTTATCAATGCTCTTCTTGATTGTTGAAAAGTTTGTAAGCATTCCACCAAGCCATCTCTGGTTTATATAAAATGCTCCACACCTCTTCGCTTCTTCTTGAATTGCGTCCTGTGACTGTTTTTTTGTTCCAACAAAAAGAATTGGGGCACCTGTCATCGCAACATTTTTTATAAAATTATAAGCATCTTCAAGGCCTTTTACAGTCTTTTGGAGGTCGATAATATAAATACCGTTTCTCTCTCCAAATATATATTTTTTCATCTTCGGATGCCATCTCTTTACCTGATGACCAAAATGTACACCAGCCTCAAGCAGTTCTTTCATTGCTGCTACCATATTCCTTTTTTCCTCCTATCTTCGCCTCTGTTAGGACATAGAAACGCTCTTTCAGCGCACAGAGGCAGAATAATGAATTTCTGAAAGAGTATTCGAATCTTTCAGGAAAAAAAGGTTAACATAAAGAAGTCTTTTTTTTCAAGTTTAATGAAAATAGGGGAAGCATCTCCAATTCCGTGACGCGTTCCTATAGTGTGTCATCTCTGAACTTGTTTCGGAATCTCGTCTTTGAGATTGCCACGTCGCTACGCTCCTCGCAATGACAACCCCTCCTTCGCTCCTCGCAATGACGACCCTTATTCTTTGTCATCAAACGCATTTATTGTTTTTCCACTGTTTAGAGTCCATCACGGAATTGGTGATGCTTCCAAAAATAGGGGCTTTCTCTGTTATTGAATTGAATTGAAGAGTTTAGTATGCTATAAAATCATGGAAATAGTATTAGCAACAAGAAATAAGAAGAAACTCGATGAAATGAAAAGAATATTGGCTGGACTGCCAATTTCAATTTTGAGCCTTGATGATTTTCAGGGATGCCCTGAAATACACGAAGACGGTGATTCATTTCAAAAAAATGCAGTCAAGAAGGCTATAGTTGTAGCTAAATATACACAGAAACCTGCTCTTGCTGATGATTCAGGGCTTGAAGTGTATGCATTGAATGGTGCCCCAGGAGTCCTGTCAGCACGCTATGCAGGCAAAGAGGCAAATGATAGAAAGAATATAGAAAAATTACTTTATGAGATGCGTTCATTTGCTGGAAAGGAAAGAAAAGCACGTTTTGTATGTTTTATAGCTATTGCTTTTCCTGATGAAAAAGTTCAAGTATTTTCTGGATACACAGAAGGAATTATAGGCAAAGAGCCTAAAGGGATCAGAGGTTTTGGCTATGACCCTGTTTTTTACCCGGAAGGGTCAGATAGAACATTTGCAGAAATGAGCGATGAAGAAAAGGATGTTATTAGCCACAGGGGAAGAGCTCTTAATGAATTTCGAAAATATATTAAGGAAAAAATTCAAATTATTAAATAACTTAATAATTATATTTTTAGTAATAAGTAATTCTTATCTTTATATCAAAAATATGAATTTGACTTAAATCCGCATCAATAATATATTTATATGTCTTTCAATTAATTATTTTAAGGCTCTACTGCTGTTTTTATATTTTTTTATAGGCGCAATTTTTCTTTTTTACTGTTTTTAAAATAAAAATCGATTAATAAATGTTGGGGGTGAAATAATGAGAATAGTGTTGCTTGGTGCACCAGGTGCTGGAAAGGGGACGCAGGCAAAAATGCTTATCGATAAATACAAAATTCCTCAGATATCGACAGGCGATATTTTAAGAAAAGCAGTGGCTGATGGTACTCCGCTTGGGAAAGAAGCGAAGGCAATCATGGAAAGAGGTGAGCTTGTACCTGACAAAATAGTTCTCGGTCTTGTGGAAGAAAGATTAAAGCACGATGACTGTAAAAAAGGGTTTATCCTCGATGGATTTCCAAGAAATACTGCACAGGCAGAGGCCCTTGATCAATTATTAAATAACATTAAGATGCCACTTGATTCCGCACTGAGTGTCGATGTACCTAAAGATGATCTTATGAAGAGACTTACAGGAAGGAGAACATGTAAGAGTTGTCAGCAAATGTATAATGTTTACTTTTCCCCACCTAAAAAGGAAGGTGTTTGTGATAAATGCGGTGGTGAACTTTTCCAAAGGGATGATGACAAAGAAGAGACTATTAGAAAGAGACTTGATGTATATGATGCTCAAACTGCACCGTTAATAGATTATTACAAAAAGAAGGGTATTCTTAAATCAGTTGTAGGAGTTGGGAGCATAGAAGAGATTTTCAAAAAAGTTTGTACTGTATTAGAGGGAAAATAAAGACATTCATTATTAATTTAAGGAGGAAAATTATGGAAAACATTGGTCACGGTGGTAAAGAGATTGTTGAGCGTGTGATGCCAAAAGCTGCTGCAATTAAAAGATTGGAAGAATTAAAGGCAGCTAAGGCAAAGACTTTGGATGTTCGTCTTCAAATTGCAACAGAAATTATTGATATCGCTTATGGATTCTTCACTCCACTTGAAGGATTCATGACTAAAGCAGATGTTGAAGCTGTTTGCAATAATATGACTCTCGCAGATGGGAAGACTATCTGGAGTATCCCTATAGTATTTGATATATCTGAAGAGGAACTCCAAAAAAGTGGAATCAAACAATATGATGAGGTTCTTCTTACCTATACTGGAAATCCCTTCGCTATTCTGGATGTTACAGATATATTTACCTACGACAAAAAAGAAATTGCTATGAAAGTTTATGGGACAACAGAGGAAAAGCATCCTGGAGTTAAAAGAACATATCAGTACAAAGACAAATTCCTTGGCGGTAAGATAACACTTCTTAATCCCCCGAAAATTAACGAACCTTTTACAAATTTTTGGCTTACACCTTTAGAGATGAGGAAGAGATTTAAGGAAAAAGGCTGGGTTCGGATTGTAAATCATCAGACAAGGAATGTGCCACACACAGGCCATGAGTGGTTATGCAAGGGTGCATGGCTTCAAACCTATGGAGAGTTGCCGATCGAAAAGCCGATTGTTGGAGTTTTAGTAAATGCTATTATTGGTGAAAAAAGGCCAGGTGATTATATTGATGAGGCGATTATTCTTACTCATGATAGGCTTAGAACTGCTGGATATTTTGGAGAACATAACCATATGACATCCTGCACATTCTGGGATATGAGATATGCAGGCCCGAGAGAGGCTGTTTTCCATGCATGTCTGAGAACGAATCTTGGTTGTACACATCATATGTACGGAAGAGACCATGCAGGCGTTGGTTCATATTATGGCCCTTATGATGCCCATCATCTGCTTGCTTCTGTCCAGGACAAGATAAACATTACTCCTACTTATTCCATGAACTGGCTTTACTGCCCACATTGCGGAGAAATTACCAATGAGGGAATCTGTGACCATAAAAAGGAATGGCAGAAGTTTAGCGGTACTGTTGTAAGAAGTATCATTATTGATGGGGTTAAGCCTCCCAGACTCATATATAGGCCTGAGGTTTTTGACGTAATCATGGAGACAGCTGAGAAGTATGGATTCGGTTCAGCATTCGTTACTGAGGAATATTTAAAGAGAAGAACCCCTGTATTTACTATAGAACCATTAGGATAGGAGGGAAGAGATGGCAGAAACATATCCAATTAATATCTGGATCAATGAAGAAAGGTTAGCAAAGCTTCAGAAGGCAGGTCTTGATGCACTTACACAGGAAATGCTCGCTGGTTTGAAGGTCTTACGAGTTCCGACCAATGAAAAACAGAGAGATGAGATACTAAGGATTTACCCGATGGCAAAATATGATAGCGCCACTACAAAGAGTATCGAACTGCTTCCAAGAGACGTAAAGGACAAAATTTTCGATATGGTCATAGAGAAGAAAACTGTAGATATAATGGACGACTTCATTAAATCTGTTAAAAAATAACACAACGAAAGGAGGTGGAAGGACAACATCAGTTTTAAATTTTTGTTCTTAAACCCAAAATTTCTAATTAAAGGAGGTGTAGTTTAAATGCCAAGTTTTGTTATTGCTGAAAAGTGTGATGGTTGCAAGGCACAGGACAAAACTGCCTGTCAGTATATTTGTCCTCATGATCTGATGACTCTCGACAGAGAGAAGATGAAGGCTTACAATCAGGAGCCTGAGCAATGCTGGGAATGTTATAACTGTGTAAAGATCTGCCCTCAGCAGGCTATTGAGGTAAGAGGCTATTCAGACTTCGTTCCCCTTGGAGCCCAGACAATTCCTTTAAGAGGCACTGATTCTATTATGTGGACAATCAAATTTAGAAATGGCTTGACTAAGAGATTCAAATTCCCGATAAGGACTACTGCAGAAGGTTCGGTTGATCCATATAAAGGAAAACCCGAACCTGACTTTTCTACTATTAAACAGCCTGGGTTCTTTAATTACAAAGCAAGAACCGAATAAAAAGGAGGTGAATATAAATGGAAAAAGAAACTTGTACGTTTTCATATTGTAAGAGACCTGAAGTAACAGAAGTAGAATGCGATCTTCTTATTATTGGTGGTGGTATGGCTGGCTGTGGTGCAGCATTCGAAGGATGCGCCTGGGCAAACCCCAAAAAACTTAAAGTAGTGCTGGTTGATAAGGCTGCTACTGACAGAAGTGGTGCTGTGGCAATGGGTCTGTCTGCTATTAATACATATATTGGTGAGAATAAGGTAGTTGATTATGTCAAATACGTAAGAAATGACTTGATGGGAATTATCAGGGAAGACCTTGTTTATGACCTTGGCCGACACGTTGATGATTCAGTCCACCTTTTTGAAGAGTGGGGACTCCCGATTTGGAAAAAAGGCGATGATGGATTCTCCATTGATGGACATGAAGCAAAAGAACAGGGCAAACCAATGCTCAAGGATGGTGGAACCCCTTGCAGATCTGGTAAATGGCAGATAATGATTAATGGTGAATCCTATAAAGTTGTCGTTGCAGAGGCAGCAAAGAAGGCACTTGAGACCAACAGGGCTGTAACAGGTATGCCACAGAACCATTTTGAAAGGGTATTCATTGTGAAGCCTGTAATGGATGTGAATGGTAAAAATGTAGCAGCAGCCGTTGGATTTAGCACAAGAGAAAATAAGATCTATTCCTTTAAAGCAAAAGCAATGGTCTGTGCATCTGCTGGAGCTGTTAATTGCTTCAGGCCAAGGTCAGTTGGTGAAGGTATGGGAAGAACCTGGTATCCAGTTTTTAGCTGTGGTTCAGGTTATGCATTCGGCATGGAGGCTGGCGCAGAGTTGACCTTAATGGAAAATAGATTCGTCCCTGGGAGATTTAAGGACGGTTATGGACCAGTTGGTGCATGGTTCCTATTCTTCAAGGCAAAAGCAACTGATAGCTATGGAGAAGACTATTGTGCAAATAAAGAATATTATGATGACGCAGTCGCAAGATACGGTGATTATGCTAAAGGACTTGGAACAGCCATCAGAAACCATCTAATGATGAGAGCCATGAAAGACGGTAAAGGTCCTATTCTGATGAATACCCATATCGCTATGGCAGAGTTCTCTGCAAGAATTAAAGAACAGCTTGGTGAAAAAGCAGGTGCTAAGAAGCTGAAACATCTTGAGGCAGAGGCATGGGAAGACTTCCTTGATATGGCTATTGGACAGGCTTCTCTCTGGGCAGCAAACAATATTGAGCCTGAAAAAGTTCCTTCCGAGATTATGCCGACAGAGCCATATCTCTTAGGTTCACATGCTGGCTGTGCAGGGTTCTGGGTAAGTGGTCCTGGTGATATTCCAGGCACTCCACCTGAATGGTTCTGGGGTTATAACAGGATGTCAACAGTTCCTGGTCTTTTCATGGCTGGTGACGTTGTTGGAGCATCTGGACATAAATTCTCATCCGGTTCACATGCTGAAGGTAGGCAAGCAGCAAAGGCTGCAATAGCTTATATACTGGACAATCTAGACTATAAGCCAACACCGAAGAAATCACTTGATGAGATTGCTGCTGAACTCTATCTGCCATTTGAGATATACGAGAAATATAAGACTTACACAACAGCTCCTGAGGTTAATCCTCATTACATTGGTCCAAAGGCACTTCAGGCAAGACTGATGAAGATAGCTGATGAGTACTTCGGTGGAGTCGCAACATGGTATATGACCTCAAAGACAATGATTGAAGAAGGACTCAAGAAACTTGAGCTACTTAAAGAGGATGCAAGCAGAATGGCAGCTAAGGATCTCCATGAGCTTCTCAGATGTTGGGAAAACTTCCACAGAATTCTGGCTGTTGAAGCACACGCAAGACATATCCTATTTAGAGAAGAGTCCAGATATCCTGGATACTATTATCGGGGTGACTTCAATTTCATTGATGATAAGAATTGGAAGTGCTTTACCAATTCCAGATACAATGCTGAGACCAATACCTGGGAGTTTAAGAAAGTACCATACGTTCAGATATTTCCGTAACAAAGACTAAATGGGGGAGGGCTTACCCTCCCCCATTTTTTTCGTTCTTATAAGATTTTTATTGACATTTGTGATATAATACCCCCGTTTAAAAGTAGATTAAAAAGAGTTGGTTATACAGTAAGTTATAAGCACCTCTTTATAATTTACTGCCTTTAAGGAGGGTTATTATGGCAGAAAATAATAAGATTCTTGTTATTGGAGGAGGTATGAGCGGGTTAACTACTGCTATAGAAGTAGCAGAAGCAGGTTGCGAAGCTCATATAGTTGAGAAAAATCCATATCTTGGGGGTAGAGTTGCACAAATAAATAAGTATTTCTGGAAACTCTGTCCACCTAACTGCGGGCTTGAGATTCAGTTTAAAAGAATAAGAAATAATCCCAAGATTAAGTTTTATACACTCGCAGAGGTAGATGATATCAAGGGAGAAGAAGGCAACTTTGAGGCCACAATAAAGCTAAATCCTCGATTTGTAAATGACAAATGTGTTGGATGTGATGCTTGTGCTCAGGCTTGCCCTGTATTTAGGGATAATGAATTTAACTTCGGCATGAATAAGATAAAAGTAGCATACTTGCCCTCTTCACAAGCATTCCCATTTTTGTATGTTATTGATAATAAATCCTGCCCAAAAGACTGTATGAAACCCTGTCTTGAGGCTTGCAAATATAATGCTATAGACTTTAACATGAAACCTGAAACAATAAAACTCAATGTTGGAGCGGTGGTTTTAGCAACAGGGTGGAATCCATATGATATGACTAAACTGGATATTCTTGGGGCTGGTCAAATTAAGAATGTTATCTCGAATATGATGATGGAAAGATTAGCTTCAACAGATGGCCCTACGCAGGGTAAAATCGTACGTCCATCAGATGGCAAAGAAATAAAGAATATCGCATTTGTTCAGTGTGCAGGTTCAAGAGACGAAAACCACCTTCCTTTCTGTTCATATATATGTTGTCTCGCCACATTAAAACATGCCATGTATATAAGGGAGCAATATCCAGAAGCAAAGATTCAAATTTTCTATATAGATATAAGAACGCCTGGGCTTTATGAGAACAGATTTTATGCAAAGATAAAAGATGATCCAAATGTCATATTCACAAAAGGTAAAGTGGCTCAGATTACTGAAGATCCTGGTACAAAAGATGTGACTGTTGTAGCTGAGGATATTTATGGAGGTGGAAAAATCAAAGCGACTTTTGACATGGTTGTTCTTGCTACAGGGATGGAACCCTCTACAAAGAGTTCAAAAGTTGGGATTGATATACCTTATAATCCAGACGGTCTTGTGGATGATGCTTTACTTAAAAAAGGAGTTTATGCTGTTGGTACACTCAAGAGCCCAGCAGATGTTGCAAGATCTGTTCAGGATGCAACAGGTGCTGCAATAAAGTGCATCCAGAGTATAAAGAGGAGGTAGGGCATGGAGAAAAAATTTGGTGTTTATATATGTAGAGGATGTGGCATCGGAGATTCCATTAATATAGAGAAACTTGCAAAAGCAGCTAAGCGTGGTCCAATAAAAGAGGAGCAGATTAAGATTCACGACGTTCTATGTAGCCCTGAAGGTTTACAGTTGATAAAGAATGATATTAAGAAAGATGGTGTTAACACTGTCATCATAGCTGCTTGCTCTCCAAGAGTAAAATTCGAAGAATTCGATTTCCCAGGAGCACTAACAGAAAGGGTAAATTTGCGCGAATTTGTTGCTTGGATACAAGAACCTAATACAGAGGAAACTCAGAGTCTGGCTGAAGACTATATAGTAATGGGTGTAGTCAAGGCCCAGAAAGGTGACCTCCCAGAACCATCAATACTTGAGAACCTGAGTAGTGATATTTTAGTTGTCGGCGGCGGGATAACAGGAATGACAGCAGCTCTTGAAGCAGCTAAGGCAGGATATAAAGTTGTTCTGGTAGAAAAGGAGCCACAACTTGGAGGTTTTGCAAATAAATTATATAAGAAAATTCCAACACGAGATTATAAAGAGCCGGTTATAGTTGATACAGACATTGATAAGATAATAAATGAAGTCGAAACACACCCGAATATTAAAGTTTACAAATCATCAAAGATAGAAAAGACTTCAGGTCAGCCAGGTTTATTTGATGTTACAATTGCTACAAATGGTAGCTCTGAGACCGTAAAAATCGGGGCGATTGTTATGGCTACTGGATGGGTTCCTTATGATGCTAAAAAACTTGATTATCTCGGATACGGGGTTTATAAAGATGTTGTTACAAATGTCGAATTTGAGGATATAGCTAAGAAGGGTAATGGAAAGATATTAAGACCTTCTGATGGAAAGGAAGCAACAAAGGTTGCTTTTATTCAATGTGCTGGACAACGTGACCCAAATCACCTGCCTTATTGTTCATCCATGTGCTGTGCAACATCTCTAAAACAGGCCCGTTATGTTCGACAAAATAAAGATGCAACAGCTATGATTCTTTATAAAGATATCAGAACACCAGGGAGGCTTGAGGCATTTTATAGAGAAGCACAGAATGATCCGGGCATTATGCTTACCAAAGGTGATGTGACAGACGTTTCAGATGCTGGTAATGGCAGATTATATGTTGATATGGAAAATTCTTTGTTAGGAGAGAAGGTTAAGATCGAGGCTGATCTTGTTGTCCTTGCAACAGGGATGGTACCAACAACTCGTGCTCCTCAAGAATATCTTGATGGTCTAACACAAATCTCTACACAGGGGGATGAAGCTAAAAAAGCTTATTTAGAATCAACACCCAAACCAGAATACATACTTAACCTTGATTATAGGCAGGGTCCTGAAATACCTTCACTGGAAGGTGCATATGGCTTTGCTGATTCTAATTTTATATGTTTCCAATATGAGACAAGAAGGACTGGAGTATATGCTGCAGGATGTGTAAGACAGCCTATGAATATGACAGAGGCGCAGGAAGATGCTGCAGGTGCTGCTTTCAAGGCAATTCAATGTATAGATCATGTAGCAAAAGGGATGGCAGTACATCCGAGGGCTTGGGATTTGACATTCCCCGACCCACAACTTATACGTTGTACTGCTTGCAAGAGATGTACTGAGGAGTGTCCCTTTGGTGCAATTGATGAGGATGAAAAGGGCATACCTTATTATAAAGTTAACAGATGTAGACGATGCGGGACTTGCATGGGAGCCTGCCCAGAAAGAATAGTGTCATTTAAAGATTATAGCGTTGATATAATAGGATCAATGATAAAATCTATTGATGTGCCTGAGGAGGAATTCAGGATTGTATGTCTCGTTTGTGAAAACGATGCATATCCTGCTCTTGATACATTAGCATTAAACCGTAAAAAAATTGATCCTTCTATCCGGTTTATTCCTCTCAGATGTCTTGGAGGTATGAATCTTGTTTGGATTGCCGACGCTTTCTCAAAGGGAATAGATGGATTCCTTCTTTTAGGTTGTAAGTTTGGTGAAAATTATCAATGCCATTTTGTCAAAGGGAGTGAGCTTGCAAATTATAGGTTCAGTAAAGTAGGTGAAACTTTAGACAAATTACAACTTGAAGCTGACCGTGTTAAACTAATGCAGGTTGCTATTGATGAATATCAAAAGCTTCCAGATTTGATAAATGAATTTGTTGAAAGGGTTAAAGAAATAGGACCTAATCCGTTCAAGGAATTTTAGAATAGGATTGGAGGATATACATGGCACAAGAGATTATTGCATCACCAGACGTAAAATTTGTAAATGAAATAATTAAAGGAGGGGGTGAATCACTAAAAAAATGCTATCAATGTGCGACCTGTTCTGTTGTCTGCAATTTAACCCCTGAGGATAAGCCATTTCCAAGAAAAGAGATGTTATATGCCCAATGGGGTCTAAAAGATAAACTTCTCCCAAACCCTGATATCTGGCTCTGTCATCAATGTAGTGATTGTACAGCATATTGTCCAAGAGGAGCCAAACCTGGAGAGGTCCTAAATGCAGTGAGAAAATTGTCGATTGAAAATTATTCTGTCCCGCAATTTCTTGGAAAAGCTGTGGGTAGCAAGCAACATCTTGTTATTCTTCTTGCAATTCCAGTTGTAATTTTCTTGATAATACTTGCTTCACTTGGCCATTTAAATCCCACAAATATTCCCCTTAATGAAAAAGGACAAATATCATATCATGAGTTTCTGCCTTCTATATATATTGACAGTGTTTTTGTACCTGTAGCGATATTTGCAGTCGTCTGCCTTGCTATTGGTATTTCAAGATATTGGAAAGATATGTTGCGAGCAGCTGGACCTGTAACTCCAAAAATGAGTATTACAAATGCTATTATAGCAACAATAAGTGAAATTTTGTCACATACTCGTTTTGAAAAGTGCAACCTTACAAAAATTCGCAAGGTATCACATTTTCTGGTATTTTATAGTTTTATTGGTCTTGCAATCACTACAGCATGGGCGGTTGTATATTTATACGGACCACCGATTATGAAATTATTAGGATTGAAACCATTTAGTTGGATGCTTGGACCATCCCCTTATCCATTGACCGATCCTGTGAAATGGTTGGCTAACGCAAGCGCTTTAGCTCTTTTAGTGGGTATTTCCCTTGTTATCTGGAACAGATTAAAAAACCAAGACAAGGCAGGCAGGGGAGGTTACTACGATTGGCTTTTTATATATATAGTCTTTGCGATTATGGCTACAGGTATACTTTCAGAATTATTTAGATTAGCAAATATTGCAGTGCTTGCATATTTGATATATTTTACTCATCTTGTTGTTGTATTTTTCCTTTTTGCATATGCACCATTTTCAAAAATGGCACACATGTTATACAGAGCAACAGCAATGGTTTTTGCAAAGTATATACAAAGGGAACCTTAAAATGTACAAACTAAATAAAATAAAAAAGGGGGTGAAAATAAAGAGGAATAAAAAGGTAAAATTACTGAATTATGGCATTGAAAATAAGAGCCATGATTTTGCATGACTATTAATCTATACTGGAAGGAGGGTATATGAATCAAGTAATCTATTTTGCTCTACTTTGTGGTGTAGCAAGCGTTGTTTATGCACTTGTTACAACAGCATGGGTCCTGAAACAGGGAACAGGCACCGAGCGCATGGTTTTTATTTCGAATGCTGTGCGTGAGGGTGCTCAGGCGTTTCTAAAGCGTGAATATACGACTGTTGCGATTGTTGGTGTTATAATACTCGGTGTTTTGTGGGTAACATTAGGTTTTTGGACCGCAGCTGGATTCTTTCTTGGAGCATTTGGGTCTGCTGCAACTGGATATATCGGGATGATGGTTACGGTCAGATCAAATGTGCGTACTGCACAGGCTGCATTTGGTGGATTGAATAATGCTCTTAAGCTGGCATTCAAGGGAGGTTCAGTCACAGGTCTTATGGTAGTAGGGCTTGGTCTCCTTAGCATCGCAGGATTTTACTTAATTGTAAGGTCTGCTGAGGCTGATATTGATAAAGCTTTTCATGCACTTGTAGGACTTGGTTTTGGATGTTCACTCATGAGTGTTTTTGCTCGTATTGCTGGTGGTATTTACACAAAGGCAGCAGATGTTGGAGCGGACCTTGTTGGTAAAGTTGAAGCAGGAATTCCTGAGGACGATCCAAGAAATCCTGCAGTTATTGCAGACAACGTTGGTGACAACGTCGGTGATTGTGCGGGCATGGCCGCAGACCTTTATGAAACATATGTCGTAACTCTTGTAGCAGCAATGTTGCTTGCTAAAACAGTTTTTGGGCATGAAAGTCCATGGATTATATTCCCGCTTTTAATCGGCGGAATATCAATCTTAGCATCAATAATAGGAACTTACTTTGTAAGACTTGGCAAAAGCCAATATATAATGGGAGCTCTGTATAAAGGTCTTGCAGCTTCTGGTATACTTGCAGCCATCGCATTTTATTTTGCCTCGCGTTGGTTTTTAGGATTAGAAGGAGTTGAACAGGCATTTACAGCAACCGGCGTATTTATGACGGCTGTAATCGGGTTAGCTCTAACAGCTCTTATTGTTATGATTACAGAATATTTCACCTCAAAGAGTTTCAATCCAGTTAAACATATTGCAGCTGCAAGTCAAACTGGACATGCTACAAATATTATTGCTGGGCTTGCTGTTAGCATGAAATCATCAAGCCCTGTTGTTATTGTTATCTGTGGTGCCATAATATGGGCATATTGGCTCGGCGGAGGCTTTTCTGGTAATCCAGGTGGAGGACTCTTTGCAATTGCTCTTTCTGCTGTATCAATGCTTTCCATGACAGGTATTGTTGTAGCAATAGATTCATATGGACCAATAACTGACAATGCTGGTGGTATCGCAGAGATGGCTGAACTGCCAAAGGAAATTCGTGCCATCACAGACCCTCTTGATGCAGTTGGAAATACGACAAAAGCTGTTACTAAAGGTTATGCTATCGGTTCAGCAGGTCTCGCTGCATTAGTTCTCTTTGCTGAGTATTCGAGATCATTTGGTGAGGCAATATTATTTGACCTGTCAAATCCTAAGGTGCTTGTTGGGCTATTTATAGGCGGCTTATTGCCATTCCTTTTTGGCTCACTCCTTATGGAGGCTGTTGGTAAGGCTGCTGGTGGGGTTGTTGAGGAGGTCAGAAGACAGTTCAGATCAATTCCAGGTATCATGGAAGGTAAGGCAAAACCAGAGTATGGAACTTGTGTTGATATTGTTACAAAAGGAGCAATCAGGCAGATGATGGTACCTGCACTGATACCGGTTGCAGCTCCAATAATCGTTGGTTTTCTGATAGGTAAAGAGGCTCTCGGTGGTGTTCTCATCGGAAGTATTGTTACCGGACTTTTTATGGCAATTGCTATGACAAGTGGTGGTGGTGCGTGGGACAATGCAAAGAAATATATTGAAGATGGCGCATACGGTGGTAAGAAATCTGATGCACATAAGGCTGCGGTTACTGGTGACACAGTAGGCGATCCATATAAAGACACGGCTGGACCTGCTATTAATCCAATGATTAAGGTTGTTAACATTGTTGCATTACTGATTGTTCCGTTCATAGCATAAGTATAGATAACAAAAAAGGCCGACCCCAATTTATCGGGATCGGCCTTTTTTTGTTATTATTATTATTAAAACATTGGATCATCTCCAAAAAGGTTGGTGAGGTCATGAGGATTCAAGTGGTCAAGGGTTCGAGAGAAAAAATTAATAACTTGAATCCTGGAATCCTTGAACCCTTTTTAGCAACTAAATTGGAGAAGAACCAAACATTTTTGTGTTAATTTAATAATATGATAACAAGTAGTTCTATCCTCTTACCCATTATAATAGGTTTTCTCGTAGGAATAGGGTTTTTTTATTTAATGCTGAAAATGAGCGTTATTAAAATCGACAGGATTGACGAAAAAACCTTATTATTTAAATTACCTCTTCTGGGTACTACAGAAGCTGAAGAACAAAAGAAATACAATGGAATCTTTGTTAAAAATGTTTTTGAAGATCTGGATAAGATAAAGATTTTTCAAAGATTTATAAAATTTGATCTTTTACTTTATTATGCAAAAGAATACAATATTAATTACATAGGTTTTGAAGGTGATATGAATTTAGGATGGAGTGCTGGCAAACTTGCATACAGTACAATGTCAAAAGGACATAACGGTGGACATAATATTTATCTAAATCCAGATTTAGATAGAAAAGCTGTAAGTAGTCGTTTAAGTAAAGATCTTGGGTTAGAGATACAGCCTGATGAGCTTTATACATTTCTTTTTCTGCATGAAATAGGACATACAAAAAAAGCAGGCAATGAATGCTATTTAACTGCTATGGTTAATCATTCATTGTCAGGTGGAAGAAGAGCTGTAAGAAGGAGACGTGAATTGAAAGAGATTTATCTGCGAGCGGAGAAATTTGCTGATGATTTTGCTATTAAAGAATTGTTAAAAATAAGACAGAAAGGATTGAATTAAGATGCCATTGCCAAGTATGAAAAATGTTGAACCATCAAAGCTCTCCTTGGAGTCAGGATTTAAATTTAGGTGTCACAAAGGAATTAAGTGTTTTACTAAATGCTGTAGTAAAATAAATATATTGCTGACTCCATATGATATTATCAGGATGAAGAAAAGACTCGGTATGAGCTCTGAAGAATTTCTCGAAAAATATACGATTATGGAAATTGATGAAAAATCTACACTTCCATTGGTAAGAATGAAAATGCTCAAAGATGATGAAAAAAAATGTCCTTTTGTTACACCAGATGGATGTACTATTTATACAGATCGTCCTGCTAACTGTCGCTATTATCCAATTGGTCAAGGAACTCTAAGGAAGGGAACAGATAATGGGCCAGTAAATGAAGAATTTTATTTCTTTATCAGGGAATCTCACTGTCTTGGTTACCAGGAGAACACTAAATGGACAATAAGAGAATGGAGGATTGACCAGGGTGTTGATATCTATGATGAAATGAACAGGGAGTGGAAAGAGATTCAATTAAGAAGAAATCCTTTAATGGAAGCACTTGATTCAAATAAGCAGGCACAGGTTTATACTGCATGTTATGATATGGACAGATTCAGGAGGTATATTTTCGAAAGCAGATTTCTTAATGTATTTGATATTGACTCAGATGAGATAGAAAAAATAAAGACAGACGATGTTGCAATGATGAAACTCGGATTTAGATATTCTAAGTATATTCTTCTGCTTGAAGAGACTATGAAGGTGAAAAAAGATTATAAAAAATAAAAAGTTAAAATTGTCAATGATCAATGCAGAATTGCTGAATGTATTATTTCTGTCATTGATACAAAAATTGCCTTTAAAACTAATAAATTATTATTTTCATAATATATGTAGGGAGCGATACCGAATATTTGTTATCCGTTGACCGCAATCCTTAAAAAACTGTCACGGGAAAAGGACACGTTGCATAAATTTCTTTTGAGCAATATCTGTGTCTTTCGGTTTAAAAGGAGGCTTTATGTCTGAAATAAAAAAGATGTACCGAACAATAATGGAAGACCACTTTCCTGAAGAGATGAGTATTCGATTTGGGGATCAGACTTTATTCTACAAGAAAAGAACATGGAAGATATTAGATGGTAAAACAGGAGAGTTGGTTGAAAAAGGGCTCAGGTATGGAGAAAATCCAGGGCAGGAAGCTGCCCTATATGAATTAATAAATGGTAACATCGTGCTCGGAGGATGCCAATTTATACAACCATCAAATGGATTAGTTAGCAGTATTACTGAAGAAGACATGATACAGGCTGGTAAACATCCGGGGAAGACGAATCTTACCGACCTTGATAATGGATTGAATATACTTAAATTCCTAATGGACAGACCTACAGCTGTTATTCTCAAACATAACAATCCTTGTGGTGTTGCATATGGTGATTCACTATCAGAAGCATATGATAAAGCTAATATGGCAGACCGTATAGCTGCATTCGGTGGGTGTCTGGTGGTAAATAGGCCAATTGACAAATTGACAGCGGAGCTTGTTTCAAAAAATTATCTTGAACTTGTTGCAGCTCCTGAATTTGAAGAAGGAACAATTTCGATTCTTTCAAAGAGAAAGAATTTGAGGATTATACGAATCAGTAAAATTAAAGAATTAGAAAAGTATAGAAACATTAGGTACATTGATTTCAAATCACTGATTGATGGTGGCATTATTGTCCAGCAATCTCCTATCAATAAGATTAAATCAAAGGATGACTTTTTGCCTGCAAAGACGTCCTATCAAGGAAAGGAATACACAATCGAAAGAATGCCTACAGAAAAAGAATACTCTGATATGATCTTCGGTTGGAGTGTAGAGCAGGGTGTTACCTCAAATTCGGTAATTTATGTAAAAGAAGGTGTGACCGTAGGGATTGGGACAGGGGAACAGGACAGAGTAGGTGTAGCTGAAATTGCAATTTTCAAGGCATATACTAAATATGCAGACGCATTGTGTTTTAAACGATATGGCATACCATATAAGGCTTTTGAATTAGATGTGAGAGATGGGAAAAGAAGTAAGGATTTACTGCTCGAGATTGATGAAGAGACGCGGAAGAACAAAGGTGGTCTTATTGGTTCAATAATGGTCTCTGATGCATTTTTCCCTTTTAGAGACGGAGTTGATGTTGCGATCAAGGAGGGTATTAGCGGGATAGTTCAACCTGGAGGTTCTGATAGAGACTTCGAATCCATAATTGCATGTAACGAAGCAAATCCAAAAGTTACAATGGTATTTACAGGCCAGAGGGCTTTCAAACACTGAATATAAAACTTAATGTATAAAAAATATCACTTAACCCAAATAATGTATTTTTTGAGTTAAAGAGATTGTATGAATCCTGTAGAACTTTTAAAAGAAGCACAGATTTTTTTTCTGGATGGAAAATATAAAGAAAGTATAGAAGTATTTACTAAAGCAATTGAAGCAGGAGCTGATCCTTATATAACTCATCTAAGCCGTGGTGTTGCACATTTGAAGTTAAAAGAAATTGATGAAGCTATAAATGATTTTACAGAGGCAATAAATGCAAATAATCAAAGTGCAAGAGCATATTACTTCAGGGGTAATGTACATATGATGAAAAATGAATTTGAAAAGGCTGTTTCGGATTTTTCAAAAGCTATGGAACTTCAGAGTGGGCATGTTATGGCTCGGTTCTCACGTGGTGTAGCATACGCAAGAATGAATAAGGTAGATGAAGCATCAGCAGATATAAAGGCAGTTATGCCTGAAATGGAACTGAATATGCAAGGCTTTGTTGATACTCATGGGATTGTAAGAACAGAGTTGTTTAAGGTAATGGAACAAATTTCAGGTGGTAGGCCTTTAATATCATTAAAATTAAGTGAAAAAGAAATTAATACACTCGAAAAATGGCTAAAAGAGGAATAGGCATAAGAAATTTAAAGGTATAGAATAATGCAGAAGCCCTGTATCAGTAAAAATCATCCTCTACGAAAACTTTTTAGAACAGCCCTGGATTTTGGCTTCAAAATGAACGCACTGCAAAAAAGTAGTGTTGAAGAGTATATAGAAGAACAGATCCTATGTGAATTTATTAATGTCGAAAATCTATATAAAATAAGAGATATGACTGGAAGAAGACTTGAAGATATAGCTGATATGCTCGTGGAAGGAGATATATTATTGAATGCGCAGAGTATTTCACGTGAATTTCAGGTTCATAAACACATTGGAGATTATACGCTCTTTATGCTTGGTATGTTCCCTTCAGCACTATCCAGAAGAAAAGGTAAGGAGTTTATCATGGGGAGGATAATCGTGCCTGATGGTGATCTTTATGAGCATTATGAGTTACAAGGGAGGAGGTCATATAGAATTGTCTCAGAATTTACAAATAAAGAGCTTTTTACTGAACTTTCTACAAATTTTCCTTTATATAAAAATGTACTTGAACTTGTAAGGATTTATCTTGAATCTGCGAAAAACAAAGAGTTTCTTAAGATAAAAAATATTATAGGTGGAACTGATTAGTTATTCTATTGAAGATTCTTTTTGGGATTAAATGATTCTTGAAGAAAGACCTATCCCCTGGGCTTTATTTCTTGAAAAATGTTCTTCTGGCAAAATGTATCAAGTCAAGGACGTAATAGAAATTGACGGTCCTTTTTTCAATCTTGCTACACCAGAAATCCGACTTTACTGTATCCATCAAACATGCAATGGTAAACAAACTTTCAAATATAATGGCTTAAAGCAGTCTGTTAATATTGGGAAAACAGGAGATTATATTCTTAAATATACCTGCTGCAATTGCAAAGTATCAGAGACAATTATAAAAATTCATTTACAGATAAGCAGCCTCTTTGGAACAAATAAAGCAATGAAGTATTGATGGTAAATTTTGAGCAATACAAATAGCACATCTGAAAAAGCAGAAGTATAGCTGAATTGCATTTAATTAGTGTTTAGTATAAATTAATCAGTAAGTGTCTATTATTGTCTGGAGGAAAAACTGATGAGCGTCATAAAAATAATGCCATGTCTTGATATGAAAGATGGCAGGGTTGTAAAAGGAATTCATTTTGTTGATTTAAGAGATGCAGGTGATCCTGTAGAGAATGCAGTGTTTTACGAAAAGGAAGGGGCAGATGAGCTTGCGATGCTTGATATAGCTGCAACTGTGGAAAACAGAAAAACCAGGCTTGAATGGGTCAGGAAAGTATCAGCGGTTATAAATATTCCGCTGACGGTAGGAGGCGGAATATCAAGCCTTGAGGACATAGAACTCGTTCTTGCTTCAGGAGCTGATAAAGTCTCGATGAACAGCGCAGCTGTCATAAATCCAGAACTTGTCATGCGGGCAGCTAAGGCATATGGCTCAGAAAAAATCACTATTGCTATTGATGCAAGAAGGAATAAGAATATGCCCTCTGGATTTGAATTAGTCATATCAGGAGGGACAAAGCCCGTCGGCAAGGATGCAATTGAATGGGCAAGGCGATGTCAGGATTTAGGGGCTGGGGTAATACTTCCGACGAGTATGGATGGAGATGGAACACAGGCAGGCTATGATATCGAATTCACGAAGGCGATCTCTGATGCTGTTGAACTTCCAGTAGTAGCCTCAGGCGGTGCAGGGAAATTGGAACACTTTCTCGATGCAGTAAAACTCGGAGGAGCAGATATTCTACTGGCTGCTTCGGTCTTTCACTATCGGATATTCAGTATAAGGCAAGTCAAGGAATACCTGCAGAAGAACGGAGTACAGGTCAACCTTTAAAAATATTTAGTGAGAAGGAGCTATAAATGAGAGCGTTATTTATCATGAGCTGTCTGATTCTTTTTATGACTGGGATAGCAAAAGCAGGAGAGATTCAGCTATCAGTATCCGAAGTTAATGATAATAGAACAACCGGAAAGTTCTTTGGCGGGCTTGAACTGAAATTAAAAGCTATAAGTGATAAAATTTCTGATGCAAAAGGGATAAAGCTAAATATCACCAGAGCAGTTGACAATACTGAGCGGGACCTTCTTAAAGATGAAAGCAGGGATCAAGATTTTACCAAACCAGATGAAAATACCCCGGGACAGGCTGAGCTCACGCTAAAACTTAAAAATCCTGCCAGATCAGCAAATACAATCAAGGAAATCAAGGGTGAAATTATTGTATATGTTCCCGGCAAAGACCCAAATTCTACAGCGGTAATTAAAGAATTCATGAATAAGGCAGGTAATCCTCTTAAACATCAGTCTTTAAAAGCCGCTCAGGTTGAGATCACTATTCTGACAAAAAAACAGTACAACGAAATGAAAGCTGAAAAAGAAAAACAGGCAAAAGAAGAAGCATCTAAAATGGGAATCGCTGGAGAGATGGCACAGGCACTTCTTTCAATGTTCGGCGATATATTCGAAGCGAGTGAAAATAGCATTATATTGGATATTAAAGATGAAAAAAAGAAGATAATAGCAATAGAGTTTGAAGATGAAGAAGGTCAAAAAATAAGTAGCTATGGCACAATGACGATGGGAGAGACAAAGGTATACGATTTCGATAAACCTATGCCCGCAAATTCCCGTATGGTGGTATTCCTATCAACTCCTAAATCATTCATAAAAGAGCCGATGAAGTTGACGAATATCGCTTTGCCATAAAATTTTTGATTGAAGTACTAATGATCGATTAGATTATGCTTGATGAAATTTTTTAAGTCTTTACCAATATCTTTTCTTTCGAGTGCATATTTAATAACGGCTTTAAGATAATTCAAAGGATCGCCGGTGGTAAGCCATTCACCATCATTGACTTTTTTCGCAAGGAAGATGCCTCCGTTTTTTACATAATAACGGATGGCATCAACGACCCAGAGCTCATTATCCTTGCCAAGAGGTATTTTTCTTAAAATATCAATAATATCCTGATTGAGAATCATTCGTCCAAAATCAGCTAACTGTGATGGAGCTTCTTCTATAGAGGGTTTTTCAATAATGTCCTCAATCTCCATAGTGCCTTCACGTAATTTCACAATTCCATAACGAGTTACCATCTCTTTTGGGACTACCTGTACCCCAATCATCAAATGGCCACAATTAAGATAGTCTTCAATCATCTGTTTAGTAAATGAAACTTTAGATTTAACAAGATCATCACCCCAAACATATACAAATGGTTCATTTTCTACCAGACTTGCAGCAGACAACACCGGCGTGCCATTTCCATAAGGTCCCTTCTGTCTGACATATATGAAATTTGCCATATCAGAAATTCTTTTGATTTCTTCGAGTTGTTTTAATTTACCCGCTTTCTTGAGCTCATTGGCTAAAGCCCAGTTATGATCAAAATGGTCTTCCAGAGGCTTTTTATCCCATTTTGTTACTAAGATAATATCCTCTATCCCAGCTTCGACTAATTCTTCTACAACCAATTGTATAATAGGCTTGTCAACAATCGGTAGCATCTCTTTAGGCATGGTCTTTGTAGCAGGCAGAAATCGTGTTCCAGAGCCAGCAACAGCTACTACAGCTTTTTTAATCTTTTCCATGATTTAAATCTAAAATATTTCGGTTATTTAAGTAATTATCTATTTTTAAGTTACATTTTACTATAAAACCAAAAGAATTTAATAGAACCGAGCATGCTGATGAATATTATTCCTTACTGTAACATTCGATTAGAATTTCTTTGCAGTCAAGACAATATGTATTCTCTAAAGTAATGCTCTGGAATATTACCAACATATACATAATTCAAACCACATTCTTTTCAAATATGCCATGCCATTTCAATGGAAAATAATCCCCTATTCGCCGGTTGTTATTATAGATGAGATAAATCGTCTGCCTATAGGGAAACAGAATATGCTTCTTAATGAAGTAGACAGAAATATCTGGATCTATAGAGGTGAAACCTTAATAATTACGAAACCTAAATCCTTTTTCGCTACCATTAATTATCAAGATGTCGGAACAACAAAATTGATCCCTCCTCTATGCGATAGATTTGATATTGCTGTAGAAACCGGGATATTGCATCCTGTGAGAAAAAGGCTTATCAGGAGAGGCATTGACGAATGGTACAGAAGCACAATCAGCTGCAAGGAATTATCTCGATTATGGCTCGAAAGTTAGTGTAATAAACTTCTCAGATACAAATATTACTCTTTATCCAACAAGAGATGATGATAAAATTTATGAGATGCTGAAGATATTTCAAGGAGGTGGAACGACACTACATCTTGATGAACTGAACCAATATCTTTCCAGACTAAAGAATAAGGATGAGATAGATTATGTACTGATCACAAATGCTGGTATCGATAATATCATCAAGGTCATTAAATATTTATCCAAACTCAAAGGCAGACATTCCGGTTTTTCCGGAATCTTTCTGTAATACACCCCCCTTTATCCACTATATTAAAAGGGGCTGAGGGTGTATTGTAAAAAAGGATAAACCAGCTATACAAAGAATAGCTCGAGCTGAAATACAATACATTTGGAACGTCGTATTGTGTTATTATGGTAGGCGATGCCCGATTCGAACGGGCGACCTCTTCCGTGTGAAGGAAGCGCTCTCCCCACTGAGCTAATCGCCCACCAGAAAGATAAATTACTCTTTATATTATAGGGAAACAAAACGTAGAATGAAAGAGTAGTTTAACTTTAAAACAGTTGATTAAAATATTAACTATTAATGATTAAAAAAGTTTATACACTCGGCACTAATAGGAGGACTGAAGAAGATTTTATAGAGATTCTTTTATCTTATAATATTCAGTCATTAATAGATGTCCGTAGTTTTCCGAGAAGCAGAATCCCTATATTTATTAAGGAAAATCTTGAAACTATTTTAAGTCAGGAAGGTATAGATTATCACTACCTTGGTAAAGAACTTGGTGGATTAAGGAAGGGAGGCTACATTTCTTACATAATTACCGACGAATTTAACAAAGGCATCAGACTTCTTGAGTCTATAGCACTACAGAAAACCTCTGTAATTGTCTGTGCAGAAAGATTTCCATGGAAGTGCCACAGAAGATGGATTGCACGTGAGCTACAGAAAAGGGGATGGAAAGTGGAACATATTATTGACAAAGGGAAAGTCTGGGTTCCGAAATAGAGGATTTTTCCTGGCGGAGGGGGAGGGATTTGAACCCCCGGTGGAGTTGCCCCCACAACGATTTTCGAGACCGTCCCATTCAACCGCTCTGGCACCCCTCCGTTAACAATAGTTAATACTGAACAGTAAATAGTTTAAAAGATAAAGAGGAATTAAAAAATGCTGGCATATAAAATTAAAAACCTATCTATATTTATGAAAAAATCTTTTAAGAATTTCAGCACATTCTTCCTTAAGGACACCTGCAATCACTTCCACCTGATGGTTAAGTCTTTTGTCGAAGAGTACGCTGTAAAGGCTGATTACAGCTCCTCCTTTTTCATCCTTACATCCAAAGACAAGCCTGCCAAGCCTGGCGTTTAACATTGCTCCGGCACACATTATGCAGGGTTCTTTTGTTACATATAAGGTTGCATCTGTTAACCTCCATGCCTTTAGTTTGTGTGCCCCCAGTTTTATTGCTAAAATTTCTGCATGGCCTATTGGATCATTAATTTTTTCCTTGCAGTTATGAGCTTTTGAAATAATACTTCCATTTTTAACAAGCACTGCACCTACTGGTACTTCACCTTTATTAAAAGCAGATTCTGCCTCTTCGAGAGCAAGTCTCATAAATTGTATATCTCGTTCATCATGCGTCATAAAGTTTATAAATTATATTACCTGCATTCTCCCAGATAATCACCATGTCCGATGTGAGCTTTAACAGCTGCCTCATCAACATAGATTGTTTTACCTTTATGACAGATAGCCACCTTGCCTTTGGTTTCTGGAATTTGTTTTTCCTGTGATTTTTCTTCAAGAATAACAGCACACCCGAAACATAAAATCATCGGAATAAGCATGGTACCTTTTATAAACCGATTCATAATATACCTCCTAATTTTTGTATATGAGTATTTTAAGTATAGCTCATTGAATTAAAAAAATGGTTCTTCTCCAATTTAGTTGCTAAAAAAAAGTTCAAGGATTCCAGATGAATCCTCATAATCTTATCAACTTTTTTGGAGATGGTCCATAAATTTTAAAAGTGTTGAATGATTAATTTTGTGCTGATACAGAAAAATCCTACAAAGATTTGTTATTCATAGTAAAATAACTATTTTAATATTATGGAGAAGACTGATTTAGAATTTTTTAAAAATTGGTTTACTGATTATTGCAGATCATTTTATTCAGATAATGCACAAGACCAGAAGAACATTACCCTTAAAGAAGAACACACCTTTCAGGTCTGTGAAAATATCGTCCAGATTGCGAAAGATTTATCGCTTGATGACAATCGCATTCTTATAGCCGAAACAATTGCACTCTTTCATGATATAGGAAGATTCCCACAATATGCTAAATATAAAACTTTCAGGGACAGCATATCGGTTAATCATGGGTTTCTTGGAGCTGATACGCTTATTGAGAATAAGGTGCTAAAAAATCTTCCAATTAAAGAACAAGACTTAATTATTCAGTCTGTAAAATTTCATAATGCATTTTCAGTTCCTAAAAAAGAGGAAGAAGAGACTATTTTTTTTATTAAGCTAATTCGTGATGCTGATAAGCTCGATATCTGGAGGGTTTTTCTTGAGTATTATGAGGCTCCCGTATGTGAAAGAGCCTCTGCTGTAAGTCTAAGTCTGCCAGATTCAACTGATTATACTCCGGAAGTTATTAAAATAATCTATAAAAGGCGGATTGTTTCACTTGGCAGTATAAAGACACTGAATGATTTTAAGCTTTTACAGCTTTCATGGATATTCGACTTAAATTTTAAACCTTCTTTACATTTGCTTTTGAAAAGAAATTATATAAATAGAATTATTTCCCATCTTCCACAAACTGAAGAGATTAATAACATCTCATCGTTTTTAAATGATTTTGTAAAAAAGAAATTACAGGGCTAAGAGACAATCTTGCTCGTATCCCAGTATTTCCATTTGAGATATTCATTAATCGCCTTTGCTGCCTTTCTTCCTGCACCCATTGCGAGAATTACTGTTGCAGAGCCAGTGACAATATCTCCACCAGCAAACACCCCTGGCTTTGATGTCATGCCTGTTTCTGTATCAGCGATAATATAACCTCTTTTATTTAACTGAATATCTGGTATTGTGCTTAAAAGTAGAGGATTACTTCTTGTCCCGATTGCTGTAATAGCAACATCTATTTCAATTTGAAAATTACTCCCCTTAATAGGAATTGGTTTGCGTCTGCCAGATTCATCAGGTTCACCTAATTCCATTTTTATACATTCCACAGCACTTACATTGCCTTTGCCATCGTTAATAAATCTAACAGGATTAGTTAAAAACATAAACTCTATTCCTTCTTCATGGGCATGATGTATTTCTGCTTTCCTTGCAGGCATCTCAGCTTCAGATCGTCTGTAAATGAGGTAGACTTTTTCCGCACCAAGGCGCAATGCAACTCTTGCAGAATCCATGGCAACATTGCCTCCACCAAATACAGCAACATTGCGCCCCTTTTTTATTGGTGTATCATATTCAGGGAAAAGATAAGCTTTCATTAGGTTTGCTCTTGTGAGAAATTCATTCGCTGAATAAATGCCATTAAGATTTTCACCAGGTATTCCTAAAAATATAGGAAGCCCTGCACCTGTAGCGATAAAACAAGCATCGTATCCATGAACGGTTAATAGTTCATCAATCGTAAATAGTTTTCCAATCACTGCATTTAATATAACTTCAGCGCCGAGTTTCTTAATATACTCAACTTCTCTTTCAACGATTATTTTTGGAAGTCTGAATTCCGGAATGCCATAAACAAGAACCCCTCCTGGTTTATGAAGTGCTTCAAAGAGAGTAACCTGGTGGCCGGATTTTATAAGATCTGCAGCACATGTTAATCCGCCAGGGCCAGTACCGATAATAGCTACTTTCCTGCCTGTAGGTTTTGCTCTCTCAGGGATCTGAATTTGTCCATGATCTGCTTCATAATCAGCAACAAATCTTTCAAGATTCCCGATTGCAATTGGTTCCCCTTTCTTGCCGAGAATGCATAATGATTCACATTGTGACTCCTGAGGGCATACCCTACCACATACAGCGGGCAACGCATTATCTTCCTTTATTTTCCATGCTGCTTCAATGAATTTACCTTCTTTTATTAATTTTACGAAGGAAGGTATATCAACAGAAACAGGGCAGCCTCTTCTGCAGGCGGGTCGCAGGCAGTTAAGACATCTTGATGCTTCCTGAACAGCCTCATCTGGAGTATATCCGTAAGGAACCTCCATAAAGTTTCTTTTACGTTCAAGGGCATCCTGTTCTTTCATAGAAACTCTCTTTTTTATTTTTTCTTCTGAAGTTTTATCTTCCATCTATATAGCCTCCATTGATCTTTTATAATGTTCCATAGCTGTTTTTTCTTCCTCAAGATACATCCTCTGTCGTGCCATTAATAAATCAAAATCGACTTTATGGCCGTCGAATTCAGGACCATCAACACATGCGAACTTTGTTTGCCCTCCAACTTCAATCCTGCAGGCACCGCACATTCCTGTAGCATCTACCATTATTGAATTTAGACTGACTATTGTTTTTACTTTATGTTTCTCTGTTGTGATACAGACGAATTTCATCATGATTGCTGGCCCTATTGCTATAACCTGCTTAATATCTTTTTGTTCTCTTAACAATTCATCGAGTGGTATTGTTACAACAGCCTTTCTCCCATATGAACCATCATCAGTAGTAATAATCAAATTATCAGATACACTTTGCATTTTTTCTTCCCAGAAGATCAGATTTTTTGTCCTTGCCCCAATAATCGAGATAACGGTATTGCCTGCTTTTTTCAAAGCTCTTGCTATTGGGTAGATTGGTGCAATCCCAACCCCACCACCGACACAGACAACCTTGCCGAAGTTCTCTATATGAGTATGTTTGCCAAGAGGCCCGATTACATCTGCTATAAAATCTCCTTCATTCAATGTTCCAAGATGAAATGTTGTCTTGCCGATTTTTTGGAATACTGTTGTTATGGTTCCTTTATCTGCATTGAAATCAGCTATTGTTAAAGGTATCCTCTCGCCCGATTCATTGATCCTCAGCACAAAAAAATTCCCTGCCTTTGCTTTCTTTGCAATGTCTTTTGCTTCAATTTCAAAAAGTACTACGAGATCTGATAGTTCTTTTTTTTTGAGAATCCTGTACATGAAACCTCCTTATCAAATTGACTGTTTTCTTATTTTATCGTCACATAAAAAAGACATTAAATTTTTGACTTGACAAGAGCCAGTACTTTTAAGTATAACATAACCGCTTATGCCTGGAACGTATATACCATCAGAGTATATGCCGATTCTTATTTTTATTATTATAGCGTCGGCTTTTGGCCTGGGCGCTCTCATCATAGGTTATATCTTCAGAATGAAAAAACCTTATTTTGAAAAGCTTATGCCATATGAATCAGGAATTACACCAGTTGGTGAACCAAGATACAGATTTTCGATCAGATTTTATATAATAGCAATGCTTTTTGTTATCTTTGATGTTGAGGCAATATTTATTTATCCATGGGCTGTTGTATTTGATAAAATTGGCATATTTGCCTTCATCGAAATGGTTATATTTATCGTTATCCTTTTAATTGGTTATATTTATGCCTGGAAAAAAGAAGCATTTCAGTGGGATTAAATATCCTGAGAGGTAACGTATGATATTAGACACATCTACAATAGGCCTGGTTGAAGTTGAAAAAGATGTAAAAGTATTACCTCCTAATCTAATTATTACAACATTTGATAAGCTTATAAATTGGGGGAGGTTGTCTTCTATCTGGCCGACGACATTCGGACTCGCTTGCTGTGCTATCGAGATGATGGCTGTGGGCGCATCACATTACGACTTCGATAGGTTTGGTATTATATTCAGAGGTTCTCCAAGACAGGCTGATTGTATTATCGTAGCAGGAACAGTAACAAAGAAAATGGCGCCTGTTGTTAGAAGGGTATATGATCAGATACCCGAACCGCGTTATGTTGTTGCAATGGGTAGCTGTGCATGCACAGGCGGTATTTTTAGAACTTATAGCACTGTTCAAGGATGTGATTCTTTCCTTCCAGTAGATGTATATGTGCCAGGATGTCCTCCGAGACCTGAGACACTGCTTGAGGCAATGATGATGCTTCAGGAAAAGATAAGGAGAGAAAAGGCGAGGTGGAGCCCATGGCGGTAGTATTACGAAAAGTACCCCTGAAAGCAATGGGGTTAGATCCCAACGAGATTGCTGAAGAGATTAAACAGAAATTTCCTGATGAAGTTATTGAAGTCACTAATTTTAGAGATCAAGTCTCAATAACTATAAAAAGAGGTAAGGCATTTGATATTTGTAGATATCTTCACGATGAACCACACCTATCTTTTGACCATCTTCAAGACCTTACAGCAGTTGATTATCATGGGAAAAAAGAGAACAGATTTGAAGTTATATATAATCTTCTATCAATAAGATATCGGCATCGGATTCGATTGAAAGCACAGGTTCCTGATAGTGATCCGAAAATACGATCGGTTGTTCCTATCTGGGCTGGTGCTAACTGGCATGAGAGAGAGTGTTATGATATGTTTGGTATAGTTTTTACAGGACATCCTGATCTGCGTAGAATTTTATTACCAGAAGATTGGGAAGGGCATCCTTTGAGGAAAGATTATCCATTAAAAGGGCCAGCACCTGAGAAAGAATGGCACGGATTTGTAGAAATTTTGAATAAAGCAAAAGAATTAAAAGAATTTGAGTGGGAAGGATAGTATGGAACAGGCTGAAAAGATATTCGAAACACGTGAACTGAATGTTAATATGGGGCCTCAGCACCCTGCTACCCACGGGGTTTTGAGGCTTGTGCTTGATATAGATGGTGAGACAATTGTAAAGGTAACTCCTTATGTTGGTTATCTACATAGGGGGATTGAAAAACTTGGAGAAAGTTTAAGTTATTTTCAGGCTCTTCCACTCACAGATAGGATGGATTATGTTTCAGCAATGTCAAATAACATTGGTTATTGTGTTGCAGTAGAAAAACTTTTTGGCATTGAGGCTCCAGAAAGAGCAAAATTTATCAGAACGATTGTTGGTGAAATGTCAAGGATCTCAAATCATCTCCTCTGGCTCGCTACACATGCTCTTGATATCGGTGCAATGACAGTATTTTTGTATTGCTTCAGGGAAAGAGAGTGGATACTCGAGCTGTTTGAGAAGATTTGTGGGGCAAGACTCACAGTTACCTATCCGAGAATAGGAGGAGTGAGAAATGATATATCACAGGAATTTATTGAGAGCCTCTATAAATTCACAGATGAATTTCCATCAAGGATTTTGGAGTATGAAACCCTGATTGACAAAAATAGAATATGGCTTAAGAGAACAGTAGGGATTGGAGTCATATCAGCAGAGGAAGCAATAAACTGGGGTCTTACAGGTCCAACATTAAGGGGTTCGGGAGTTGCATATGATGTAAGAAAATTTGCTCCGTATGATGCTTATGACAAAATTGAATTTGAAGTCCCTATTGGTACAGCGGGTGATACATATGATAGATACCGTTGCAGAATGCTTGAAATGAGGCAATCAAATAATATCATTAGGCAGTGCCTTGATAAGTTACCGCCAGGTCCAATAATGGCAAATGAACCAAAGCTTGTTCTTCAACCAAAAGATGCAATGATGCCAGTAACCCATCCAAACAAACAGCATGCTTTCTTTATTGAAGAAAAGGTATGCAAAGGATGTGGTATGTGTCTAAGGGCATGTCCAGCAAAGGCAATCACTGGGGAAAAGAAAAAACCACATAAAATAAATCAGGAGCTATGTTTGAGTTGTATGAACTGTTATGTGACATGCAAATTCAAGGCATTAAAGATTATTCCAGGTGGGAAAGGCCTCAGTGATGAAAAGCTTGCTGAATTAGCGAGTCAACCAGTACCAGAAGAGATCAAAAAGGCTACTGAGTTACTTGCAGAGCATTTTAATTATATAAAGAAAGGCCCGAGGGTGCCCGAAGGAGATGTTTATGTAGCAACTGAAGTCCCGAAGGGAGAGCTGGGATTTTATTTTGTGAGTGATGGCTCAGGAAAACCATATAGAATGAGGGTAAGGGCTCCGTCATTTGTTCATGCAGGGGTTTTACCAAGACTCTGTGTAGGACATCTTGTTGCAGATGTTATAGCAAATATAGGAACGATTGATATAGTTCTTGGAGAGTGTGATAGATAATGATAATAACAACTGATACACTTATCAAATTTGGTATTGAATTGCTAATTATTATTGTCAAGATTGCAGTCGTTCTCGGGGTAACGCTTTTACATGTAGCATATGCAACTTATTTTGAGCGGAAAGTAATCGGACATATGCAGGTGAGGCTTGGACCTATGCGGGTTGGTCCTCATGGACTCCTTCAGCCTATTGCTGACGGTGTAAAACTATTCTTCAAGGAAGATATACTTCCTGCAAATTCTGACAAAGTTGTCTTTTATCTTGCTCCAGTTATTTTTATGGCATCAGCTATGGTAAATCTATCTGTTATTCCATTTTCTCAGAATTTCTTTATTGCTGATATCAACGTAGGGTTGCTTTTTATCTTCGCTATAGCAGGAATTGGTGTATATGGAATATTTATATCTGGATGGGCATCAAACTCTAAATATGCTTTTATAGGAGGCTTGCGTTCATCTGCACAGGTCTTGAGTTATGAAATTGCAATGGGATTAAGCCTTGTTGGAGTTATGATTATGGCAGGTTCCTTGAATCTTAATGATATTGTAAAGGCACAGCAAAATTCGATATTCGGCATTTACGCAATCCCTCAATTTGTTGCTTTCATAATTTTTGTGATTGCTGCAGTAGCTGAAACAAACAGAACACCTTTTGACTTGCCAGAAGCAGAAAGTGAGCTTGTCGCAGGTTATTTTGTTGAATACAGTGGTTTTCGTTTCGCTCTTTTCTTCCTTGGTGAATATATTGCAATGTTTATTATGTCATCACTTTGTGCAGTGTGTTTCCTTGGAGGATGGACGCTACCATGGTATATCCTTAAAGTTTTACCATTTCTGTCGTACGTGCCAGGGATAGTCTGG
>FWPV01002764.1_pt1 | contig 41751 bp, 47 predicted proteins | sample 2228371 | NCBI WGS metagenome assembly FWPV01 (sample SAMEA103939776, study PRJEB20133) | metagenome
AAGATCCTGAAAAAGAGAGCCCCGGTGCTGATCCCGGGGCTCCCTTAAAAGAACTGTGGTATCGATCTCTCTCATGGTGACATTTCTTTTGTCCCATAAGCCTCGATAATCGTGACATTTTTACTGTCCGTTGACACTTCCCGGCCCTAGAGCCGAAGGGATTCCAATCCATCCTGGCGGAGCCTCTCGATGGAGGGGAAATGCGTCATGTCCAGGTGAATTGGTGTGATCGAAACCCTTCCATGGGCAACTGCATAGACGTCGGTCCCTTCCTTCATCTCATCTTCCGGTCTTCCGGCGATCCAGTAGGACAGGATCCCATGGGGACTGCGAAACTCGGTGACTTTCCCCTCGTAGGTTCTCAAGCCCTTCCGAGTGATCTCGAATCCAGCTATCTTTCCCTTTTCCAGGTTCGGAACATTGATATTTAGAAGGACTTCTTTTGAAAGCTCGTGGGTGGAAAGCCAATCCAGAACTTCCAGGACCACCCCGGATGCGGTTTCATAATGGTGAACCAACTCCGAGCGTTGGCAGTTCAAGGAAACCGCCATGGCTCCCTTCCCAAGAATCAATCCTTCCATTGCAGCAGAGACCGTTCCGGAATAGGTCAGGTCATCCCCTAGGTTCGGGCCCCGGTTGATGCCGGAGATGACCAGGGAAACATCCGCGGCAACGGTTTCGACCCCCAGCACGACGCAATCCGAGGGAGTTCCGTCACAGCTGAAGATTCGGACTCCAGGTTCGTATCCTCCCTTATCGGCCTCCCAGAGTCGGATCGGGCGATTCAGCGTCAGCGCATGTCCGACGCTGCTCCTTTCCCTGTCCGGTGCCACGACGGTCACATCGTTGCCGGCGCTACGCAGGGCATTCGCCAACTCGATGATGCCCGGCGCATAAATCCCGTCGTCGTTGGTCAGGAGTATTTTCAAGGCGCTCATAGGGGGAACCACCCGGGCAAGGCGAGAGAGGCGATGAACAGCACGATCGGGCTCATCGCCCTCTGTACGGCGCCAAAAATGACGAGGACCATGAGGATCAGCATCCCGTACTGTTCGAGAAAGAAAAAACCCTTCATCCATCGAGGGGGAAGAAAAACATACAGGATTTTCGAACCATCCAGGGGCGGAATGGGCAGCAGGTTGAACACTGCCAGCCCGAGGTTGATAAACACCATGAGAACCAGGAAATTCAAAGCCGCAACGTTCATCAGGACCCAGTTCGGCAAAATCCTCATCAGGAGTCCGACACCGAAGGCGGTTGCCAGGTTCCCCGCCGCCCCGGCAAGGGAAACGAGAACCATATCCCTGGCGGGATTCCTGAAATACCGCGGGTCGATCGGTACAGGCCTGGCCCATCCGAAGCGGGCGATGAGGAGCATGAGCGCTCCGAGTGGGTCAAGGTGGGCCAGGGGGTTCAAGGTCAGCCGGCCGCTTTGCATCGCGGTCGGGTCCCCAAGCCTGTAGGCCGCATAGCCGTGGCAAAACTCGTGAAACGTAATTGCCCAAAGCACTGCAGGGATGCTTAGAACCAGTTCAGCGAGTCTTGGCATCGTGAACATCGGGATCACCGCACTTTCCAGGGGGGAAATGGTTCAGGACCCATTCGACCTCTTCCTCGCGCGTTTCGACCTCTCCCTCTAGCCTGGCGAATTTAAGCCCTTCCAAAACTTCGCCAACCAGTGGCCCCTTGCGAAAACCGAGGTCGATCAAATCACGGCCCGTAAGCATGGGCCTGATCCGGTGTAGGCGCAGGAGGTAGACAAGAAGTCTCCGCCTGACTCTCCAACGGCTGGTTGCTGCCGCCCAAAACAGGATAACGGTAAACGAAACATTTTCAAGGGCTTTCACGATTTCCGAATTCTTCTTTTCCTGCCTTCCGCCGAGCACCTGTTCGATGGTCCTTAGCCCTTCCAGCCCCTCCCTCACGATGCGTCCTTCCTCCTGGCCGAGATGGAGCCGGGTTATCGAGGCTTCAGCCGCCTGCGGGTCGGATTCGAGCAGAAGGGCACAAAGGAAGGCCAGCCATTCCGTCTTCCCGAAATCCGGTAAATCGCGGCCCATCCTTTTCAGGAAAAAGGAGAGCCTGAGAAAGGCCTTTCGGCATTCCTGGCCAATCTTCAGGCCAGGCGCGAGATTTTGCCAAAACCCCAGTTCAGAAAGCCTTTTCACGATGGGAAAAGGTTCCTTCTCCGTGAGGATCAGCTCAAGCTCGCTTCTTAGGCGTACCCCCGACAACCTGGCGACCAGTCCTCCCCTGATGCAACTTTCCAGCAAACGAAGGGTCGTCGGCCCGATTCGAAAATGAAGCCTCTGTTCCAGGCGGACCCCTCGAAGCACCCTCGTCGGATCTTCCACGAAGCTCAAGTTATGAAGGACGTTCAGGGTCTTCTTCTGAAGATCCCTCCGACCCCCGAAATAATCGTGGAGCTTCCCCCATTCACCCGGGTTTACCGTGATCGCCATGGCGTTGACGGTGTAATCCCGCCTGAAAAGATCGTGTTTCAGGGAATCCGTAGTTACTTCCGGCTGTGCTACGGGGAATTCGTAAAATTCCCTTCTTGCTGTTGCCACGTCGACCTTCCGCCCCCCGGGGAAAACGATCGTTCCGGTTTTGAACCTCTGGTGAATTGCGATTCGGCAACCGTCCCTCTCCCAGGACCGGGCAAACTCGACGGCATCTCCTTCGATCACCATGTCAAGATCGAGATTTTGGCGCCCGAGCAAGAGATCACGGACAAATCCTCCGACCACGTGTGCCTTCATCCCCAGGGCTTCGGCCCGTTCGCCCAGCCTTCGCAGGAGGATCTGGACCCATGGAACCAGTTCCTGTGACATGAGTTCGCCAACGTCTTCCGTCCAGGGGCGGGAGATCTCACCCGCCTGCTCCTCCGGTGCAAGAGAGTAGGGGAAAAGGGCTCGGAGGAGATCCGTCCGAGTTACGATCCCGAGAAGTTTGCCGTTGATATCGACAACCGGCAGGCGCCCGATGTTGTAAAGGACCATCATTCGGTGTGCCTCGGAAACCGATGCTTCAGGAGGGACCGTGATGACCCCCTCCGTCATGAAGTCCGATACCGGAACGTTTCCAAGTCCGTGGAGTTCTGCCTTGTCGAGGTCCTTTCTCGTGATGATTCCGGAAATCCCTTTTTCGTCCACAACGGGCAAAGCGGCATGCCCGTAACGGATCATCAGGCGGTACGCGTCATCGATCGCCAGCCCCGGTTCAACCGCCATTACCGGACTGCTCATGACATCGCGGACCTGGACAAGGGGCCGGATGCTTTCTTCCAGCTTCCTTTCCAGCTGTTCCAGGATCCCTTTCCTTTGGCTGCCGGGGATAGTGACGGAAGCCGCCTGGGCATGGCCTCCTCCTCCCCAGGGTTCCAGGAATTTGGCAACATCGATCAGCTCGGGCCTTCCCCTTGCCACGATGTACGTGCGGTTTTCCATGTAAACGACCGCCAGGGCAACATCGGCATCGAAAAAATCCCGCAGCCGGTGGACAAAGAGCGAGATCCCCTCAACGTAAACCTCGCTGGATGTTTCCGATAGGACGATTTTTGCTCCTCCGATAAAGCGGGTGCGGGCATTCTCGATGAGGTTGTCCAGCAACTTCCGTTCACCGGCGTTCAGGTTCATCTCGATGTGCAGGGGAACAATCGTCAGGTCGGCTCCCATTTCCCGCAGTTTTTCCGCAGCGTGAAAATCCCGGCTCGTCGTCGAACCGAAAGTAAGCGCGCCCGTGTCCTCGTAGATCCCCATCGAAAAGAGCGTCGCCTCGAAAGGCTGGATCGGTATGTTCAAGGCAATCAGTTTCTCGACGAGCAACGTTGTGGTCGAACCGACCGGTTCGATGAGGGCCTTTTTGGCAGGGATTTCGTCGCTGACTGGAGGGTGATGGTCATAAACATGGATGAGGACGCCCTCCTTTCCACAGAGGGAACCGAACGGGCCTATCCTGGACCGGGACCGTGCATCGACCACCACAAGGTGGTCGATCTCGTCGAAGTTGATCCTTCTCGGCGTCAGGACTTTCCACCGGTTGCCAAACCTTTTCAGGAATTCCCTGAGGTTTCTGCAAGCCGCACCAGAGAAACAGAGGGTCGAATCTTCGTAAAGCTTGGATGCGGCCACCATGCTGGAAAAGGAATCAAAATCGGCACCGATATGGCTCGTGATGATCTTCAACGTAACGCCTCCAGCAGCCGAATTTTCCGTTCGATGGAGGAAAAAGGCTCCCCTTCCGCCATTGCGAACTGTTTCAAGGTGTGCCCCATCTTTTGGACTCTTTCGAGGAAGTTTTCCAGCTCTCCATCGTTTTTCAGGACGATGTCGGATTGCTCGGCTTTGAAGGAGGACGGCAAGAGCCACTTTTCCCTCCTTTCCAGCTCTCCATTATCCCACCCGCGGCGTCTCGTCCTTTCGATGCGGATTTCCCTTGGAGCTTCCACGAAAACCACGAGATCGATCCAAGGAGGCCTCCCCGCTTCAAACAGCAGCGGCAGTTCGACTACGATCCAACCGCTTTTCCCTGCGAGCATCCCTGCGATTTTTTCCAACACAAGCGGATGGAGCAGTTTGCAAACCCACCGGTAGTCTTCTTCTTTAGTAAAGACCGCATCCGCAATCGCCGAGAGGTCCACCGAACCGTCTTTCGAATGGAGCGCCTTTTCCCCGAAGCGTTTCATCGCTTCAGCACGGAGGCGTTCCGTCGACCAGAGGGAGCGCACCACTTCGTCGCTGTCGATCAGAAAGGCCCCTTGCTTCTTCCATGCCTCGGCCACGGTCGATTTACCAGCCCCAACGTCTCCCGTAAGCCCCACGACCAGCATAGGGAATTCTCCTCTCCTCCTGACGGATACTTTCCGAGATCTTCACCGAATCCTGGGGGATCTCCCAAAGGAACCGTGAAAAGCCGTTCTTCTGGACCGTCCCGAAGAGGACTCGGCTTTCTGCTGCAGTCAAGTAGAGCCTTTCTTCGGCCCGTGTCATTCCGACGTAGCAAAGCCTTCTCTCTTCCTCGACGCCCTCCCCTTCTTCAAAACACCGGCAATGGGGAAATACGCCCTCCTCCAAACCAACCATGAAAACAACCGGGAATTCGAGTCCCTTCGCCGCGTGGAGCGTCAGAAGGCTCACGGCATCCGCGGTGTCGTCCATTTTTTCAAGATCCGTGAAAAGGGAGATTTCGGCAAGAATTTCCGCCAGGTTCCCTTCCTGCTTCGAGGCAATCGACAGCAGCTCCATCACATTGTCCCGCCGATCTTCGAAACCCTGCGGATCGGTCTTCGCCAAATGATCGCCGTAACCGGAATCTTCCCAGATAAACCGCAAAGCCGCAGCAAAGTTGTCGGAACGATCCAGGATTCCCACCATCTGAACTCCGAGGGACATGCAGGAAGCAGCGGTTTTCCCAGAAAGGCCGGCTCGCCCTTCCGCGATGCATTTCCACTTTTCCCTCGAATCCATGAGGGGGTTCACCAGCAAGGATTCCCCCAATTGCTGGAGCCCTTTTTTCCCCAACCCCCTGGGAGGGATGTTCCCGATTCGTTGGAGCGAGACCATATCCGTCGGGTTGAGGGCCAACCTCATGAAAGACAGGACGTCCTTGACTTCTTTCCTTTCGTAAAAGGCTGTCCCCCTGACAACCTTGTAGGGGATCCCGCGGGAAAGAAAAGCCTGCTCATAGGTTCGGCTGAGTGCGTTGACCCTGTATAGAAGGGCAATTTGGCCGTATCGGTACCCTTTCCGGCATAGGGACTCGATTTCCGAGAGAAGGAAGGCCGCTTCCTGTTTTTCATTGCCGTGCAAGTGGATCCTCACGGGTTCCCCCCGGTCGCGGTCCGTCCAAAGGTTCTTGGGTTTCCGTTTCAGGTTGTTCGTGATCAGGCCGTTCGAAGCCCTAAGGATTTGTGCCGTAGAACGGTAGTTCTGATCCAGGACTACCGTTTTCGCCCCGGGGAAATCTCTTTCGAAATTCAGGATTAGTTGCATATCGGCACCGCGCCACCCGTATATCGACTGGTCGGGATCGCCTACCACCATGATCCGGCCGGATTCGCCCACGAGTTTGCGGAGGAGGTTGTACTGGGGCCGGTTTACATCCTGGTATTCGTCAACGAGGATCCAATCCAGCGCCGCACGCTCTTTCGCCAGGATTTCAGGATCCTTCAGCATTTCCAGCGGAAGCCTCAGCAGGTCGTCAAAATCGACGGCATTCTGTTCCTCCAGAACGGCTTCATAGGCTTTTTCGATTTCGACCAGCCTGTCCTCGAATCCTTCTGCTCCGCTTGCGTCCAGGGACTTTCTCCTGGAGAGCTGATCCAGGACCCATGAGATCTCGATTCGTTCCTGGTCGAGATTCATTTCTTCCAGGATTCTTTTCAGTACAGACCGGCAATCCGTACGGTCGAAAACGACAAAATCCCTCCGCCTTCCGACTTTCGGAAGGGCATTCGAGTGCCTCTGAAGGAAACGAAGGCCGTAGGAATGAAAGGTGCATGCCTGGAGCCCCTTCGCATCCGTTCCGAGAAGGGTTCGAACCCGCTCCCTCATCTCGTTGGCCGCCTTGTTCGTAAAGGTCACCGCAAGGATTCGGCTGGACGGTATGCCGACCTTGGAAACAAGGTACGCGGCCTTGCAGGCGAGAACCCTCGTTTTTCCGCTTCCTGCTCCTGCAAGGACGAGAAGGGGGCCGCCGCAGTACTCGACCGCCTCGAGCTGCTTCGGGTTCAACCCCGTCAGGCTCTTTTGGGTTCTCGTTTTTGTCTCAGCCATGTTTCCACTCTGTCAAGCCAGGCAGCGATTCCATCGCCGGAAAGATTGTCGACCTCGAATTTTTCCGCCCTGGCGTTTAACGTTTCGACATCCTTCCAGAAAAGGTCCCGGTCGAAACGGATGTAGGGAAAAAGGTCCTTCTTCGTCAGGACAACCGCCCCGCAGGTATGGAACAGGTGCGGGTATTTCAGCGGCTTGTCGGCTCCTTCCGCCATGCTGCAGACGGCGATTTTCAAGTCTTCCCCGAGGTCGAATTCTGCAGGGCAAACGAGATTGCCGACGTTTTCGATGAAAAGGACGTCCACTTTTTCCAGTTCGAGGTTTTCAATTGCACGTAAAACCAGGTTGGCTTCCAAGTGACAGCCGCCCCTCGTGTTGATCTGGATTACGGGAACCCCGCATGACGCGATTCTTTCGGCGTCACGGGCTGTCGCGACATCTCCCTCTATGACCGCGGCACGAAAGCGGCACCTTTTGAGGGTTTCCTCGAGGAGGGTCGTCTTGCCCGCCCCAGGAGAGCCAATGAGGTTCAGAAGAAGAATGCCCCTTTCAGCCATCATTGAACGGATCCGGGATGCGAACCGCTCGTCCGCGGCCATCACGGACTGGATCAAGCTAATCCGTTTCGTCGTCATTGTCCCAAACCTCCAGCGAATCGATTTCCATTTCGAACCCAGCCGTCGTGGTGATTTCAATTGAACCGCACGCGGCACACCGGCCCAGGGGGATCTCCCCTCCCCATTCTAAACCGCATCGTTCGCATTTCTGCCGGATTCCGATTTCTGCGATCTCGATTTCGGCTTCAGCAAGGGGAGTACCGGCAGAGGCCGTTTTAAAACAAAACACAAGTGCTTCTGGGATGACCTGCCGGAGGCTTCCGATTTTCAAATGGATCCGCTCCACCTTTTTCCATCCGTTTTCGGCACAAAGCGGGAGCAAAGAATCGAGGAGCGCTTCCACGAGTGACATTTCATGCATTTATCCAACTCTCCCTGTTTTCAGAGTCCAGAAAAAAAGGGGCCCCTTGGGCCCCTGGTCGTTTCGGTTTCAGCTTTCCGGTTCCAGGAGACCGTATCCGCCCTCTTTCCTCCTGTATACAACGTTTGTTTGTCCCGTTTCCGCGTTGCGAAATACAAAAAAGCTGTGGCCGAGTAGATCCATCTGAAGGGTGGCCTCGGAAGGACTCATTGGGCGTAGGGGAAATTTCTTGGTTTTCACGATTTCCTCTTCCTTCATCGATGGGACGGTCTCTTCCGCGGCCGTGTACAGGCTGGCCAGCTCAGGGGAAAGGTCATGGGTCTTCAGGAAGGCACGGTCTTTCAGGAAGTTCTTGTGCTTTTTGACCTGCGTTTCAATGTTCCGGATGGCTCCGTCGAATGCCTTCCTCTGGTCCGGCGCGTATTCTTCGCCCCTCATCACGACACCGTTGACATTCGAGGTAATTTCGACCACGAACATACCCCTGCTATGGCTTAGGGTAACCTTCGAATCCAGAATCTTGTCGAAGAATTTTTCAAGTTTCCCAAGTTTCTTTTCCATGTAGTCCTTCAGGTCTTCAGTGAGCTCAACGTTGCGCGAGACAAACCGTACGCTCATAGGCACCCCTCCATTCCGACGTCCGAACTGTTGCCTTGAGAGGATTATAGCACCCCTTCCGGCTTTCTTCATAGTACACCCTGAAGCGTTATAAGACCGTCGTATTAGAGCTATGCCTTCTTTTTGGTTTTTTCGCAACTCTTCATCAAATCTGCTAAAATTTCGATTCAAGGAATGCAAACCCAAAAGAAAGGGACGTGAGGCGATGCGCCTATCGGATCGAGCCTTAAAGCTTGCGCCTTCTGCTACACTCGAAGTCGTGGCGAAAGCGAAGCAACTGAAGCGTGAGGGAAAACCCGTCATTTCCTTTGGTGCAGGTGAGCCGGACTTCGCTTCCCCGCCGGCCGCCGTTCAGGCCGCCATTGACGCCATAAACCGGGGAGAAACCCATTATACGCCCACTTCCGGCATCCCCGAGCTGAAAGAAGCCATCCAATCCTATTACGTACGGCGTTTCGGACTGGAATACCGACAGGATGAAATTCTTGTGGGAGCCGGGGCAAAACCGCTCCTTTACGAGGCATTTGCCTGCCTTCTGAATCCCGGCGACGAAGTCATCCTCTTTGCTCCTGCCTGGGTGAGCTATGTCGAGCAGATCACCCTTTGTGACGGTCGCCCCGTTGTCCTCGACACCTCGAAGAACCATTTCCTCCCCACTCGTGAGCAAATCGAGACTGCGATCACCCCACGCACGGTCGGCATCCTGGTCAACACACCGAACAACCCTACCGGGGCCGTTTATCCCCGCTCGCTACTGGAAGAAATCGCTGCCGTTGCCCGCGAAAGGGGGCTTTGGATCGTTTTTGATGAAATCTATGAACGCCTTGTCTACGGTAAGGAAGTCCATTCCAACCTTCTTTCGGTGGCCCCCTCGTTAAGGGACTCGACTCTTCTGATCAATGGAGTCAGTAAGGCCTATGCGATGACCGGCTGGAGGATCGGATATGCTCTCGGCCCAAAACCGCTGATCGAAAAAATGGGAGGAATCCAGGGTCACCTGACTTCCAACCCGACATCCATTTCCCAATGGGCTTCCGTCGGAGCAATCAAAAATTCGGAAGCCGACGTGGAATCCATGCGCAGGGCTTTTGAAGAGCGAAGGACCTTGATTCTCGATGCCCTGAAGGGAATGCCCCACATCTCGGTCACCGAACCGGACGGGGCCTTCTATGTGTTCATCGATGCAGGAAAATGCCTCGGAAAAAGCTACCGGGGACAGGTTCTTTCTGACGACGTTTCGTTCTGCAAGGCCCTCCTGGAGAGCCAATACGTCGCCGCCGTTCCCGGAAGCGCTTTCCTTGCTCCTGGTTTTCTGCGGGTCTCCTACTCGAACTCCGTTGAGGAAATAACGGAAGGGATGTCCCGTTTCCACCGGTTCCTTTCGGAACTGTAGAGAAACCGGAAAGGGAGGGGGCAGCCCGGGATTTTTCCAGGCCCGCCCCTTCCTTTCCACATCGTTAAGGGTGGACCTGAGTCCCCCTGGTTCCCTCCAAGGCTTCGAGAGCTTCGTCGAGACGTGCAATGACAGCCCTTTTCCCACCGTTTCGAACAAACCGGAGCGTCGCTTCCACCTTTGGCCCCATGCTTCCCGACTTGAAATGACCTTCCCGGTGGTAAACCTCCAGTTCTTTTGCCCTGATGGAACCGATCGGTTTCTCGTCGGGTTGACGGTAACGGACCAGGACCTGGGAGACGTCGGTCAGGATCAACAACAAATCGGCCTTGACATCCTGGGCAAGCCTCTCGGCTGCCAGGTCCTTGTCAATGACCGCCTCGACCCCAACGAGACCGCCATCTTCTCCTTCGACAACCGGGATGCCGCCCCCCCCGGAGGCGACGACCACGAATCCCTGCTCCACGAGGGTCCTTACCGCGTCCTTTTCGATGATCTCCTTGGGATCCGGTGAGGGGACAACCCTCCTCCATCCCCTTCCGGCGTCTTCAACCCAGGTTTCCTTCCTTTCGTTCATCCGCTTCCTTGCTTCCTCTTCAGAAAAGAAGGGCCCGACGGGTTTGGTCGGGTTTCGAAAAGCAGGATCGTTGCGGTCGACTCGAACCTGGGTTACGAGGCAAACCGGTTTGGGCAAGGGGATCTTTTTCCTGCGGGCGCAGTTAGCAAGCGCCTGGCAGAAAAGGTAGCCAATGAATCCCTGGCTTTCCGCTCCGCAGATGTCCATCGGCATGGCAGGCACCTGCCGTGCCCCCAGTTCGTTTTGGATGAGGATGGTCCCGACCTGCGGCCCGTTTCCATGCGTCAGGATCACCTGGTACCCCGCCTGGATCATTTTTACGACTTCCCGCGCCGTCCTTTGAATGTTTTCCATCTGTTCGGCAGCCGTTCCCCGCTGTCCCCTCTGCAAGATGGCATTGCCTCCGAGTGCGACTACCACGCGTTCCTTCACACGGAATTCCTCCCACCCAGGAATAAACCTCTATGCCTTTGCAGTTCCATCATAACTTCGTCCTTTGGCCTTGTCCAGAAAAAAAGGCCTGCTGCCCGAAGGCAGCAGGCCTTTCCTTTTCAATCGCTATTGTTCCATGATTTCCTTTTCTTTTTCGGCGAGGACATTTTCCAGTTTCTTGATGAATTCGTCGGTCATATCCTGAACTTCCTTCTGGAGGCGTTTCAGGTCGTCTTCGGTGATCCGGCTTTCCTTTTCCATTTTTTTCAGGTTTTCGATCGCGTCCCTGCGCAGGTTTCGTACCGCAACCTTTGCGTCTTCCGCGTATTTCCTGACAACTTTCGTCAGTTCGATCCGCCTTTCCCGGTTGAGTTCGGGCAATGTAAGCCGGATGCTTTCCCCGTCGTTATTCGGGTGAATTCCCAAGGAAGAAGCCTGGATCGCTTTTTCGATAAGCTTGCCTGCGCTTTTATCCCACGGTGTGATGACAATTTGCCGAGCTTCGGGGATATTGACCGTGGCCAATTGTTTGATCGGGGTCGGAGTCCCGTAGTAATCAACTTTAATCTCTTCAACCAGGGCTGGGTGTGCCCGACCTGTCCGGACTCCGAGAAGTTCCGAACGGAAGAAATCCACCGCCTTTTCCATCTTTTGCCTGAGAGTTTTCATTTCCGTTTGCGGCATCAATCTCCACTCTCCTTCGCGGATACGATCGTTCCAATCTGGCTGTTTTCGAGCAACAACTTTTCCAGGTTGCCCGCTTCGAGAATATTGAAAACGATGATCGGAATCCTGTTTTCCATGCAAAGGGAAAACGCAGCTGCATCCATCACCTTGAGTTGCCGGCTCAGGGCATCAAGGTAAGTGAGATGCGGCAGGAAGGTCGCAGAATCGTCCTTTTTCGGATCCTTATCATATATACCATCCACTTTGGTGCCTTTCAACAGGCATTCTGCGTCAATCTCGGCAGCCCGAAGGGCCGCTGCGGTATCCGTGGAAAAATACGGAGACCCCGTCCCGGCAGCAAAGATGACGACCCTTCCCTTTTCCAGGTGCCTGATGGCCCTCCTGCGGATAAAGGGTTCTGCAAGCTGACGCATTTCAACGGCAGTCTGGACACGTGTCGGCACTCCCATTTTTTCAAGGGCGTCCTGGAGTGCAAGGGCATTGATGACAGTGGCAAGCATTCCCATTGCGTCCGCCTGTGCCCGGTCATAACCCTGGGTTTCCGCCTCGACCCCTCTGAAGATGTTCCCTCCTCCAACAACCATCGCCACTTCGACACCGGCTTTGGTGACCGATGCTACCTGTTCGCAAATGGTCTTTACGGAAACGTAGTCGATCCCGAAACCGGCGGAGCCGGCCAGGATCTCACCGGAAAGCTTCAGGAGAACACGACGAAATCGCGGCAAAAGACTCCCTCCTTCGACAAAAAAAGGGCGAGGAAAAATTCCTCGCCCCTGAAACACCCGTTATTCCCCGATCGAAAACCTTGCGAAGCGACGAATCACGATGTTTTCGCCCAGCTTCGCAATCGCTTCCATGACCAGGTCTTTTACCCGCTTTTCGGGATCCCGTATGTAAGCCTGCTCCAAAAGGCAGGTTTCCTCGTAGAATTTCTTTACGCGGCCTTCAGCGATTTTCTCCACGATGTGGGCAGGCTTGCCCTCTTCAAGCGCCTGATGCCGGTAGATTTCCTTTTCCCTTTCCAGGGCGTCGGCGTCCACATCTTCGATTGAAACATACTGCGGAATGGCAGCTGCCACCTGCATGGCCAGCTCGTGGCCAAGAAGCTGGAATTCGTCGGTCCTCGCGACGAAGTCGGTTTCGCAATTCAGCTCGAGAAGGACTCCGATTTTCCCGTTTGTATGGATGTAGCTGAAAACCATTCCCTGGGAGGCGGTGCGGCCAATCTTCTTGGCTGCCTTGGCAAGCCCCTTTTCACGCAGGAAGTCGACCGACTTCTCAATATCTCCGCCGCATTCGGCCAGGGCTTTCTTGCAATCGAGAACACCCGCTCCGGTGCGGGCCCTAAGCTCTTTTACCGCATCCATATCGACCGCCATCGACCTAGGCCTCCTTCCAACCTTTCCGATCTTCGATCTCCGACTCCACGAGCTTTTCCTGCACTTCCGCATAGGCTTCGTGGAGTTTTTCCCGGACTTCGATCGTTTCTTCGCTTTCTTCGCTTTCTTCCTCCTGCGGGAGGAGGCTGCCGTCGACACCCTGGCGGCCTTCGATAACCGCGTTGGCCATCAGGGAGAACATCAGCTTGATGGCGCGGATCGCGTCGTCATTACCCGGAATCGGATAGTCAATCACTTCCGGGTCACAGTTCGTGTCAACGATCGAGGCAACCGGGATTCCAAGCTTACGGGCTTCCTGGACGGCGATCGTTTCCCTTCGCGGATCGATGATGAATAGCGCATCCGGAAGATCCTTCATGTCCCGAATTCCGATAAGGTATTTTTCCAGCTTGTCCTTTTGTTTCCTCAGGACGCTGACTTCCTTCTTCGGGAGTTTTTCGAAGGTTCCGTCCTCTTCCATTTTCTGGAGCTCGACCATCCGGTTGACCCGTTTCCGGATCGTCGGGAAGTTCGTCAAAAGTCCTCCCAACCACCTCTGGTTGATATAGAACTGCCCGCAGCGGAGTGCTTCTTCCCGAACGATTTCCTGTGCCTGCCTCTTCGTACCGACAAAAAGAACGCTTCCGCCGGATTTGGACACCTCTCGGATGAAATCGTAGGCCTTTTCGAGCCCCTTGACCGTTTTCTGGAGATCGATGATGTAAACTCCATTCCTCTCCGTGAAAATGTAGGGCTTCATCTTCGGGTTCCACCGGCGGGTCTGGTGACCGAAATGGACACCGCATTCCAGAAGCTGCTTGATACTCACGACTGACAATGTTTTCCCCTCCCTGTCCTGGTTTAGCCTCCACGTCCTTCATCCAGCCGGAGACCCGCAGGGGCACCCTCCAAGCCGTCGGGACGTGTGCGATTTTCGGGCCAACGGGCAGTATATCACAACTTATTCTTGACCATCAAGCTCAGGAAGGTTAACATATACCCGGTATTTTTCTTAAAAAGATATACCCGGACGGGAAGGTGAAAAGCATGCCGAAGCAATCCCTGATAGAGCAACTGGAAAACCTCACTCCAGAGCAAAAGGCCATGCTCAACCGGCTGAAAAGGGTGGAGGGGCAACTCCGCGGAATTCAACGGATGATCATCGAAAACAAACCTTGCCACAACGTTCTTATTCAACTTTCTGCAGCAAGGAAGGCGATGCACCAGGTATGCATCGAAATCCTTAAAAATTACATTCAGCGCTGCCTCGCAACAAAGAACCTGGAAAACACGAAAGAACTCGAAGTCTTGATCGGTGCGATGCTCGACCTGGCACCGCTGGGCTCGGAAAAACAGGAACCCTAAGCATCGGAAAGCCCCCGAGGATTCCCGGTTTCTCCTCCAATGAGGGCTGCCACCAGGAATCCGAGGTTCTCCCGCCTGCCCGTCAAAGAATCGACCAGAGAATCGCCTTCGACTTTCCAAACTCTCCAGGTCGAGCTTACGTGGTCCTGATCGACCATGACGGAATTGTACCGGAAAGCCCCGGTCCATTTTCCCTTACCCATGGACCGGCCGGCTTCCTCTGCCAGTTCGACCGCCTCCTGACGCCTAACCTTCGGATTCAGCCTTTTCCCCTGCGGTGGTTCCATTTCAAGGATGGATACGCTCTTTTGAGGCAGGAGGGTCACCTGCCCGTTCACCGCATCGACGAGCGCAGCATGAAACGAATAGCTCGTACGAGTCATCATCCCCCTGGAAAAGATCTCCACCGGCACAAGAAAAACAGGAACGAGCAAAAAGGGACCCTCTCCCAATTCGAAGGCCGGCTTAAGCATTCCCCTGAAGTCGTCCTCCATCCTCCCGCCCCCTTCCCGGATTCTTTCAGCGAAAAACCGGGGAAACATTGAGGTCTCCGGCAGGAAACCCAACTTGCCGTGGCACCCGATGGGATCCGCTTACCGTTGCTTCCTTCCGGACCTGGCGGGGTTTGCGGGCCTTCGCCGCACGGGGCTGGGTTTCCTGCCGGAGACCTCCAAAAATAATGGCGGAGAGGGAGGGATTTGAACCCTCGGGGCGGGGTTTAGGCCGCCCACACGCTCTCCAGGCGTGCGCCTTCGACCACTCAGCCACCTCTCCGCATTCTCGCAAACGTTTGTGTTTTGGCGGAGAGAGTGGGATTTGAACCCACGAGGCGGCTTCAAGACCACCTAGTCGATTTCGAGTCGACCGCCTTCGACCACTCGGCCATCTCTCCGCGATTTTCGTCGCTCCAGGAAGAATTCCCGTAAGATTCTAGCACACTCTTCGCTCAAAATACCCTTTCGCACGAGAACTTTATGGTTGAATCGAGGATCTCGCGTCAGGTCGTAGAGCGTTCCGCACGCACCGGCCCTCGGGTCCGAGCAGCCGAACACCAAGCGGCGGATGCGGGAGTAAAGGAGCGCTCCTGCACACATCGGGCAAGGTTCCAGGGTCACGTATAGTGTACACCCCGTTAGACGCCAATCTCCGAGAAACTCGGCAGCCTGCCGTATGGCTGCAATCTCGGCGTGAAGGGTCGGGTCCCTTCCGGCTTCCCTGCTGTTGCGTCCTGTCCCGATGATTTGTCCCGAACGGACCACCAATGCCCCAACGGGTATTTCCCCCGCCTTTGCCGCCATTCCTGCCAGCTTCAAGGCGATCTCCATGAAACGGCGATCTTCGGCTTCCTGCATCGAATGACGCAACGGGACGCCCTCCTCGGGACGTTTCGAAAACCGTGATGCATTCTAGCAAAAGACTTCCCGTTTGCAAAGAGTGGGATCTTCGGAAAATAATGGAGGAAGTGAATCCTAGGCAACGACCGGGAGGGAAATGGTCATGAAGAGGAAAAACGCACGGATTCGGATCTTTCTGGTCGATTCTTTTACCGATCGGTTGTTTTGCGGGAACCCTGCCGCAGTTTGTCTCCTTGACGCGCCCCTTCCGGCAAGACTCATGCAGCAGATCGCCGCGGAAATGAACCTATCCGAAACTGCCTTTGCGATCCCGCTAAACGGGAGTTTCAAAACAGCCTCGGAATACCGGATCCGATGGTTCACTCCAAAGACCGAGGTTCCGCTTTGCGGACACGCAACCCTGGCTGCTGCCTGCGTCCTTTTTTCAGAGATCGGCAATTCCTGCGAAACGCTCTACTTTGAATCACGAAGCGGGCGTTTAGCTGCCTGCATGGCCCCAGATGGATGGAGCCTGGACTTTCCCTCCAATCCGCCCCGTCTCTCGGACGTCCCCGAGGGGATCCTCTTGGGTCTTGGTATAGACGGTTGCAAGAAAGCGTTCCTCTCGGAGGAGGCCGAAATGCTTTTGATTCCGATGCGTTCCTACGAAGATATCCTGGCGGTTTCGCCGGACTTTGCCGCCCTCCTCGCCGTAAGCGATCGAAAAGGAGCCCAGGGAGTCATCGTGACCGCCCCTGGCCCCGAGGGCTATGATTTCTGCTCGAGGTATTTCGGTCCCTGGGAGGGGATCAACGAAGACCCGGTAACAGGCTCGGCGCACACCGTCCTGGCTCCCTACTGGCAATCAATTTTGGGAAAGTCCGATTTCCTGGCGCTTCAGGCTTCCCCCAGAACAGGGGTGCTAAGGGTTCGTCTGCTTCCGGGAGGGCGAGTTCGACTAACGGGGAAAGCACGTCTATTCCTGAAGGGAGTTCTTTGTTTATAAAAAAAGGGGAGTTGCCGAAGCAACTCCCCTTTCTGACGGTCCTCTCTGGGTTAAGCCTTCTCTACGTTGGCGGCCTGAGGGCCTTTGGCTCCGTCGACCACTTCGAGAGTCACTCGCTGTCCCTCATCCAGGGTCTTGAAGCCTTCCATCTTGATCGCGCTGAAGTGGACAAAAACATCTTTGCCTTCATCAGTCGTGATGAACCCGTAGCCCTTCGTGCCGTTGAACCACTTTACCGTACCGTTCGTTTTCAAGCTTGCTGCCTCCTGATAATACATAATAGACTTCTCCGATGGCGCCATCGGCTGTGAAACTATATCCGATGCCACCCAACTTGTCAAGGGTTCGGCTCCCCTAAACTTTCGGGATGTTCCTGCCGGAAAAAATCTCGGCCATTTCACGCTTCAATTCCTGTTTGATCCTTTTCTTCTCGCCGGGAAGCAGGCTCTTCTTTCCAGTCCCGAAGAGGTAATTGTCGAGGTCGAACTCTTTCAGGATCATCTTCGTCATGAAAAGGTTTTCCTGGTACACGTTCACGTCGATCATCTGGTACCGATCCCGCATGTCGTCGGCAATGAAATTCTGAATCGAGTTGATTTTGTGATCGATAAAGAATTTCTCGCCGTTGATGTCGCGCGTGAAGCCCCTAACGCGGTAATCCAGCACGGCAATATCGGGGTTGAAGGAATGCAGGAGAAAATTCAAGGCCTTCAGGGGTGAAATTTTGCCGCAGGTCGACACGTCGATATCCGCCCGGAACGTACTGATCCCCTGGTCAGGATGGCTCTCGGGATAGGTGTGCACCGTGATGTGACTCTTGTCCAGGTGCGCGACGACGGATTCCGGCAAGGGTCCAGGGGTTTCGCTCGAGCAGAGATCGCTGCCTTCGGAAGCCTGGCCGCATTCCACCTTTTCTTCCGAAATCAGCATCGTTACGCTGGCGCCCTGGGGGTCGTAATCCTGCTGAGCGATGTTCAGGATGTTCGCGCCGATGATATTCGCAACTTCGCTCAGGATCGCGGTCAACCGCTCGGCGTTGTATTCTTCGTCGATATAGTCGATGTATTCTTTCCGGTGTTGCGGGAGTTTGGCATAACAGATATCGTACATATTGAAACTGAGGCTTTTCGTGAGATTGTTGAACCCATACAGCTTCAGTTTCTTGATCGGCTTGATCTTTTTCATCGCCGGTATCGACACCCTTTCCTCAAGATGAGGGCATTATAGCGTTTTTTTCTTTTTTTGCGAATCGCCGCAATGCCTGCCGAAAAAAAGGGGGACAGGCTCTTGAAGAAAACCAACGCGGTTCGACAGCTCGAGAAACTCGGGATTGCCTACCGGCTGGCAGAATACGAAGTTGACCTGAACGAACTCGATGCTTCAAGCGTCGCGTTGAAGATCGGGATGCCCCTCGAGCGCGTTTTCAAGACTTTGGTCGTTCGAGGGGACAAAACAGGTGTCTTTCTTTGCGTGATTCCCGGAGACGGAGAATTGGACCTGAAAGCCGCCGCATCCTGCACCGGCAACAAACGATGCGAACTGGTGCCTCTCAGGGAAGTGCTGCCCTTGACCGGTTACCAGCGGGGGAGGGGTGTCCCCGCTGGCATCAAGGAAATCCTATCCCGTTCTGGTCGATGAGGCCGCGTTCCGTTTCGAGGAGATCTCCGTCAGCGCCGGGCTTCGGGGCCTCCAGATGATCCTTAGGCCATCGGACCTGATCAAGGCTTCACAGGCGGTTACCGGTCACTTCACGAAAGAGGGGCCGAAGCCCTAGACCTTTCCTCGTCCCTGAGTTTTCTCCTGAGAACTTTCCCCGCCGGCGAAAGCGGGAAAGAACTGACGAATTCCACCTTCCTCGGCACTTTGTAGTGCGCGAGCCGTTCCTTGCAAAACTGGATCAATTCTTTCTGCGAGACCGAAGCGTTTTCACGGGGGATGACAAAGGCCTTCGGTATCTCTCCGCTCACAGGGTGGGGAACTCCGATCACCGCAGCCATGTGGATTGCCGGATGATCCTGCAGGACTCTTTCGACTTCCTGCGGATAGACGTTGAACCCCCCGACGATCAGGATATCCGTATCCCGGTCCAGGATGGTCACGTATCCGTCTTCATCCATCCGGACAATATCCCCGGTGTTGAACCAGCCGTCCCTGAACCTTTCGGCAGTTTTTTCGGGGTTCCGGAAGTAACCCGGCGTCACGGACGGGCCCTTCACCCACAAGACTCCCTCTTGCCCCTTCTTCACTTCCCTGCCTTCCCGGTCCAGGATCCTGTGTTCGTAACCGGGAAGAAAAGGCCCGACCGTACCGAGTTTTCTCTTTGCAAGACTCGGATTGACCGTGACTACCGGCGAACACTCCGTCAGCCCGTACCCTTCCAGTATGGAAATGTTCATGGTTTCCCTGGCCCTTTGGTCGAATTGTGGATTGAGCCGATCCCCTCCGCATATGATCACGCGAAGGGTGTTGCCGAGTTCCAGGCCCTTTGCCGCGGCAGCCAGGGTCAGGGCGATCATCGTGGGGACCGCCACCATCACCGTAACGCCCCCTTCCCGGATTGCTTCGATCGTGTTCTGCGGCGGCATGAAACCTGGCACCAGGACTTGCGGAAGGCCGATTGACAGGGGGAGGATTCCGGAAACACTGTAGCCAAGCGTGTGGAAATTCGGAAGGACGTTCAAAAGGATGTCGTCTCTCCTCAGCTCCTCCACGAAACCGAAGACTTTGCCGGTGTTGTCGATCAGGTTTTCGTGGGTGATCACGACGGCTTTGGGGGTTCCGGTCGTGCCCGAGGTCGAGAACACGACAGCAGTATCGGGAGAGTCTTTTTCGCCTGCCTTCCCGGATGCCGTAGAAACGAAGGCGTCCAGCGGAGAAGTGATCACAGGGTATCCAGCCCGTGTAAGGGTTTCACCGAGCGCCTCCATCCCTTCGGGCAGGACGACCGCCCACGGTTCCAGCACTTCCATGTTCTCGACGAGGGCGGACGGGCCGGTTTGGAGGTTCAGTGGCGCAACCGCACCTCGCAGTCTCCAGGCTGCCAGGGAGAGCGCGAGGACCAATGGACAATTCGGCAAAAGCAAGACGAGCCTTTGCCCTTCACCGAATCCTCCGCCCGAAAGGGTCCGTTCGCATGCATCCACCAAACCGAGGAACCGGCTCGAATCCCACCATTCCCCCTTCCACCAGAGGGTTTTCTCCTTGAGTTCACCCGCAAGACGTTCAAGGATCCGTTCTTCGAGTCTCAAAGCCATTTCGTCACTTCCTCCCGTTTAAAACCTGCGGCTTATCGAAAGTCCGAACAAGTGAGCTTCCCCGTTGTCCTGCCGGCTGTCGTAAACAAAATCACCGGGCCTTTCCTGGATGTTCCTCGGGGAGATGTCCAGGTAGGTATAGGAAAAGTCATAGATCCATGCCCCTTTCTTGTAGCCAAGACCGACTGAATACAATTTCCTGTCGTTCGTCGGTGCGATGTAATCAACCGTACCGTCCGGGATCGGGGAAGGGTCGATGATATAGCCCAACCGCAAGTCCAGGTTTTCGTTCAGGGCATATTCGATGCCCAGCTGGTACCTCCACGTGTCTTCCCAGTCCTTCGGGGAAGTGACCGATGTATCGTCATCAAAGTTTATCGTTAGCCTGTCATAGGTGCTCCACCGTGTCAGGACCGCGTCAATTTCAACGCTTAGCTTTTGACTCGGCTTAAATGCCACCCCCGCCACAACCAGGTCCGGCAGGGTGATTTGGCCCGAGGCCCCCTTATGGGCAAGCTTGCTCCCGTCGGGGAGGTAAACGTCAAAATCTCCTTCCACTTGCTGGTCCACCTGGCTGCGGTAGGTCAAGGCGAGCTTGACCGTATCGGAAACTCTGTACAAAAAGCCCAGGTTCCAGCCCCACCCGAAACTATCTCCTTCCAGTTCGCTATCGAAAGCCAAGGCGGGATCAAAAGGATTTGGGGCTTTTGGATTCGGTAGCTTCTTTTTCAGGTCGATGCCGAAATACATCGCCTCAACGCCTAGCCCCACCGAAAGCTTCTCGTTGACTTTCCATGCCCAGCTGGGGTTCAGGGAAACACTCATGATCTCGGCTTTGTAGGAGTTGTAGCGGCCGAACCAATTCGGATCGAATTCGGTGCCAAGTCCGAACCGTGTGAAAAGGCCGAGGCCAAACCACTGGTTTTCGTTGACTTGCCGCACGTAGTAAAAATGGGGAGGAAACCAGGACGAGGCAACCGTCGATTCATTAGGCTTAGACCTGAGAAAGTCAGGGAGATCGTAACCTGTCATATCGGCAGTCGGGGATATGGCAGTAAACCCGAACATCATTTGGGTGCCTTCAAGCTGGACCATCCCCGCCGGATTGAACGCGACGGCGGAAGGATCGTCTGCACGTGCGACCATGCCCCCTCCGAGCGCGTTTCCCCGGGCACTCCATTCGTAGATCCCAAATCCTGCCGCTTCTGCCTGTTCGGAAAAAGCCAGGAGGACAAAACAGAAAAAAAGAAACAAGGATTTACGCACTAGATAACCCCCTCTTTTAAAACAGGATTAGGATACAATTCTTTCTTTTTGACACACTTCGAACATTATATCTAAAAATTCCGTTTAGGTAAGGCCCAGGGACTTAATAAAAGCAGTAACAAACACAAAAAAGGCCCCGATGGGCTTACACCCATGGGGCCTTTCATGCTATGGCGCGCCGGACAGGATTTGAACCCGTAACCTTCGGATCCGTAGTCCGATGCTCTATCCAATTGAGCTACCGGCGCACCGCAAGTCTGGCAGTTTCCGCCTAATCATCATATGGCGGTGGGAAAGGGATTCGAACCCTTGAGGGCGGTTTATAGCCACCCTACTCGCTTAGCAGGCGAGTGCCTTCAGCCGACTCGGCCATCCCACCTCAAGCACGGATTATTCTAACAGCCCTCGCCGAGGTGTCAATAGCGAAGCCGGTTTCCACCCGGCAAGAAACTCATGCCTCTACGGATTCTGTCCGTTTTTGTCTCCCGATTCCGGTTCCATCGGCGCCGGGAAAATCGACGGATCCAGGATCTTCACCTGCATCCCCGCCTTCAGGTCAAGGAGGAACTTCTGCTGGATTTCCCGCTCTTTCTGCGCTTTCAGCATCTTGTGAATTTCCTCCTTGACTTCGGCCAGGGAAAGAGTCCTTTCGGGACTTCTGTTCCTCTTGAGCACCAGGAGGACATCTTCGCTCGTGACGGAAATGAGCGGACTCAGCTTTCCAAGGGGAAGGTCAAGCAGGATTTTCATCGGACCAGTCAAGTCTTTTTCCGCAACGAAGGTCGGCTTCGCGTAGGGCGTCGAATTCTTCACGTCCTGCGAAGCAGCTTCGATGACTATGTCCCATTCCTTTCCTGCCAGCAGTTGGTCACGGGCCTTTTGGGCCTGTTCCTTTTTCCCGAAGCTGGCAAAGTTGACCTCGTAACCGGCGGGGCGACGGAAAAAGAGATCCTTTGTCGAATCATAGAACTTCGCGACCTCATCGTCGCTTACGACGACCCCTGTTGCGATCCCCTCGATGACCTTCTGCTGGGCGAGGCGATCCGCGATGTCCTGCCTCATCTTCTTTTCGTTGATACCCGACTGCTGCATGTACTGCATAAACGCTTCCTTGGTCGGGAACTGTCCTTCGATTTGGTCGATGACTTTTGCGATCTCTTCATCGGTAACCTGGATTCCCCTGTTCTTCGCTTCCTTCTTCAGACCGGCTTCGATGATCATGCTGTCAAGCACGTTCTGGCGCAGGAGCGGAAGGTCTTCCGAGGAAATCTGCCTGCCCTGCAGCTGATCGGCCATTTCCGCCAGTCCCGCCTCGATCTGGCTTCTCATGATCCGTTTTCCGTCCACCTCGGCTACCGCGTAGTCCTTGGAACCCGATCCCCTGCCCCCTCCCGGCCCGTACATCAGGAAGATGGACAGGACGAAGATGACGACGATGGCAGCCATGATCCATTTGACCTGTGTCCTTAAAGTGTTCATCAGCAAAGCGGTTCGACTCCCTTCCTCAATAGCCGGTTTTGGGGGTTACTGGCAACCCGCATATCATACGCGCCCGTTCGGTTCCGTGTCAAAAACCCGCTTCCGGCTTCAGTTCAGACCATGCCGTAATGCGAAAGGCGGGCCTGGACTTCCTTCCTGCCCAAAAGCTCGGCGACGTGGAAAATCCCCGGGCTGACCTTTCCACCCGTCAGCATGAGACGGAGCGGCATCGCCAGGTCCTTCAGGCTGATCCCTTCCGTCTTTCCCCATTCTCGGGCTAAGGATTCCATGGCTTCGGCTTTCCAGGAATCGATTTGCAGCATCTTCCGGTAAAAATCGCGAAGCGCGGGTTTTTTCCCTTCATCCAGGGATGAACCGTCAAACCTTGCCTTTACCGGTTCAAAGGAAAGAAAGTAATCGCTGTATTCCGCCATCTTTCGCAGTGTCTGGCCCCTACCTTCCATGAGCTCGAGGGCTTCAGCAAGGTATTCGTCCGCATGGTCCCCGACAGGGTATCCAAGTTCCTTCCAGAACGGCATCGTCAGCTCCAGTCTTTTCCTTTTCTCGAGGGCCTTGACATGTTCCTGGTTGATGAAATTCAGCTTGTCCATGTCGAAGACAGCCGCCCTCTTGGTGACCTTCTGGATTTCAAAGAGCTTGACAGCGTCTTCCCGGCTGAAAATTTCACGGCCGTCTCGAGGGCACCACCCCAACAGAGCCAGGAAATTGAAAACGGCATCCGGCAGGTACCCCATATCCCGGTATTCGTAGACGCTAGTCGCTCCGTGGCGCTTGCTCAGCTTCTTCTTGTCGGTCCCCAGGATCATCGGCAAATGGCCGAAGCGGGGACGTTCAAATCCAAGTGCATCGTAAAGCAGGAGCTGCTTCGGGGTATTGGAAATGTGGTCTTCCCCACGGATCACCATGTTGATGCCCATCGTCGCGTCGTCCACGACCACCGCGTAATTGTAGGTCGGCATTCCGTCGCTCTTCATCAGGACGATGTCCTTGAGCGTTTCGCTCATGACGCTGACACGCCCGTAGACGACGTCTTCGAAGGAAATTTCGATTCCATGGGGAACGCGGTAGACGATCGCATCTCCATCTTTATAGGCTTTGCCTTCGTCAAGCAGCTTTTCCGCGTTCTGTCGGTAAAGCGCGAGTCTCTCCGACTGCCGGTAGTTCCCGCAGGGTCCGCCCACGTCCGGGCCTTCATCCCAATCCAAGCCCAGCCATTTCAGGCCCGCCAGGATCGTTTCCTCGAATTCTTTCGTCGATCGCTGAAGATCCGTATCTTCGATGCGGAGCACGAACGTGCCTCCGGTGTGACGCGCCCAAAGCCAATTGAACAGCGCGGTGTGGGCACCTCCGATATGCAACGCCCCCGTCGGGCTTGGTGCGAAACGAACTCTCGCTGGGGCCTCCATCCAAACCGTCTCCCTTCGCATATACTTGCTGTGAGATTATACCCTAGGACACATCCAGGAAAGGACTGACCCTCCCCTGAAAAAGAAGACGATCCTGCTGATCGACGGTCACGGCCTGGCATTCCGGGCTTTTTACGCATTGCCTTTGATGAATGCCCCGGACGGAACTCCGACCAATGCCGTTTTGGGTTTCGCCAACATGTACATGAAAGTGGTGCGGGATCTTTCCCCCGAAACGGTCGCGGTCTGTTTCGATTCGTCGGTTCCTTCCTTCAGGAAAACCCTTTTCTGCGGTTACAAGGAAGGCCGCCAGCCTACCCCTGAAACGTTCAAACCCCAAGTCCCTCTCGTCAAGGAATTCCTGGAGTTGATGGGCTGCCCTGTTCTGGAGAGGGAGGGAGTCGAGGCGGATGATCTTTTGGCAACTGTTGCCGAGAAGTCCAGGCGGGCCGGGTGGGATGTCGTCATCTTGACGGCGGACAAAGACCTCCTCCAACTGCTGAAACCGGGGATCGTGATTCTCAAGCCCGTTCGGGGCATTTCCGAGTTCGAGCTGCTGGACGACGAGGCATTTCTGAAAAAATACGGTTTCCCACCGGAGTTTTTCAGAACCTGGCTTTCCCTGACTGGAGATTCCGTTGACAACATACCGGGAGTTCCAGGGATCGGCGAAAAGACCGCTTCAGCGATCGTCCGGAAATACCCGACCCTCGAAGACCTTTTCCGGAACCTTGAAAACCTCCCGCAGAAGACGGCCGAAAAAATCAACTCCTGCAGGGAACAGCTGGAGCTGAACCTCCGGCTCGTGTCCCTGAAGGAGGATCTTCCCTTCGACCTGGAGCAGCTCTCCCAGGGTTCCCCCCGGGAGTCCCTTTTGCTCGGCTGGATGCAGAAGCTCGGTTTCAAACAACTGGCACGCAGGCTCAACCTTGAGTCGCAGGGAAAGGAGAACGAATCTGTTCCCGTTCAACAATCCATGGAACTGGGAGAAGAGGCGACGGTCATTACCCCTTCGAGCCTCGAGGAGGTTCTCTCCACCCCACCGTATGGCCTCGCCTTCGACCTCGAACCCCTCCCGGCCCGGAACTTCCGGGTAACCGCCGCCTGCCTTGCCTCCTCGAGCGGTGCAATCGCCTTCATCCAGCCGGAACGAATCCAGTTTTCCGAGCTGGTCGAAACTCTCCCAAGCAGAGGGGCCCTCTTCCTTTCCGGCCTGAAGGAACTCTGCTCGGCAACCGACTGGAAACCCTCCGATTTCGAAAAAATCTTCGACATTCGAGTGGGGCGGTACCTTCTTCACCCGGAAAAACAGGATGTGGGTTCCGACCAAAAGGACCTCCCCCTGGAAAGGAGGGCTCTTGCGACTCTCCGGGAGGGACTGGTCCTGCTAGAGGAGGTAAAAGCCCGGGGGCTTGAGCCCCTCGGAAGAACGATCGACATGCCCCTGGCGCCTGTCCTCAGCGGAATCGAAAGGCACGGGATCGGTGTAGACAGGGCAGCGCTGGATGGATTGGGACAAGATCTGCAGAAACGGTTGAACGAGATCGCAGGGATGATTTTTGAAATCGCCGGAACGACGATCAACCTGAATTCCCCCCAGCAGGTAGGGGCCCTGCTTTTTGAACGCCTCGGGCTGAAAGCCCTGAAATCGAAGAAGACCGGGCCGTCCACGGATTCTTCTGTCCTGGAAACCTTGGCCGGCGATCCGGCAAGCGGCCGAATCCCTTCCCTTCTCCTGGAGCACCGGGAAGTTTCGAAGCTCCTCACCTCCTTCGTCGAAACGTTCCGGAAACTGGTCGATCCGAAGACAGGAGCCGTCCATTCGACATTCGATCCCTTTTCTACGGCAACCGGCAGGCTGAGCAGCAAGGACCCGAACGTCCAGAACCTCCCGCAGTTCGGTGATTGGGCCAGCCGATTTCGAAGCTGCCTGGTCCCCAGGGCGAAAGGATGGAAATACCTGTCCGCGGACTATTCTCAGATCGAATTGCGCGTTCTGGCGCACCTCTGTGGAGATTCCAGGCTCAAGGCGGCCTTCGAATCGGGCAGGGACATCCACACCGAGACGGCTTCATGGGTCTTCAATGTCCACCCTTCGCTCGTGACCCCGGATCTGCGGAGAACGGCGAAGGCGATCAACTTCGGTCTCCTTTACGGCATGTCTAGCCACGGACTCGCTCAGCGCCTCGGCTTGGGCCGAAACGAGGCCAAATCGATCATCGACCGGTATTTTTCGGCTTTGCCGACAGTCCGGGATTACCTCGAGGATTCCGTTTCGGAGGCTCTCCGGAGAGGTTTCACCCGGAGTCTGTTTGGTCGGATACGCCCCCTTTCGGAAATTTCAACGACCAACGGGAGGGGAAACGACGCCCTTCGCCGAATTGCATTGAACACTCCGATCCAGTCAACTGCGGCGGACATCGCGAAGCTCGCGATGATCGCCTATTCAAAGGCATGCGGGTGCCGCCCCCTGGTCCTCCAGGTCCACGACTCGCTCGTCTGCGAATGTCCGTCAAGCGACCTGGAAGAGGCTTCCAAAACCTTGAGGGATTCGATGGAGAAAGCCGTCGCTCTTTCGGTACCCCTGACCGTGGAGGTCAAGTACGGAGATTCCTTTGCCGCCCTCTGACTGTCCCTTCCTACCGGATTTTCTGCAGGTAGCGTTCAAGGATCCGGCCCGGTTCCTGGGGGGATACAACTTCCGCGAAACAGGCCAAGGCCTGGATGAACTCGATGGGATAATCCATCTGGCTCCAGACCGGAAATCCATCTTCCGCCAGGGAACCGATCCCAACGCCATGGTATGCCTTGGGGTTTTTCACGTCGCCTTCAGCCTGGCTGCAGGCGAGGATGTGCGGTTTCACCGGGCCCCGGAAAACCTCCCGTATTTGCCCAAGGACAGACTGCGGGGCATTGCCGGAACCAAAGCCGATGACCCCGATGTATCTCTCCGTCCCGGAAAAATGAGGCATCGAACCCGGGGCGCAGAAAACCCACCGGATCGATCGAGAGGCTTCACGGGCTGAAAGGGGGCCCTTCTCCAGGGCAATCCGGCATTCCTCCGAGGGTTTCCAGTTTTTTCCCGCCGCCTCGTGCGGAAGGGTTTCCCTCCCCCCTCTACCCCACGCAGGGTTGAAGTAGACCGGGAATCCGTTTTCAGCCACGTAGGCATCCGGGTGAACCGCCCTCGCTTTATGGGCCCTGGCGGCAGGAATCAACTTCCAGTTGAAATAGATCCAGACCCCGGGGAATCCCGACGCAACGACCTGGGCTGCCCCTCTCAGGTTCACCGAACCGTCTTCGGGCGTAAAATCCCGGGTAAACTGGCTACCCGTCAGGATCACCGGCAAATGGGTTCCAGCAAAGCAAAGGCTGAGCCAGGCCGCGGTGTAGGCCATCGTGTCCGTTCCGTGCAGGACGAGTGCTCCGCGGGCGCCTTCCCCGAAAGCTTCGTTGATGGCCCGGGTAAGCTCGACCCAGTGGCCCGGGTTTAGGTCCGAACTGTCGTACCCAGGCCGTCCCCAGGGTTCGTAAACGATTGCGTCGAGGCCTTTTTCCCCGAAAAATTCCAGGATCGAGTTTCTTAGGTGATCAACCGCGGTTTCGTCCGGCCAGGCACTTGCTCCCTTGAAAGCGCTGGCGATCGTTCCTCCGGTCAAAGCGACAAGGACCTTCTCCCGTTTTTCTTCCATATGCGCTAGCCTCCATAAAACAGACCCCGAAATTTCAAAGGGGGCTGGATTCCCTCCAGCCCCCCTTTCGACTTCCGATCAATCGCAGGGGTGAATTGCTTTGACGGGACACCCCTCGGCACAGGCCCCGCATCCGACACAAACGGACTTGTCGATAACGTGCGGCTGCTTGACTGTTCCCGAGATCGCCTTTACCGGACAGATCCTCGCACATTTTGTGCAGCCGATGCATTTCGTTTCGTCCACTTCATACTTCTGGCCCGCCGGAGCAGTCCCAGCTTCTTCCTTTTCGGCCCGCGGCCTCGGGCCGGAATCGGAAACGATCTGCTCCTTCCTATCGTAGGACGCGATCATGAACTCGTCGGTCATCCAGATGCAACTCACGGGACAGATCTCCGTGCACTGCTCGCAAAAGCAGCAGCGGTCCACATGAAAAAGCACTTTACTTTCTTCCGTGACGAAGCTGATCGCATTTGCAGGACAGACCTTGATGCAAAGCTTGCAGCCGATGCATTTCCCCTTCTCGTAGGCGATCCTTCCCCGGAAACGGTCCGGGGTCTCCACCGGGGGCTGGATTTCCACCTTCCCCTTCGTTGCCGCCTTCAGGGCGCCGGTCAGGCTGTCCGGCATGTGTGGGACCGGGAAAGGATTCGTGAACACCTTGTCTACCCATTGGCGGAACAATTGAAGCGTCATCCGGTTCAGCATCTCATCCGCCCCCTATGCCAGCACATCGAGGGAAAGAAGGATCATCCCAGCGAGCGCTAGACCGCCGACTTGGACCCAGTAGAACTGGGATGCCTGCCAAATTTTGAAACGCCCGAAAGCCGTACGTATGACCGTCACCCCGAAGACCTGCAGGAAAAGGACCTTGATCCAGAAGAAAAGGAAATCGGCCACCAAGAGCCAGGCGCCTGTCAAGCCGATGAAACTACCGATGTTCCAGGGGAAGAAGAGCGACACCACGACAGCGCACATCGCACTGTTCCTCAAGGCAAATGTCAATTTGAACATCGCTAGGTTCCTCCCCGAGTATTCGCAGATCAACCCTTCCAGGATCTCGGTCTTCGCCTCCGCGATGTCCATGGGAACTTTCCCGACTTCGGCGGGGACAACCGCCATGAGGGACACGAACAACGCCCCCAAACCGAGCATGCCCATCCACCCCGCCACACCCCAAACCGGCATGGCCACGAACGTTGCAAGGCTGAAGGGCTCTCCTGGAATTCCGCTACGGTAGGCAAAATAGGCGAGAGTGGTAACGACGATCGCCAGCGGAACCTCGTAGCTCATCATCAGGACCATTTCTCGCTGGGCCCCGATATTCGCGTAGGGAGAACCGCTCGCGAATCCTCCCGCCACCATTGTTACCGCGGAAAGCGCAAAGAGGTAGACGATCAGGATTACGTCCCCTCCGGTGCTCAGGATCGCCGGCAAAGATCCCATCGGGACATAGAGGAACACCATCAGGACCGCTGTCACGGCGATCAGTGGAGCCCCGTTGAAAACCCAGGCGACGGCTCTCCTCGGGACGATGTTTTCCTTCACGAAAAGCTTCATGAGGTCGTAGAGGGGCTGAAGCACCGGTGGTCCCAGCCGTCTCTGCATCCTTGCATGTACGACACGGTCCAGGCCATCGTAAAGAACGGCCAGAAGCAGGACCAGGAAAAGGAGAGCGGTGCCGCTCATCAGCTTCGTCAGGAAGTCGGTCATGCTCCCATCACCCTCCTCGTCTTCTCACGGCATTTCTCAATCAGTTGGGCCTTCGTGACGATTTCGGAACGACCGATACTCCCATCTGAAACAAGGACCCTCTCCATGCATGAGATGCAGGGGTCGATGCTGTTGATGATCAACGGGGCATCCGCAATTTCCTGGTCCTTGAACATCAACGGCCATGAAACCGCGTTTGCGTAAGTGGGAGCACGGACCTTCCACCAGGTCACGTTCTCTTCCCCGCGGGTGAGTTTCACGATGTGGGTGTCATCTCCGCGGGGGCCTTCGATGATTCCCCAGCCAATCCCGTCGGCCGCCTTGAGTGCGGCAAGGACTTTGGGCAGTTTCGGCTCCCAGGTGATCGGTCCTTCCGGGATGCCGTCCACGATTTTTTCCAGCAAGTCCAGTGATTGGACGACTTCCATCACCCGGACGAAAAACCTGTCGTACACGTCACCGAAGACCTCCCCGTTGTAATCCTGGGGGACAAGAGGAGTGACGCCGAGGTCTCCGTAGGCTTCGTACGGAGAGCTGTAGCGCAGGTCCACCCTTAGGCCGCTCCCGCGGGCAGTCGGTCCCAGGGCGCAATACCTAACCGCATCCTCGGGGGAAAGCACGCCCACGTTCCTCATCCTGGCTTTGGCGATCGGGTCTTCCGTCACCACATCCAGGAAAACCTGGAACTCGCGGCGGTAGAATTCGATCATCTCCCTGACGGCTTTCGCCGCTTTTGGGGTCAAATCCCTCCTCACGCCGCCCACCGTTCCAACTCCGTAGTTCACGCGGTTCCCCGTAAGAGCCTCCAGCACGTCCATGACCTTTTCCCTTAGAAGCATCCCGAGGTTGAAGGCGGAATCGTACCCGAAGGTGTAACAGGCCACCCCGGCCCAGAGGATGTGGGAATGGATCCTTTCAAGCTCGAGGACAAGGGAACGGATATATTGGGCTCGGATCGGAACTTCGATCTTGGCGGCGTCCTCAACGGCCCTGAGGAAAGCGATGATATGGGTAAAGGAGCAGATCCCGCAGATTCTCTCCGCAAGGTAGATGACCTGGATCGGGTTCCGTTCCCTCGCCATCCACTCGATCCCCCTGTGGATCGACCCCGGCCTGACGGTCGCTTTGACGATCCTTTCGCCGTCCACATCCAGCCAGGTCGTCACCGGTTCCTTCAGCCCTACGTGGACCGGTCCTATGGGGATCCGGTAGGTTTTATGAGATCCGGCAGACATGTTCACCCCTCCTACGAAAGCTCCCGAATGTTTTCGGGAGCAGGGCCGGTTTCGTCCCTTCGCCAGGGCTTGATTTCCTCATCCCAGTTTTCGGGGAGGAAAAGCAGGTCCGTGTTTGGCAAACCTTCAAAGTGAATTCCCAGCATCTCCCGCATCTCCCTTTCGCTGTATTCGGTACCGGGAATCCGCTCGTAAAGGCTGGGAAAAACCAGGTCCTCCTTCGGAATGGGAACGCTCAGCGTCAGTCCAAGCCGATGCCCTGCGCCCGCTTCCCTGAAAAGGCTGCAGTGCAGGTTCAGCGTCACGACATCCCCGTCGTCGTTCCCCGACATGACGTGAAAATGCAGGAAATCGATCTCGCGGAGGCGATCCACCAGTTTCAGGAATCCTTCTCTTTTGAGACGAACCCACAGATCCCGGTACAAAACCCTTCTAGGCATTCCATCCAGACGTTCCCGCAATTCCATTTCCAGAAGGGATTCGCCCAAGGTTTCCCGAATACAGCTCATGACTTCCTCGGGGCATTTGCATTCCTGTATGTACTGGGGCCGGCATTTCATCGCGAAGCACCTGCTTTCAAAAGTTCTTCCCTTTTCTTTTCCAGAAGGAGAACCGCTTTCGCGGCACCCTCGATGATCGCCTCCGGCCTCGGAGGACATCCATGGACGTAGACATCCACGGGGATGACGTTGTCTACAGGCCCGTCGAGGCTATACGACTTGTAGAACACGTCTCCCGATGCTCCGCAGTTGCCGACGACGATGACAACCTTCGGATCCGGCACCTGTTCGTAGATCCTTCGCAGCCGGTCGGTCATGTACTTCGTGACCGGACCGGTTACCAGGAGGACGTCCGCGTGACGAGGACTTCCCACGAGCTTCATACCGAAGCGCTCGATGTCGTACCTCGGCGTGATCGTGGCGACGATCTCGATGTCGCATCCATTACAGGATCCGCTGTTGCAATGGAAAACCCAAAGGGATTTCGGGAGGATTTCCAAGGCCCTGGTCAATTTCATCTGCACCGCCTCCTCACAACAGGATCAAAAGCGCGACCAGCGCAGTGACCAGGATGTACCAGCCGGCGTAATCCGTAGCCAACCCCGTGTGGAACCCTACAAGGACATCGTAGAAAGGCTTCAGGGCCTGCGTGTAGCCCCAGTAGGCGGAACTCGCCGGTACCTTCAGCTCCTCTCCGTCGTCCGGGACCGGGTTGCTTCCGAAGAAAATTTCGTCCTGTTCGGTATCCCTTTTGTAATCCTTCCTGCCGAAAGAACGGATGAGATAAACCATCCCTCCTGCTATGAGGAAAAACGCAATCCAGGCATAGACGTCCCAGTAACCGAAACCGGTTTGGATTTGATCCCACATTACAGTCCACCTCCCGGTACCGTTGCCGCAAAAACGGCTCCGATGTAAGAGGCCTGGTCAACCAAAGCCTTTGCGGCAGGTTCGACAAGATGGTTCACGGACCACGTCGGGAAAAGCGAAAGAAGAAGGATCGCCATTCCCAAGACGGACATTCCCAGGAGCATCGCGCCCGGAACTTCTCTGACGTTCTCGAACTTTTTCAACGCCGGGCCAAGGAAGGCCGTCTGGAATATCTTCACGAAAGACGCCAGGGTCAAAACCGAGGTCACCATGGCGAACACAGCCAGGACGGGGTGAACGGCGAAGCTGGACTCGTAAAGGAAAAGCTTCGACACGAACCCGTTGAAAGGCGGGAGGCCTGCGATGGCTGCCGCGGCAATCATGAACAGCCCCATCGTTTTCGGCATTTTCCTTCCAAGCCCCCCCATGTCGTTGAGGTTCCGGCAGCCCGTTGCATAGAAGAGGGCGCCTGCGGAGAGGAAGAGCAACCCCTTGTACATGGTGTAGTTCACGATATGGTAAACCCCGCCCTTGAGAGCCGTGAACCCGTAATCGGCCATGGCTCGCGCGTCGGATAGGGCCAGCAGTCCCACTCCGAAGCCAAGGAGCATGTAACCGACCTGGGAGACCGAATGGTAGGCGATTAGTCTTCCGACTTCCTTTTGGATAACCGCCATCGAAACACCGATGAACATCGAGAGAACCCCAAGCACGATGATGACCCAGGGGATGATCGGGCTTCCCATGAATGCCCCGAAGATCGTGTACGTAACCCGGAAAAGTCCGTACAGGGATGCCTGGCTGACCGCTATGAGTGCGCAGGTCACACCTGCCGGAGCTTCGGCATAGGCATCGGGCATCCACATGTGCATCGGGACTGCCCCACATTTCATTGCAAGGGCTGTCAGGAAAAGGACGAGGGACGTCTTTTCGACCATTCCCCATTCGATCACCTTGCCGAGGGCAGCCATGTTCACCACGTTGTACTTCGAGTAAAGGAACGCGACCGCCACGAGGACCATCAGGGCTCCCAGGGTCGATACGAGCATGTACTTGAAGGCCGCTTCGAGGGCTTCTCCGCGGTCACGCCAGAAGGCCACCAGCCCGAATGAGGCAACCGAGGAAATCTCCAGGAAGACAAAGAAATTGAAGAAGTCCCCGGTGATTTCCATTCCGAACATCCCGGCCACCATGAGGAAATAAAGAGCCACGAACTTTTCGAGCCCGGAGAACCGGTCCATGTAGGTAACGGAAAAGATCGCTCCCGCTAGAGCTGCAACCGCGCTGAGCAGGACCATGAACGCGGAAAAGGCATCGACTTCCATCAGGATCCTGACGGGGACCTCCATTCCGCTGGGCAGTGCCAGGTTCCAGCTCTGCCCCCCCATGACGTAAACAGCGGTTCCGAAAGCCCCGACCCGCGCCCACAGCAGGAATGCGATCAGCGTGAAGGCAAAGCTGACGAGAACAAACCAGGTGTTCCGTAGCCCTTTTCCTCCAAGGGCCGTCAGCGGGGCCAGAAAGGCACCGAGTAAAGGGACCGCGATCAGAAGTGCCGGGAGGTGGACTTGCCAGCTCATCCCCGTAACCTCCGGATGTCACGGACATCCAGTGATCCGTAATGCCTGTAGATCGTCATCACAAAGGAAAGCAACAGAGCCGTGGTTGCAAGGCCGATGACGATTGCCGTAAGGGTCAGGGCCTGCGGGGTGGGAAGCACCATCCGGGAGGATCCGCTTCCCGCCATCGTCCACACCGGGATGCTTCCTCCGGAGCGGTAGCCGAGCGTAATGATGAAGAGGTTTGTCGCCGCCTCAACAACGGAAACGGCGATGGCGATCTTCACAAGGTTCTTCTCGAAGATCAGCCCGACAAAGCCGATCACGAACAGGATTCCAACGACGAGATACGGGAAATTACCGGTCATGCCCGGTTTCCTCCCTTCCAAAGGGTTCTTCCGGGTGCACTCCGGAAAACATGTACAGAAGGATCATCGAAAGACCTCCGACGACCTCCAGGCCCACGGAGAGGTTCATCAGGGCGATGGTTCCTGAAGTGTTCAGGGCACCCGAGTTCGGGCCGATGGGAACGGAACTTCCAAAGAGGCCGCCCGCATTGGCCAGGAAATTGAAGAAAAAGGTGTGGGACATTCCCAGGAGGGCGGCAGTAATGAAGACCGTCAGGCCAAGGCATTCCATGAGCGTGAAAATGTCCTTTCGGACCCAGGACTGCATCTTGCTCCCGCCATGGGCAACAAGGAGAAAAGCCATGAAGGTTGCAACCACCGCTCCTCCCTGGAAACCGCCGCCGGGGGTTAGGTGACCGTGCACGATGACATAGATTCCGAAAACGGCGAGAAACCACGCGAACAGGTTGCAAACCGTGCGGGCGACGACAGAAAGCGGGTTCATCAGTGCTGCCCCCTTTTCCGGAAGATTGCCGCTACGGAAATGACCGCGGTGAAGAGAACCGCCCCTTCTCCGAGTGTGTCGAAACCGCGGTAGTCGAAGACGATCGAGGTAACGACGTTGTTGGCGGCAGCTTCACCCTGGGCGTTCGCAATGAAGTAGTCGTCCATCGGTGTCGCATTCGGTTCCCCGAAGGGATGAACGGCCTGGAGGCCCGACCAGAGGAGCCCTCCGACGACAAGGATGGACACGAGAAAAAGGATGCGTGCCTTCATCGGTGCTCCCCCTCCTTCCGGTACTGTTTCCGTCCGCATGCCCGGAGTGCGATGATGTAGATTGCCGTGCTAAGCCCAGCTCCGATGCCCGCTTCGGCGATCGCGACGTCCGGGGCCTGCATGTAGAAGAATTCCAGCGAAATGAAAAGGCTGAGGACGGCTAGAGAGATGACCGACGACAGCAGGTTTCTGAACCAGATGGCCAGGAAGCCGGACACGACGATCGTGATGAGGATCGATAAATGGAGGACCTCGATCAACTGACTCGCCTCCCCATTGTTTTTTCATCCTCGGCAAGACGGTCAAAAACCGCCCGTACCGGCATGATTCCGCTTCGATGGGCCGCCCGGGCGATTGCGTTGGCACCGGTGGCATTGCTGATCAGAAGGGCAAGAATGGCAATGGCGACATGCAGGGATAGAGTCACGAAGCGCCCCTCGTAGCCCTCGAAAAACCTGGACAGGGCATAGACAACGACAGCGGCTGAAGTGAAAAGGCTCCCAAACGTCGTGCATTTGGTCGTCCCGTGAAGTCGGGTGTAGACGTCGGGAAAGCGGTAAAGGGCAACGGTCCCGAGTACGTTGAACAGAAGGCCAATCCCCAAAAAAATCCCGATGACGGTATTCATGCTACATGCTCCCTTCCAGGTACCGGGCGATGAACATGGTCCCCACGAAGGAAAGTCCCGCGTAGACGATCGCCACGTCTACCATCACGACGGAGTCGAAAACCACCGACAGGATGATCATCAACGCGACAACGAGCGTGTTCATCGCATCCAGGGCAACTGCCCGGTCCGCAAGAGTCGGTCCTGCGAGTAGCCGGCCAAGCATGGCAACGGCAGCCAGCCCCAAAACCGCAGCCGCATAGGAAAAAAGCGCACCCGTGGTCATTCTGCAATCCTCCTCGCCCATTCCGGGAAGGTCCCGCAGATGTCCGAAGCCTTCGGTTCATCCGTCGTGACGTTGATCCAGTGGACGTAGAGCTCCCGTGATTCGTCATTGGCATCGACAGTTAACGTCCCTGGTGTCAAGGTGATGGAATTCGCAAGAAGGGTCAGTGCCCCATCGCTGGCCAGCCCGGTCGGGATCCGGACGATTCCTGGATTGATCTTCCCGGTGATGACTCGCATGGCGACGTCAAGGTTTGCCTGAACCAGGGCCACTAGGAAGGGCCCGAAAAGGTAGAGGACGAACCGGCCGAGCCGAATCGGGTTGAGCCAGGAATGACGAAGGGTGATGTTGGGATTCCAGCGCCTGGCCATGACCGCGATCAACCCCCCGAAGACGAGGGCGATCACGACTTCCAGCCATTCGATGGACCCCCCGGCCCAGACAAGCAACAGGTAGGTAAGGGCCGAAGCAACGAAAATCACCAATCAACTCACCTCCCTGAGGGAAATATACTTTATCCAAAAGAAAACACCGGCTATTCTACACCTCTTCTTCTTGTGAAGGGGTTCTCTTTTTATCTTTTCCGACGGTTTTTTTCGGTCAAGGGGCCGTTCTTCCCGAAAGCCTTCTGATATATGGAGATCCTTTCGTTGCGGAGGAGGGGCCTTCTTTCCCTCGTGCATTTCAAAAGTTCCGATTCCAGTCTCACCTGGACGACCGCCTCTTCGAAAAGCGGAAGTCGACAGAGGATCTCCCCTTCAGGTGAGACGACATGAGAGCCTCCCAGGAAGAATCGGTCCTTTTCCTGCCCTGCCATCGCCCCCATGACGACAAAGGAAGTCTGTAGAAAAGCGGTTGCCCGCGTAATCGTCTCCCACCTGGCGATGCTGACTTTCCCATCGTTTTCCTCCATAACGCAGGGAGCGGACGGAACGAGAAGGATTTCCGCACCGAGAAGGGTTTCAACGATCCCGTTCAGCGCGTGCCAGGAGTCTTCGCAGAGGAGAATTCCGAACACTCCCTTGCTTCCGGTGGCGACCGTCGGGGAAAGGCCTTCCGAAAAATGGAGGTGTTCCGTGTAGTGGGCATAGTTGCAGAGGTTGAGCTTTCTGTGCAGCGCCGTCCTTTTTCCGGACCGGAGGTACTCGGCCGCGATATAGGCCCTCTTCGTCGAAAAAAGCGGGTAACTCAAAAGGACATCCAGGTCCAGCCTCTTTGAGGCTTTCCTGATTTCCGCCAGTGCCAGCCTCGTTTCGCTTTCCAGCCTCTTTCGTACTCCTGGATCCTGCATCGCCTCGCCGACTCCGTAACCCGTCAACGACATTTCCGGCAATACGAGCAAATCGCTCCCTTTCCGCGAGGCATCCTCCATGTACTGCAGGATCTTGGCGGCGTTTCCCCGGATATCAAAGAGGGTCGGCAACAGTTGCGCAATCGAAAGGTTCAAGTCCTGCACGTCGGACCTCCTCGTGATCCCGATCGGAAATTACTGATAGAATAAGCTTTTATCGCTCTTTGGGGAAGTGATGCGATGGGGAGCAAAACCGTTTCTTTAAATCGATCCCTTCTGGGCGGCGCATCCGCTTCAGGTTTCCGAAGCGCCCGCGCCCCCACTCCTTCCCATTTCAAGGTCATGAAGCATTTTTCCTCTCCACTTCTCTTGGGCCCTGCGCCTTCCGAAAAACTGCTATCCCTCATCCTTCACCTTTTCACTGAGGAGGAAGCGGAACTTGTCCAGCACCTCCCTCCTCTCAGGCCCCGCTCAGCGGTTCAAATCGCCCGGTTGAGCGGAAGGAGCACGGAAGAAGCGGAAAGGACGATGGATTTTCTTTCCCTTGGCAAACGAGTCGTACTTTCTTACGGAACACCGAGAAAATACACGCTCATGCCGATCGTTCCAGGAACCTTCGAAATGGTCCTCATGACACCGGACGTGGGAACCCGGAACGAATGGCACCGGCAATTCGCCGTTCTTTTCGAGCAGATCTGGGAGGAAGGCTACATTGCGGAATACACGAAAAAAGTGATCCCCGGGATCCGCTACCTGCCGGTACACGGGTCGACGGTTTCTCTTTCGCTTGCCTGGCCATCGGAACGTCTCGAGGAGATCCTCTCGAGCTATTCCGAATTCGCGGTGGGGAACTGCCAATGCAGGCTCGCAATGGAACTTGCCGGGAAGGGGTGCGGGCGTCCTCTCGAAAACTGCGTGGTCATGGGACGGAATGCGAAAACGTTCATCGAACGGGGCCTGATGAGGCTTTCAGATGCCCGGGAAGTTCTTGCAATAAAAAAGGAAGCGGAGACAGCCGGTTGCGTCAGCTGGATCAACCGGCAAATCGGTTCCGAACCGACCGGAAATTCGAGCTGTTCCTGCTGCGGATGCTGCTGTCACGCAATGAGGAGCATCACGCAGTTCAACTCTCCCGGCCTGATTTCTCCACCCCGTTTTTATCCCGAGTCGGACGATTCCAAGTGCGTTTCCTGCGGCAAATGTTCCAAATCCTGCCCGATGGGAGCTATTTCCCAGGTGGGTAAGAAAATTGTCCTGGATCGGGCCCGTTGCATCGGTTGCGGGCTCTGCGTGCTTTCCTGCTCCTTCCAGGCGCTCCACCTCACGGAAGCGAATCCTCCCCCGTCACGAAGTTCGAACCGTGCGGACCTCTTTTTCGACCTCGTTCCCGGCTACCTCTCCAACGCTTTCCGAGTCTGGCTGAAGCGAAAGGTCTTCCGCCGTTGAAAACATTCTTGATGTCACCCACGAAAACCTCGCTCTTTCAAGGTAGCAACGGACAACAGGGGTGCGCCTGAGAAAGATGGGTTTGACTTCCCTAGAATCGGCCCCTAGGATGGAAAGGCAGTCACTTTTCGCTCTTACGGAGGGGATCCGGTTGAAGATCGCAGAATTCAAGCTTGAAAGAACGCTTGCTCGTTTCCAAAACGAAGTTGAATACGACTTGAGCGCCTCGGGGATCTACCCGATGTTCATTCGTGAAATCCTGACGCCTGAAGAGATGGAGGACGTCTACAACAACCTCCATCTCAAGTATGTCCACACCGCCGGGACGGCGCATCTCCGTGAGGCCGTGGCAAGCTTTTACGAAGGGATGGACCCGAAAAGCGTCTTTATCACCAACGGGTCTGCGGAGGCCCTCTACCTGCTGGCCTGGAGCCTGATCGACCCTGGGGACGAAGTCGCCTTCATGCTTCCGAACTTCATGCTGCTGTCCCACGTAGTGGAAGCAAACGGAGCTGTCGTCCGCAACTTCAACCTTGACCCTGCCAGGAATTGGTCCCTTGACGTGGACAGCCTGAAGGCGGCCGTTACGCCGAAAACCAGGCTGATCTGCGTGTGCAACCCGAACAACCCGACAGGGACCGTGCTTTCGAGAGAGCAGATGCTGGAAGTGGTCAAGGTCGCGGAAAGCGTCGGGGCCTATCTCCTTTCCGACGAGGTTTACCGCGGGGCCGAGCAGGGAGAGGAGATGACTCCAAGCTTCTGGGAACTTTACGAAAAGGTCATCGTCATCAGCGGCCTTTCCAAATCCTTCGGACTTCCCGGACTGAGGGTCGGCTGGATCGCCGGACCGAGGGAAATCGTTGAAAAAGCCTGGTTTTACCACGACTACCTTTCGACTACCGTAACCACATTCAGCGACATGCTCGCCACCCGTGCCCTAAAACCGGAAATGCGTTCCCGCATCTTCAGGCGCAACCGCGAGATCGTCCGACAGAACCTCGCAACCTTCACGGACTGGGTGAACTCGCACAAGGGCATCCTCTCCTTTACGCCGCCCCAAGCCGGTTGTTTCGCCTTCGTGAAATTCGATCTTCCGGTTCCCTCCTGGGACCTTGTCATGGACATGGTGAAAAACGAAAGCGTCTTCGTCATTCCCGGAAGTTGTTTCGGCATCGAAGGGCACTTGCGGATGAACTTCGGAGTGGAGAAAAACTTCCTCGCCAGGGGGCTAGAGCGAATCGACAGAACCCTGGCCCGGTATCATTCCTGACGGTCATGTATCCGTTGAGACTGCTGGATCGCTCCGATTTTGAAAAACTGGTGGGCATTCCAGAAGCCATCGAGGGAGTCGAACAGGCCTACCGCCTTTTTTCCCGGGGTGAAGCCGGTGTCTTTCCCGTCATCGTTCACCAGTTCGAGCCCGGAAGACGGGAAATGGACTTGAAAGCCGGTCACCTCGCAGGAGCCGGGGTATTCGGCATGAAAATGCTCGGGTGGTGCGCTGAAAACCCGGCTCGGAACTTGCCCCCGCTTGCAGGGCTCATCGTCGTCATGGACGTGGACCGACAGCAGCCCCTGCAAGAGTGTGACGGGACTCCGGTAACTTTTTTGCGCACCGGAGCGGCAGGGGCGATAGGAGCCAGGACCTTCGCGCGAAAGGATAGCCGAACGGCTCTCATCGTTGGGGCAGGAAACCAGGGTAGAGCCCAGCTTGTGGGTTTGTCCTTTGCCATGCCGCAACTTGAAACCATACTGGTCGCCGATATCCTCGAAAGCCAGTCCGCAAGGTTCGTTGAGGAACAGCAGGCCCTCTATCCCCGTTTCAAGCTGCAGGCGGTGCCATTTTCCGGGCTATCCCGTGCAACGGAAGAGTCTGACCTGATCATCACCTGCACGAGATCGCGTGAATTCTTCCTGAAAAAGGAGTGGGTCTCCCCCGGAACTCATATCAACGCCATTGGAGCCGATATGCCCGGGAAACAGGAACTCGAACCGGCACTCGTCGCTTCCGCCAAAGTTTTAGCGGATTCCGCAACCCAGGTGGTCGCAAAGGGTGAGTGCCAGCACGCGGCCAAACTTGGACTTGTGTCCGCGGAAAGGATCACGGAGATCGGGACCGTCCTGGAGGGTATGAAACCGGGACGTCTCTCAGCGGAGGAAATAACCCTTTTCGACGCTACCGGGATGGCCATCCAGGACCTGATGGTCGCAGCCATGGCTTTGAACCGGGCAGAAAAAAAGGGAATCGGAACGGTTGTTCACTTTTAAGGGATCGGAACATGCTAGACTTTACTCCATATTCCGCCTGGGGGTGATAAGAATGGAAAGAACCGGAGTCATCACCATGAAGGGAAATCCTCTCACTTTGGTGGGACCCGAACTCAAGCCCAACGATAAGGCACCGGACTTTTCCGTTGTGGACCAGAACCTTGCGCCCAGGAAGCTTGGGGATTTTGAGGGAAAGACCAAGGTCTTTTCCGTTACTCCTTCGCTCGACACACCAATCTGCGATCTCCAGATCCATTGGTTCAACGAAAACGTGACGAATCTATCCGAAAATACGGTCGTAATCAACATGTCGATGGACCTGCCGTTCGCCATTCGCCGTTTTTGCGCGGCATCCGGCATCGACAGGGCAATTGCACTTTCGGATCACCGGGATGCCTCATTCGGCTCCGCCTGGGGTGTCCTGATCAAGGAATTGCGTCTCCTGGCCAGGTCGATTTTCATAGTCGATTCCGAAAACACCGTCCGGTACGTGCAGATCGTACCGGAGCAGTCAGACGAGCCTGATTACGAGGACGCCGTTCGTTTCCTGAGAACCCTCCTCTAGGGTCATGGGGAAAAACCTCCGCTTGGGGCTTTTTTTGGCAGACACGCTTTCAATGACCGTCTTCTCGGCCGTCCTTTGCATGAGCATCGAGATCGGCCTGGCTGGATTGACCTTCGGCCAATCTTTGACGGCACGCCTCGCGGCGGTTCCGACCAACCTCCTCACCGGGCGGGCTTACGGAATTTACAGGGACGGACTGCTCAAGATCCTGCGGCTCAGGCAGGACTCCTGGTTTCAGGCGGCGGTTGCCGACTCCGTTTCCTTCCTCACCTTTCAGGTTCCGCTCTACGGCATCGTCCTGATGATTGCCGGAGCGTCGTTACGACAAATGATCCTTTCTGCGGGAAGTATGACCGTTTTCTTTGCGCTGGCCGGAAGGCCTTACGGGATCTTCCTGCAGGCCTGCAGAAAATGGGTCCTGTCAAGGTTCTGACTGGCTTCCTTGGATAAAAAGAAGAAGGCCGTTCCCGCCCAAGGCGGGAACGGCCTTCTTTCAAGCTGGTGGAGGGTGCGTCGACCTGGCGCAAAACAGCCTCCGCCCTCGACTTGGATCAAGCCCCTAAAGTGCTGTAAAAAGGTCGTCTGAAAAAGGCGGCAATCGGTGGGAAGACAAAAAAGCCACCG
>FWPV01002767.1_pt1 | contig 41736 bp, 32 predicted proteins | sample 2228371 | NCBI WGS metagenome assembly FWPV01 (sample SAMEA103939776, study PRJEB20133) | metagenome
CTTCTCGCTCCGCGGCGTCTGAGACGGCGCCCCTCCTCGGACGCGGAGCGTCGCCTCAGGGCGCACCCACGCGGGAGCGTGGGTGCGAGACCTGCTTTCTCGTTCCCACGCTCCCGCGTGGGAACGGCGCCGCGCCCGCTCCGCGGGATCTGGAACGAGCGCCTCTCCTCGGACGCAGAGCGTCGTCTCAGGGCGCACCCACGCGGGAGCGTGGGTGCGAGAGAAGCTAAAGAGAGGGGGGCGAACCGGCGCGCGGCGATGCCTCTAGACGCGACGGGCGCCCGCAGACGCGCGCCCACACCTGATCCAGCCGCTGCACGGCGCTTAGATCCAGGGAGTCCGTCAGCCCATCGCGCGTGCCCAGGATCGTCGGGATCCCTTGCGGCCCCGTATTCCAGGGACGCAATTGTTGCACCAACCACTGGTCAACCCCAGGCAACGCCAGCCAGGCGACGTCGATCCCACCCCACAGGCAGAAAGACGGGCCAGCCACGCGCCGCATCTCCTCCAGGCTCATGCCTTCGCCGATGCACCCTCCTTGCAGCCCGTCGAGGCCCGACGCGACCAGATCCTCGAAGAGGATGGTCAGGTTGCCCGGAGCGCGCAGGAAAAAACGCAGCCCGCTGCGATGGACGATCTCGCCCAATAGCGTCAGGAAAGGCAGGTACATCTGGCGCAACGTGGCCTCTGGCCAGCGCAATCCCTCGCGATCGGCCAGCGGGTCGTCGACGACGAAGAGATCGGCTCCCGCTGCCGCCGCTCGCTGTACGATCGACTCCATGCTGAGGACGCTCTCCGCCAGCAGAGGCGACCCCTGCATCGGGTCGTTCGTCAGCCGCGCCCGCGCTTTGCCTTCACCCCAAATCTGGATCAGCCGCCTCAGCAAGCCGGCCGTGCGCACCGCGACGCACAGGGCGGTCTCCTGGCGCCACTGGCGCACCCAGAAACAGAAGTCGGTCGCAGCCTCAGCGACATCCGAGGCGCTGGCGGCTTCGACCGTCACCAGATCATGGCCCAGGCGTTCGATCACCGCCCGGCGCGCCGCCCAGGGGACTGCCTGCTCGCGCGGCAACCCCGTCAGCTCGCGGATCACGCGATCGGGGATGGCGATCTCGGCGATCGGGGTGCGATCGACGGGATAGCCATCCAGCAGATCGCGCACTCGCTCACGGGGCAGGAGCGCCGACGATGCGCTAGCGGACACCGAACACCTGGGCGATGGCGCGGATATGATCGGGGGTCGTGCCGCAGCATCCGCCGATGATGCGGAAGCCTTCGGCTGCCCACTGCGGCGCGTAGGCCGCCAGCGCCTGCGGGGTCATGTCGTACACCGGCTGTCCGCCCTCCATGCGCGGCAGGCCCGCGTTGGGCTTGATGATCGCTGGCAGGTGCGGCGCGATGGCGTGCATAGCGCGCACGGCGGCGGCTGTCTCTTCGACCTCGCGGCCGCAGTTGGCTCCCAGAGCCGTCACCCCTAACGAGGTCAGCAGCTCGGCCGCCTGCTCGGGGCGCACTCCCATCATCGTGCGTCCGCCGCTATCGAAGCTCATCGTGACGAAGATCGGCGCGTCGGGCGCGGCTTGGCGTACCCCTTCCACCGCCGCGCGCGCCTCCTCCAGGTCGCTCATCGTCTCGATCTGGAACAGGTCGACTCCGGCCTGGGCCAGCGCGGCCGCCTGCTCGCGAAAGATGGCGACTGCCTCGGCGAACGAGAGCGCGCCCAGCGGCTCCAGCAGCTCGCCAGTTGGCCCGATGTCGCCGGCCACCAGGACCTGATCGCCTGCTGCCTGGCGCGCCAGTTCGACGGCGCGGCGATTGATCGTCTCAATATCGGCGGCCAGGCCGTCGCGCGCGAGGCGCGGCCGCGTGCCGCCGAACGTGCAGGTCAGGATGATCTCGGCGCCATCGTCCACATAGGCCCGATGCAAGGCGAGGATCTGTTCGGGGCGCTCGCGCACCCATCGTTCGGGCGGCGCGCCCACTGGCAACCCGGCGCGCTGCAACATCGTGCCGGTGGCGCCGTCAGCGATGATCGGGCGCGGCTCGCGCAATCGTTGCTCGATGCGGCTGGTCATGCTCCCTCCTCTTGATTCCAGGCTAGTTGAGCTAACCCTAACTCATTCCAGTCGCGTTGGCAAGCGCTGGCTTCAAGGTCCAGGATTGGAGTCGCCCGTAGTGGACAAGCCGGCTGGTATCGAGCATCGGGTCCATCATGGGTTGGTCGATGATCTCCTGGTACACGTGACCCAGGCCGGTCGCTTCTTTAGGCAGACGCGGGAAGTAATGCAGGTGGATGGTCGCAGGCGGAGCGGAGCGCGTCAATGCACAGTAGGCCTCACCCAGGGCGCGATAGAAGCTGCCCAAGCCGACGCGTGCGCCGCGCGGCCCCAGATCATGCGGCAGGTGACCGTAGCGGGCGACGAAATCGCGGAACTGGGCGCACAGATTAATGAACCCGTCCCAGTCGATCTCGAAGATTTCGGGGACAGTGATAGGATTCTCCATCGGCCCCAGGACCTCCACGCGCGCTGTGGAGGCAGGCAGGCTCCCGTTTGCCTGATAAGCCAGGATGCTTTCGACCAGAGCCACAGCGAACTCGGCTGGGCTGAAGCGACGTCCCGTGGGAATGTTCAGTTGCTCCAGCTCCGCCCAGCTTTCGGGGATGATGCCGGCGAGGGGCGGAGTCGCTACCTCCTGCGCGGCGGCGAAGATGTCGACGCGCGGGATCGCTGCTGGCTGCTGGCCATACTTGGCTTGTACTTCAGGGACAGTGACAAGGTTCACTGCCTCATGGTGGGCCAGATAGCGGACCAGACGCCGCATATTGGCCCATACCAGCTCCATTTGCGCAGCGGTGCGCAGTTGCGGTCGTCGTCGTTTGCTCCAATCCTCTGGCGGCACGTTTACGCCGTTCGTGTGCATGAAAAAGTCCACGTATTCGACCACGCGCAAGTGGTACGGATGACAGAGGAAGAACGTCAGATAGGGTTGGTGATGCTCGAGACAGGTCTGGAGATGTCGCTCCAGACGCTGCATCATCTTGTCGAATTCCAGGGGGTGCGCGTACACCTGGTCGCCTGGCTCGAAATAGGCCAGGAAGTTGTCCACTCCTGCTGCGAAGGGGAGATTGAGAGCGCCGCAATACCAGGAGAGGCTGTAGTGGGGCGGGGCAGCGGGTGGGCCGTACACATAAGGAACCCCCATCTCACGCGCCACGGGAAAGATGTGGGGAGCAGCATAGGAGGCGTGTTGGCTGATGCAACAGGGATCCCGACTGAAGGTGTCGCGCAGGATCTGGCAGCCCATGGCCTCATAACGTCGGGCCTCGGCAATCCCTTCCCACCAATCCTTGTCCGCGCAGTATTCGGGGAGGCAGGGATGTTCGCCGGTCAGGGTATGGTGCCCGATCGCGTGCGGTCTCAACGCCTCGATCACATCGGCGCGCCCTCGCTCCTTGAGCAAGCGGGCGCGCACGGCGATGAAGAAGAAGTTGCCGCGCACGCCTTCTTCGGTCAGAAGGTCAGCCAGCTCTTTGATGATGGTGTCGCTGCCAACTTCGGGTGGATGATAGTAGTCCTCCACGTCGAAGCAGAGCGTGACGTCAATTTTGGCCACGTGGTCACCTCTCTGTGTGTGAAGTAATGAGGAGCGAATATGCACCTTAGCCCTTGAGGCCGGTGAGGGCGATGCCCTCGATGAAGCGTCGTTGCATGAAGAGGAAAAAGACGAGGACAGGCGCGATCGTGATGCTGGCGGCAGCCATCGTCAGATCGTAGCGGGTCAGATAGCGCCCCGAGAATTTAGACAACCCGATGGGCAAAGTCAACATGTTATCGGTGTTCGTGACCGTCAGCGGCCAGATGAATGATTCCCAGCTCCAGGCGAAGGTGAAGATGGCCAGGGCGGAGAGCGCCGGGCCGCACAGCGGCAAGACAATGCGCCAGAAGATGCCCGGCTCCGATGAGCCATCGATGCGAGCTGCGTCGATCAGCTCGTTGGGGATGCTCTGGATGTACTGGCGCATCATGAAGATGCCGAAAGCGTCCACTGCGCCGGGCAGGATAAGTCCTGTATACGTGTTGACCAGCCCCATCTGATAGACCATGACGTACAGAGGGATCATGCGCATCTGGAAGGGGATCATGATCGTGCTCAGGATAGCCAGGAAGATAAAATCGCGGCCGGGGAATTGGAACTTACTGAGAGCGTAGCCGCCCAGCGCGCTGGTCAGAAGCACGCTGAGGATCGTGACGCAGGCGACGAGAAGGCTGTTGGCCATGTAGCGGCCGAAAGGCATCTGCTCAAAGACAGTCTGGAAGTTCTTCAAGGTGGGCGCCTTGGGGATCCATGTTGGCGGCACCTGTAAGATCTCTGAGAGCGGTTTGACTGCCGCTGAGAACATCCAAAACAACGGCAACAGCATGACGATGGCTCCGATGGTCAGGCCGATGTAGAGTAGAAACGCCCCCACCATCGCAGCCCAGGACGTCTGCAGTTTGTAGATCGCGCTTGTCATGTTTCTCACTCGTCGGCTGAGGGTATTAGTATTCGAAAGGGCGCTCCAGGGCGCGCATCTGAATCAGCGTGAATACAAAGATGATGGCAAAGAGCACGAACGCTCCTGCGGACGCGTATCCCATCGCCAGCGTGCGGAACGCGGCCTGATAGATGTGCAGAACGATCGTGCGCGTGCTATGGAGCGGGCCGCCCGGCACCGTGCTCCCTCCACCCGTCATCACCCACACCTGCGTGAAGATCTGGAGGTCGCTGATGATCGCCATCACCGCCGCCAGCACGATCGTGGGATTCAGCAGCGGCAGGGTGATCTGCCAGAAGCGACGCCAGGCGCTGGCGCCATCCACCATCGCCGCTTCGTAAAACTCCCGCGGGATAGTTTGCAGCCCGGCCAGGAAGATGACCATGTAAAAGCCGATGTCACGCCAGATCCCAACGATCGAAACTGCTGGCGCGGCCCACACAGGGTCGGTCAACCAGCCCGGGCCTTTCAGATGTAACAGCCGGATCAGGTAATTGACCGGCCCAGCCGAAGGCTCCAACAGCCAACGCCAGACGAACGCCGCGCCGACCAGATTGGTGACCACCGGCACGAAGTAGATGGTGCGGTAAAGGCCGCGCGCGTGCATCGTCTTCGCGTTGAGCGCCAGAGCCAGGACAAGGGCGATGATGAGCGTGGCGGGGAGCATGAGGAGCACGAAGCGCCCCGTGTTCACCAACGATTTGAGGAACAATGGCTCCTGGAGAATCTCCGTGTAGTTGCGGAGGCCGATAAAAGTTCGCGCCTGGGCAGCGCCCAGCGGCCAGTTGTACAGGCTCATGAGAAAAGCGTAGAAGATGGGGATGACCACAAAAATCACGAAGAAGATCAGCGAAGGCGCCAGGAACACATAGGCCCATAGCATACGGCGCCGTGCTTGGCTGAGACGCATGTTTCACCTCCGTAGCCATCTGCCGACAGCCGACGTCGGAGTCGGCGCGTAGCATGATAAGGCGCAGGTCGAAGACATCTGAGCATGGCTGCTCTGGCCTGCGTTCGACCGACCTCCTGTTTCAAAAGGCGCTCCCCGCCCGGTATGCGACCGGGCAGGGAGCTGCGACAGATTCTATGGCAGAAGGAGGCTACACGCCGAACTTCTTGGCGTACAGAGCGCGCTCTTCCTCGGCGCCTTTGGCTACGGAGGCTGCCACATCGGCCCCTTCCAGGATCACGCGGTCCCAGATCGCTTGCCGGATATACCACACATCGTCCCAGCCCCAGCCGTCCATGGGGATGGCCGTCGGCAGGATATCAAACGAAGTGGCGATATTGGGATCTGCGCGCAACGCTTCGTCAGCCAAGACGGCTACGCGCGAAGGGCATTCGCCGCCGCCAGCGGCCCATATCTTCTGCGCATCCGCTGAAGTCAGGAATTTAACCCAGTTCCAGGCTGCCACCACCTGCTTGCTGGCCGCCGAGACCACGTAGGCCCAGCTTGATCCCATGATAGCGGGATCTTTCCCGGCGGGATGCGGCGTGGGGAAGATCGTGAAGGCCACGTCCGGCGCGGTCAGCTTCATGGAACCGGCGAGGACGTATTCCGCCACCCGCATCGCCGACTTGCCGAGGACGAATTTCTCCTGGCCTGCCAGGAACTGCGGCGAGTCAACTCCGTCCTGGGTTACGAAGCTGGTCACGTACTGCCAGGCCTCGATGCCGTAATCCTGATCGTAAGTAACTTTGTACTCCTCGTTGACAGGTAAGCACAGACAGTTCTGAGCTGGCATCTGATAATAGTACTGGTAGGCTGAGTTGGCGATGTCAAGCCCAGCCTGCACTAGGTTGCCGCCCTCGTCCTTCTTGGTGAGCGCCTTGGCCCACTCTTTCAGATCGTCCCAGGTCTGTGGCCCCGTCTTCAGATCGAGGCCCGCCTCTTCAGCCAGCGCGTTGTTGACGAACAGCGGCCACACCTGAACGTCAGTCGGCATGCCGTAATACTGCCCCTCGAACTTGAGCAAGCGCACTGTCCAGGGCACCAGCTCTGCTTCGATCGCGCTGCGAGCCATCACATCTTCTGGGACTGGGACGAGCTGCTTGCGGTTGTAGAACTCGATGGCCATATTGGCGGGAATCTGATATACATCAGGGCCGCTGCCCGCCTCGAGCGCAGTCACCACCTTGTCAAAATAAGCGTCATAGGGGACCGATTCAAAGGTGACAGTGATATCAGGGTTCTCCTCCTGGAACTTCTCGATCAGCGACTGGACGATCGAGGCGCGCGCTTCGTGGTGATGCTGCCAGTGGGTGAGGGCGATCTTCTCGGCGGGGGCAGCGGCAGGCGCCTCCGCGGGAAGCGCGGGGGCAGCGGGCGCAGGCGCCGGGGCGCAGGCAGCCATGACCAACCCCGCGCTGCTGGCGGCCGCCAACGTCAGGAACTCTCGACGCGATAACCGGCTGGATGAAGCTGTGTTCTGCATGGGTCTTACCTCCTTCTTCTTCGTACGGAACGTTTGTGCCGTAACTGATCAGGCGAGTAGATCACGCCTCATCAACAAAGCGCCTCACGAGACCCTACGCAAAGGTTTACAGGAGGGCCTGACAAGCGAGGAAAGTCCGATTCGGGCGAATGCGACGGCGGCTCAGCGATAATAGAGTTGCGATCGGATGATGGAAGCTGCGAGTTGCCAGCTTCGGCGGGCGCATTTGACAGGAATCCAGAGCGCCTGAACCTCTTACCAGTATAGCACTACTACAGAGCAGAGGCAAGCGCTTTCGCAGTGCCCCGACACCGAACACCCTGGCGCCTGCTCATCATTCACCTGCTTCCTTCTCGCTATGCCTTGCGGAGCAGAGCAATCAGAAACACTGCCCCCTGTCTCGACATCGCATGAACATGATCCAGGCCAGTCGCTTCTGGGGACCGATATGGGCAGGTGACGCGGGTGAACAGCGTCAATGCAGGATCTTGCTCAGAAACGCGCGCGTGCGCTCGTGACGCGGGGCGCTGTAGAGCACCGCTGGCGGCGCTTCTTCGATGATCTGCCCCTCATCCATGAAGACGATGCGGTTGGCCGCGTTGCGCGCGAACCCCATCTCGTGGCTGACCACCACCATCGTCATGCCCTCGCGCGCCAGGTCCAGCATCACATCCAATACTTCTTTGATCATCTCCGGATCGAGCGCGCTCGTCGGTTCGTCGAAGAGCATGATCTTGGGCTGCATCGCCAACGCCCGCGCGATCGCCACACGCTGCTGTTGCCCCCCCGAAAGCTGCCCGGGGTAGGCGTCGGCCTTTTCGGGGATGCCCACCTTGTTCAAAAGATCGTGCGCCACCTGCTCTGCCTCGCGCCGCGGCCGTTTGCGAACCACGCGCTGCGCCAGCACGATGTTCTCGAGCACGCTGAGGTGGGGAAACAGATTGAACGACTGAAACACCATCCCCACCTCCGCCCGCAGGGCGTTGAGGTCGGTGCTCCGGCTCGTCACCGAGACCCCGTCGATGACGATCTCGCCCGCCGTCGGCGTCTCCAAATGATTGATGCAGCGCAACAACGTCGATTTGCCAGAGCCGCTGGGGCCGATCACGACCACCACCTCGCTGCGCGCGACATCCAGGTCGATGTTGCGCAACGCCTGCAGATGACCGAACGACTTCGACAGACCACGAATGCGAATGATGTTATCGGCCACGGATACTCCACCTCTTCTCAATTGAGCGCACAAGCAAGGAGAGCAGGAGCGTCATCACCAGGTAGACGAGCGCCACCGAGTTGTATCCTTCGAAGGCGCGGAACGTGCGCGAGATGTAGAGCCGCCCCATCTGCAACAGATCGGGGATCGCCAGGACCGCCACCAGCGATGAGTCCTTGAGCATGGCGATGAAGTCGTTGCCCAACGGCGGCAGGATGACGCGGATCGCCTGCGGCAGGATGACGTAGCGCATCGCCTGCATGTAGCTCATCCCCAACGAACGCGCCGCCTCCATCTGCCCTCGATGAATCGATTCGATGCCCGCGCGGTAGACCTCGGCCAGATAGGCGCCGTAGCCGATGGCCAGCCCCAGGATAGCCTCCTGCAAATCCTGTAGCTCGATCACGCCTCCCGTGCCATCGCGCAGCCGCGGCGAGATGACGAACCCCGCATAGAGCAAGATCACCAGCATGGGGATGCCGCGCACGATCTCGACGTAAAGAGTAGAGAGGGCATAGAGGATCGGGTTGTGCGAGACCCGCATCAGCCCGACGATCAGGCCGATCAGAAGGGCCAGGCCATAGGCTGCGAACGTGGCCTGAAGCGTGACCCGCAAGCCAGGTAGGATGAAACGAAAGACCTCTTGATAGCGGGGAGAAGTTGCAACCGCGACGGCGACGTAAACGCCGATGAGCACAATGATGACTACCCACCAGGGAATGCGGGCCAGGTCCAGCTCGGCCCATGATGTTTGTTGCAGCAGACCGCGCTTGGCGACGCTGGGACGCTTGCGCGCCGATCCGCCAGGCTCGCTTGCTTCAGATGTCATCCCTCTTTCCTCGCTTCCTGGACAGCCAACGCGGCCGCCCACTCCCGGCGCGGGGGCGAGCGGCCGCGTTGGCTGTCGATTGCTGGCGAAAATGGTCGTCGTCCCCGGCCTCGCGCCTGGGATCTCGCTTTACTCGCCGCCGAACCATTTCCGATAGATCTGGTCGTAGGTGCCGTCCGCTTTGATCTCGGCCAGCGCCTTGTTCAGCGCGTCGCGGATCTCGGGTTTGCCCTTGTTCACGGCGATGCCATAGAACTCGTTGGTGAACGGTTCGCCAACGATCTTGGCCTTGATCTCGGGGTTGGCCTTGATGATGTCCGCCGAGGTCGGCGTGTCATTGACGACGGCGTCTACGTCGCCGTTGGCCAGCGCCTGAAACGCCAGGGTGATCTCTTCATAGCGCTTGACCTCGGCTCCCTCGATCTTGGACGCCTCCATGTCGCCGGTGGTTCCCAACTGCACGCCGATCCGTTTCCCTTTCAGGTCCTCGACCGTCTTGATCGTCTCGTTGTCGGCGAGGACGGCAATGCTCTGGCCAGCGTTGAAGTAGGGATCGGTGAAATCGACGCTCTGCTTGCGCTCATCTGTGATCGTGCAGGCTGACGCCACGACGTCGAACTCGCCGGCGGCCAGGGCGGTGAAGATGCCGTCCCATTTCGTGTTCACCAGTTCGACCTCGTAGCCAGCGCGTTTGGCCAGCTCCTTGATCAGATCGACGTCGAAACCGACGATCTCGCCCGATTCATCTACGTACTCGAAGGGGCGGTACTCCGCGTTGGTGCCGACTTTGATCTTGGCGGGCGCGGCCGCTGGCTGTCCCGCGGGCGCTTCGGCGGCCGGCGCGGCTGGCGCCGGGGGCGTGCAGCCCGCTATGGCCAGCGCCAGACTCACGATGATGATCCATGCTCCCATCCAGCGAACGATGCGCATGATCCTCTCTCCTTTTCAAGGTTTCGTCAGTGAATCGGGCCAGGCATTTTACCGCGGAGTTCGCCGGGTTCGCAGAGCATCTTCCTGAATCCCTCGGCGGTCTCTGCGGTGAAAAAGTGGTCTGTCCCTTTGACAACACTCAAGTAGGGAGACTCGCCGCTCCTGCCTGGAACATAAGGCGCAGGTCGCGGGCGCCGTCATCCCCCCCGACCTTCGCAGCGGCTCCAGACCGCGCGCCGGTCAACCACGTTCACCTGCGCTTCGCCGATCGCCTGCAGGTGGCTCAGACATCCCTGGATGGTGGTCAGGGTCAAGTAGTAAACGGCCAGCCCAGCGATCGTCACCCCCAGCGCCTCAGCGACCCGCGCCAGCACTGTGCTCGCCTCTGCGGGCGACGCCAACGCCTGGCGGACATGATCCACGATCGCCTCGATGCGCTGCTGGTTGAGGCGAACAACCGGCGCCGCCTGCGCGACGGCAGGGCCGTGTCCAGGGACGAACCAGGCGAAGCGCCCATCCAACGCCGCAAGCCGGTCCAGGCTCGCATGGGCCTGCGCCGCATCAACGTAAAACGGGACGCCGTACTTCTCCAGGACAGCGGGCTGAAAGAAGGCGTCCGCGGCGAAACACACCTCGTCTGCGGCGATCATCATCTGGTTCTGCGCATGGCCCGGCATGGGGATCGCTTCCACCGCGAAGCCCGCCAGCGTCTGCGGTCCAGCCGTCAAATGGTCGTCCACAGCGCAGGCGGGGCCGACGGTGAACTTGCCCAGCAACTCTGCGGGCGGCTGCGCCCCGCCGAAGAGATAGTACGCTTCGAGCATAGGATTCTCGACGATCGCGGCCTCGAAGGCTGGCGCGTACACCAGCGCTCCTGTCCGGCGCTTGATCTCCGCCGCGCCCCCGAAGTGATCGGCGTGCGCGTGGGTGATGGCCACCGCGGCCACGGACGCGCCCAGCTCTTCCGCCGCGCGTACCACGCGCCGTCCGCTATCGCGATCCAGGCCAGCGTCCACCACCAGCGCCCGCCCCTCTTGCACGATCAGGCCGACGTTAGCGCCGCCCTGCAACTGATAGACGGAAGCGCTCAGTTGCACGAGGTCCACGATCCGCCTCCGCCTCAGTGTCCTCCCAGGTAGGCCTCGATGACCTGCGGATTGTGCAGCAACTCCTCGCCGCTGCCCGTCAGCACGATGCGCCCCGTCTCCAGCACATAGCCGCGCGTCGCCACCGATAGGGCCATCAGCGCGTTCTGCTCGACCAGGAGGATGCTGACCCCTTGCGCGTTGATCTCGCGGATGATCAAGAAGATCTCTTCGACCAGGATGGGCGCCAACCCCATCGAAGGCTCGTCCAGGAGCAGCAGGCGCGGGCGCGCCATCAACCCGCGCCCGATCGCCAGCATCTGCTGTTCGCCCCCCGATAGGGTGCCGCCCAACTGGGTCAGGCGTTCCTTTAAGCGAGGAAAGCTCCTGAACACGCGCTCCATGCTCTGGCGGATCTCAACCGGATCGTTGCGCGTGTACGCTCCCATCTCGAGGTTTTCCTGGACGGTCAGCGGGGCAAAGATGCGCCGCCCTTCTGGCACATGGACCACCCCACGGCGCACGATCTCCTCGGCGGGCAGATCGATCAACGATTCGCCGCGCAGGGTGATGCTGCCCGTGCGCGGGCGCAACAGCCCCGAGATCGTCTTCAAAGTCGTCGATTTGCCTGCGCCGTTGGCGCCGATGAGGGCGATGATCTCTCCTTCCTCCACGGAGAACGTGATGCCCTGCAGCGCGTGAATCGCGCCATAGTAGACGTTGAGGTCCCTGACTTCCAGGAGCATGGGCGTGTCCTATCCTGTGTTGATTGAACTAAGCCGCCGCAGCGCCAACGGCAGCCTGCGCGCGTCCGGCGGCGCCGCGGCCCAGGTAGGCTTCGATCACGCGCGGATCGTTTTGGATCTCGTCCGCCGTGCCGCGAGCGATCACCTCGCCGAAGTCCATTACCGTGATCCGCTCACAGATGCCCATCACCAGCCGCATCTGATGCTCGATCAGCAAGATCGTCAGGTTGAAGCGGTCGCGAATGAAATGGATCAGCTCCATGAGCGTCATAATCTCGCCGGGGTTCATGCCAGCGGCTGGCTCATCCAACAGCAGCAGGCGTGGGGCGCAGGCCAGCGCGCGCGCGATCTCCACGCGGCGCTGTTCGCCGTAGGGGAGATTCTTGGCCAATTCATCCTGATAGCGATCGAGGCGAAAGATCGCCAGAAAGTCGCGCGCCCGTTCCGTCAGCTCGCGTTCTTTGGCTTCGAAGCGCCGCGTGCGCAAGAGAGCGTCGAACATGGAGTATCCCGCGTGCGGATGGTAGGCGATGCGCACGTTGTCGAGCACCGTCAGATTGGGGAAGAGGCGGATGTTCTGGAAAGTGCGCCCGATGCCGGCCTGCGTCACCTCATGCGGCTCAAGGCCGACGATGCTCTCGCCCTCGAAGCGGATGTCGCCGCTGGTCGGGACGTAGAGGCCCGAGATCATGTTGAAGACGGTGGTTTTGCCGGCGCCGTTGGGGCCGATCAATCCGGCCAGCTCGCCGCGCTCCACTGTCAGATCGAACTCGTTGACCGCGCGCAGCCCACCGAAGGACTTGGTCAGTCGCACTATCTGTAGCACAGGGGGAGAGCCGTTGGTCGCAGAAGTGGTGCCCATCATCGTCCTCCCTGAGCTACTTGCTGGCCGGCGCTGGCGCCGTGGAGGCGGCCGGTTGGGGACGCGGGAGAATGCGCGGCGCGCGCAGGAAGCCCCACTCGATGGAGCCGAGCAACCCCTGCGGGCGCAACAGCATCAACATGAGCAGCGCCAGCGGATAGAGCACAAACCGCCAGGTGGGCGCCTCGGTCCCCAGTTGGCTGAGAAGGACGCGTAGCAGCCCCTCCAGGAAGAAGATCCAGCCGAACGACGCGGCTACCGTGCCGGTCATGCTGCCCAGCCCCCCGAAGACGACGATGATCAACGGATTGAAGCCGACCAGGAAGCTGAAGGTGCCGGGGCTGAGGAAGCCGATGTAATGGGCGTAGACGGCGCCGCCGACCCCCGCAAAGAAGCTGCCGACGACGAAAGCCAGCAGTTTGTACGCCGCCACGTCGATGCCCATGGCCTTGGCGGCGGTCTCGTCTTCGCGCACCGAGAGGATCGCGCGCCCGGTGCTGGAATAGACCAGGTTGCGCATGATGATGATGACCAGCACCATGAAAAAGAAGGCCCAAAACCACGTCGTCAGCTTAGGGATGCCGATCATGCCGCGCCCTCCCTTCATCTCCGGGAAGGGCAGGATCGTGTCGGAGTTGACCATCAGGGTGTTGACGACGATCGTGAACCCCAGCGTAGCGATGCCGAAGTAGTCGCTGCCCAACGTCAATACCGGCAGGCCGAAGAGGAAGCTTACCTCCGCCGCGAAGGCGCCCGCGATCAGCGCCGCCAGGAAGAAGACCACTTGCAACACCGCGGGGCTGGCCAGGATGCCAGGCGCCTCCCTGGTCCCGAACAAGGGAGCCAGAGCTGGCTGCAGCGCATTGCCGATGAAGACCGCCGCTGCCCCCGCGAGGATCACGCTGATGAGGTAGATCGTGAACGCGGACAGGACGGGGACGCCGCGATAGCGGCGCAGGAAGCGTTGAATGCCCCAGATCAACAGGCCCCCCAGTGCGACGCCAATGCCCGCCACCAGCAGGCCGCGCGCGTCACGGTTGATCCACCGGAACGTGATATCCGCCGCCGTGTAGGCGCCGATCCCGTAGAATCCCCACTGCCCCAGGCTGAACTGTCCATTGAAGCCGTAGATCAGGTTGAGGCCGAGGGCCACCATCGTCATCGTGCAAGCCTGGAAGAGCAGGCCGGCGTCGAAGGTGTTGAGGATCGGCGACTTGCCCACCTTCACGGTGAGCGCGATCTGCACGATCGCGAACGCAGCCGCGATGCCGAGGACCTTCACCAGCCGTGAGGAACGCCCCATCACCCATAGCAGGGCGTAGACGTAGACCAATACGGCCACGATCTTGAGGATGGTGAGCGCAAGGAACTGCAGGTTGACGTTCATCGTGTCCTCCTACGCCTTCTCTTTCTCTGGCTCACCGAAGATTCCCGTCGGCCGCACCAGGAGCACGAGGATCAGGATCGTGAACGCCACCGCGTCGCGCATGGGGGTCGAGATGTATCCCATCGTCAGCGCCTCTGCCTGGCCCATGATGAGGGCGCCTACGAACGCTCCGGGGATGCTGCCGATCCCGCCCAGGACGGCGGCGACGAAGGCTTTCAGGCCGGGCAGGATGCCCAACTGGGTCCAGATCGAGGAGTAAGCGATCGCATAGAGAACTCCACCCAGCCCGGCGAAGGCGGCGCCGATCGCGAAGGTGAACGAGATCACACGATCGACGTTGATGCCCATCAAACGCGCCGCCTGCTTGTCGAAGGCGGTGGCGCGCATCGCCTTGCCTAACTTCGTACGATGCACAATGAAGCGCAGGATCGCCTGCACCAGGATCGAGGCAAGGATGATGATGAGAAGGATATTGGAGAAGGTAACGCTGCCCGCTGGCGGCGCCTGGCCTTCCGTCACCCGATGGATGCCATCTTTGATGTACCACGTCACCACGTCGAACGGTCGCTCGTACGGGATGAAGCGCGGCGAGAAGACGAAGTTGAGGGCGCCAAAGAACTCCAAAAAGAACGAGACGCCGATCGCCGTGATCAGGGCGGCGATGCGGGGCGCCTCGCGCAGCGGTTTATAGGCGACGCGCTCGATCGTCACCGCCATGATCGTACATACGATCATCGAGAGCGCCATCACGGTGAGGGAGCCGATCACGATCCCCACCCCTGTTGGTAGCCCCGCAAAGACAGCCGCTGGCCACTGGTGGAGGCGAAAGCGCGCAACCGCGTAGTAACTGACGAAGGCGCCAACCATGAACACATCGCCATGCGCGAAGTTGATCAGGCGCACGATGCCATACACCATCGTGTAACCCAGCGCGATCAGAGCGTAGACGAAACCGAGTTGCAGACCGCTTACTACGATCTGCGCGAAAAGCACGGGGTTATTGACTAGATTGCGTCCCAGGGTGTAGGCCGCGAACAGAGCCACCAACAGCAGGAATCCCTGCCCGATCCACGCGAGGCGCGCTCCCGAACGACGAATCGCTGCAGACGTTGCTCGTAAGTTCGTGGCTTGTTGCATAAGCTCACCGTCTCTCGTCGGAGAAGCGAGACAACAGCCGACAAAATGGGAGGGCGACCGCGGTCGCCCTCCTCTACCACTTCCTGGAGGAGTGGGCGCCTTACGGGTTCACGATCGAGTTGAACTGAACCTTGCCGTCCTTCACCGCCAGGATGGTCGCCGACTTCACAGGATTGTGGTTAGCGTCGAAGGTGATCTGCCCCGAGACGCCATTGAAGGAGATATTGGCCAGCGCATCCTTCACCACTGCAGGATCATCGACGCCTGCTTCCTGGATAGCCTGGAGCAGCAGGTTCGCGGCGTCATAGGCTAACGTCGCCAGCGCATCCGGGACCTTGGGGTTCCCCTGATCGTCCTTGAACTTCTCCCCATACGCCTTCACGAAGTTCTGCACCTCAGGGCGCGGGTCCTCAGGCGAGTAGTGGTTGGTGAAGTAGCCGCCCTCCGCCGCCGCCAAGTCCAGATCGGAGGAGTCCCAGCCGTCGCCGCCCATGAACACCGCCGTGATCCCCTTCTCCTTGGCCTGCTTGGTCGCCAGGTTGACGATGTTGTAGTAGTCGGGCAGGTAGACGATATCTGGCTTGGCGTCGGCCACTTTGGCGAGGATCGCCGAGAAGTCAGTGTCGGTGGCGGTGTAGCTCTCCTTGCCGACGATCTGGCCGCCGCCCGCCGTGAACTCCTGCTCGAAGAACTCGGCCAACCCCTTGACGTAGTCGTTGGCCTGATCGAGCATGATGAAAGCGGTCTTGGCCTGCAGCGTCTCCAGCGCGAACTTCGCCCCCACCTTGCCCTGGAAGGGATCGATGAAGCAGGCGCGGAAGATGTACTCCTTAACCGTGCCATCGCTGTTCACCGTCACCGCCGGGTTGGTCGAGGTCGGGCTGATCTGGATGACCCCCTTGGCGTTGGCGATCTCGGAGACCGGGATGGACGCCTTGGAACACACCTCGCCGATGATGTACTTGACGCCGTCGAGGTCGATCACCTTATTGGCGGCGTTGACGGCCGGATCGGGGGTGCACTGGCTGTCCTCGACGATGGGGACGATCTTCATGCCGAGGACGCCGCCCTTGGCGTTCCACTCCTCGATGGCCAGCAAGGCGCCATCGCGGGTCGAGACGCCGAAGGTAGGCACGGGGCCGGAGAGCGGCGCCAGGATGGCGACCTTCAGCTCACCAGCAGGGGCGGGCGCTTCGGCTGCTGGCGCTTCGGCTGCCGGAGCCTCTGCCGCGGGCGCTTCCGCCGCCGGCGCTTCGGCTGCCGGCGCTTCGGCTGCCGGAGCCTCCGCCGCCGGAGCGGCTGGCTGGCCGCCGCAGGCAGCGAGCACCAGCGTCACGATCACAAGCAACCCTAAAAGCTTTAAAGCACGCATGGAAACCCTCCTTATCCGTGAAATATGTCGAAACAGCCGGCGTCAGCTTGGCGAACGGCCGCCGTCTGTTGCGAACGTCCTTGATCATCATCTGTTCGACGCAGGAAGCGCTGGACGCTCCCAGCCTGCGAGGCTCTCCATAACTAAACGAATGGTTTGACAGGTGAGACAAGGCTCCTCTATAATTTGGCCATTCATGGCCCTTATGATATCCATCGAGAAGGAGCCTTCCCCTATGCTACGCCGAACCCTCGCTCACCGCAGCGTGGTCATCCTGATCTTGATCGCTCAGATCATCCCACTTCTGATGTTCCCACCCGATTCGTTCTCTGCTCAGTCGCAGGAATGGTGGCTTCCGGCCCTGCTTGCGCTTATGGTGATCGTCGCCGATATCGATCTGATCCTCCGTCGCAGCGTCCAACCCTGGCCCTGGTATCTGATCTCGTTTGCGCATGGCTTCAATATCATCAGCCGCTTGATGATGGTGTGGTCCCACGCGACGATCACGCAAGGCGGGACTGAGATCGCCAACACCCTTTATGTCGCGCTGACGCTTGTGGCGATGACATTGTCAGCGTTGATGCTCTGGTACACGGAACTGGGCGAGGTGCGAGCCAACCTTCTGCGACAATGAGAAGGATATGGCAAACGAGAAATCCACAAAAAAGCGCCGTAGGCGAGGTTCCCCGACCTACGGCGTCTTTGCCCCCTACTGCTCGGCAGATCGTTGCCTCGGCATAGCAAAACGCGTTTTTGTCCCTTCCTTAGCGTGAAAGTATACTGGCACCCACGCGCATTTGTCAAACGCCATGGCGCAGCGGGGGGCATTTCAGTTGGGCGGCAAGTTATAGGCTTGCCGCCAGCGCTCATCAAAACGGTCGCTCATGATCGCCGACTGCGCCAGGACTGTCGCTCTGCTTTGTGTGCGTATGGGCGCTCAGGAGCTATTACACCACATCCCGTGATCGCTGGTTCGCCAGCGTTGGGGTGCGCCATAGAGCGCGATCGTATCGCAATCCTCTGGATTGCGTCTGGATTGTGGGGCGCAACGCAGCGCAATCCGGAGGATTGCGGTACGGCCCGGCGCGACGTTCATCGTCAACCGTCTGTCTGCGCCCGTCTGCAATAGGGCTTCTGATTCGCGCTCCCAGCCGGCTCGGCCGCGCGGCGGGCGTCCGGCCGCAGCCTCACGTCTGGCTTGCGGCGGGTTTTTGCGCCCCTGAGGGAGCGCTCGGATCGTAGACCGGCGCTCCGTCGCACGACTTGAGCGTCCAGGGCAGCCCGGCCACCATCAGCAACACCTCTCCCGCCGCCGCCGCCAGACGCTGGTTGGCGCGTCCCAACGCGTCGCGATAGACGCGCCCCAGCGGGTAAGGCGGCACCAATCCCATCCCCACTTCGTTGCTGACGACGATCCACGCAGTTTCTGATCGTTGGACGCTTTCCAGCAGTTGGTCCACTTCTGCCAGGACCGCCTCCTCCGCGGCGCGCGGGTCGGGCGTCTCGCCGAAGGGCAGGAGGACATTGGTGGCGAGCAGCGTCAAACAATCGACGAGGATCACCGCTGGCCGCACGGCGACCGTGGTCAGGTATCGCGTCACGGCCGCGCCCACCCCCTGCGCCGCCTCGAGGGTCTGCCAGCCAGCCGGACGCTCGGCCCGATGCGAGGCGATGCGCGCCGCCATTTCGTCATCGAATGCCAGCGCCGTGGCCACGTACAGGACGTTGGAACCACCGCGCGCGTGGGCCAGTTGCTGGGCGTAGGCGCTCTTGCCGCTGCGAGCGCCCCCCAGGATCAGGGTCAATGCAGAGGTCGCCTGGATGCTCATACGCTGGGAGTAGGATCGCTCGCGGTCGCCCCCGGCGCGAAGGCCGCGATGACTTGCGGCTGCACGAGGTACCAGATCATCAGCGCGCCGATCACGGTGCCGATCGGGAAGTTGATCAGCCGTAGCACGGCCAACACCAGAGCCGCGATGCGCGCCCACTCGGCCATGCGCCACAATCCCCAGCCGACGACCAGGTTGGCCACGGCGAGGACGAAGAGGAACGCGGCCCCGATCACCATGATCAGGCCGACGATGGGCACAGCCGTGCGCGCGTCGGGATCGCCTGCCGCCGCCATCGCCACGATGACCGGGATCGCAAGGACCGCGCAGATGCCGATCGCGAGCAGGGCCGCAATGAGGAAGTGATAGAGGGCAATCAACAGGACGCCATCGGGTCGTCGAGTCATCGAAGAGCCTCCTTATTTAGAATCTATCCGAAAAACGGTTCTGGCTGGTCAGGAGACCAGCCAGGGGTACGGTCAGAGACCGCGCCGAAACTTTTCGGATAGGTTTTTTATTGAACCTGGACGAACGCCTGGTCCCTGACCTGGAAGATGAAGACGCGCGGGGCGCGCAGGTCGCCACTCGCGTCGAAGCTGACGCGGCCGATCACGGTGTCGACCTCGATCTCGCGCAGGGCCTGCGCGACGCGCGGCCCCTCGACGCTCTGCGCGCGTCGCGCCCCTTCGGCCAGCGCTGTCATCGCAGCGTGGCCATTGACCGAGTAGGTGTCCGGGTTGCGGTATTCGACGGCCTGGTAGGCTTTGATCCAGCGCTCATCGACCGCCGTCGCCGGGCTGGGCGCGAAGGCGCTCACGTACAGCCCTTCCGCTTTGCCATCGGCCTCATCGATCGTCGCGGAGAGAAAGGCGCCGTCGCTGGCCAGCATGGGCAGGCTGACGCCCGCGTCGATGAGCGCCGCGCGCAGGTAGGGCGCCTCGATCTCGTAGCCAGCATAGAAGATGGCGTCGGGGGAAGCCTGCTGGACGCGCGCGACCTCATCCGCATAGTGCGCCTGCCCTTCCCCTACCTGGATCACGACCACTGTCTGCGCGCCCAGCCGGGCCACTTCCTCCGCCAGCAGTTTCCCCAGTCCGATCCCGTATTCCGTGTCGTTGTGGATCACGGCCACGCGTCGGGCGCCCAATTTCTCGACCAGAAACTGCGCGTCGACCTGGGCCTGCACCGCGTCGTTGGCGTTGACGCGGAAGAAATTCGTGTACCCGCGCTGCGTCAGCGACAGCTCGGAGGCAGTTGGCGTGATGACGACGATCGGCAAGTCCTTGTAGATCTCCATCGCTGCCGCAGTCTGGCCGCTGTTATAGTGGCCGATCACTCCCAGGACGCGCTGGCCGCTCTCGACAGCCTGGCGCACTTGCTGGGCTACCTGGACCGCCACCTCGGAATCCGACTCATCGTCGAGGGCTATGACCTTGATCGTGGAGCCGAGGAGGCCGCCGCGACGGTTGATCTCCTCGGCGGCCAGGCGCACGCCTCCCACCACCGTCTGGCCGCCGTTGGCCTGAAAGCCCGAAAGCGGCGCGGCCACGAAGACGACGACCTCCCCTTGGGGGCGGCCGCCGCCGCACGCGGCGAGCAGAAGGCCCGCCGCGATCAGAACCAGGATCGTTCGTCGCATGAATGCTCCTCATCCCATGTCCCAGGCCAGCTTTGCGGGCGTGGGACCTCACTGGTTGTACAGCTCATTGATCGTCTGCACGATGTCCTGTAGGGCCGCCACCTGATTGGCGATGTCAGCCCGCAGACGCTGCGCGCGGTCGCTGTCGATCTCGCGCGCGCCGATCAACTGCACTTGCGAATAGAGGGTGCCCAATGCCGAGATCGTCGATTCGAGCTGATAGCGGGCGCGGTCCATCGTGTTATCGAGCGCTTCCAGGCTCTCCCACTGCGCCTGGCGCGCGCGCAGGGCAGCCTGGAGCTGCGCCTGCACGCTGGGATCGGTCTCTTGCTGGAGACGGCTCTGCAGGCGACGGATGTCCTCGGGCACCGTCTGTCGATCGCGCGCGATGATCGCGTCCGCCTGATAGGTGTCCAGTTTATGCGCCAGTTGGAAGATGTTCTCCAGCCAGTCCCCAAGCTGTTGCGTGGTGTCGGCCAGCCGATCGCGCAGGACGCCGCTGCGTTGCTGTTGCACCAGACGCTCGACGCGCTCATGATAGGTCAACGCCTGCTCGATCTCCGCGCGCAGCTTCTTGTCGCGCACGACGCGAGGGTTGTAGCGCTGACGGAACAACTCGGCTACCACGCGCGCGTTCGTCTCTGGGTCGGTCAGGCTGGTGTAGATGATCAGCGCCTCAGCCAGGAGCGCCAGCGCCGCCCACCCCCAGATCGGCCATCCCGGGAACGGCTGGGGCAGGAAGAACGAAAGTAAGATCGCGCCGGCGATGATCAGCGCGCTCTCCCACCGAAACAGCGCATACTGAATGATCGCCTGTCGGGCCTGGCGTTCGATCCGTTGGCGCGCGGATTGCGGACTCATGCGATGCCCCTGTTAGCCTCGCTCAATCACGGGTCTGGCTGGTCTCCTGACCAGCCAGGGGCACGGTCAGGAGACCGTGCCTTCGGGTGGGTTCTCACTCAATCTAGAAGTAGCTGGACAGGATCTTGTACAACTGCCGGATCGTCTCCAGATCGCCCTGGCGCACCTGTCCTCCCGACGCCCGGGCGATCGCTTCCAGCAGCTCGTAATCGGCGTCATCGCCGTAAGCGATGGCGAAGATGACGATCGGCGGGCCTTCTCGGTTGCCGCGTCGGATCAGCTCCACCAGCTCATCCAGGTCGGTGTCCGAGGCGTTCTCGCGGCCATCGGTCATGACGACGATGGCATTGATGCGTTCGACGTCGTTGAGCTGGCGCAGGCGAACGTAGGCGGCGCGCACAGCGTCGAGGAGCGCCGTGTTGCCCCGCGCGCGCAGGCCATCGATCTCCGCCTGCAAACGGGCGCGGTTCTCGCCCAGCGGCGCCAGCGGCTCGATGTTGTTGACGCGGCTCGAGAATTCGACCAGCCCTACCTGCTCCAGGTCCCCCTCGATCTGATCGAGGAAGATGCGCAAAGCCTGGCGGGCCGCCTCCAGTTTCTCCCCCTCCATGCTGCCCGAGGTGTCGACGACCAGGAAGACGTTGGTGTGGCGCTTGGTGTACCACCAGACGTTGCGCACGACTTCGACCACGGCCGGGCCGGGCAACTGCAGGCGGGTGTACGGTTGCCGTGGGTCGACGCCGTTGTCCGCGGTCAACGGCGATCCCCTCCCGTCCAAGGGGAGGCTGAGATCGGCCGGGCGATAGCCGGCTGCCAGCACCTGTTGCTGGATCGCGGACGAGCGCAGGAATTCCCGCAGGGCCTGGAAGGTGCGTCGCTGGTTGGCGGAAGGCTCAGGCTGTTCCAACAACGCCAGCGGATGATCGGCCCACAGGGTCCCCTCGAGCGGGTAGATCGCCGTCAGGCGCTCGGGCGGCTGGTTGAGGTTGAACTGGACCAGCGCCTGTTCCTGGATGACGAACGCGTCGAGGTAGCTGCGTCCCTCGGCGCGCGCCCGCTCGAGGACGGCCTGCTCCCCCTCGCCGTAGTAACGCACCGTGCGTTCGATGGCGGCGACGTAATCGAGCGTAGACTGGGCCTGCACGTCTTCAATGGTCAGATCGCGCACCTTGCCAGCGCCCGCGTAGAACTCGGCCAACGTCGCCAACAGGCCGCTGGCGTGACTGGTCGAGGCGTGGTTCCATTTGAAGTTGGGGTCGGCCTGCGCCTTCTGCTGGAGATCGCGCCAGCTTACGGCCCGCGTGGGCCACCCCAGCTCGCGCGCTGTGGACTCCCACGCGGCGATGACGATCGGGGTGACCGCGTAGCGCACGGTGTCGGCGACCAGGCGCGGGGCGATCAGTTCCCCTTCCTGGCCGACGCGCGCCGCGTAGGCGCGGTCGAGCTGATCGATCCACAGCGAGGAATCGGGATGGATCGCCTGAAAGTCGGGCTGCTCCAGGGCAGCCTCGATCATCGCGTCGGGGTCGAGGGTGCGCGTCTCCACCGCCATCAGTTTGCCGTCGGGCGTGCGCAACCGGCGCTCATTGAACTGGCGGACCAGGTCGGCGAAGAAGGTCGCTTTCTCCGGCGAGACCGCGACCACCAGCGTCGCCGACGTAGGATCGCGTGCGACAACTGTCGAGGAGACTGACGCCGGCGAGCGGCTGATCGCCCACACCGCGATAAGCAGGGCGCAGCAGGCGACCAACAGCCCGCCTCCGAGCGCGAGCGCTAGCATCCAGTTGCGCCGGGCGCCCGAGCGGACCGACCGGCGTGCGGCGCGCGTGCGTGCGTTCATCGGCCTACCTCTGCGCCACGTTGAGATCGAACCAGCGCAAGAGGGCTAACAGCACCTCGCGATCGGGGGAGCGCATGGCGTCGCTGCGGGGGACCACGGAGCGCACCCCTTGCGCCTCGTAGCGTGTGAACAGGCTGTCTTCGCCGCTGACGGGCACCTCGGGGTTGGCCGGGCGCAGCCCAAAGGCCACCGCCTGGCGCTGCACATCGGCGGAGAGCAGGAAACGCTGGAATTCGAGCGCCGCGTTCTTCTCGAGCGCCGTCGTCTCTGGCCCCACCCACACGGTGAACGGGAAGTCGAACCACGTCACGTACTGCGGATAGTAGATGCGTAAGGGGTCTGCCCAGCGCGTCTGGATGCCCGCCATATTTGTGAGCAGGTCGCTCTCCAGGAGTTGGCCGCCGTCGCCCACGGAGTAACCGAAGAGGGCGAAGTCCTCAGCGGTGTAGGCGCTGCCGCCGCTGACGTCGGTGACGGCGCCCATCAACTCCTTGAGCCAGCGCTGGAATTCCGGCGCGGTGACGTCGGCGGTGGTGATGTCCGGCCGACCATAGTATTCGCCGGCGGCGGCGATCATGGCGGCGAGGCCACCCACGTTCTTGCGCGGGTTCGGCACGACCAGTTTGAAGAACCCCCACTCGGGCTGGCCGCCCAGCTCCGGCCATCCCCCCTTCGCGATGGCGGCGTCATGGATGCTCTTCCAGCCGATCTCGCCGAAGCGCGCCTGCAGCACTTGGGCGCGGCTTTCGTAGATGCCCCACGCGAAGAGGGAGATCGCGATCGGCCGCGCGCGGTACTCGCCATCGGTCAGGAAGACATCGCGTCCCAGGCGCTCTTTGTAGGAGGCGTTGGCCAGCTCGACCAGGTAGCGCGAATCGGGGATCCAGACGGTTGGGAAGCGCGCCAGCCGCGCCCGTTCCTGGGCCGTGAGATCCTCGATTGTCCGCTCGCCGATGACGCCGAACTCATCGCGATCCCATTTGCCCAGGGCGGCCAGGCCGTCCATGGCGATCACTTCGACCTGGATCGGTTCCCCTTCCAGCTCGCGTTTGCTCTCGTTGAATTGGCGAGCCGCCTCGCGCACCCACGGTTCCACAGGCAGCGCGGTGAGGACGCGCACCTGGATCGGGCCGCGCGGCGTCACCGTCAGCGGCTGTGGCTGATTCAGCGACCGCCATACCAGCGACGCCCCCACGATCGCCAGCGCCAGGACGACTATGCTAAAGAAGACGATGCGTGTCCGGTTCATGCACGGCCTTTCCGAGCAGAGGAGTGAGCGAAGAAGTGTGCCAACGGAAGGGTGAGGGGAGAGCGAATCAGCGAGAAGAAGGGGCGACAAAGAGGCGAGAAGCACAGGAGCGAAGCCGCCATGTCATCCCTCTTACTCGCTGACTCGCCCCCTCGCTGACTCGCCCCCTCGCTGATTCGCTCCTTCGCTGACTCGCCCCTATATCCCCAGCTTCTTCTTGCGCTCAGCCAGTTGCGCTTCCAGCTTGTCGCGCTCCAGCACCTCGTCCATCTGGGCGTCCAGGCGCTGCGCGTACATCTCGGATTGAGCCTGGGCCTTGTCGAGGCGTGCGCGCACGCTTTCCGCCACGCGCGCGATGTCCGAGTCGCCGACGCCGACCAGGTCGTCCAGCGATTTGATCGTCTGGACAGTGATCTCCTTGGACTTGGCGAGGTCGAGGAGGGCCTGCAGTTCCTCACGCTCCTGTTTGACGGTCGTCAGCCGCGCTTCGAGCTTGAGCTTGGCGTCGAGCAGCTTCTGATACTCGGCCTCCTTGCGAGCCAGTTGCTCCTTGTAGTTGTCGAGCAGCCGTTGCGTCGAATTGAGCTTGCTTTGGGCGGCCAGCGCCAACTCTTCACGCCCCTCGCGCAGGAAGATGTCGATGTTGCGGTCGAGTTCGTTGACCTTGCCGGTATACTCCTCGGTCTTGCGCTTCAGGGTCTTGACTTGCCCGCCGACCGTGGCGGCGGCGTCCTCCAGCTCCTCGATGTTGTCCTCGATCTGGCGTACGTACTGATCGATGACGGCGAGCGAATTGGCCTTCAACGCGCGATCGACCAGCGCGTGCAGGTTCGCTCGGATCAATGTGTCGACTTTCTCCAACAGGGAAGCCATGATGGAACCCCTCCTTCGTATGGTGAATCGTCAGAAAATCTCTGGCTGACATCCATGGCTCGATTGTCGCGCCGTCGGGCGTCGCCGCATGACCAGCAGCCGACAGCCATCTGACAAAAGGGGGCGCAGCCTGCTCCTAAGCTCCGACCAGTCGATAGCCGCGGCCGCGGATGGTGAGCAGGTAGCGCGGGTTCATGGGGTCCGGTTCGATCTTCTGGCGCAGCCGGCTGACCAGTTTCTCAATGCGCGCGTCGTCAACCTCGTCCAGGTACGCTTCGCCCCAGACCGCCTGCACCACCTGGTACTTGTCGCAGATCTTGCCCATGTGGCCGTAGAGGAGCAAGAGGAGGCGATATTCGAGATTGGTTAGGGGAGGCGTCGGGCGGCCATCCACATAGACTTCGCCCGCGTCGACGTCGACGACGATCCCGCGCGTCTCGGTTCGCTGGAGCAGACGCTGGCGCTGCACGAAGTCGCTGAAGGCGCGCGCGAACAGCCGATGTTCCTCGTGATTGCCGCGCAGGACCCCCTTCTGCTCCAATGAGGCCAGGGCGGCCGCGTCGATCTGCTGGTCGGGCGCGCCCAAAGCCAGCAAGGCGGCCTGCTCGCTGGGATCGAGGTTGCGCCAGATCTTCGTGCACTCCGAGCGCACGTTGAGGCTGGAGGGCAGGCGTTCGGCCACCTGGCGGTGAATGATCCGATTTTGGACTGGATCGCGGATGGGCTGGCCCGTGACGGCGCCCAGCTCACGGCAGACGGCCTCCAGCAGGCCGGGATGGCCGCCCGACCACTCCAGGATGAATGCGATGTCGGCCTCATCGAAGGTGACCGGCTCACGTCGCGTGAAATCGGCGATGAAACAGCGGGCGTCTGTGGCGTTGAAGGGGCCCAGGTAGTAGCGATGGTGAGCGAACAGTTCGTTGAACTCGGCTACCTCTTCGTCGTTGCGGATCTCGCTGAGCCGACGATCGGTGGCGGTCACGTAGGTCAGGCAACCGGGATACTGGTCGCGCAGGGCGCGCAGATTCAGCAACAAACGCCCCTCGATCTGCGCCAACGGCGAATCGAACTCGTCGAAGAGGAAGACGAGTTGGTGGTCCGGATAGGAGGTCAGGGCCGTGATCGCTTGATTGAAGCTGAGCGGAACATGAAAAGGGCTGGGAGGGCTGACCAGCGCCTCATAGGCGGCGCGCACGGACGCCTTCAGATCACTCCGCTCGCCCAGCTCCGCGAACTGATCCAGAGTGCAGCGCAGGACCAGCTCATAAAATCCCTGGTCGCTCATCTCCAACATGCGATTGCAGTCGATGTAGATCAGCGCCAGACGTTCGGCGCCTGCGCCCAGATGGCGGCGCTGGACTTCAGGATCGCACAGCAAGCGCATGAGGGTCGACTTGCCTACGTTGCTAATGCCAATCAGTGAGCACGGCTCCAGGCGGCCGATGAAACCGAAAAGCTCGGCGCTCTCTTGCTCGCGAGTCACGCAAGGATACAGGTCTGTCACTGGCTTCCGCTCCTTGTAGAGTCTGTACGTCAGAAGCCGCTCAAGGTTTCAAGGCCCCTTCTTGGCCGGGGACGTAGATCGGGATCGCGAACGAGAAGGTGCTTCCCTTGCCTTCCTGGCTTGTCACCCACACCTTGCCTTCGTGCGCCTGCACAATGCGACGGACGATCGCCAGGCCCAGGCCGGCGCCGCCGAACCGCCGCCGCGTCGAGCCATCGACCTGGTAGAAGCGTTCCCAGATCAAGTCGAGCTTGTCGGCGGGGATGCCGATCCCCTGGTCGGTCACATCGACGCGCACGTAAGCGCCGTCCTGGTAAAGGCGGACGACGATGGCGCCGCCATCGGGGCTGAACTTGATCGCGTTGCCGATCAGGTTGTCGAACACTTCGCCCAAACGCTCTGGGTCCCCCCACACATCGGGCAAATCCTGCGGGTAGAGCAGCTCCAACTTCAAACCGGCCTTGTGAGCCGTCACCTCGGCGCTGTGCACGCAGGCGCGCGCGAGCGCGACGAGGGAGAGCGGTCGGCGCTTGAGCATGTCCAGCTCCGCTTTCTTGAACGAGACGATGTCATTGACCAGGCGGATGATGAAGTCGGTCCGCTCTGCCACAATCTGTAACGCATCGCGTTGCGCGGGGGTCAACTCGCCCAGCACCTCGTCCTGAAGCAGCTCGATATACCCTTTGACGAACGTCAGGGGCGTGCGCAGTTCGTGAGAGACGTTCTGGACGAACTCGTCCTTCAAACGATCGAGCTGGCGCAACTCGCTGTAGGCGCGGTCCAGCTCGGCGACGCGGGCGCGCTCGTTGGCGTACAGCCGTGCGTTCTCCAACGCGATCGCGGTCTGGTCGGCCAGCGCCTGGAGCATGAACAGATCATCCTGGTCGAACAGGTATGGTTGATCGGCTTGAACGTCGAGAACGCCGATCACCGTGTCGGCGAGTCGCAAGGGCACGGCCAATTCAGCGCAGGTGGCGGCAAGATGGGCGTCGAAGTGGAAGCGTGGTTCCTGCGTCACGTCGTTCACCAGCAACGGCTCTCCGTGAGCGGCCACCCATCCGACGATGCTGGAGGAATCGATCGGCTGCTGAAGGCTGCCTTCGATCGGCTCGTAGTCGCCAGCCGCCGCGCTCAGGACCACGATCGGTTGCGCCTCGTGACGCAGCCACAGGCTGACTTCGCTGTAGCCGAGGCGTGATTGGATCAGGCGAACCACCTCGCGCAAGAGGGCCTGGGAATCCAGGATTGAGAGGAATCGTTCCGCAACCTCGCGGATGATCTGCAACTGTAAAGCGCGACGCTGTTGGTCCTCGAACAGGCGCAGCTTTTCGATTGCCGTCGCCGCCACGGTGGCGATCGCTCCCAACAGGCGCGTCGTCGCCGGATCCGGCGCGCGATCGATCGCCAGGACGCCGATGGGGCCGCCTGGGCTGACCATGGGGAAGAAGGCGGCTTCCGCTGGCAGCAAGCCGCCCAGGTGCTCGGCGCGCGGATCGCCGTGCGGGGCGGCTGAGACGACGACTCGGCTGCTGCCCAACGCCTCTCCGATCGGCCCGAGCGACGCTGGCCAGCGCCGCTGGTTGAAAGCGAGGATGCGGTCTTGGTCCAGGCCGCGTGCCGCGGCGATCCGCAACGTCTGGGCGCCAGGGGAGACGAGGAAGATGCAGGCCATCTGCTGACCGGCCAGGGCGAAGGCGGCGTCGAGGACTGCTACCAGCGCCTTGTCCAGATCGACCGCCTGGTGCAGGGCTTCGCTGACCTGGGTCAGCGCTGATAGTTCGTGCACGCGCTGTTGGGCCTCGGCGTGGAGGCGCGCGCGCTCGATGGCGGCGGCCGCCTGATGGGCGAAGGCGACTGCGACGCTGGCGTCCTCAGGAGTAAAGGCGTGGGGGCGCGCGCTATCGACGGCGAGGATGCCGATCAGGCGTTGTTCGCCGCTCGCGTGGACGACCAATGGCGCGCCCAGCCAGGAGCGGATGTATTCGGTGCCCGCGATCGGGACCCAATCGGCGCGCCGTTGTGGCTCGTCGAGGATCATCGGAGCTGGCGGCGATTGCTCGAAGAAGGCGCCAAAGTCGGCCTTCGAGAAGGAATGACCGATCAGGTTCAGGCCTTGGGGGAAGCCACGCGCGGCCCGAATGCTGAGGATTTCCTTTCCTTCCGCATCTCGTTGCAGGAGCAAGAGAGAAGCTGACTCGAATGACAGCACGCGTTCAAGGTACGCCAGAGCCAGATCGAGCACCGTGGGCAGATCGGAGGCGGCGTTGAACACGGCGGCGACCTCGCGCAACGTCTCGGCCAGCCGGCGCGCGCGCTGTTCCGCCTCGAGCAGGCGCGCGTTCTGGATCGCGATCGCCGCCTGGTTGGCCAGCGCCTGGCAGATGCGAATCTTATTGGGCGTTAAGGCCGTCCGCTCCCAGGCGCGCTGCTCCCCCAGGGCGATCAGGCCGAGCATCTGGCCTTCATGGGCGAAGGGGATCAGGGCGCTCGATTGCACGTCGAGGAAAAGATGGGCGATCGGATCGGATTCCAGGAGAGGTTCGATCAGGATCTCGTCGGCCTGGGCGGCTGTCGCATTGCGGCGAGCGACCACCACCTGCCCCTCGGTGATCGCCAGGAACGCGCAGGGCGAGGCGCTGAGAGGGATAGGTTGATCGTCGGCGATCGTCCAGGAGATCTCGCGTAATCCATAGGCTGCCCGCGTGTGCAACTGCTGAGTCTGTTGATCCCACAGCAGCACCCGGCACGCGGTTACGGGCAGTCCCTCAGCCAGCTCCTGAGCCAGGCGGTGTAACGCCTCATCGATGGCGCCAGGGGCCGTCAATGAGTAGCTGCTCTGCAAGAGGAGGTCGAACTCGCGCCTGCGCCTCTCGATCTGCGACGAGAGTCGGAGGTCATGCACAATCGAGGCCAGGGGCTTGATGGCGGCCGGCGCGATCGCCAACGCTTCTGCCTCATCCATGGCCGTGCCGCCGACGACCAACGCGCCATCGGCGTCCGCTGCGAGCCTGAGCGGCGCGATGAGCGCCGCTGCGGCATTAGGGAATGCATACATCAGGCCAGCCTCCTTGAAAGCGGCCTCCGTCGCCCGCACGTAACGGGGCTGGCGCTGCGCGATCGCCTCTCCGATCGTGCTGCCCGCCAGCGGCAACGTGGCGCAGTCGGCCAGATAACCTGGCGCCACCTGGCGTTGGCAGACCAACTGCAAGGTCGCGTGCTCATGATCGGCCACATACAGCGCGCCAGCGGTGGCCTGCAGGTCGGAGAGGGTCTGGTCGAGGGCTGCCAGGGCCGCTTGTTGCCAGGCGAAAAACTGGGTGATAGGAAGGTCAACGGAAGAGAAAGGATCCGACGAACGATGCGTATCCCGCGCGTCCGGGGCGACAGAGGCTAACATAGGTCGGAGTCGCCTCCCACGTGCCCGAGAAGGGGCGGCCAGGCCCCCTCTCCGGTCAGTCGCCGCGCCGCGAAGGACGGCTAGCGGCGTTTCGGCTTATGTGCGCGCCCATCCCTCGCTGCCGGCGCCGCGACGGCCGTCGCGACCGCAGCCGGCGCTGCGCCGCTTTCGCCGAGCGAATCCTGCCGCATGTGGCAATGCTTGTATTTCTTGCCGCTGCCACACCAACAGGGATCGTTGCGGCCGACGATAGGACGGCTGCGCACGGGCTGCGGCGCTGCCTGTTGGGCCATGTCCCCGCGATGAGCCACCATGCGGCCGCGGAACGCGACTGGCAACGGCTCGCGCATCAGCTCGACATGGTAGATTCGGCGTACGATATCGCTCTGGATGTCCGCCAGCAATCCCTGGTACATCTCGTGAGCTTCTTTCTTATAGGCGACCAGGGGATCGACCTGCCCATAGGCGCGCAGCCCAATGCCCTCGCGTAGCGCGTCGAGGTCGGTCAGGTGGCGCACCCAACGGTTGTCGACAGCTTGCAGCATCACCAACCGCTCGATCTGGCGCATCGTCTCGGCGCCCAGGGAGCGTTCTTTCTCGGCATATGCTTCTTGCGCCAGAGTCCATAGCCGCTCCGCGATTTGCGGCGCGGTCAGGTCGCGCCAGCGCGCGGCTGTCTCCGTCGCTGGCAGCGCGAAGATCTGCTGAACGGCGCGGTGCAACCCTTCGAGATCCCATTCCTCACGATAGGGGCTGGCCGTATGAGCATTGACGAGGGAGCGGATCTCCTCCTCGATCATCCCCATGATCGTCGGCTGCATCGTGGCTTCGGAGAGGATGCGTCGCCGCTGCGCGTAGATGACCTCACGCTGCGTGTTGACGACATCGTCGTACTCCAGAACGTGCTTACGCAGGTCGAAATTGTACCCTTCGACCTTGATCTGCGCGTTCTCGATGGCCTTGGAGACCATGTTGTGTTCGATGGGGATGTTCTCGTCGACCCCCAGTCGTTCCATGATGTTGGCGATGCTCTGGCCGCCGAAGCGTCGCATCAGGTCGTCATCGAGGGCGACGAAGAATCGCGAAGAGCCGGGGTCTCCTTGACGGCCTGCGCGGCCGCGCAACTGGTTGTCGATGCGTCGCGCCTCGTGGCGTTCGGTGCCGACGATGTGCAGGCCGCCGGCGGCGACCACGCGCTCACGGTCGGCGGCGCATTCGCGCGTGGCCTCGGCCAATACGGCAGCCCACTCATCGGTGAAGCGAGTGGTCGGGTCCTCGCCGCGCCGCAGCATTTCTACCGCTTCGGCCCATTGTCCTTGCGGGATCTGGGTCAGATCGACCCCTTTGCGGCGCAGCCGTTCGCGCGCCAGCCCTTCCGGGTTGCCGCCCAGCAGGATATCGACGCCGCGGCCGGCCATGTTGGTCGCGATCGTCACAGCGCCGGTGCGTCCGGCCTGCGCGACGATGCCCGCTTCGCGCTCGTGTTGCTTGGCGTTGAGCACTTCGTGCGGGATGCCGCGTCGCTTCAGCAGGTTGGAGAGCATCTCCGAGGTCTCGATCGCCACGGTGCCCACCAGGACCGGCTGTCCACGCTGATGACACTGGATGATCTCTTCGACTACGGCGTTGAACTTGGCGGTTCCGCTCTTGTAAACCTGATCGGGGTGGTCGACGCGGATCATCGGGCGGTGCGTCGGGATGCACACCACGTCCAGATTATAGATTTTCCCGAACTCTTCGGCCTCGGTGGCTGCCGTGCCGGTCATCCCTGCCAGCTTGTAGTACATGCGGAAGTAGTTCTGGAACGTGATCGTGGCCAGCGTCAGCGATTCCTGTTGGACGCGCACGCCCTCTTTGGCTTCGATGGCCTGATGGAGGCCTTCAGCGTAGCGGCGACCATGCATCAGGCGCCCGGTGAATTCGTCGACGATGATGACCTCGCCATCGCGCACGATGTAGTCGCGATCGGCCTTGTAGAGGACATGGGCGCGCAGGGCGTTGTCCAGGTAGGGAGTCAGATCGTAGTGTTCGGGCGCGTAGAGGTTGTCGATGCCCAGCCATCCCTCGATGCGAGCGATTCCCTCTTCGGTCAGGGTCACGATGCGCAGCTTCTCATCGACCGTGTAATCCTCGTTGGGACGCAGCCGGCGCACCAGTTCTGCGAAGCGGCGATAGTTGTCCGACGACTCCTGGGCCGCGCCGGAGATGATGAGCGGCGTGCGCGCCTCGTCGATCAGGATGTTGTCCACCTCGTCGACGATCGCATAATACAGCTCGCGCTGGACGCACTGCGCCAGATCGGTCACCATGTTGTCGCGTAGATAATCGAACCCGAACTCGTTGTTGGTGCCGTAGGTGATGTCGGCCGCGTACGCCTCGCGGCGCGAGCAGGGTCGCAGCAGACGGAAACGGTCGTCCTGCGCCGGATAATTGGGATCGAAGAGGAACGATCCCAGCTCCGGGTTGGCGGCCGCGGACTGGATGACGCCCACGCTCAAGCCGAGCAGATGATAGACCGGCCCCATCCACTGGACGCCGACCTTGGAGAGGTAGTCGTTGGGGGTGACCAGGTGTACGCCGCGGCCGGCCAGCGCATTCAGATAAAGGGGCAAAGTGGCGACCAGTGTCTTGCCTTCGCCCGTCTTCATTTCGGCGATCTTGCCCTGATGGAGGACGATGCCGCCGATGAGTTGCACATCGAAGTGGCGCAGTCCGATCGTGCGGCGAGCCGCCTCGCGTACGGCAGCGAACGCGCGTGGCAGGAGGCGGTCCATGACGGCGCCCTCGGCCTGGCGCAGCGCCGTATCCGCCTCCTTGAAGGCGCGGCGAGCTTGCTCGTATGCCTCCGCCCCTTGCGCGGTGTCCATTTCCTGACGCGCCGCGTCGACCTCCGCGCGCAGGCTGGCGGTCTGTTCGCGAATCTCCCGCCGGAACTGCTCGGTCATCTCCGCGAACGCGTCGTCGGGCAGGCGCTCCATCTCGGGTTCTAACGCGTTGATCTGGTCCACCAGCGGTTGCAACCGCTTGACCTCGCGCGCGTTCGGATCGCCTATGACTTTTTGAAGCAAAGAACGAAACATGCGTTTCTTTTCCTGGATCGGGATGTAGAGACGTTGCAATGCAACGTCTCTACCAATTATTGTGCACGACGTTGCCCATTATACCATAGCGGGCGTTTCGCTCGTGTAGCCGCCATCCCGCGCCTTATGCCGGAACGTCGCGGCGCCATCCGTTGAAACGGACGGCTGGCCATGCCCAAACCCGCGCCGCTGGTTTACGCGCCCGGGTAAGCGCAGCGGCAGCGACGGTGACGGATTCATCCGATGCCGCGTTACGTCGCGGCGCCATCCGTTGAAACGGACGGCTGGCCATGCCCAGACCCGCACGGCGGGTTTACGCGCTCGGTAAGCGCAGCGACGGCGTCGGATTCATCCGATGCCGGAGGGCCAGCCACGAACTCTCCCCTTTTTCCCCTTGCACCTTCCGCGTTTCTATGGCAAGGATGATTGGCTGGGCGAGCGTATCGGGCTTCTCAGTGGGGGAAGAGGGGGCTGAATCAGATGTTGAGCACGACTGGCAGGATCATCGGCCGTCGGCGCGTCTCTTCGTAGCATAGTTCCGCCAGGGTGTCGCGGATCTTGGCGGCGATGGCGGCGCGGGGATAGCCGTTGGCAACGGCATGCTCGATCTGTTGTTTGGCCATCTCCACGAAATCTTGCTCTTCCTGGGCGTAGACAAAGCCGCGCGTCAGGATCTCCGGCGGCGTCACGATGCGTCCGGTCGTCTCGTCGAGGGTGACGATGGCCACAACGAAGCCATCGCGGGCGAGGTGGTTGCGATCGCGCAGCACGACCTGGCTCAGCCCACCCACGGCAAAGCCATCGACGAGGACGTGTCCCTCCGTCACCCGCTCGGCGAGGCGACACCAATCGGCGCCCAACTCCAATACCTGCCCGCTCTCGATGACGAAGACGCGCTCCGGCGGGATGCCTTGCGCCATGGCCAGCCGGCTGTGCAACACGAGGTGGCGATACTCGCCGTGGATGGGCACGAAGAAGCGCGGCCGCACCAGCGAGAGCATTTTGCGATGGTCCTCCTGGCTGCCATGGCCGGAGACGTGCACATCCACCAATTCGTCGTAGCAAACGTCGGCCCCCTGGCGGAACAGATTGTCGATCGTGCGGTGGATCATCTCCTCGTTGCCGGGGATCGGCGTGGCTGAGAGCACCACTGTGTCGCCGGGCCGGATGCGCACCTGACGATGTTCCCCCATCGCCATGCGCACCAGCGCCGAGGTTGGCTCCCCCTGGCTGCCCGTGCAAAGGATCGCCACCTCGCGCGCGGGCAGGCTGTCCATCTCTTCTGCGGTCAGCAACTCGCTCGCGTCAAGCTCCAGATACCCCAGCTCGATCGCCATGCGCACGTTGCTCACCATATTGCGACCGATGATCCCGGTACGTCGCCCATGACGTCGCGCCAGCTCGATCAACTGGCGGATGCGCGACAGGTTGGAAGCGAACGAGGCGACGATGACGCGGCCCGGCGCCGTCGCCAACAGCCGATCGAAGGTCGCGCCGATCTCCTGCTCGGAGGGCGTATATCCTCCCACCTCGGCGTTGGTCGAGTCGGACATAAGCAGGAGCACCCCCTCGTCGGCCACGCGCGCCAGCTTGGCCTCGTCCGTTGGCCGGCCGTCGACCGGATTGGGGTCGAACTTATAGTCGGTGGCGTGGACCACGATGCCCACTGGCGTGCGCACGATCACGCCCAATGCATCGGGGAAGCTGTGACAGACGTGGAAGAACTCGACGGTGAAGGCGCCCAGGTGCAGGACGTCAGCGTCCGTGATGGTGTGCAGATCGGCCTGCCGCAAGAGGTGATGCTCACGCAGTTTGACCTCGACCAGGCCGCGCGTCAGTCGGGTGGCATAGATTGGCAGGTCGATCTGAGGCAAGAGATAGGGGATGGCGCCGATATGATCCTCGTGGCCGTGGGTGAGGATCAGGCCGCGCACGCGATCGCGTCGTTCGACCAGGTAGTCGATGTCCGGGATGATCAGGTCGATGCCGGGCATGTCGGCGTCAGGGAACATCAGGCCCGCATCGATGACGATCAGGTCCTCGTCGTACTCGAGGACCATCATGTTCTTGCCGATCTCGCCGACCCCTCCCAGAGGGACGACGCGCAACACCCCTTCGCTCATCAGAACAGGCTCAACTGCTGGTATTGATCGTCCGGCGCGTCCGGCCCCTTCTCTTCACCCCGGGGCGCGGGCTGTGCGCGCAGTTGCCGCGCCTCTGCCAGCAGCGCCGGTAGCTTCTTGAAGTCCTCTTCGATCACGGGGCGCCAACGCGGCTGGTGCAGCCCGGCCGCCGGATGGAACATGGGCAGGACATAGAAGTCACCCACGCGCCGCGGCTGGCCGTGGATCTGGGAGATGGAGGCCGTCGGGAAGTAGCGCGCCATCGAGTAGCGGCCCAGCGTGACGATCACCTTGGGGCGCAGCGCCTCGATCTGGCGGTCCAGGTAGGGACGGCAGGCGGCCAGCTCTTCGGGAAGAGGATCTCGGTTGCCAGGTGGGCGACACTTGACGACGTTGGCAATGAACACCTGCTGGCGTTTGAGGCCGACGCTGGCGAGCAGCTCCTCCAGAAATTGTCCGGCAGCCCCCACGAACGGCCGGCCCTGGCGGTCTTCGTGGAACCCCGGCCCTTCGCCGATGAACATGATCTCAGCGTCGGCAGGGCCTTCGCCGGGCACGGCATGGGTGCGTCCCTTGGCCAGCGGGCAAAGGGTGCAAGTGTTCACCTCAGCAGCGATTTTGGCCAACTCCTCCTGCGCGGACACCGGTTCCTCCTCCTGAACATGCAAGCTGGCCGATTCTACCTGAACGAGGGGGCTTTGTCCAACCCCATTGTGGGGTAGAGACGTTGCATGCAACGTCTCTACCCTGCATGCAACGTCTCTACCCTGCATGCAACGTCTCTACCCGCCATTTGTCGGCGGCGGCCATCAATTCCTGCCACGTCGTCGCGTCGATGACGACCCCTGCGGCCTGGCGCAGCGCCGTCGTGCGCCGTTCCGGTTCGCCGGGGAGGAGCACCTCAGCGTGGCCTGTGGCGGGCGGCGTGGCCCTGGCCCGCGCACAGAGGGATGCGGCGTCGTTCAGAAAGCCTTCCAGTTGTCGGAATGGCTCGATCGCCAGGACGATGAACAGGACGCCGTTGCCGGTCACGAAGCCGGGCAATGCCGGACAACCCCGTCCGGCCAGGATTCCTCCCAGGAACTCCATCAGCATGGACAGGCCATAGCCTTTGTGGCCTGCGGCGGGCAGGAGCATGCCGCCCGCGTAAAAATCGTGCGCGTCTGTGCTCGGCTCCCCGTCCGGCCCCAAGATCCATCCCTCTGGCAGCGGCTTGCCGCGATGATGAGCAACGCGTATCTTCCCTTCGGCGACGATGCTCGTGGCGAAGTCGATCACAAGCGGCGGCTGTCCGGCTACCGGCAGCGCCGCCGCGATCGGGTTGGTGCCAAGCAGGCGCGCGCGGCCTCCGTAGGGCGCCACCGCGCCGCCCGGTCGCCCGCCGTTGCAGAAGCCGAGGCCGATCATCTGCTGGTCCGCAGCCATCTGTGTCCATTCCCCTACGCGACCAATGTGGTTGCAGTTGCGCACGCCGACGGCAGCGATCCCCTGGGCTTGCGCTTTGGCAATGGCCACTTCCATGGCGAAGCGTGCGGTCACCTGACCGAAGCCCCACTGGCCGTCGACCACGGCCGTCGTCGGCGTCTCGCGCTCGATGGTCGGCTCGGCGGCAGGCAATAGCTGGCCAGCGTCGATGCTCTCCAGATACTGGATCACGCGCACCACGCCATGCGACTCGTGGCCGGCCAGATCGCTGGCTACCAGCGACGCGGCGACGAAGCGCGCGATCTCTGACGGCGCGCCTGCTGCCGCGAAGAGACGTTGCACGAAATCGGTCAAGGCTTCAGGCGCCATCGTAGGCATACGCTCTCCCTCCAATGATAGGTCGCCGCCTCCCTGCGTCAGCGCCAGGTCGTGCAGGCTACATTCGGCGGCCGCCGCGCTCCTCCCTAATCCTCACAGGCGAGCGACCAGATCGACCAGGCCCTCCGCCGTGAAGCCAGGCTCTTGACAGTAGCGAATGATTGCCTTCTCGCGCGCTTCGATCTTGCGGACAGCCGCTGGGATCTCGCGCGCCAGCTCATGTGGGACCTGGATGACGCCATGGCGATCGGCCAGCAACAGGTCCCCCGGCCGAACAACGAGGCCGCCTACGCGGACGGGGACGCCGAAGTCGACCAGGTGGACGTAGGCGTGAGAGACGATCACGCTGCCTGCCCAGATCGGGAAGGCGAGCGCCTCCACTTCGTCGAGGTCGCGGATGCCGCCGTTGGTGATCGCGCCCACGCAGCCGAGCGCGCGATGGATGTTGGAGTTCACCTCGCCGAAGAAGGCGCCGATCGTGGGTGGATCGTCGAGGTCCTCGACGACGGCGATCAAGGGTCGCGGCGCGCTCGCTTCCAGATAGCGCCAATAGTCAGCCCGCGAGGCTGGCCCGCGCGCGCCCGCCTCATGCGCGGCGACGACGCGCGCCGTCGCCGCGTACCCCAGGATGGGCGGCAACGTCGGGAAGATCGCGTGCACCTCGGGGCCCATGAAGCCCGCCGTGCGCGGGCGCACATCGAACAATTCGATCGCGTTGGCGACCGCTGGCGTCGGGAGGCGGCGCAGCGCCTCCCATTCCGCTGTCGTCAGAGGTTGTGTATTCATGCTTGCCCTCGCTCTCACCAGAATGTTAGATTCTACCATACTGTGTAGGGACGGTGCATGCACCGTCCCCTACGAACGTCATCAGCGACGGGGCGAGCAGTAGAGACGTTGCATGCAACGTCTCCACGAACCCTTGCCATCGAGGTCAACGCGGATATAATGAGCCAGCGCTATCGAATAGCAGGCGCTCATCTTTCGGCGAAGGGCCCTCGCGCCGCGTGTTGCTGTCGACCAACCAGAGGAGCGGGCGAGGGGATAGACGCAACTTGACCATGCTTCGTGCAGAAAGCCGCTCCGCGGTGATTTTCGGCGCTGGCAATGTTGGCCGGGGATTCCTGGGCCACCTCTTGAGCCAGTCGGGTTATGCTCTGACGTTCGTCGACATCGATGAACGGATCGTGCACGCGATCAACGCGCGCGGCGCTTATACGCTCCGCCTGGCCGACGATGAACGCAGCGAAGACCTGCAGATCGGCCCGGCGCGCGCCGTCCACGTCAGCGACGTCGCCGCGGTCGCCCAGGCTGTCGCTGCCGCCGACATCGGTGTCACCGCCGTCGGCGCGCGCGCGTTGCCCCATATCGCGCCCCTGCTGGCGGCTGGCCTGTCGGAACGCGCGCGGGATCGTCCGCAAGCCCCCCTCAACCTCATCCTCTGTGAGAATCTGAAGGGCGCCGATGCCATCTTGCGAGACCTCGTGCGCCCCCATCTGCCGCCCGAACTGCACGCGTACCTCAACGAGCGCGTCGGGTTCGTGATGGCTGTGATCGCGCGCATGGAGACGCTGCCTCCCCCTGAGGCGCGCGCCGCCGACCCTACGCTGATCATCGCCGAGCCATACTGGCATCTGCCGGTCGACCGCGCCGGCTTCGTCGGCCCAATCCCCTCGATCATTGGCCTGGAGCCGCGCGATCGTTTCCATGCCTGGGTCGACTGGAAACTCTACATTCATAACGCGGGCCATGCCGTACTCGCCTACCTGGGCCATCGTCGTGGCCACACGCTGGGCTACCAGGCTCTGGCCGATCCCGCCGTGCGCCCCTGGTGCGAACGCGCCATGCGCGAGTCGTCGCAGGCGTTGACGGCTGAGCACGGCTTCGACCCGGCCGAACTCGAGGCTCACGTCGCCGACCTCTTGCGTCGTTTTGCCAACCGCGGGCTGGGCGACCCCATCGCACGTCTGGCCCGCGATCCGTTGCGCAAACTGGCGTCCTCCGATCGCCTGATCGGCGCGGCGTCTCTGTGCTTGCGCCATGGCGTGTACCCGGACGCTCTGGCCTGGGGCGCCGCTGCGGCGCTGACCTTCGATGACGCCGAGGATCCGAGCGCGGTCGAATTGCAGCGTCGCTTACGCGATGAGGGCCTGGAAAGGGTATTATCCGAAGTATGCGGGTTGGATCCCCTTGGCGAGTTGGGCGCGTTGATCGCGGCGCGTTACCGGCAATTGCAGGCAGGAGGATGGCTTCCTACGCCAACTTGATTAATCGTTACTGGTCAATCGTCTCATAACCGGTCAATCGTCACTGGCTAATCGTTTCATGTTCGAAGGAGATGATCATGAGCAAAACACAGGTCGCTGAAGCGGCCCAATCCACTGCGTCGACGTTGGCGGGCCTGACACGCGAGCAGGCGCTGGACATGTTGCGTCAGATGGTCGAGATCCGTCTCTTCGAGGACACCATGTCCGACCTGATGGCTCGCGACATCATCAGGGGGGCGTCGCACCTTTCGGCGGGGCAAGAGGCGGTGCCTGTCGGCGCCATCGCGGCCCTCAACGACGATGACTATATCACGAGCACCCATCGCGGCCATGGCCATTGCCATGCCCACGGCGATAGCCATGCCAAGACCCCTGCCGACAAGCAGTTACACATGAACCGCATGATGGCTGAGATCATGGGCAAACAGACCGGCTACTGCAAAGGCAAGGGCGGTTCCATGCATATCGCCGACGTCGAGCACGGGAACCTGGGCGCCACTGCCATCGTCGGCGGCAACATCCCCGTCGCCACGGGCGCTGGCCTGGCGATCAAGCTGCGCGGCGAGAAGAAGGTCGTCCTCTGCTTCTTCGGCGAAGGGGCGGTCAACAACGGCGCCTTCCACGAGGCAGTGAACATGGCCGCGATCTGGGATCTGCCCGTCGTCTACGTCTGCGAGAACAACCTCTATGCTATGTCGGTGCCCTGGGAGAAGGCGAGCAAGGTCCCCAACGTCGCCGAGCGTGTGAAGGCCTACGGCATTCGCGGCGAGGTCGTCGACGGCCAGGATGTGATCGCCGTCTACGAGAAGGTCAAAGAGGCAGTGGAGAGCGCGCGCCGCGGCGAGGGGCCGACGTTGATCGAGGCGAAGACCTATCGCTACTATGGCCACTCGCGTTCCGATCCTAAAAAGTACCGCACGAAAGAAGAGGAGCGATTCTACCGCGATCAACGCGATCCGATCGGCCTCTTTAAGGACCGTCTGATGGGCATGGGCTGGTTGACGCAGGAGGAGTTCGACGCGCTGCATGCGGCGGCCGAGGCCAAGATGAAAGCGGCGGTCGATTTCGGCTTGCAGTCGCCGGAGCCGCCGCCGGATGAGCTGTACAAGGATGTGTATGTCGACATCCATCCGACCGCCGAAGAGATCGAGCGCGAGCGCGAGCTGCGCCTGCATGTGCGCACGACGCCAGGGATACGCCAGATCACCTACGCCCAGGCCCTGGCTGAAGCGATGGATCAGGAGATGGCCAGCGATCCCCGCGTCTTCCTCATCGGCGAAGATATCGGCCTCTATGGCGGCGCCTACGCTGCCACGCGTGGCCTCTACGAGAAATACGGCCAGTGGCGCGTGATCGACACGCCGATCTCCGAGGCGGCCATCGCTGGCGCCTGTGTGGGTGCGGCGATGGTGGGCATGCGTCCGGTGGGCGAGATCATGTACGTCGACTTCACTCCACTCTCCATGGATCAGCTCGCCAATCAGGGCGCCAAGAACCGCTATATGTTTGGCGGCAAGACCACCGTTCCCCTGGTCTTGCGCAGCGAGGGCGGCGCCGGACGCGCGATCGGCGGCCAGCACTCGCAGAGCCTGGAAGCGTTATGGACGCACTTCCCGGGCATCTATGTTGTGATGCCCTCCACCCCTTACGACGCGAAAGGGTTGCTCAAAGCGGCCATCCGCGATCCGAACCCTGTCCTCTTCATCGAACACAAGATGCTCTACGGCACCAAAGGCCCGGTCCCCGAGGACGATTACACTATCCCGCTCGGCGTGGCCGATGTCAAGCGCGAGGGCACGGACCTGACGATCGTCACCTACTCGCGGATGGTGTTGCGGGCGCTGGAGGCCGCCGAGTTGCTGGCTCAGCAGGGGATCAGCGCCGAGGTCATCGACCTGCGCTGCCTGCGCCCGCTCGACCTGGATGCCATCGTCGCTTCGGTCAAGAAGACCGGTCGTTTCGTCGGCGTCACCGAAGGCTATCGCACCAACAGCTTCATCAGCGAATTGATCACCCTGGTCAACGAGGTCGCGTTCGACTGGCTGGATGCGCCGATGGTGCGCGTGGCCGCGGCGGACGTGCCGGTGCCGCGCGCGGAAGTGCTCGAGGACCTGGCGATCCCGAACACGCAAGCCATCGTTCGCGGCTGCCTGCAGGTCCTGGGCAAATCGGGATGAAGCGCTCTGGCGTGCTGATGAGGGGAGAGCATTGGACGCTTCTTCCCTGGCGCCGTTGATGGGGACACCTGGAAAGGATCTTGGGCAATGGCAGTAGAAGTCATCATCCCGAAGCAAGGACAGACGGTCGAGGTGGTGCGCCTGGTGCGATGGCTGGCCAAAGAGGGAGACGCGGTCCGCCGTGGCGATCCCATTTTGGAGATCGAGACGGACAAGGCGGTATTCGAGGTGGAGGCGCCTGCCGATGGCGTCCTGCGCCAGGTTGAGTATCAGGAAGGGGAAGAGGTCCCCGTTGTCACGCGCGTCGCGTTCATCGCTGCGCCGGGTGAAGATTTGAGCGCGCAGGCAGGCGCACCTGCGTCCGCGCCCACGCCTTCAGCGGCGACGGCGATCCGCTCGAAGCCGGGCTGGGCGTGGCCAAAGCCTTCCCGGTCGATGCCGCGCTCGGCACGGTGGATTGCCTCGAGTGGTCCTCGGCCAACCGCGCCAGCTCCATGCGCATACTCGAGCAGCCGCGCGGCAGCATGCACGCCCTGCGGCTGATGAACCAGACCTCGGTGCTGG
>FWPV01002771.1_pt1 | contig 41725 bp, 44 predicted proteins | sample 2228371 | NCBI WGS metagenome assembly FWPV01 (sample SAMEA103939776, study PRJEB20133) | metagenome
TCTGTTTCCCACCTATTCGATGCCATATCATAATGTAAGCAATTTATATACCATAATATTCAATGGACTGTAGCTATTCGGAATGACAAGACTTTATCGTAGATGGACCATTCCCGTCTCATTCAAAAAATGAAAAGAATTTCATAAAAATCCAAAACAATTACCAACAAAAAAGTTTTTCTTTCTCCTTTTTTTTGACCTCCCTTGACAAAAAAAGTGAAAGAGGATAGAGGAGATCAAGGAGAAAATGAGATGAATTCTAATGGGCATTCAATCAGAGCCGATCTGAAAGCTTACCTGAACTATCTTAAAAGTATTGGAATGACCGAGCTCCCTTTTCCCTTAAAGCAACGTGATACCCACTATGAGACAGGTCATCCAATATCCTCTCAACGCATCCATGAATCCCCTCTTCCCTATCCCTCATCGACTCCTCCCCTGGAATACGAGCGGCTTCAAGAGATACGAAAAGAGTTGGGAAACTGCCAACGTTGCAAACTATCCCAAACAAGACGCACGATCGTATTTGGAGAGGGAAATGAACAGGCCCAATTGATGATCATTGGAGAGGGACCTGGTTTTGATGAAGACGTTCAGGGCAGACCCTTTGTTGGAAAGGCAGGTCAGCTCCTGACCAGAATCCTTCAGTCCATTCATCTTCAAAGAGAGATGGTCTATATCACCAATATCATCAAATGTCGCCCGCCCCAGAACCGAAACCCACAACCTGACGAAATCGAAGCCTGTTATCCCTTTCTTCGAAAACAGATTGAGGCGATTCGACCCAAGGTCATCTGTGCCCTTGGAACCTTTGCCGCCCAGACCCTTCTCCGAACCGACGCCAAAATTACTTCCCTTCGCGGGAAAGTTTACCTCTTCTCTAACATTCGGGTCTTTCCAACCTATCATCCCGCCTACCTTCTCAGGAACCCCGACAAGAAGCGAGAAGTCTGGGAAGATATGAAACAGATCGCCAGGGCCTTAGCCGACGATGAAGGTTAAACGAAAGAACGATGCACCAAACCCATTGGAAGAAGGGAATGATTCCGGAATGCTTTGTTCCATGTCTATAGTCCATCGTTCATGATGCATGTTAAGACAGGAGTTGGTAGTTCAACTGAAATCCCTTTTCGCTCAGGATTTTGAGAATCGTCTCTGTCAGCCCCTCAATGAGAAGGTCAAAAAGAGAAAATCTCTTTTTAGGATAGAGGACGATAGGTTTGCCCGTGATCCCCGCGATTCTGGCTGCGGTATCGATGGCATCCTGGAGGTTTCCCAATTCGTCCACCAACCCGAGCTGTTTTGCCTGTTCTCCGGTTAAGATTCTTCCATCTGCGACCTGAGCGACTTTGGAGCGTTCCAGTTTTCTTCCTTCGCTCACAGCGTGAATAAATTGCTGATGGACATTGTCAATGACCGATTGAAGCAGTCTTTTCTCTTCAGGTGTCATCTCTCTGAAAGGGGATCCAATGTCCTTGTGCTCTCCGCTCTTGATGACGACGCCCTTAATACCGATCTTTTTGAATAGTTCTTCAATATTAGTAAATTCCATCACCACTCCAATGGAACCCGTGATCGTTCCTGGATTGGCGATGATGAGGTCCGAGGCGCTGGCAATATAATATCCACCCGAAGCAGCCACAGAACCCATGGAGGTGACGATTTTCTTCTTCTGACTGGATCTGATTTTCTGGATCTCGCGGTAAATCTCCTGAGAAGGTCCTACACCTCCCCCGGGGGAATCAATCCTGAGGACAATGGCTTTCACGCCTTCATCCTCTTCATACTGCCGGAGTTCTTCGATAATCCCGAAAGATTGGGTGATGACTCCTCGAATCTCGATCACAGCAATCTTATCGCCAAAGGCAAATTTTCCCCGCCCCGACTTTGACATAAACTGGCCGAGAAATACGAAGAGGATAAAAAAGAGAACCAGTAACCCAACAATGGCAACTAAACCCATCACCACTCTTTTTCGTCTCATAGTACCGCCTCCCATTCATGATCAATAGGGCTTGTCCAATATCAATGTTGGAAAGTCGCTTCCCTTTACCCTTGTCATCCCTCCGTCCTCTCCCTCCAATCCCTTCCCAAGCTGCTCCTCTCACTCTTCTTCTAACATGGCGAGACGCGAATGGCCTCGAAGGGAGCTGATTGAAAAACTCTGATCCACTTCATTTTGACCAATTCGAGAATTGCTAAAAAGGTGATGATGATCACCCTTCTAGAAGCCCCCTCCGGCAGGAGAAGGTGAAAGGCGATGCTTCTTTTTTCTTGTTGAAGAAGAGAAAGGATTTCCTGGACCTTATCCTCCACGCTCAGTCGGTCCAGAACAACCTCATGGTAAGCCTCTTCTTTTGACCTTTCGAGAGCCCTCCTCAATGCATCTATCAGATCAAACAGGGAGGCTTCCATTCTTTCCTCCCGGGGTTCTTCCTCTTCTGCACACACCAGGCGGATGAACACATCCCGATCCAACATGGGCCTCTTGATCAATTCAGATGCTGCCTCCTTGAACTTCCTGTATTCGAGCAATCGTTGGACCAGTTCTTTTCGCGGATCCTCTCCTTCCTCTTCTTCTTCAGAGCTGGCTTGAGGGAGGAGCATCTTCGATTTAATGTGCAGAAGGGTAGAAGCCATCAGAAGATACTCTCCGGCAATATCCAGGTTAAGGGTCTTCATCCATTTGAGGTATTCCATATATTGTTCTGTGATCAGTGCAATCGGAATGTTGAAGATGTCCAACTCATTCTTTTGAATCAGGTGGAGCAAAAGGTCTAAGGGCCCCTCAAAGGTTTCTAACCTGACCGTATAGGGAGATCGCTCTTCGGATGGAGCATGCTGATCAGACATGGTTTTCTCCGAGAATTCTAGTTAAATATTTTAACTCATCTTGACGGGTCAGGACTTGTTCATCCAAACGGGCTTTGAGTAGATCATCCAGGCCCTTCCGGATATGAGGTCCAGGCTTGATACCCATGCGGACCAGATCCCCTCCCTTTAAAATGGGCTTGACATCTTTAAGCTGGGTGAAATAGAGGGAGATGTAACGGCGTGTCTCAATTTGTGTCGTCTTGGCCATCATGTAAAGTTTGACTTCGGTGGAAAGGGGAGCAAGAAGGGTGTAAATTTCAGACCGTTTGGGTTCCCTTCTACTTTGGATCCAGGAATAGAATTGGAGCAGAATGAGATCGGCTTGCCGCTTTCCTTCGATGGCTCTCTTCTTTTGCCGATCGTTCATGGCCAATCGTTCACAGATCTCCATGGTTTCCTCGTCTTTGAGGGAATCGAGAAGACCGTAGAAATAGATTAACCAGCGATCATATCTTTCCTCGAGAAAGAGAAGATCAAACCAGGAGAGAACATGATGAATTTGTTCGAAAAGGGCAATCTTCTCTTCGCTGAGAATGAGGTGAGGATGGATCAAGGGAAAGAGGTTAAAGTCCCTCATTCGCTTGAAGGCAGGAATGGGATCCTCCTCCTGGCAGATGAGGATCCATTCGGAGAGAATGCGTCCCCCTGAGAGCCGATCGAAAATGCCCATCTTCACCGCACTCTTCATCAGATTTTGCGTATGTTTTCCAATCTGAAATTTTAATCGTTGTTCAAAACGGATGGCACGAAAGATTCGAGTCGGATCTTCAACAAAGGAAAGGTTGTGGAGGACCCGAATGACCCTCTCTTTAATATCTTTGACACCCCCAAAAAAGTCGATCAATTCTCCGAAAGCCTGAGGATTGAGCTGGATGGCTAAGGTATTGATGGTAAAGTCTCTTCGATAAAGGTCTGCCTTGATCGATCCCCGTTCTACGATAGGAAGGGAGGCAGGAGAATCATAGACTTCGAGTCTGGCCGTAGCCACATCAATTTTGAGTCCATCTGAAAAAAGGATGATGGCTGTCCCAAACTTTTTATGCGTCCGAATCCGACAGGGAAACCTCTTCTCAAAAGCTTCTGCAAATTGAATTCCATCTCCTTCCACCACGAGATCGATATCGTAGTTCTCCACCCTCATGAGAAGGTCTCTGACAAACCCGCCTACAGCGAAGACCATATAACCGAGTTCATCCCCAACCCTCCCGCATTCGAGGAGAAGTTTTCGAATTCTTTCTGGAAATCGATCTTCAATCAATTTGGATATGACTTTTTTCCTGGCATAGAGAGGGGTACTTTCCTTGACCGAGTGAATCATTCCCTCGTGATAGAACCTCATCACATCGGATAGACCGATCACGCCAATCAATCGTTCTTGGTCCATGACTGGAATGAGATTCTGGCTCTGTCCAATAATCAGTTCCTGGATCTTCGAAAAGGGCGTGTCAGGGGAAACGGTCGAGAATTCGGTGGTCATCACTTCCTTGACCAGCGCATCTTTTAGTCCATGATGGAGGGCTCTATCCACCACCTCCTTTGAGATCAGGCCAATCACTCTCCCATTCTGAGAGACAGGGAGGATGTCTAAGAGGTATCGGGAGAGCATCTCACCAGCTTCCTCAAGGGTTCGATGAGGTTCAATGGTCTTAACGGGATAACTCATAATATCCTTCGCAACTTTTCTGGGCCTGACCACCTGTCTTAATACTTTCAGCAAACGGCTATGAGTTTCCAGAAGGGTCATGCCTCTCACCGTTGCAGAAGCCGCTGTGGGGTGGCCTCCTCCCCCGAACTCCATGGCTACCTCTGCTACGTTGACCTCTTCGATCCGACTCCTTCCAATCAAATACACACGTCCCTCCATTTGTACCAAGACGAAGAGGACATCGAGATTTTCCATATCCTTCAATTTGTGGACCAAGACGGCTATATCGCCGATATACCGATCGACCGAAGCTTGAGCGATGACCACGTCAATCCCATGGACATCATAACGGGTTGCCGATTGGATGAGATCATTAAGCAGGAAGACCTGTTCCGAGGTGAGCTCCTTCGTAATCACATTGGACAGAATGTTGAGGTTGGCACCTTTTCGAACCAAATATCCAGCCGCCTGGAAATCTTCTTCCCTGGCAGAGGGAAAGGTGAGGTTTCCAGTATCTTCATAGATTCCAAGAAGCATGACTGTGGCTTCTTCCGGAGTAATGTCGATCTCCTTTTCTTTCAGAAGATTCAAGAGAAGGGTGACGGTTGCGCCCACTTCGGAAATCACCTCAACCATCCCCCGAATGTCCTCCGGGGAAGGTGGATGATGATCATAGATATGGATTTCGACGCCCGGCGTCCCAATAATCTCAGAAAATTTTCCGATACGACTCACCTGACGGGTGTCCACCAAGATCAACCGTCTCACTTCCTGAAGGTTGATATTCTTCACCCGCTCCACCTCCAGGGCATAGAGTGTGGAGTGGATAAAAAATTCCCTTAAGCTTCTCTCCTGAGATCCTGGGAAGACCAGGACGGCACCGGGGTAGAGCTTTTTGGCAGCGAGCATTGATGCCAGGGCATCAAAATCAGCATTGATGTGGGTGGTGATGACATCCATTGATGAAATTCCAACCGCCAGATCCCAAATATGCTCCCATCACCAATAACCTGAGATAGAATATGTTCTGATGATAGGTCATTGAAATTTTGGTGATTATTTGATTATTGGTATTTGAAATTTGGTTATTCACACTTTATCCTCTTGGGTGATACCTCTGGTGGATCTTTTTTAATCGTTCGCCGGTCACATGGGTATAGATCTGGGTGGTGGAGATGTCAACATGGCCCAACATGAGCTGGACGGATCGGAGGTCAGCCCCCCGCTCAAGCAGATGGCTTGCAAAAGAATGGCGTAGCAAATGGGGAGTGATCCTTTTTCGGATGCCAGCCTTCCTTCCATAGATTTTAAGCCTCTTCCAGAACTGCTGCCGACTCATGGGTTTTCCATATCGGCTGACAAAGAGGAACTCGCTTTCTTTGCCTTTCAGAAGCTTGGGCCGTGACTCCTGAAGATAACGTTGAATCCATCTCACCGCCTCTTGACCGATTGGGACGATCCTCTCTTTGGACCCTTTTCCTAATGGGAGAACATAACCCGCCTCCAGATGAACATGATTTGTCCGAAGACGCACCAATTCGGAAACACGCATTCCCGTGGCGTAAAGAAGCTCCAGCATGGCGCGATCCCGCAATCCCCGAAAACCGTTGGGATCCGGTTGTTCCAGGAGGCCTTCAACTTCCTCAGGGGAAAGGATAGAAGGTAACGTTTTGGAAATTTTTGGAGATTCAATCTCTTCGGCAGGACTGCTGTTTAAGATAGCTTCTTCGGTCAAGAAGCGGAGAAAAACGCGAATGGAAACCAAAGCCCTCGCCCGCGTTTTGCTCGATCTACCCTCCTTTTTTAAGAGAAGGAGAAATTCTCGAATATCTACCTTTGAAACCTGATGGAGGTCTTCGATGCTTTTTTCTTTTAAATAAAACAAAAAACGGTTCAGGTCGCGGCTGTAGGCCTCAATCGTATGAGGGGAGAGGCCTTTTTCTACGACCAGATAATGAAGAAATCGATCCAAGTGTTGATGCATCATCGCGTGGGATAGGCCCCTGATGGAGATCCCTCAGGGGGACCCTTTGTCAGATTCCTGTGTGACCAAATCCTCCTTCTTGCCGTTGTGTCGATGGGAGGTCTTCGACCTCGATGAGGAGGGGGTGAAAAACGCGGGAGATGACCATTTGGGCGATGCGGTCGCCATTAGAAATGGTCACTGGATCTTTTCCAAGATTGATGAGGATGACCCCTACCTCTCCGCGATAATCCGAATCAATGGTTCCCGGACCATTGACCAGACCAATCCCCTTTTGAAGGGCCCATCCGCTGCGAGCACGAATCTGCCCCTCGAATCCTTTGGGAATGGCCACAGCAATACCGGTCGGAATCAACCGCCTCTCGCCAGGGAGAAGAGTGACCGCTTCATCAAGGGAAGCAAAGAGGTCCATCCCTGACGAACCTTCAGTCATCAATCTTGGGAGAGAGACAGGGTGTGCTTTTTTGAGTCGCCGAATATGGATCTTTACTTGTTCCATTGGCTCCAAGGATATGGAGGGTTCCCGAGGCGGTCTCCTTCCATCGGTCCCAACACCGTCAAGCAAAAATATTGTTCATCAAAGAGGTGGCTCGCCAACTCTTTGACCATCTCCTCATTGACCTCATCGATCCCTTGCAGAATGGAGTCGATCGTCTGATAGGCCCCGAAGTAGATTTCATTCTTAGCCAGCCGCGTCATCAAATTGTCCGAGCTCTCCAGACTGAGAAGAAGATTCCCTTTGAGTTGTTCTTTGGCAATCTTTAGCTCCCCGTTCTTAAAGGGTTCCGTTTTCAGTTTATGAAACTCATTCACGATGAGATGAAGGACCTCGCTAAAAGAGTGCTGATCGGTTCCAGCATAAACCACAAACAGGCCCGTGTCGAAATAAGTGGGCAGATAGGAATAGACCGAATAGGCCAATCCACGATTCTCACGGATCTCTTGAAACAATCTTGAACTCATTCCCCCTCCCAAGATGGTATTTAAGACATAGGAGGCAAATCGAAGAGAGTGGTTGTAACTGAGGCCGTGGGTGCCCAAACAGAAATGGATCTGTTCGAGATCTCTCGGGGAGATATAGGTCGTAGAGATCGAGGAGGGTTTCTCTCGTTTTTGTTGCTGATTCGTCTTCGGAATCTTTCCGAAGGTGGCTTCCACGAGGTCAACGACCTCCTGATGATAAAGATTTCCAGCGGCACAGATGATGATGCGGTCGGGCTGATAATGGGTTTTGAAAAATGTTTCGATCTGTTCTCGTCGGAAAGATTGAACCCTCTCGGCAGTTCCACAGATGGGAAAACCAAGGGGGTGATCTCCCCAGCACACGCGATTGAAGAGATCATGGACGAAATCGTCCGGAGTATCCTCCACCATTTTGATCTCTTGAAGGATGACCATCCTTTCCTTCTCCACATCTTTCTCGTCCATCAGCGAGTGGAGGAAGATGTCGGAGAGCAGATCGATCGCAAGGGGTAAGTTTTGATCCATCACCTTCGCATAGAAACAAGTATACTCCCTGCCGGTAAAGGCATTGAGAGTGCCTCCAACGGAATCGATCTCCTTTGCAATGTCAAAAGCAGTCCTTCGTTCGGTTCCCTTGAATAAAAGATGCTCAATAAAATGGGAAAGACCATTTTCGTGAGGTTGTTCATCTCGAGAACCTGTAGTCACCCAGACACCAATGGAGACCGACTTGAGAAATGGAATGGATTCGGTGATGACTTTGATTCCATTACTCAAAACCGTTTTGGCATAATTTGTGGCATGGGTGATGGATGATGAAGGATTCGCCCAAGTTCGCTTAATCTCATTGGATATCATCTCGTTTCCTGCCTTTATTTTCTTTCTATCCCAGATCGCATCAGCTCTTTGAGAGCCGCTTTTCGACTCAGTCGAATACGGCCCTGGGAATCTACATCGATCACTTTGACCTGGACTTCCTCTCCCTCTTTCAAAACATCGGTCACCTCTTTCACATGGTAGTCCGCCAGCTGGGAGATGTGGACCAAACCATCCGTCCCGGGAAAAATTTCGACAATGGCTCCAAATCCCATGATCCTCTTCACTTTCCCGGTATAAATCGCTCCAACTTCCACTTCCTGGGTAAGTCTTTTGATAATCTGAATCGCTTTTTCAATCGATTCATAATTTGGGGAAGCCAGTTTAACTGTTCCGGAATCGTCCACATCGATCTTGACCCCTGTTTGCTCAACGATGGAACGGATCGTCTTGCCTCCAGGTCCGATGATATCGCGAATCTTCTCCTGTTTGATCTGGAGGGTAAAGATCCTCGGAGCGTGGCGGGAGAGGTCTTTTCGGGGTTCTGGGAGGGTTTCCTTCATCTTCTCAAGGATGTGAAGCCGCCCCATGCGCGATTGTTCAAGGACACGACTGAGCACTTCTTTGGAGATCCCCTTAATTTTGATATCCATTTGAATGGCAGTGACTCCTTCCGAAGTCCCAGCCATTTTAAAATCCATATCGCCGATATGGTCTTCATCCCCAAGGATGTCCGAGAGAATCGCTTCCTGTCCATCTTCAAGAATCAAACCCATGGCAATGCCAGCCACAGGCGCCTTGATCGGAACGCCTGCATCCATAAGGGAAAGAGTTGCCCCACACACTGTGGCCATGGAGGAAGAGCCATTCGATTCCAGAACTTCTGAAACAATCCGAATGGTGTAAGGAAATTTTTCATTCGAGGGAAGGACGGGAAGAATCGCCCTCTCCGCCAGGGCACCATGGCCGATCTCTCTCCGAGAAGGGGACCTTAAGGGAGCAACCTCTCCTGTGCAGAAAGGAGGAAAGTTATAGTGGAGCATGAAAGATTTATAGGTCTCACCCATCAGGGAGTTGATCTTCTGTTCGTCTTCCGAGGTGCCAAAGGTGACCACAGCGAGGACCTGGGTTTCTCCACGCGTGAACAGGGCAGACCCATGGGTGCGGGGAAGAATTCCAACCTCACAAGAGATGGGGCGGATTTCTGCAAAACCTCTCCCATCTATCCTCTTCTGCTTCTCTAACATCCACTTCCTCTTCAGGACGCGGTCTATCTCTTCAAAAGATTTTCTCACGACCTTCTGGGTAAGTTCATCCTCTGCGCCACAATGGCGAATCGTGAGATCATAAATCGCTTCAAGGCATTCTCGCCTCTTCAACTTTTCTGGAATCTCGTAAGCCTCCAATAGCCTCTCTTTCACAAAGGCTCTGATCTTTTCCACCAAGAGGCCATCCGTTTCCTGGGCATTGACCTCCCACTTGGGTTTCCCACACGCCTCCCTCATCTCTTTCTGTAGCTGGATGACTGGCTTTAAGGATTGGTGGCCAAACCAGATGGCTTCTAAAATGTCTCTTTCACTCACCTCTTTGGCACTGCCTTCCACCATAATGATGGCTTCCTCACTCCCTGCAACGAAGAGATCGATGTCGCTCAGCTCCAGTTCTTCGGGAGTTGGATTCAGTACATATTCACCATCAATCCTTCCGACTTTCGCGCCACCAATAGGAACCTCAAAAGGAATATCCGAAAGATAGAGGGCGGCCGAGGCTCCGATCATCCCGAGAATGGAGGGATCATGATCCGTATCAGCAGAAAGGACAGTGGCAATAATCTGTGTCTCGTTCTGGTAGCCCTTTGGAAAAAGAGGTCTCAGGGGCCGATCAATAAATCGAGAGATGAGGATTTCGCGGTCCGTTGGCCTTCCTTCCCTCTTAAAGAATCCTCCTGGAATTTTTCCTGCTGCATAGGTCATTTCCAGATAGTTGACTGTCAAAGGAAGAAAATCAATTCCTTCCCTTTTTTCTTCGGAAGCAACCGCTGTCACTAAAACAACTGTTTCTCCATAACGAACGACCACAGCACCATTGGCCTGTTTGGCCACTTGACCTGTCTCGGTACTGAAGGGTTTTCCTGCAAAATCAACCTGAAATTGATGTTTCATAGAGATGCACACTCCTTTGTCTCCACCACGAGAGGAAAACGACCTCCCTTTTATTTTCGGAGACCCAATTGATCAATAATGGTTCGGTAGCGATCCACATTTTTCCCTTTAAGGTAATTGAGCAATCGCCTTCTCTGGCCCACCAGTTTGAGCAACCCTCTTCGGGAATGATGGTCCTTCTTATGTCCCTTAAAATGTTCCGTGAGATAACGAATCCGTTCGCTGAGAAGAGCAATCTGGACCTCTGGGGAGCCAGTATCCTTCTCATGGGTTCTAAACTTTTCCACAATCTCTTTCTTCTTTTCCTGAACCAATGCCATGAGATGCCTCCTTTATATGAAATCGAAATGAAATGCTCCTATACGCTCCTCCTCATTCAAGGGGATGCCACCTTCTCTTTAGAGCTGGGGGCGGAAAGGTGAAAAACCCTTACGGGGCGAAAAGCAACCTTCTTTGGATCTGCCTGAAACATCTCGTTTCCTTTTAGCTCCGAGCGGAGGATGGCCACCAATTCCTCATCAGGAGAGGACATCCGAAGCCATTGTCCTTTTTCAAAAGGAGGAAGGACTTGGGGATCGATCTCACCGACCTTCATCCCCATTCCGTGACGGACCTTACGGATGAGATGCTCATCTCCAATCATTTCTGGAAGATTGTTAAGGACCTTCCTGATCGGGATGAGAATGGAATGTTGAGCTTCTTCCTTAGAAAGGACCTTGATTCGTTCTATAGAATGGGCCTGGTGGATCATATAGGGACCACTCCGGATTCGTCTCAAGGAGAGGAGATGCGCTCCACATCCAATCTGCCTTCCGAGATCTCTTGCCAAGGCGCGAACGTAGGTACCTTTTGAGCAGGAGACAAAAAAGTGGATCCTGGGAAGGTCAATACGCTGGATCTGGAGATCATAAAGATAAACCTCTCGCGGTTCTCGATCGATCTCGAGGCCCTTCCTTGCCATCCGATAGAGGGGTTTCCCTTTCATTTTAATCGCCGAGAACATCGGAGGAGTCTGCAGAATCTTGCCGGAAAAGGATTGAAAAGCAGAATGGATCTTCTCGAAGGAAAGATCTTCCCATTGGCCCCTTCGAGAGATCTCCCCTGTGGGATCATCGGTTGTTGTTTCTTCTCCAAGTTTCATGATCGCTTCGTACTCTTTGGGCTCCTGCTGAAGGAACGGAACCAGCTTTGTCCCCTCACCGATAACGATGGGAAGGACCCCCGTAGCAAAGGGATCGAGGGTTCCTATGTGCCCTGCCTTTTGGATGGACCATTTCTCTTTAAGGGTCCTTACGACATCAAGGGAGGTCATGCCCTCGGGTTTATCGATGACGACAAGACCATCCATCTTTATTCCTTCTCCAATGCCTCTTCCTCCTCCTCTTTGAGGGATCGGAATATTTCTTCCACGTGGATTGCATATTCCAACGAAGGATCAAACTCAAAGATAATTTCAGGAGTATAGCGCAGATGGATCCTCCTGGCGAGTTCCCTTCGGATATATCCCTTTGCACTGGCAAGGCCTTCCATGGACTTTTCTCGCTCCTCAAGGGAGCCTGGAACACTGAATTGAATCCTGGCCAATCGGTAGTCCTCTGTCACTTTAACCTTGGTAATCGTAACCAAACCGACGCGGGGATCTTTTACCGTTCGAAGCAACATGTCAGAGACTTCTTTTCGAATCAGGTCTGCTATTTTTTCAGATCGCTTTCCAATCATCAATCGTCCCTGACAGAATCGCAAATTGCCTAAACTATACCTTCCTCAGTGAAAGGAAACGCTGTTGAGCCCTCTGCATGCATTCGGAGGGTCTCTACCCATCACGGATGGTGGGAAATCCCTTTCATATCGAAAGAATTTCCATCTCGGTATGAACCAGTTCTCCAAGGTTCAACTTTTCAATAAAATCAATCACCTTGTCCAGGCTGGAGTTGATATGCCGCCGATCATTGCCCACCGTGCAAATCCCAATTTGTGCCCTTTGCCAGAGATCATTGTCTCCAACCTCTGAGATAGAGACATTAAATCGGTGTCTGACCCGATCGATCATCTTACGAAGGACATGCCGTTTGCCTTTCAGCGAATGGTTTTCTGGGATGCGGAAATCAAGCTGACAAATTCCAACAACCATCCTTTGTTCCTCCCCGTTGAACGTTCAGGACTCAAGATAATCGCGGCTGGACCTCTATCATCTCATAGGATTCAATGATGTCCCCCGGTTTGATGTCATTGAAATTTTCAATCCAAATCCCGCATTCCAAACCTTGCGGACACTCCTTGATATCATCTTTAAATCGTCGGAGGGAGGCAATCTTGCCATCGAATATGACAATATTATCCCTCAAAAGTCGGGCATGGGACCCCCGAACGACTTTCCCATCTGTGATGAGACTTCCTGCAATCGTACCCATTTTCCGGATATTAAAGAGCTGGAGCACCTGAGCCCTTCCAAGGATCTGCTCCTTATAGGTGGGTTCTAGCAGACCCTCCAGAGCCTTCTTCACATCGTTGACCGCATCATAGATCACTGAATAGGTTCGGATGTCCACCCCCTCCTGCTCGGCCAGGGCCTGTGCCTTCGGTCCAGGCCTGACATTAAAGCCGAGGATGATCGCATTGGATGCCGATGCCAGATTGACGTCTGTTTCGGTAATCCCTCCTACGCCATCATGGATGATGGTCACTTTCACTTCCTCATGAGAAAGTTTCTTCAAGGCTTCCCTCATTGCCTCGATCGACCCCTGAACATCCGCTTTGAGGATGACATTCAACTCTTTAATCTCTCCCCTCTTGATCTTCTCATAGAGTTCCTCAAGGCTGACCTTACTCAACTTGGAAAGTTCTTTGGCTCGAATCTTTTCCTGACGATAGAGGCTGATCTGTTTCGCTATCCTCTCCTCGGTGACCACAATAAAGGTCTCACCCGCATCCGGAATATCCGTGAATCCAAGGACTTCTACAGGCGTGGAGGGGCCTGCCTGTTCCATCTTCTTTCCCCGATCGTTAAGCATGGCTCGCACCCTCCCGTAATGAGACCCTGCAATAAAAGCATCTCCTGTTTTGAGTGTCCCCTCCTGGACCAAAACGGTGGCTACAGGTCCTCTGCCTTTATCCAATTTCGATTCAATGATGATTCCCCGGGCTGGTTTGTTGGGGTTGGCTTTCAATTCGAGGATTTCCGCTTGAAGCAAGATCAATTCCAGTAATTCCTTAATGCCAATTTTCTGCTTTGCTGATATCTCAGCGTATAGGGTTTGGCCTCCCCATTGTTCCGGAACCAGCCCGTATTCGGCAAGTTCTTTTTTCACTTTTTCGGGATTAGCATTGGGCTTATCAATTTTGTTAATCGCCACCAGGATGGGAACATTGGCCGCCCTGGCATGATCGATCGCCTCTTTCGTCTGCGGCATGACCCCATCATCTGCGGCAACCACCAAGACCACTACATCCGTGACCTGAGCACCCCTCGCCCGCATGGCGGTAAAGGCCTCGTGACCGGGCGTATCAATAAAGACCACACGGCCATTTTCAAGCTGAACATCATAAGCACCAATATGTTGGGTAATGCCACCCGCCTCCCCTTCCACCACATTCGTTTTCCGGATCGCATCCAATAGCATGGTTTTCCCATGATCGACATGTCCCATGATGGTTACCACAGGAGGTCTGGGCTGAAGGTCCTCGGGTCGGTCTTCTGTCCTTTCGAGGACATCCTGACGCTCAATCGAAACCCGCTCCACTTCGTATCCAAATTCGCTGGCAGCCAGAGAAGCAACGTCCGCATCAATCATTTGATTGATCGTGGCCATGACGCCAATGTCCATCAATTTCCTGATCAAGTCACCGCCTTTGACACCCATCCTTTTGGCAAGATCTCCCACGGAGATGACTTCCGCAATTCTGATGATCCTCTTGATTGGTTTGGGAACAGTGATTTCCGGTTTTTTAGGCGTTTTCAGGACAAGTTTTTTCTTAAAAGGCTTAAAGGGCTTGGGCAGGAGGTCTACTTCTTTTTCCTCCTTCTTGTCTTCTATCAAATCTTCTTCCACCACCAATCTTTCTTCAATCAACCTTCGTTTCTTGACTATCCCCTTCTTCTTCGCCTGAGGAAGGAGATCTTCTTTCTCCAGAATTTTTGGCTCAATCTTCTTCGGAACGATCTCCTTCGGTTTCGGTTCTTCTGCCATCTTGGGAACGGGTTTTTCTTCCTCTTTCACCAGACGCTCTGGAACAGAAGGAATAGCTTTGTCGACAGGTTGGGTGGGAATGATCTCTGGTGTTTCCACTTTTACTTCGGGGATGGTTGCGGTTCCCTTTTTACTTCTTGGGGCCTTTTTGAGAGGTTTCTCTTCTTCGGTCTTTTTCGCAACCTTTTCTCCCTTTTCAACCTTCTTTTCCCTTTTCTTCGTCGTCTTTATTTCGGGTTGAGGAGGAGTGACTTCTGGGAGGGCTTCTGCCTTCTGAACAGCCACCTCCAAAATAGGGGGAGAAACGGGAGAAGGCGTAGAGGTTTCTAAGCTTCGAGTCCTCCGCCGAATGACCGTAGGTTTAACACGCTTCTCCACAACCTCCTTCACTTCATCTTTTTCGATGATCTTCTCTCCAGAAGGGGTGAGTGATTTTTCCGGAGCCTCTGGTTTTTTATCTTTGACCTTAAGCCCCATTCGTTTCAATTTGAGAAGCAGTTTGTCGTCCCCTACCCCTACTTCTCCTGCAAGGTCGAGGACTTTCAGTTTGGTCATGCCTGAACCTCCTTTACTCCATTAACCTTCCTTTTGATTTGGCTGCTTTGAGACCAAATCGTTCACCCAGGAGACGGACTCTGAACCAGGGCCGCTCATGGAGGCAAAGCGATACCTCTTCTTTGCTATCTTCCAGCAGGAATGATTCGGGCAGAGATAAAACCCTCTTCCTCCCCCTTGTCTTCCTGTTGGATAGAGCTCTTGATCTTCTCGCCTGAGAGCAAAACGGGTCATCTCCTCCTTCTTTTTTCGTGTTCTACATCCCACACACATCCGTGTTGGGATATGCCTTCCTCGAGTCATTTCGTTTCTGTTTTAAAAGATTCTTTTGCAGAGAGTAAGATTCGTTCAGCCCGTTTGGCTCCAATCCCCTGAATGCTGGAAAGTTGTTCGATGCCGGCTTTTAAGATATCTTGAACAGAGTTCAATCCATGGCTTCTGAGGGTTTCAGCCAGTTTTTCACCGACCCCTTCCAACTGTTCGATGGAAAGAGGGGGAATCTCTTCTTGAACACTGGAAGAAGTTTCCTCGTTCTTCTCCTCTTTTTCCTGAGTCTTTTGAGAGGCGAGGTGTATAATTTCTATGGCTTTCTCTTTACTGATCCCCAAAAGTTTTGCCAGTTCCTCTGGCTCTGCCTCTATCACATCCTGTAACGATCGAAACCCTTCGTTATAAAGAAGGCGGCTTCCGACATCGCTAATATAAGGAAGCCCCTTAAAACTTTCGAGAATCTCCCCGGATATTTTTTCCATTTTTGATTCACTTTTAATATCAATTTTCCAACCCGTCAGCTTGGAAGTCAGCCGAACATTTTGTCCCTTCTTTCCGATGGCCAAGGAGAGTTGATCATCTGCGACCACGACTTCCATATGGCGGTTCTGCTCATCGATATAAACTCTGGAAACTTTAGCAGGTGCCAGGGCATTACAGACATATTTGGCCGGATCCTGTGACCATGGGATGATATCAATCCGTTCTCCTCGAAGTTCTTGGACTACATTTTGGACTCGAGACCCCTTCATCCCGACACAGGATCCAACGGGATCGATATCCCGGTTGGCACTATAAACGGAGATCTTGGCCCTCTCTCCAGGTTCTCTGGCAGCACTAATGATTTTAATGATCCCTTCTGAAATTTCCGGTACCTCCATTTCGAAAAGTTTGATCAAAAACCCTGGATGGGTTCGGCTCAAAAAAATCTGAGGACCTTTCGTATTTTTCTGGACATCGAGGATGTAGGCTCTAATCCGCTCGCCTTGACGATAGACTTCCCCTGGAATCTGTTCTTTTGACAGAAGAACGGCTTCTGCTCTTCCGATATTTACATACAGATTCCCTTTCTCCACCCTCTGGACCGTCCCGCTGACGATATCTCCCTTGCGGTCTTTAAATTCGTTGAAGATGTTTTCTCTTTCTGCATCTCGGACCTTCTGGATGATCACCTGTTTTGCCGTCTGGGCTCCAATCCGACCAAAGTCGGTATTGAGTTTCACCCCAAGGCTATCCCCGATCTGCACTTCATTATCTAATTCTCGAGCCTCTTCGAGGGAGATCTCTATGGAGGGATCTTTTACCTCCTCAACGACTTGCTTAAATTGAAATAATTCCACCTCACCAATTTCTTCATTATAATGGACTTCGATCTCCCCCTGATGGCCATACTTCTTTCTTGAAGCAGTTAGAACGGCTTGTTCCAAAGCTTCAATAATCACCTTCCGGTCGATCCCTTTGTCCTTTCCTACCTGGTCAATCACATAATTCAGATTGGTCGGCATGGTTGATTTCTCCTTCTTCATCTATAACTCTAATTCTAAACGGGCTTTCGCGATCTCTTGAAAAGGAATTTGAAACAACTCTCCCTCTACCTCGAGTTCAATGCCACCGGGGATCACCTTGAGCAGCCTTCCTTTAAACTGTCGACGATTCCGGATGGGCTGAACCGTTTTGACATAAATCAATCGATTTTGAAATCTCACAAAATCTTTTTCGGTCTTCAGAGGACGCCGAAGTCCTGGAGAAGAAACCTCCAAATGGTAAGGGGTCTCTATCGGATTTTCGACATCCAGTAACCTCCCTACCTTCTGATTGACGCGTGCACAATCGTCAAGAGTCACCCCATTCTCTTTGTCAATATAGAGTCTGAGCACCCATCCTTGAGCTTCTCGTCGGTACTCCAAATCGACACATTCCATCCCTTCTTCTAAGAGGATGGGAGTAATCATTTTCTGGATTTGAGAAATGATTTCTCCAGACACAACACCCTTTCTTTGGGAAAAGCGATCTAAAAAAAAAGCGGGCAAACAGCCCGCTTTTTCAGCAGACCCTATTCTTTAGAAATAATATACTACAACTTCATGACAAATGCAAGAGAATATTTTTGGTCACCCCTCCGTTGTGAGCATTCTGAAAAAGCTTCATAGAGGAGTGGGGGGAAGGGTTCTAAACATTTCTATAAATATTTTTTCATAGATCTCGTTATTTCGGAGGTCTCCCCCTGACCATGAGTCTCAAAGGACTTAAAATCTTTGATCCAAAGAAGGAGGATTCGTCACGCCAGAACTTCGAAGCATCTCCACTTCGCGACTTAACTTCTCGATCATCTTCTCATTTTGTCGCAGGGATTTTTTGAGTTGATACCGCTGGTAAAAATCCCCAACTCCCCCAATGAACACCCCTAAGAAAACCGATCCGAGGATAATGAGAAAGAGTGGAAGTTTTGGAATCTCCCAGAGGGAATTTTGAATGGGATAAAGGCCAAAACGAAGGACCACCTCATCTCTATTTTGAAGGGAGAAAAGTATGACTAAAATGAAAACGACCATTATAAAAAGCGTTTTAATCCATTTCATGTTTTGCACCCTCCTTTCCGCCCTGTCTTTTTCGGTTGAGCGATGAAGGCGGACCGAAGTTTCTGGTAGGTTCTGGACAGATACTCCGGAACGACCTTGGTTTCCCCCAAGATCGGCATAAAATTCGTGTCTCCTGCCCATCGCGGAACGATATGGATGTGGAGATGATCCTCGCCAGCCCCTGCCGCTTTGCCAAGATTGATTCCTATATTGAATCCATGAGGAGAGAAAGAAGATTTTAAGATGCGAAGGGAAATCCTCAGCAGATGAAATAGCTCTTGAAATTCCGTATCGGTGAGGGATTCAAAATCCATACAATGTCGAGTGGGCACAATCATAAGATGACCATTATTGTAAGGATATCGATTCATCATCACAAATGCCTTTTTCCCCCGATAGAGAATCAGGTTTTTTTTATCCTGCCGTTGTTTCCAATGGAAGCAGAAAAAACACCCCTCCTCTTTTTTCACTTTTAAAATATAATCCATTCTCCAAGGAGCCCAAAGATGTTTCATTCACCCTCCTTTTGCCTGATAAAGAACAGCCACAGAGGATTTCGAGGGATCTCCAAAGGGGATGGGAAGGGGAGCACCTGACAAATGGAATCGTTGGATGGGTGTCATGATATTCCAAGGAGATTATGGTGGTATTTCCTGATTGAGATAGAGATAGTCCTTCCAAATCGAAGGGGGTTCATGAATCCCTAAGCTCTTGGTTAAAAGGGGGATCCAGATCGGAGCTCTCGGTTTCCGGAGGAGGGGCATTCCTGCTTCTTCCGGTGTTCTTCCTCCCTTTTTTAAGTTACAAGCTGTGCAACAGGTGACGATATTGGTCCACTCCGTCTGTCCTCCCTTAGATCGTGGAATGACGTGGTCGTAGGTTAACTCCTTCAAATTAAATGGAGTCCCACAATATTGACAAACGCCCCGGTCCCTCACATAGAGGTTTTGTCTCGAAAATTTAACGATTGGCGTCTTCCTTCTAATAAATCGGTTTAGTCGAATGACGGCTGGGAGAGGAATAGCAAGACGAACCCCTCGGATAGTCCGCTCATACTCCTCAATGACTTCGACTTTACCGAGCATGACGAGAAGAATTGCCTTTTTCCAGGTGACCACCCTCAGAGGTTCAAATGTTGAATTTAATAGTAAAGCCCACTCCATCACAAATTGAATGATATGATATCTTAAATTAATAAGGATAAATAACGATTTTGCAAGAAGTTGTCAAGATGTTTTTCAACGGGTCAAAAAGGACAGCGTGATTCCTGATGAAATGTTTTGAAACCAACTCGATCGCTGTTCAACTTGTAAAGCCCGGTTTCACCAAACAAAAGTCAAGAAGTCAGGGGACTGGATCGTATCTTCCGGAAGAAGGAAATAGCCTGAAGCACCTTTTTTTTCCATGGTGGTTACAATCTTTGTTAAAACCTGCAAAAAATATACAAGATTTAGCCCTGCGTGCATCGAAAAATTGAATCATTTTGATCTATTTCAAATAATTGGGTTTTTGGCAGAATTATTGCATATATAATTTATTATGTTTCAAACTCAAAAGGTCTTTGGTAAAATCTTCTTCTTTATTTACCTTCATATTTTACATCCTTTCCCTGCTCTTATATGGGTTAGGGCAGATGGTGGTTTTGTTCACCTTGATCATTAGGAGCTTTTGAGTATGGCTCATAAAATCTGGACCATGATCTTGACCAATCTCTGGCTCATCCGTATCAATTTTCGGATAGCCAGGTTGTTCATCATCAATGCGCTGTCTATCTGGTTGGTGAAAAACTTTCGTTAATGTTTTGTTCCTCTTAGCCATGACCAAGCAATACCAACTCTTTTCCGAAAGGATTGACAAAGGGTCTTCCTTCATTTAAAGTTATTCTCAATTCTAAGTCAGGAGGTGACGATTGTGAAATTTCAAAAAAGATGGGCAATCAGTCTAATGGTGTTGACGATGGTCATCTCTCTCTTGTCCAATGGATTCGCTCAGGAACAATGGAAAGCCAACGACCCTTCAACGGATGAATATATGATGTTGGATATCTTGATTGTAAGGCCTTTGGGAATCCTTGCAGGAGTTCTTGGCTCGGGAATCTTTGTTCTATCGCTTCCTTACACGATACCCACCAGAGGCGTTAACCAAGCCGCTGAGATCTTCGTCAAACGGCCTTTTCAATTTTCCTTTACGCGCCCGTGTCCTGACGAGGATATGTGAAACGCCTGAACCTAAGGGTCGGCAATGGGATGAGTGGTTGGAAGGGGAGGTTACCAAATTTCTCGCGCTTTTACCTCTCCCCTCAGTTTCCTATGGCAGAAAGGACAGGATTTCCCTTCTTTGATGAGCATTTCCCTCATCATATCAATTAACTCATCATCTTCTAAAATTTGTTTTACAATATGAGGATGGGGTTTTCTGTCAAACTTTCGGTATGGAAAACTGCTTTTTCCGCTCATTGAACTGATCCTCCAGAAAAATTATAAACCACCTTTTCGCATTTCACAAGGTACCAGGAGATCGCATGCATAAAAGTGGATCTCTATTTCGTAAGGGATAGGAGGAAATCTTTAAGGCTCTGTAGGTCCTCAGGGGTAATATCAATCAACTTTAAACCTGTCCGATAATCCCCCCAGTTCATTTCTGCCAGATGGAGGTCGATCCAGATGACCTCTCCGATCATATCAATTTTATTCATGCTCACTCCGGTGTGAAAGAAGAGCCTCAGATGAAGGTGCTGACCCACTTCCATCTTCTCGGGGAGGTAGACCAATAATCCCCCTTCACTCGCATTCAATGCGCGACCCTTTTGAGATAGGGAAGAGTTTACAGGACGGTATTCAATGGGTAAGTCTATGGAAAAGCGAGGATATTTTCTCCTCTCGATGTTGGCAATCCCAATGCGAGGCCTCCCTTCTCTGTCATTGACCATCTGTCCTCCCCCCTCGATCCCCTCTCGATCAGGGATTGGTTTACCTTTCCTCTAAACTGAACTGACCATCTAAAAGTTGCTTCAACTTCCGATATTCTGTCTCCACCATTCTGATGAATTTTAATCCGTACTGGTAACCTTCCCAATCCTCTTCCCAATGAAGATCTTTCCAAATAATTTCAGCCAAAACTTCGAAATTGGCCAACTCATATCCTTTGGGGAATAGGACGGCAATATTTAATTTCGTTCCCACCGGAATGTTCTTTACGGATTGGACCAAAAGACCCATTTCACTGGCATTCACCACCAAGCCTCCATGGGCATAAGGGATGTCTCCCGTTCGGTACTCCAAAGGGAGATCTAACATTAATCTTCGGGACTTCCTTCTTTCTCTCGCAGAACTTGGTTTTTCCATAGCCTATTCTCTCTCGATCAATCATGCTTGAGGCATCATCCCTTTCTCTGAAGGATTAAATTCCAAGTAGAATTTGGGGCAAAAAGATTCAAAAGGGCAGGCCCGACATTCAGGCGATTTGGGAAAACAAACCCCCCCCTTCCCTTCACTCCCTAATCGATTTAACGGTTCTTCGATTTTCCCAGGATCCTTCATATCCACCATACGCGCAAAGGCTTGAATCTTTAAATCACCTAACGAATGCTTTCCATGATAGTAATCGAATAGGGGGTTGACCACCCCCAATCGTGCAGTGACTCGATAAATGGCATCATTCACATCGATCGTCATCGTTGAGAGATCAAGTGTGATCTCTGGAAAACAGGAATGAATGAATCGGACTGCCCAGCGACTATTCTGCGCAGTCATATGGGGGATAATCCGAATAAGGCGATCAAGGTCCGAAAGTTCCCAATTTTTCTTATTGAGAATCTGCTCTGATACCTCCTGTAGTTTGGGGATAGCTCGGATAAATAAGTCGCGCCATACTTCTCCTGGAAAGAAAAGAACGCCCTCGAGAGGAGGGATCTCTTGATAGGCAATGTCTTTCTGATGGGAAAGCCGAAACACCTTTTGGGTGTTGTTTAATGCGCCCTCTGCAGATGGGGTTTGATAAAATCGAGCATAGATGAGCAGTGTGAGAAGCTCGTGATATCTGCTTTCAAATCCTCCTTCCCGCCGGACCTGCTCAAACCAGAGGCCAAAAGGATCCGGATGGTTCCTCTGGTCAACCTCAATCGCCTCCCTAAAGGAATCGATCCAGGGGTAAGCAATCGTTTCCTTCTCCTGATCAGATTCGATTTCCCTTTTAGTCTCTTCTTGAAGAGATGGGGTTCTGTCTTCCAAATGTGAGAGGTTCTCTCCTAAGGTCCGAGATGGATTTTCGTCCTCCCCCTGCCAGTCGTCGAGATGGAGTTCTTCCTCCTCTTCCCTGGTTACTTCGTCTATGGAGGATGGAGGGGGTTCTCTATCCATCCCCCCTCCTGTGGAGAGTCCCATCCGTCCTTTATCCTCCTCAGGGGTACTGCTTTCTTCGATCAGACGAAAGGCTGGCTCCTCATAATCGGATTGAAGGGCCTCAACCTCTTTGCTAAGTTTTTGATCGGTACTAATTTTTTCTTCTCTTTCCTCCAGCCCTTCTTCCTTGGGTTCGGGAATTGGGATCATCGATGCATCGAAGGCAGGTAGAGTTTCTCGAGACACCTCGAGAGGGGGGGATGAAATGTGTCTTCTCTCCCATTTGTCTGTGGTGATTGGAATCCATTCTCTAAGATCTCTTCCATCTGCAGTTGGGAGAGGTTCTCCAGAAGCATTTTTGAAAGCAAGGGTGACCTTCTTGATGGGGAGGTCTTTATCGAAAAAGACCCTGAATGGAGAAGAGGCATCAGGAGGAAGTGGGTTGATGGGAAGAGGAACCTCTTCGAAAGAAAGGAGCTCCTCCTCATTAAAAAGTTGAACCAAGACCCAGAGATCAACCAGTGATTCCCTCGATTCATTTTTGACTCTTCCCAAGATCTGCCAGGCCCCCCCTGTTGTTTTTTGAAGAGTGGATGACTGTAAGCTTAAGAGGTATGGAGCTTTCGTCATAAACTCTAAAAAGATGGGGGGCAAGGTCCTCTTTTTTTCTACAAGGACAGAGGCACCATAAGAGTGAAAAGCAAGCGCAACCGCTTCCGCCTGTTTTAATGGGAGATCTTTTCTGATGACAATGGGAGATCGGTTGACAATCTTCTCCATAAGGTCAAAAGGAATCCCAAATCGCCCTGACATCTGATGACAGAACTTGGTTTTCTCCTCTTCCGTATTTTCCTTCAGCCCCTTCAGGATGACCCGATACGTTTCGTCTCTACCCGGAGATGTGTTCATAGAGGAATCCAATTATTCTTGTTTTAATTTATTTTTTAATGGTTCAGGACATTTTTAATAAAGATTAAAAACCTAAGGATCTTCATTCTTTTGATTTCGAAACTATTGTTCACAATTTTTTAAAAAAGTTCAAGCAATTTTTTGGATCAGGAGGAAAGTTACCAGTCTGGGCGTCAGGAGGAAGGGAGGAAAAAAGTGTCTTGGGATCCTATCAAACCATTCCTTTTATTTCCCAATCTCTTTTAAGAGGTTAATTAACCTTGTATAATCGTTTTCCTCGATCTGGAGGAATTGGAGGCCATATCGGTATTCTCCCCAGCTCTCTTTTGCGGCAAGATCAGACCAGACGATTTTGGCTATGGCTTTGATCGTGCTGAATTCCAATCCTTGAACATATAAGATTTCAATCTTCAAAACCGTTCCAATTTCCATTCGTTGGGGGAGGTAAACAAGTAATCCTCCTTCGCTCACATTTGCTACCATTCCTCCATAGGTCTCTTTCTCTTCAACACGTGCGTAATCCAGGGGGAATTCAACGCTATATCGCGGATGGCGTCTTTTTTCGATGGCCAGAACACCAAGTTTTTTATCGGCGGTCGATTGGCTTTTCATATAGGATTCCATTTTAGACTCTGTAGTATGCATTTTCAATGCCATCCATTACCTTCTTTCTCTCTATTTTGGCTTTGGTTATTTATTTACCATAAAGGTGGTCAATTTTGTCCAAAGAAGATTAAAATGCCCCTCCGCAAAAAAGATACCAAATGATGAATATTGAGTACCCGATCGAGATGCGAAAGCATCAAAAAACGTGTTTAGAAGAAAATATCTTTAAATTTTAAATAGTTATAAATATGAGAAGAAATGATTATCTTTTTCAATCCATTTGAAAATATTTCACCTACTGAATCCATTCTTTCTTAGCGTTATAAATCTGTGCTTCCTCTGGAATTTTCTTTTCTAACTTCGTTTTGGCTTCTTCAATCTGGCCTCTATATTGGTCCATTTCCTGTTTGATAAGATCCCTTTGCCGCCGGATTTGGTTTCTTTCGACAGAACTCTTTGACTCATTATATTTTTCTGTCAGTTCATTATACCTGATTCTTGCATGGTCCTGTTTTTCTTGAGCTTCTTTTAACCTCTTTCTCCATTCTTCAACCAAATTTTTCCAATACTCTTCCCCTCTCCCTAATTGATCTTTATATCCGTCTCCCTTTTTCGCAGTCGAAGATTCGGCCTCTGATCCGATATTACTTTTTTCTTCAATCGCTCCGATTTTTTCTGCTTTCTTACGGTACCTGTCAGGGATTTTGGTCACATCATCCGAAAAATGGACCACTCCCTTTTCATCGACCCATCGGTAAGCTTGTGAAAACCCGATGGCTGGTAGAAAAAAAGTAATAATAAAAATGAGTATTGTCTTTTTCATAACCTATTTTTCAGCAAATCTTATGCCAAAAATATTTTGTAAGTTGATATTTTATTTGCAATCTGTTATATTAAAATTGCCGGTACATCAAGCCTTATCACCTCCTTGTTTCACCCCCATTGGTGTACTGGCTGGGATCAGTTAAAGCCCTCCTCTAACTGATCCCTTTAATATTTTTAAATAATACCAATAAGATGCATTGGTTTTCCACAATTTTTTGTTTAAAGCCTGTTGATTATTCATTCAATTTGACCTAAAAGGCGACTTCTCCTCTATTCTTTTCTTAATCTGCCTCATCTTTGACCAATAAATGTCCCTGTTAACAGGGCGGGTTTCTCGCAAAGAAGGTATCTTCTCGTTCATTCTCTCGATTTTTCTACACCTTCTGTGTTAAAGCATTTCCCTCATTAGGTGATCCTAACGCTTCTCCTTGCATGGGTCCCTTTTACAAGGGGCGCATGATATCTTTTTGGATAATGAACTGAAAAAGTTTCCCAAATGGCTGACCATTGAAATGGAGAATAATTTAAAAGATTAAATCTGAAGGAGTCAAGATGTGTGAGAAAAATCGTAAAATTGGAACGAAAAAGGGGGGACCAAAAGTGGTGTGGCGATGCGTTTTAACTCATCTGAATTTCTGAACAGGGTTGAAATAATCCCGGATGCTGCCTAAAACGATATGAGGGATATCTTCTTTCCTTTTTACAGTAAAGATGGTGATATTTTTTCTCTTTTCAACCGCCTTTTCAAACCTCGCTGAATATGGATTTTCCCCGATGTGAACGGCGGTGACCCTGTTTTGAATCTTCCCAAAAAAACTAATAAGCGTCTCAAGATTGGTGATCTTCATATCCGTAATGATGAAAAGATCCAATTCCTTCTTCTTATGAACGAGGGGCATAATATCCTCAAGGTCTAAGGCTGTTCCTCCGCCGAAATATTTGCATAGCGCGCGATAGATCTCCTCACGGTTTTCGGTATAATCGAGGATTTCCCGTCCTCCCATAGGAGCATCACTAAAATTATAGACCGCGACTTTCGCATTATTTCTGAGGTAGGCGTTCGTTGCACAGGCTGCTCCTAAAACAGCATAGGAAAGACTTTTCCTGGGATTGATCATGCTCCCTGACGAATCGATAATAATCAAGCAGTCGGGTGTTCCTTCCTGTTTTCCTCTCCCTTTCCCTTCTTTCTTCTTCCAGGTTTGAGTAATCCCCGGCATAATCTTCCCAAAACTGGTCCAAATGTCGATATCCTGATAGGGCATACCGATCTCCCAGGGAGCGTGGGAATGAGGATGTAATGTACCGGATTTTTCTAAAGGAAGTTTTTTTACGGGAATCGAATAATTCTCGGCCAATTTCATATAGAAGAGAATATCCGCATCGATAGGGGCTGACCGCCCTCTTCCCATGCCACCTTCAATGCCATATCCCACCTCTTTTAGTTCTGCGGCAAAATCCTCCACAATCTCTTTGAATTCGGAGAGCCCCATCGTCTTTCGTGCATAATCCCTCAACCCCTCATCGATCTCTTCGTAAGAATAATGGGTGAGGTCATGATCTCCCTGAGGATTAGAATCTCCCTTCCCTCCCCTGGATTCTTGTTCTTTTTGTTCCAGGATGAGCAGGGGCTTGATGGAGCGAGCAAATTTGCGAATGCTCTCACCCCAACGGGCACGATCTAAATAAGGGATCCTGGCTAATCTTCGAACGATTTCATCGGTCCCCTTTTTTGAGGGGGTGATGCCCAGGTCCATCCCCCAAATCTTTTGATAAAGAGAGGCAATCACCGTCTCAACCGTTCCCTTCTTTAAATTTCGGTGTAACTCGGGAATCTCGGTGGCCCTCTTTTTGACACAGTGGGTATCCGCAATGACGTCGATAAAATAGTTTGCTGCTTGTTTTGCAGACTCTTTATCTCCCATCACCTTTTTGGCCTCTGCATAGAGCATCAGATGGGTTTGAAAATCCCAGGGACAAAAAGTGTAATGGGTAATCCCATGATCGAGAAGAGCTTCGATCAAACTCTCTTCTGACATCTTCCCCTTAAGCGAAGAAAGGAAGGCGGGGTTGATCGTCATCTGTTTCTCTTTCATCTCCAGCCCCACTCTTTGCTCTTCCACTGTGCCCTGCTCTTGCTCTCCTTCAGTGCGATTGTTTATTTTTCCAATCTTTGGAATGGGGATTTCTGGATAGAGATGTTTTCTTCTCATCCGAGGCCATATCTCTTCAATGAGGGCTTGGAGCCTTTTTTCTTCCTGGGGATCATTAGTAGTAGAGGTTTGGATATCTGGCTTTTCCAGGATAGACCAATTTTTCTCGCTCATAAACCTTTCCTTCAACAATATTTCCGATTCCCCTCACCCTTCCACCGACGTAAATCTCCCCACCCATCATCCATTCTCCGGTGTGGAGACCAATGTTCTTCTTAACCAAGATTTTACCGGACCTCATGCCTGCGCCGGTCCAATTCTTTGCGTTCCCTTCCACAACCATCTCTCCACCCTCGAGGCCAATCCCTGTAAAATCCCCTGTATCGCCTTCGACCGTCAATCGTTTTCCTTTGGGCAACCGAAAGCCAATCAAATTGATTTCTGTCTTTAATTCAGAGAGTTTCAAAATAATCTCATCTTCTTTTGCATAATTGCACAAAGCAGAGATATAAATGCCGGCAGGTCCTGGTATGAGATAGGGGATTTTTTGGGTGTTTTCCAGGGCAAAGCAAAAATCTTCGATATCCTCGGCGGTGTAGTCGATCTCCCTTACGTATTTTTCTGCCACCTCATAAGCCTTGATGATGGTGTTGTATTGAACCATCCAGACCAGCTCTTTGGCTTCCTCCTCCAGAAGTTTTTCATATCCTAATCGAATCTGGTCCATCACGGCTTCTGCAGCTTGAACCATCCGATCCAATGGAATCTCCTGTTTGTGAAACTGATACCTTTTAAATTCCTCAAAGGGATTCTGGATCATCGAGACATAAGCTGTCGAAAAGCCGTTAGATTTCTTCTGGGCATCCACTTTTTTCATCTTCGATTTTTTTTGTTCAAAAGATCTTTTTTGATTTCGCTGTAAATAGGATGATCTCCTTCCAGAGGCTCCAAAGGTTCCCCTTGAAAGATCTTAGATCCAATAGCGAGCGCATCCTTGAGATAATCACTTTGCTCCCGATATCTCTGCGAAACCGTTTTGACGGCTTCTTTGGCAAGAAAAATCTGGAAAGGGTCGTCTCGCTTCATTCTCTCTTTCTGCGTGAGAATCTCATCTTTCCATTGAATCCGATGGGAAAGGGCAAAAGGCATCATCGCTTTGACATGTTCGATGTCGATGACAGAATCGCCCAATAACCAGGCTAATCCCTGAGCATAAAGCTTGATTGAAGTGGGCAGACGGTTGGAAGCACAATTTTTAATCTGGCGGCAAAGATATCCGGTATAATGACATCCTTCTTCACAATTCTCGACAATTCTCTTTTGCCCATAGCGGTCACAGAAAGAAAGCTCTGCCAAGAGCATTCGGGAAAAGGCACTCGCATCCAAGTCAAGGTCCAAGGTCTGCAATTGCTCTCGAATGTGGTGGCGATCTTCTCTCGACAGAGGTTTGATTCCAACTGTCTCCTCCACATAATTCCCAAAGGCATTGCACACCTCTTCCATCTTAGGAATTTTCTTATCGTAGGCTACCTTTGATTTCAGGATGCGGTAGAGGTCCTTCTCGAATTTTGGATGCCTTAGCACCTGTTCTTTTCCCTTCGACTTGGCGATGAGAAAAGAAAGGTTGGCTCCAGGGTATCTGGACTCGACAATGACATCAAATCGATCGACTAAAGGAGCGATGATCGTATTGGTCCCTCCATCTTGATAGTTCGCCGTCGCATAAAGACAATATTCATCATTAATGATCATTTCATTCAAATATTCCCAATTGCCGCGGTCCACCCCATCCAGGATCATGCTCTGTTTGGTTTCGGGGAGCCGATTGATCTCATCCACAATCTTGACCGGAACCTGGGCAAAGTTGGTCCACACCACATCCTCTTCTCCCTGGTTCAATTTCCCGAGGTCTGGCCTTCCGATGATTTTCTCCTCTGTCTGCTCGGGATGACCGGAAACTTCACTTCCCCAGATCACCCCTAAAGGGAACTGATAAATGAGGGAACAGACAAATTCAGCAGAGGTCGTTTTCCCCAACCCGGGTTCTCCAATGATCAATTCCTTCCCTTTGACGAGGCCTGTCAATAAGCTTAAGAGGATGGCTGAGTTAAAGGACTCTCCCTTGACTTCAAGGTCCGGACGATTGAAATAGAGGTGGTCACTGATAAAATGATAAATATCCATCACTTGCTTTTGATATCCATTCGTTTCCACAAGAACACCTTTCGTTGATAGGAATTTGATTTCAATTAATCATAACACGATTTTGGCTTTTCTGACAAATGGAAGCCCTCCATCCATTCTTCCACCACTGATTCGGGAAAAAGTCGTCGAAAGATGCTTCCTGTAAACCCGTTGTTCCATAAAACCTATCCCCTTCAAAAAAACTTCTGCTTCATCAAAGGATCATCCCAACACCTGAAGGGCTGTTCTATATTTCATATCTCCTTCAAGGGTTGTGAGGGAACTCCTTTAACCCTTAAGAGGCCTCACGTCCTCCTCGGACGAAAAGAATTTAGTTCTCAAAGGTTCGTCTCGAGATGGATCTGGCCTCCTCCCGAGAAAAGGGCTCGCTTCGCCGCCCGATGGAGAGGAAGGTCAAAGCGATGATCCAGGGCATAAACACGGCAGATGGCCACTTTGGCTGGAATGTATTCGAAGAGCCTTCGCAAGGGCTCCCTGGACAGTTTTTGATTTCCTGGATCAAAGATCAAGAGCGTTCCTCGTTCCGATTCGAGCCATGGATTGAGAGGCCTTGGATCATGATGGGCCATATCCACTTGGAAGACGATCCTTTTAAGGGGTTTGGGTAATTGAGCCTTGATTCGTTTTTCAACTTCTTGGGGTGTCAGAATGGAAAGGCGACCAATTTCCATCTCCCGGAGACTTAATTTTTCCTCAAAAACACACCGCCACTTCAGTTTTCTTGACAACACGTCATCCCATCGCGCCGCCAGATAGCGCTCCCTTTTCGAAAGAGATTTTTTCCATTCTCGCACCTTCTCCATCAGAAACCAGTCGGTCAACTGAAGATATTGGTCTATGTCGCCGGCGGGGTGGTAGGGGCAGAGTATCTCCATCGTCTCCCTAAAAATTTCCTGGAGCTGGAGGTCTATCGAACGAGTAGTCCTATGGTAATAAACATTGGAATAAAGATAGAGCCTCGCATTGAGAAACATCGCTAAGGCATCCATTCCCCTTTGGTCAAGGACCAGCCCACCTCTTCGGAAAGAGGTATAATAGAGTAACCGTTGCCAGTCGATGGGACCGATAGAGACCCCGGTCATATAGGCATCCCGTGAAACATAATCAATATTGTCAACGGTGAAGATGCCCCGAAAGAGTTGCTGGATCAACACCAGCCATTCCGGATGTTTCTGCTTCGTCTTCTGTCGGGGTCGTTTGATGAGAAAGGCGACCTGTTCTGGATCAAGAGTCTCTGACTTTTTAAAGAGACCACTGATGCTTCGACGCAGCCCTTTGAGGATAGGCGAGATTTTTTCACGAATGAGATGCTGCCCGATTTCTTCATGATTGGTTCGAAATTGAATAAGGTATTGCTCATCGAAAAAGTGACAAAACGGTCCATGGCCAATATCATGGAGAAGCCCGGCCATGCGAAGAAGTGCTTCGACATAGGGGAAGGAAGGGAGTTCCGAAACATAGAGGTCAGCAAGAGAAGGATAGAGTTGCTGGGCAAAGATGCCTGCCACATGCATCGTGCCGAGAGAATGTTGGAACCGGGTATGCTCGGCCGAGGGAAAAACCCAGCGAGCGCTCTGGAGTTGAAAGATCCGGCGCAATCGCTGTAAAGGGGAAGAATCGATCACATCCCTTTCCGTAGTCTCCCCCGGAATACGGTCCGTCATCACAATATAGTGATAGATCGGATCTGCGATTAACCCCGTCCCACGACGATCGACCGAACCCTTTAGGTGAGAGGGATCTGTTCCCTTCATTTTTCTTTTGAAGCATCGGGGCGTTGTTCACCGGGACGAATAAATTTCACCTTCCCGGCTGCCACTTCCCTGAGGGCATTGACAATTGGTTTATTGTCGGTATCAACCAGAGGTTTTGCCCCTTTCATTAACATTTTGGCTCTCCGCGCTGCCAGGAGAACAAGCTCAAAACGACTCTCCACCTGCTTCAGACAATCCTCAACGGTCACCCTCGCCATCACGTTCCTCCTTTTTATGACGCTCTCTTATAATGATCGATTTTAATCGTTCCACTGCATCTTCCAGACATTGATTGACGATCAGATAATCATATCCATGCGCCTCTTCAATATCCTTTTTCGCATGAAGGAGGCGAAATTGTATGGTTTCAGCCGAATCAAGGCCTCTGCCCAATAAGCGTTCCCGAAGCGCTTCAAGGGAGGGAGGGAGAAGGAAAATCAAAATGGCATCTGTTAGCCTCTCTTTGGCTTTCTTTGCCCCCTGTGTATCGATATCGAGAATTAAATCCACTCCTTCCTTTTCTATTACTGAAGTGTCCACCATCGGAGTCCCATAATAATGACCCAGCACCTCGGCCCACTCCAGGAACTGGTCCTTCTGAATCATCTCCTGGAAATGTTCGGGCGATACGAAATGGTAATCGACGCCCTCTTTTTCGTTTGCCCTGGGCATCCGTGTGGTGTAGGAGACGGAAAAACGGAGGCCTGGCAATTCCTCCATCACCCTCCTTACCAGTGTGGTCTTTCCCGCGCCCGAAGGCGCAGAGATAACGAATACGAGCCCCCTGCCTTGTGCAATTGTATCCTGACCCATTTTCTCTTTTCGCCTTTGATAAGAAAATAGGTTTTAGGTTAGGGCGAGGAGGCCGGTTCAGGCTTGGGTAAGGAATGAAGGCTGAAGATTAGAACCCTTAACCGAACCCATTGCCCAAACTGGCATCTTCACCATTTCCCATTGACGAACGACACGCGTTTACTAACCAACTACTCAATATTCTGCACCTGCTCCCGAATCTTTTCAAGTTCACTTTTGATGTCAACCACCCATTGCGATATTTCTGCATCATTCGCCTTTGAGCTGATGGTGTTGATTTCCCGGTAAATCTCCTGGACCAAAAAGTCCATTTTTCGACCAATGGGTTCTTTAGAAAGAAAGAATTGTGTGAACTGATGCAGGTGACTTTTCGCTCTAACAATCTCTTCGGTAATATCCACCCGCTCCGCGAACAGGGCAATCTCTTGATATAAACGGTTGGGATCCAACTCAACCCCGTCCAAAAGGGTGCGAACCCTTTCCCGAAGTCGACGATGATAGGCTTCGAGAGAGAAGGCAGAGTGAGACTCAATCTCCTGGAGCTTTTGGTGAATCTGTCCCAGACGGAGTTCGATGTCTCTCCTAAGGATTTCTCCTTCCAGGCACTTCATCGCATCCATCTCTTTCAAAGATCGATTGAGAATCTGAGCCACCTCTTCCCAATAGGGTTCAAGATCTCCATTTTCCTCTTTTGCCGTGATGAGATCTTTCGCCCCTGCTAACAATTCTAAGCTAATCTCTCCCTTGAGTTGAAATCGCTCTTTGAGTGCCAGAAGGGCTTGAACATATTGCTCAGCAAGATGAAGATCGGCCTGGAGGTGAACCTTTTCGCTCTCCAAGGAATCGATTTTGATGGTCACATCCACCCTTCCCCTTGCCACTTGAGAGCGGATCATTTCTTTGATTCGGTTCTCAAAGATCACGAAACGTTTGGGGATCTTGATATTGATATCACTATAACGATGATTGACTGAACGTGATTCCACCTGGACCTTACCCAATCGGGTTTCTCCCTCACTTCTTCCAAACCCTGTCATTGATTTCACCATATTCAATTTTCCCTTCTTGAAAGACCTTCCCTTGGCAATCCAGAAACACCTTGAGGTACAAGGGAAGTCCTTAACTGTTTTAAATATCTTTTTCGTAACTCATTAAAGAGCTGAATCGTCTCGGTTTGTCGATAATCCGGATACGTCCATTCGAGGGGATGGAAGGACTGGTTACGGAACAGGAGGGTGAGGTCTGCATAAATTCCTTTCCCGAGATAGGGCCGGTGCGAGTAAGCCTTGGTGGTGGCCAGAATAAGATGGGCCTGACCAAGATAGCCTGGATCGATATTGACCTGCCGACGCCCATAGGGATCCACCAGCCGTTCTTCCAGACGATTGGTGCTCAGTTTGATATCGGGTAGAGACTCCCTTAACACCAGGGTTTCGAAGGTGATAAAACGGCGGAACAGATGGTCTCCCAACTCTTTAGCATAATAATGGGTGAAATCGAATTCGAATCGATCGCTCATGAAATCGATCTCTCCAAACTCCTCCTTCAAGGCTTCAGAAGCCTGAAGAAAAAGAGAATCTTCTCGCATCAATACACTCATCACCAGCTTGACCTGTGGCGGCTCTTTAGGCTTTCCCATGGTATCATCTCTTTGGACGCCCCTCCAACCTTGCGGCCTCAATCGATCCCTCCGGGAGTCGAAAGAGAATCTTCTTTTTTTAACCAGATAAAAAATTCTTTATTCCCCTTTGGCCCCAATAGCGGAGATGGAACGACCCCCAGGACCTTTAACCCAAGATCAGAAGCAAAGGCAGAGATGCTATCGATCACTATTTGATGGAGATGGGTGTCCCTCACTACCCCTCCCTTTCCTACCTTCCCTCTTTCTACTTCAAACTGTGGTTTAATAAGGCCAAGAATCATCCCCCCCTCTTTTAAAAATCCCAAGAGGTGGGGAAGAAACTTTTTGATAGAGATGAAGGAGGTATCAATCAAGATTAAATCCAATTTCTCCCCTACCTCTTCCTGTCTCAGATAACGAATATTCCTCCTCTCTAAATTCACCACCCGCGAATCTTGTTGAAGCTTCCAGGCCAACTGACCATACCCGACATCGACCGCGTAAACCTTCCGGGCCCCCTCTTGAAGAATACAATCGGTGAATCCACCCGTGGAAGCGCCCACATCCATTACGACCCAATCCTTTGGAACAATCCCAAAGGCATCAATCGCCGCCTTTAACTTCTCCCCTCCGCGACTCACATAAGACGATCCCTCATCCTCGAGTCTGATTTCGGAAGTCAAATCCACTTTGGTGCCACATTTATCGATTCGGCGACCATTGACGAAAACCTTTCCTTCGAGGATGAAGGCCCTCGCCTTCTCCCGACTTCGGACCAATCCCTTTTCAAAGAGAAGTTTATCCAAGCGGTCTTTAGAACTCACCCCTTCACCAATGTTTTGGCTTCTCTGAAGATTCCGAGTTCATCGATGCCATACTTCTCTCGGAGCAGCGCTTGGGGTCCATGCTCAATGAAACGGTCGGGGATGCCGAGTCTTTTTATTGGAATGTGAAAGAGGGTTCTCTCCTGGAGAAGCTCAAGGACGGCGCTTCCAAATCCTCCCATAAGGACATTCTCCTCGACCGTTAAAACTCTGCCCGTCCTCATTGCCCAGTCGCAGATGAGATCTCCATCCAAAGGCTTTAAAAATCGGATATTGATCACGGCTGCCTTGATTCCAATCTCCCCCAACCTCTCGGCGGCCCTAAGGGAAGGATAAACGGTAGAACCGATGGCCAGAATGAGGATATGGTCGCCCTCCCGGAGAAGTTCCCCTTTTCCGATTTCCATGGTCTTCAAAGAGTCACTTCGCTTCACTCCCTCCCCTCTTGACCTTGGATACCGGAAAGCTATGGGACCGGTATGTTCCATAGCCGTCTTGATCATATGCTGAAATTCTTCCTCGTCTTTTGGAACCATGATGACCAGGTTCGGAATATGCCTTAAATAGGAATAATCAAAGAGACCATGATGGGTCGGTCCATCCTCCCCGACAATGCCTCCCCGGTCCAGGGCAAAGACCACCGGAAGGTTCTGAAGGCAGACATCTTGATGGATCTGATCGTAAGCTCTCTGAAGAAAAGTTGAATAAATGGCCACCACCGGTTTCATCCCCTCCAGGGCAAGACCTGCGGCAAATGTCACGGCATGCTGTTCTGCAATACCGATATCGTAAAACCGATCGGGAAACCTTTTTGAGAATTCCTCCAACCCTGTTCCGCTTTGCATGGCAGCCGTGATGGCGATAATGCGCGGATCTTCGTTTGCCAGTTTGCAGAGCGTCTCCCCAAACACTTCTGTATAGGTTGGGGGAAGCACACCTGGTTTTTTTTGAATCTCTCCGGTTTCAAGATCAAAGGGAGGAACACTATGAAAGAGGGAAGGGTGTTTTTCCGAGGGAGCATACCCCTTTCCCTTTTTGGTGATGACATGGACCAGCAAAGGTCCCTTCAGTTTTTTAATGTTCTGAAAATTCTCAATCAGATGTTCGAGGCGGTGGCCATCAATGGGCCCGATATATTTTAACCCCAACTCTTCAAAGAGAAGACCGGGCATGAGGAGACCTTTGAGCGACTCCTCAGCTTTTTTGGCAAAACGCATGGCAGATTTACCGATGCTCGGAATGGTTTCAAGAAAGCTCATCATCTCGGTTCGGAAGCGACTGACAAATTGTCCTGTCATCAATCGGTTGAGATAAGAAGAGAGGGCTCCTACATTAGGAGAAATCGACATCTCATTGTCATTCAGAACAACGATGAGATCCTCGTCGAGATGGCCAGCCTGATTGAGACCTTCGAAAGCAAGGCCTGCCGTCATCGACCCGTCTCCGATGATTGCAATGGCCCTTCCTTCTTCTCTTTTGTGCCTCTTCGCCTCGGCAATCCCTAAAGCGGCTGAAATGGAGGTTCCGCTATGACCCGTGTCGAAGGTGTCATAGGGACTCTCCTCCCTTTTTGGAAAACCACTCACTCCTTCATATTGCCTCAGCGTGTGAAACCGTCCTCGTCTCCCTGTGAGCAGTTTATGGGTATAGCTCTGATGGCCAACATCCCAGATCAGTTTGTCTCTGGGGAGGTCAAAGACAAAGTGGAGGGCAATGGTCAATTCAACGGTTCCCAGATTGGAGGAGAGATGTCCACCAGTTTTGGATACGGTCTTCAAAATCTCCTGTCGGACTTCTTCGCAGAGGCTTAAGAGCTCTTCTCCATCGAGCCTTTTGAGATCAAAAGGATGTTCGATTTGGTCAAGGATTTTAGCCATCGATCAGGATTCTCTTAAGATAATGAATCTGGCAATCCCTTTAAGCGGCTCAACCTCAGGGCCAAAAGAATGGAGCGATTGGATGGCTGATTCCATCAAGGAAAGGGCTCTCTTTTTGGATTCTTCCATGCCGAGGAGAGAGGGATAGGTTGCTTTATTCTTGAAAACGTCACTTCCCGTGCTCTTTCCTAATAGCTCTGCTTTCCCTTCCACATTCAGAATATCATCCACGATCTGAAAAGCCAGACCAATCTGCTCTCCGAATCGAGTAAACGCCTGAAGCGTTTCGGCATCGCCCCCTCCTAATATGACTCCTGTTCGGACAGAGGTCGCAATCAGGGCACCGGTCTTGTGGGTGTGGATATATTCCAGAACGGGGAGACTCACCTCTTTGCCTTCTGATTCAATATCCACCACCTGACCTCCAACCATTCCAGAAATCCCGGAAGCCCAAGCGATCTCATGCACAATATTAAGAACCGTCTTGGGATCCGCGGAGGAGTTCTGTGTCATCAACCGAAAGGCCTCCGTAAGAAGGCCGTCGCCAGCCAAAATGGCCAGGGCTTCTCCGAAAGCCTTATGACAGGTCGGTTTTCCTCTCCGATAATCATCGTTGTCAATGGCTGGAAGATCGTCATGGATCAAGGAGTAGGTATGAATCATCTCCAGACCACAAGCAAAAGGAAGGATGCAATTCCCTCTGCCCCCTATGGCCTCAAAGGCAGCTATTGACAGGATGGGGCGAATCCGCTTACCCCCGCTGAAAAGACTGTGCCGGATGGCCCTCCGGAGAGATAGGGAATAGTCCCCTCCTTGAGAAGAGGCTTCGAGGTCAGGAAAGTATTCTTCCAGTGCCCGATCCACGATCTCTTTTTTTTCTTTTAAATAGTGCTGAATATTCAACGTTCCTGTGGCCATATCTTTCTTCATTCGGGAATCGGAAACAGGCTGGTCTCCTATTGCCCCATCTGTTTCATCCTTTCATTTGTCCTCTTCTCCCTCTTTCGGAAAATCCTCATGAGTGTTTACGGGATCGAAGGGCTTCGACTTCATCACTCCATTTTTATCTTTCAAAAGAATCTCCACCTTTTTTTCGGCTTCCTCCAATTTCTGATTACAGAACCGAGAAAGACGAATTCCTTCTTCGAAAAGCTTCAAAGACTCCTCAAGAGAGGTATTCCCTTCTTCGAGTCGAGAGACAATCTTCTCCAATCGATTTAGGGCATCTTCAAACCTTTCTTTTGCCATTTTTCATCTCCAATTTAAAAAATAATTTTATCTTTTTTATCACCTGATCGTCAAGATTCTTCGGCTTTTTCAATTCCACAGTAAAGGGTTCCCTGGTAAAGCCTCACCTCAATGCGGTCTCCGGCTCTGACCTGACTTGCATGCTTTACGATCTGAAAGTCTGGGAGTTTTCGGGTAATACTATATCCCCTCTTGAGAATGGCAAGGGGACTGAGAGAATCCAACTTTCCGATCAGACCCTGTAAAGTCTGCTTCTTCATTTCGATCATATGTTGGATGATCCGTTTTAATCGATCTCGCCGTTCTGAAATAAGGGCTTCGAAATGCTTAAGGGAGTAAAGGGGATTTTTGAGCTCCAACCTTTGGACAAGATTCCGAGTCTCTTCGGACTTTCTCCTGAAATCCCAAAGCAGAGCTCTTCTGGCGCGATGGATGAAGTCATCTATTCTAAGGAGATGATCCTCGATTCTCTTCTTTGGATCAGAGAGTATTCTCATCCGTGCCAAAAGGTCTGCTTTGGCCTCAGCCAAAAAAGTCCGGATCAGGCTTTCAAGTCGGTCCTCCAGATACTGAAGTTGCCTTTTTAAATCCTTCTTATCTTTAACCACCAATTCAGCGGCAGCAGAAGGGGTAGGAGCCCTCAGGTCGGCCACTAAATCCGAAATTGTGTAATCTGTCTCATGTCCCACGGCCGAGATGACAGGAATCCTCGAATGATAGATTGCTCTCGCCACTTTCTCTTCATTAAACGCCCAGAGGTCCTCAAGAGATCCTCCTCCTCTTCCCACGATGATCACATCTGCATTCTTCATCCGGTTGAAGTACCGGATCCCTTCTGCAATCTCTTCCGAGGCTCCCTCTCCCTGAACCCTGACAGGATAGAGGAGGATGGCGACACTGTCAAACCTCCGCTGGATGATCTGGATCATATCCTGGATGACCGCCCCCGTTGGCGAAGTGATAATCCCAATGGTTTGAGGAAAGGTTGGAATGGGTTTCTTGTGGCTGATCTCGAAGAGGCCCTCCTTTTCAAGCTTCTCCTTTAGCTGGAGAAAGGCGAGCTGAAGCGCACCGATTCCCTTGGGTTCCATCTCTTCAAGAATGAGTTGGTATTCTCCCCTCCTCTCATAAAGACTGACTCTGCCCCGGCAGATGACATGGAGACCATCTTCTGGAACAAAACGAATGGCTCTGGATCTCATTCTAAAAAGAACAGCTCGGATCTGGCTGAAATCGTCCTTGAGGGTAAAGTAAACATGGCCTGAGGGCGGAATGCGGAGGTTGGAAATCTCCCCTTCAACCCAGATATCTGGAAATTTTTCTTCAAGTATCTCCTTGATCTCGCTGGTGAGCTCCGATACGGTCAGGATATATCTGAGGGGAAGTTCCATGCTGAGACAAATATAACAGAAGAGACAGGAAGGTGTAAAATAGTATTTAAAGTCTGAATTCTAAAGGTGAAGCTCAGGGGGTAAACTCTTGAAACTGGATCAGCTGGAACTGGAATCAGGCTCAAAATAGCGAGAGTCGATTTGGGGTCAAACCTTCAAAATACGATTGACAACTATTTCGGATTGGGTAGAATACGGACATGGCGAGGCAATTAAGGGTAGAATTTGAAAATGCTTTTTATCACATCACGTCGAGAGGAAACCAACGAGAAAAGATATTTTATGATGCTGCAGATAGGGAGAGGTTTCTGGAAATACTGAGGCGAACAAAGGAGCGATATGGGTTTCTGCTTCATGCCTATGCCTTGATGGATAATCATTATCACCTTCTCATGGAGACCCCGAGAGCGAACCTGTCTCAGATCATGCAGAACATCAATACGAGCTATACGGTTTACGTGAATCGGAAGTATCAAAGGAGTGGGCATCTGTTACAGGGGAGATATAAGGGGATTATTGTGGACAAAGACAGGTATTTGGTTGCGCTTAGCCGATACATACATTTAAACCCTGTGAGAGTGAAATTGGTGAAGAGAGCTATCGAATATCCGTGGACGAGTTACAGGTCATTTATCGATCCGCAGGGGGAGGATTCATTGGTGGATACGGGAGAGACGCTTTTATACTTTTCGAGGCATAGAGCTAAGGCGAGAAGGGCTTATCGAGGATTTGTTGAAGGGGATGAGGGGAGAGATGAGAATCCATTTGGGAAGATGGAGGCGGGGATACTTCTTGGGGAGGGGTCATTTAAGGCGAAGGTACTGAGACTGATAGAAAGGAAGAAGGTTGACGAAGAGGTTGCCCAAGCGAAAAGGCTTCGGAAGAGAGTCTCCATTGATTCAGTGATCAAGGCATGTCAGATGTATTATGGGAAGGGACGGGGATCATTGATAAGGAGGTCAAAAGGGAATGAGGGGAGGCAGGAGGCTATCTATTTGGCAAAGATATTGACAGGAGAGAAGGAAAAGGAGATAGGGAGATATTTTGGGATCAAAGGGTCGGCAGTGAGTGATGCGATCAGGAGATTTGAGGGGAGGTTGGGGAAGGAGAGCCAGTTGAGAGAGAGGGTTGAGTTTCTGAAGGAAAAAATCTTATCTGAATTTTGAAGGTTTGACCCCAAACAACAACTTTGGTGGACTTAGCTATTCTGCGGTGACCAAGATTGGGACAAGGTTGAGAGAGAAGATGAAAGGAGATGAGCGGTTGAGAGGTGAGATAAGGGATCTGGAGAAGAGGTTGTCCCGTGTCAAGGGCTGACCCCAAGCGCCCTGACTTTTTTCTATTTAAGATGAATGGTATCGCAGATTGCGGTGTTGGACATCAATGTAGAGAATCACAGATTGTGACTACCTGGAAGACCATCATGAGGTGCCAATTTGGGACCTCATGATTAAAATATTTCAAACTTGTCAAATCATTTAAATATGGATTCAGGAGGAAAGTATGTCCGAAAGTATCTATTTGAAACTGGCAAGGCACTTATCTTCCTTAGGCATGGGTTACCCCGAGAAAGAGGAACTCATCGAGATTCTTAAAGAGAACTTCACCCCTCTTGAAGCCGAGGTTGCTCTGGCCATCCCTACAAAAGTCATTCCATTGTCCCCCGTGCCGATCTCAGAGATTGAACCCCAAATAAATATTAAAAGAGAAGAATTGGAGTCGATCCTGTGCAACTTAGCCCAGAGGGGACTTCTCTTCTCCAAGAGGATGGAGGATGGGCAAACCGGATATGCCCTTCAGCAGTTTGGCTATGGGTTTCCTCAAACCTTCTTCTGGAAAGGAATGAATACTCCCCATGCAAAGAGGATGGCTGAATTGATTGTAAAATACTCCAAAAAGGAACAGCTCTACGAGGCTTATGGGAAGACTGAAACGAAAGCCTTTAGGTATGTCCCCGCTTCACTGGCGATTGACCCTGATCAGCATGCGGTTTTTCCTTTTGAGATGATGGAGGAGGTCATCCGGAGGGTTCAGGTGATTGCCCTGGCCCACTGTCCCTGTCGGGTCACTGCAAGACTCCTTGGAAGGGGATGCGATCACCCGATTGAGAATTGTATGAAATATGACGAACTTGCAGAATATCTGATTGAAAAGGAGATCGGAAGAGAAATCTCAAAAGGGGAGGCCCTCGATATCCTACGAAAGGCAGAAGAGGCGGGGCTCGTCCATATGGTCGATAATGCACGTGAAGGGATCAAACACACCTGCAATTGCTGTGGGTGTTGTTGCTGGTCCGTTGGCACCATCCGGAGAAGGAGGATCCCGAGGGATACCCTGATCGCTACATACTTTCTCAGGGAAACAGACCAGGAGAAGTGCACGGGGTGTGGAAAGTGTGCAATGGTCTGCCCAGTCGATGCAATCAGTATGGAAGGAGATTTTCCAAGAATCGATAAGGAATGGTGTATCGGTTGTGGTGTCTGTGCTGTTCCCTGCCCCTCTGGAGCGGTAAGGCTGGTGAGGAAGTCCAATGCCCTTCCGCCCAAGGATTTTAAAGAACTCCACCAGGAGATTTTAAGGGAGAGGGAGCATGGAGGATAAAAAGGGTAATAGGTAAGTTTTTCCAAAGATTCAAATCCTTTTCAAAACTTGTCCCGTTTAATTTCTGACAATTTTATCCTTTCTGCCAGAGGTAGAGCCCACTCCATCGGATCGGACAAGAGAAAACACATACCCTCCCTTTTTCTGACCACTCTCAAGAAAACGAGGGATATATCACTCAGTTCGCTGCTTTTAGCTCAGAGCGGATCAGCCTCTGGCTGACAGCAGATTATCATGACCCTCTGATTCTTATTGATTCTTCAATGAAAGAGATTTCCCCTGAGGTTAATCTAAGGAATAGCTTCAGGGGTTCTACTCCATGAAGCCTACCTGTCTCAATGATACTCATTATGATCTGATGTTTCCTGGCCCCATGCGAGGATCTATTGCCAAAGGTGATCTTCCTCATAATCACATTTGGTCTAAGGTGCCTCTCTACCCGATTGTTTGTAGGTTCTACCCTCGGGTTATCTATATAAAACGGCATAATATTTGACAAAATAAATTTAATAATGCATACTAC